>Ga0207852_1000002_pt1 | contig 41093 bp, 38 predicted proteins | sample LuqExpMetagenom3_FD_187761 | JGI IMG/M metagenome (GOLD analysis project Ga0207852, IMG submission 187761) | Tropical forest soil microbial communities from Luquillo Experimental Forest, Puerto Rico - Sample 3 (SPAdes) | ecosystem: Environmental > Terrestrial > Soil > Tropical forest ...
ATCTGGCTACGGGCGTCTGATGGGTCGGCTCGCCGGACCGTTTCTACTGGTGCAGGCGGTGGCGCCCCTAGTCATGGCGTTTGTCGTCGATCGGGTTTCGGACCCGGCGGCGTTGACGCTCACCGCGACCTTTGCGGCAACGGCGCTGATATGCTTCGTGCTGATCAGGAGGCCGAACTAACCGAACAGCGCGTCGATATCGCTCTGCGCTGCCGGGCGAAGCTGCAGACGATCAGGGATAGCGCGCGTTTACCGTGCGGGTCCGCCGTTTACGCAACATAGAGGCAAAGCAGTAAAGAGAGGTACCGAGGTCGTGGTGTTTTAAGTCTGCGCCGGAGTCGCTAACGCGATGCCGTGCTGGGCAAGCATGCGCGGAAATTCCTCGGAATTGAAGAAGGCCAACTCGCGCTCGCGCTGATGCGTGACGGGATCGATTTGCTGCAGTTCGGCGTCGACGAAGCCGGGGTGGCACATCACCAGCCCGCCGTCGGGGAGTCCTTCCAGGAAGCGCGGGAACAGCTTGGCGAAACCGGGCTTGTCGCTGAAGTCATAGGCGCCGGCAAAGGCGGGATTGGTAAGAACGCCGAGCTGCTTAGCCTTGCGCCGGAAACCGACACTCAGGACATCGAGCAGCAGATCCTTGCCGTCCTTCAGCCGCATCGCGCCGCGCGACCGCCCGCACTGTCTGACCCAAGCTTGCGGCACAGTCTCGGCGACCACCTTGAGTACGGCATCGCGCACCTGTGGGAGTAAATGCACATGCTGGTGACCGTCAACGAAATCGGGCGGCTGGCCGAAGGCCTCGATGAAGGCTTCGAGCTGTGTCGCGACTTCGATCATTAGCCGCGCGGGATCAAGCCGACGCGCGACAGCAGTGCGGAACATTTTGTTGAGCGACGGAAACTTGCCATGGCTAAGCGGCGCGAAACTTTCGCTCATCGGTTTGAACGGCGTGGTCAGTGTGACGTGCAGGCCGAGCGCGGCCCGTTTTTGTCCGGAGTTCAGCGTATCTAGCGCCTCAATTTCGTCGGGGCTTAGATGCGGCGACGGCATCATCACCGAGGTGGCGTTGATCCGCCGACGCAAAATCAAGTCGCGGATGCCGGCACTGACGGCAGGTGACATCCCATAATCATCCGCGCATAGCCAGATCTGGCGGTCCGCTGCCGGCACTGCGTGCTCACTCCGCCGCGCGTGATGTCGTACGCTCCTTGGAATCCTCGGCACTCTTCAGGTTGTGCTCGGCCACGAAATAGACCGGACGCGCTTTGATCTCGGACAAGAGCTTGCCGATGTATTCGCCTAGCACGCCAATCATGATCAATTGTACGCCGCCGAGCACCATCAGGCCGACCACGAGCGACGGATAACCCGGGACGTCCTGGCCAAAGATAATGGTCTCGAACAGAATCCAGGCGCCAAAAAACAGTGCACTACCCGCCAGTAGCAATCCTAGCAGGCTGGCCACACGCAGCGGCGCCACTGTGAACGAGGTCAGGCCTTCGATCGACAGGCCGATCAGCGTCCACACGTTCCACGTTGTCGTGCCGTGTGTGCGCGCCACCGGCGTATAATCGACGCGCACCTGGCGGAAACCGATCCAGCTGGACAGGCCCTTGAAGAAGCGGTTGCGCTCCGGCATCTGCCGCAGCGCTGCTGCTGCGCGAGGCGACAGCAGGCGGAAGTCGCCGGCGTCTTCGGGAATCTTCTGCCGCGCGCCCCAGTTAATCAGCGCATAGAACCAATGGACGCCGAGGCGTCGCAGGAACGTTTCGTTCTCGCGATGCGCCTTGGCGGTGTAGACCACGTCGTAGCCGTCATCGAGCCAACGCGCGACCAGCGTGTCGATGAGGTCCGGTGGATGCTGGCCGTCACCGTCCATGAACAGCACGGCGCCGTAGCGGGCATGATCGAGGCCGGCGAGAAGCGCGGCCTCCTTGCCAAAATTGCGCGACAAAGTGACCACCTGGATGTCCAGCGGATCGGCTGCCAGCGAATTGGCAATGCTATTGGTGGAGTCACTGCTGCCATCGTCGACATAAACGACTTCCGTGTGCAGGTCGTGCTTTGCCTTTAGGCCGCGCGCCACCTCGGTAATGCGCTCATGCAGGGAGGCCAGACCCTTGGCCTCGTTGTAGACCGGCACGATGATCGACAAACCGGACGCGGTACGCGATGGTCGCGCGCGGGTGGCTGATTTGCTCGGTTTCGACGACATTTCCCCTTAACCTGTCGCTTCGTGTCGATGCGATCTATAGCGCACCGGACGGTTCCTGTCGCCCACTCAAAAAGGGGTCGGCCAAGGAGCTTAGCGGTGTTATGAACGAATGATGATTTTGGTGCCCTGGCAGAAATTCCTGGACCGGCTTCGTGTGGCCTGGCATGAGCGCGCAATCGCCCTCAAAGCGATCAGCTTCGGACTCGTCGGCGTTGTTAATTCGGCCGTCGATTTCGCCGTGTTCTCATTCGCCTACTATTATCTGGGTCTGTCGATTGTCATTGCCAATACCCTGGCCTGGGTCATCGCCGTCAGCGGTTCATACGTCCTGAATTCGACCATCACTTTTGCTCACGAGTCTGGCCGCAAGCTTTCACCCAAGAGCTATTTTGGCTTCGCCCTTTCGCAGGTCGCCGGATTTCTGGCTAACACCGGCACCGTCTGGTGCCTCGTTGAGCTGCTGCACGTTCCTGCCTGGGCTGCGAAAATCGCGGCGATCGGCATGAGCTTCGCGGTCAACTTCTCGCTCTCGCATCTCGTCGTCTTCCGTGTTCGCCGTTCGGGCGAGGACGCTCATTGAGGTGGAGTCTTTATGCGGCACGACAGTAATCTGAGGGCGCGCTGGCCGAATTTCGTCACCCATCTCGAGTGCGCGATGACCGGGGAGCGCCACGAAGCGAATCAGGTGCACGGTTTGTCGCGGGCGGGCAAGCCGCTGTTGGTTCGTTACGATCTCGCCGGCGTGCGCGAGGCGCTGAGCAAAGAGACGCTGACGCAGCGCGCCCCCGATTTGTGGCGCTATCGCGAGCTCCTGCCGGTGCGCGATCCGGAAAACGTTGTCAGCCTCGGCGAGTGCATTACGCCCTTGGTGCGCATGCCGAAGCTCGAGGCCAAGCTTGGAGGTGGCGAAATCCTGGTCAAGGACGAGGGTCGCCTGCCGACCGGCTCGTTCAAGGCGCGCGGTCTGGTGTTGGCGGTGTCGATGGCCAAGGCGCTCGGCATCAAGCATATGGCGATGCCGACCAACGGCAATGCTGGCGCCGCGCTTGCCGCCTATGCCTCGCATGCCGGCATCAAGACTACGATCTTCTGTCCGGAAGATACGCCGGAAGTGAACGTCAGCGAGATCGCGCTTCAGGGCGCGAACGTCTATCGCGTCAACGGATTGATCGACGACTGCGGCAAGATCGTCGGCGATGGCAAGGCGAGGGTCGGCTGGTTCGACACCTCCACTCTAAAGGAGCCGTACCGGATTGAAGGCAAGAAAACTATGGGGCTCGAACTCGCCGAGCAGCTCGGCTGGGACGTGCCTGACGTGATCTTCTATCCGACCGGCGGCGGCACCGGACTGATCGGAATGTGGAAAGCATTCGCCGAATTGGAAACGATCGGATTTATCGGGAAGAAGCGGCCGCGCATGGTGGCGGTGCAGGCGGCAGGCTGCGCGCCGATGGTGCGCGCCTTCGAGAAAGGCGAAGAGCACGCGCCACGCTGGGAAAACGCTCATACCATCGCCTCCGGCATCCGCGTGCCGCAGGCGATCGGCGATTTCCTGATCCTGCGCGCGGTGCGCGAAAGCGGCGGCTTCGCCATCGCGGTTGAGGATGCGGCGATCGAATCCGCGCTTAGCGAGATGGCCCGGGAGGAGGGGTTCTTGTTGTGCCCGGAGGGTGCGGCGACTTATGCCGCCTACAAGCAAAGCCTGGCCGACGGTCGGGTCAAGCGCAGCGACCTGGTTGTGCTGTTCAACTGCGCCAGCGGCCTGAAATACCCGCTACCGAAGATCGAGCGTAAACTCGACCGCTATAAGCCGATTGATTTTGCGTCGCTATAGCCCGATGCTTTTTCCCAATGCGCACAAAATAAGCGTCACGGATAGAAACAATGAAGAAGTTAATAATTGCCGCATTGGCCGCGGCGCTGGCCGGTATGACGACTGCGAGTGCAGACGACTATCCAACGCGGCCGATAACCATCATCGTGCCGTTCGCCGCCGGCGGGCCTACTGATGTGGTGGCACGCATCCTGGCGGAGGGCATGCACCCTCTGCTCGGCCAGCCGGTGTTGGTCGAGAACGTCGCCGGCGCGGCCGGCAGTATCGGCGTCGGCCGGGTCGCGCGCTCCGCGCCCGATGGATACACGCTCAGCATCGGCCATTGGAGCACGCACGTCATAAATGGCGCGATCTATAACCTGCCGTACGATTTGCGGACCGATCTTGCGCCGGTCTCGCTGCTCGTCAGCAATCCGCAACTGATCGTCTCCAATCCCAAGGTACCGGCGAGCGATTTGAAGTCGCTGGTCGAATGGATCAAGTCGAATCCAGACAAGGTGTCCGCGGGCACGGCCGGAGCGGGCAGCGCCTCTCATATCGGCGGCATCTATTTCCAGAATTTCAGCCACACCAAGTTCCTTTTCGTGCCCTACCGGGGAACCGGTCCAGCGATGCAGGACCTGATCGCTGGGCAAATCCAGATCATGCTCGACCAATCTGCGAATTCGCTGCCGCAGGTGCGCAACAAGCTGATAAGGGCCTTCGCGGTGACGTCGAGCACGCGGCTTGCGGTTGCGCCAGATATCCCGACCGTCGATGAGGTTGGCTTGCCGGGCTTCTACATCTCGGTTTGGCACGGCCTCTGGGTGCCGAAGGATACGCCGCGACCGATCATCGACAAGCTCGCCGCCGCGGTGCGTGCAGCACTTGCCGATCCCGCTACCCAAAGGCGGTTGCGCGAACTCGGTCAGGAAATCCCTCCGGTCGAGCAGCAGACACCCGATGCGCTCGGCTCTTACCAGAAAGCCGAGATCGAAAAATGGTGGCCGCTGATCAAGGCAGCAAACATTAAGGTGGATTAGGGGAACGCAAACCCTGAAATAAAGAGGGCAGGTTCTAGGGAGGTGTAAGGCGGAGCATGGTCCGGAGCATCTTGCGGTGCTGCTCTGGACCGACATCGTCAGATGGTACACGATACTGAAAGCAGCGGCGGGTAACTGAGGCTTGTTCTAATCGTCGGCGAGGATCTCCGCGACCTCTACACGGCGTCTCTCGCGCTCCGACAAGATACCGGCGCGCACCACCGCGAGCGAGGTTGTCGCATAGTGGCCCCCCACCTCCGGTTTTGGGCCGCCGCGCACCGCCGCCGCGAATTCTTCTAACTCCTCGACAAAAGTGTCGTTCTTCTCGCACGGCACGGCGACCGCTTTTTTCTCGCCCTGTTTCAGCAGGCTTAAGCCGTGGTGCAGGTCGTAATAGGCGGTGGCAGTCTTGCCGTAGATGTTCATCAAATAATATTCTGACGCCGAGGCATAGCTGGCGTTGAGCGTGGAGAGCGCGCCGTTCTCGTGCTCAAAGATGAGGCTCGCCACATCGGGGTTGTCGCCCGGCAGCACCAGCCGCACGAAGTGCCCGCTCACTGCCTTGATCGGCCCTATCAGGTAATCAAGCACGTCGGCGTAATGGATGCCGATCTGCAGCATCACGCCACCGGGCATGCCCGCTGCGGTGCTGCGCCATGATCTCAAGTCAAATTGGCCGAGCCGGTCGCGGCTGATATTGGCTTCGGCGTTGACCAGCTTGCCGAATACGCCGGCATCAATCTGCCTCTTGATCCAGCGGAAATGGCTTTCGCGCCGGCGCTGATAGCCCATGGCGAGCACTACGCCAGCCTGTTTGCAGCACTCGGTTATCTTGCGGCCGTCGCTGACTGAGTTGGCGATCGGCTTGTCGAGAAAAATGTGCTTGCCCGCTTCCGCCGCCATACGTGTGGTCGCGAGGTGCACGTCGTTCGGCGTGGTGTTAATGATCGCCTCGACCTCGGCATCGGTGAGAACGGCCTCGTAGCTCGGCGCGGCGCGGCAACCATATTTCTTGGCGAACACCTGACGCTTTTCCTCCGAGCGCGTGTAGCAGGCGACGATCTTGAGCTTGCCCGAACGCTTGACGGCGTCGGCTAGCACATCCGACCACCAGCCCATGCCGATGCAGGCGACGCAAAGCGGTTCGGCCATGGCCATCACTTCCAGGTAGCGCCGATCGCTTCGACCGCGGCCCGCGCGATGGTCTCATCGGTCGCCCAGTCGCCGCCGGCAATGCCAATTCCGCCGATGCACTCGCCCTCAACGAGCACCGGGCAGCCGCCTTCCATCGCGGTCCAGCACTCGGCGCCGGCCGCGAGCGCTAGGCCGAGCGCATGCGTGACGTCGAGCTCTTGGTTTTGTGCGCCGCGGGCGGAGGTCACCCGCTTGTTCGACGCTGCGCAGACCGCTTTGGTCGTGGCCGAATGTACGGAGTGGAAGCGCCCGCCTTCCATACGTTCCAGCAAGATCAAGTGCCCGCCGGCATCGGTGATCGCAATGGAAACCGCGATACCGGCTTCATTCGCCTTGTCGATGGCGGCCGCCATCATCTTCCTGGCGCCTTCATTAGTAAGGCGCTTGCTGCTCGCGATGTACATTTTCCCGGTTTCCCTCGAGGATCGCCGGCGATGATAGTGGTTTGTCGCTTGGCGCGTAAAGGATGCGCGCGCCTTACAACGCAGCCTCGAGCTTGGCGTAGAGCGGGTTGTCGCGCGAGAACACGTAATCGAGATCGGCCACTGCTACCGCCTCGGCGCCGTTCTCGCGCAGGAAGCTGGTGAGCGCGTAGACCTGCGCCGGCGGACAATGCAACGTGAGTATGCCGGATGAGGTGGGGCCGCAGAACGGCGTCTCCACGCCAAATTTCTGCTTGGCAATTTCAACTAGCTTGGCGTCACAGGCGGCAAAGCGCGCGCGCACCTCGCGAAAAGCCTTGGCGCGCGCCTGCGCCGCCAGGCGATCGAGAATCACGCGTGCTGTTTCGCGCTCGCTGTTGCCCCAATTTGCCGTGCGCGCCGCGACCAGATTGGCCTGCGAGCGCAGGATGGTGCCGTCGTCGATCACCTTCAGTCCGTTGGCGGCGAGCGTTGCACCGGTCGTGGTGATGTCTACGATCAGCTCGGCGGTGCCGGCTGCAGGGGCGCCTTCAGTGGCGCCGGTACTCTCGACGATGCGATAATCGACAACGCCGTGCGCGGAGAAGAAGTCGCGCGTCAGGTTGATATACTTCGTCGCCACCCGCATCTTGCGACCGTGGGTGTGGCGGAACGACGTGCTAACGTCGTCGAGATCGGCCATGGTGTGCACGTCGATCCAGGCCTGCGGCACCGCCACCACGACGGTGGCGAAGCCGAAGCCGAGCCCCTCGAGCAGCACCACTTTGCTGTCCGCGTCGGGGACCATCTCGCGCACCAGATCCTCACCGGTGACGCCGAGTTGCACGACGCCAGCGGCAAGCTGCGAGGTGATTTCGGATGCCGAGAGATAGACGACCTCGACGCCGTCAAGCCCGGCGATGGCGCCTCGGTAATCGCGCGCGCCGCGTGGCTTGATCAGATTGAGGCCGGAGCGTGTGAAGAAGGCTTCGGCGTTTTCTTGCAACCGGCCCTTCGCCGGCACCGCGAGAACGAGAGGCGCGCTCATGCCGCACCTCCATAGGCGGAGAGCCGCTCGATCCAAGCTGCAAAACCGACCGCTGCGATCGGCTCGCGGCTTCCGAGACGGCTGAGCAACCCGTCGTAGCGGCCACCGGCCACAAGCGGTTCTCCGGTACGCTTGGGGTCGGTCAGCTCGAACATGAAGCCGGTGTAGTAATCGAAACCGCGCCCGAAAGCGGTGGAAAAGCGCACGCGCTTCAAGTCGGCGCCATGCGCGGCCAGAAAGCCGGTGCGGCTTTCGAACAGATCGATGGCGGGAGCGAGCGCTGCGGTCATGTTGCCTTCGCTCGCAAGCGCGCGCAGCTCGGCCGTTGCTTCGTCGGGCTCCCCCTTGATTGCAAGGAAACGTTCGATCAGCGTGCGCACGTCTTGCGGTAATTTCGCGCTGGCGCCGAGCGCCGACTGCTCGAGGAAGCGTTCGGCGATTTCACCTACCGAGCGGCCGCCGACGGCCGTGATGCCGGCGATCGACAGCAAGTCTGTGACCAACGCGTGCGCGCCCTTCGGATCAGAGCCAGCGAGCGCTGCTAGGACGCCCTGATATTCGGGACGCGAATTGTTGCCCCCTAGCACGAGGCGATCGAGGTCTTGCGCGAGGTTGGCCTTGCGGTTGAAGTCCTTCACCAACCGTCGCTTCCACGCCGGCGGAAGATCAAGCCCGGCGACCAGCCCGGCGAACAGAGCGACGTCACCGATTTGAATATCTGGCGACGTGAGGCCGTAGTGTGCGGTCGCTTCGAGCCCGAGGGACAGCATCTCGGCGTCGGCCGCTGCCTTGTCGGGACGTCCGAAGGATTCGATGCCTGCTTGCAGGAATTCGGCCGGTGCGTTGGCGCGGTGACGGAACACTGGCCCGAGATAACAGAAGGCCGCCGCTTTGCCGGCGAGCGGCGAGGCGAGATAGTCGCGCGACACTGGGATGGTGAGATCGGGGCGCAAGCAGAATTCGCCGCCGCCCGGGGCAGTGGTCAGATACATCCGGTTGCGGATGTCCTCGCCCGACAGGTCGAGAAACGGCTCGGCCGGCTGCAGCATCGCGGGCGCAAGACGGGCGTAGCCGGCGCGCTCGTAGGAGAGGACTAGGGCCTCCGCCCGCGCGTCGGGCGCTTTCGTTCCGGTGGTAACGATTGCGTCCATCTTTCCAAGACTCTAAATGCGGGGCGCCCTTTAGCACGAGAGCCTTAAGGATTCGACGCCGTTCAGCAGCTGCGCTTAACGCGCAGGACTGTCAAACGCTTGATGTCGTTAACAAATTACGCAAGCGGCGAAAAACGGCAGGTTTTGCCACTGCGGCTTCGCCGTCACCAACAGCCTGATGAACGCGTATTTCGGCGGCTCGAACGAGCATATGGAGACATCTAGCGGCACCATCACCGTCGATTTGGCTCGACGGGGCGACTTTACCTCGCATGCGATGTTACAATGGCTGGCGTCTGCGTAGCTCGGGCCGCCGAAGCAATGATTCGCTGTTTTAATGGCTAGGACTGCGCCGTAACGGTGACCTCCACCGTCATGCCGAGGAAATCGGAAGCCGCGCCGCTGTAACTGCCGGAGATGGGGATCGCTTGTGATGGATCGCGCGTTACTGCGACGCGGATCAGGGCCTCGCCGCCGATGAGCACGTCTGTCGGATCGTATTCGACCCAGCCGGCCCCCGGTAGATAGACCTCAGCCCAGGCGTGCGTCGCCGCAGTCGCTGGCGTCGCGTCGCCTTTATCGAGTGCGGGATCGTACAGATAGCCGGAAACAAAACGTGCGCCAAAGCCGAGGTAACGCGCGGCCTCGATGAAGACCATTGCGAAGTCGCGGCAAGCGCCGATCTTCTTCCGCAGCGTTTCGGCCGGCACCTGAGTGCCGAGTTCATGCCGCTCACCGTAGACGATATGCGGCTGCAACGCCGCGTTCATGTTCTTGAGCAGGTCGAGCGTGCGCATCGGCCGCGAGGTGACGAAGCTCTCTGCCCAGCGCGCGAGCGTGCCATCGAGGTCGGGATAATGTTGCTCGAGGAGGCGGCCGAGATCGACGCGATCGCTGCTTGAATAGATGAAGGGATAAAACTCTGCTTCCGGTGCGATTGGGAACACCGGACCTTCCAGGCCGTAGCGCTCGATCTTGAGTGTGCTGCTGATGACGAGCGTTGAGGCCGCGGCTTGGAAATCGACCAGCGAGACTGAATTGCTGAACACGTCGTGCAGCCAGCGCACGTCGCCCGGCGGCGACAGAGTGAGTTCGGCCGACATGAGCCGCAGGTCGTGGCTGTCGCGCGGGCGCAGCATCAGCCGGTGCTGTCCGAACGTGACCGGCCGGGCGTAGCGGTAAGTCGTGGTATGGCGGACGGTCAGCAGACGCATGGGATCAATCGAGCTTGTGCCGTGCGATTAGCCTGCGCACTTCTTCGACTAATTGCCCTTCCTTCACGGTGAACTGCGCCTCAGCCTGCTTCTTGAGATAGTCGTCGCGCTCCTTCGACAGCCTGGCAAGTTCGGCACCTACGATCAGGTCCTTGATCGTGACTTCGCCGCGCGCCTTCTCATCGCCGCCCTGGATTATGGCGCAGGGTGCGCCGCGCTTGCTGGCATATTTAAGCTGCGTGCCGAGGTTGTTCTTCGGGTTGCCGAGGTAAAGCTCGGCACGGATTTTGGCGTCGCGCAGTTGTGCGACCATTTTCTGGTAGTCGGTCATGCGGTCCCGGTCGAACACGGTGACGACCACGGGGCCAAGCGGCGCTTTCTCGCCGATCTTGCCGAGTGCGGTGAGGGCGGCCTGAAACCGCGACACGCCGATAGAGAAGCCGGTCGCCGGTACCGGCTCGCCGCGGAAGCGCGAAATCAGCCCGTCGTAACGCCCGCCGCCGCCGACCGAGCCGAAGCGCATGGGGCGGCCCTTTTCGTCGTTGATTTCGAAGGTCAGATCAACCTCAAAAACCGGGCCGGTGTAATACTCGAGTCCCCGCACAACGGTCTTGTCGATACGAATACGGTCGTCATAGCCCGCGGCCTTCACGAGCGCGGCGATGTCCATGAGCTCTTGCTCGCCAGCACCTGATGGCGCGGTGCGCTGACCCGTGATCGCCGCAACCATAATTTCGATTTGCGGCTTGTTGAGTTCAGCGCCTTTAGTGAAATCTCCGCTTTCGTCCTTGCGCCCTTTGCCGAGCAGCATGCGCACGCCCTCGATGCCGAGCCGGTCGAGCTTGTCAATCGCGCGCATCGTGGTGAGCCGCTTCTCCATCGGGATTTGCGCCGCCTCCATCGCGCTGTCCAAAACCTTTCGGTTGTTCACCTTCACCACGTAGTCGCCGCGCTTGATGCCGAGCGCCTCCATCGTGTCGGCCGCGAGCATGCACAACTCGGAGTCGGCGGCCATTGACGCCGCGCCGACGGTATCGGCATCGAACTGCATGAACTGGCGGAAGCGGCCCGGCCCGGGCTTCTCGTTGCGGAACACCCAGCCGTATCGATAGGAGCGGTAGGGCTTGGCTAGCGTGTCGAAATTCTCCGCCACGTAGCGGGCGAGCGGCGCCGTCAGATCATAGCGCAGCGACAACCACTGTTCGTCGTCGTCCTGAAAGGAGAATACGCCGTCGTTCGGTCGGTCCTCGTCGGGCAGGAATTTGCCGAGCGCGTCGGTGTATTCGATCGCAGGCGTCTCCACAGGCTCGAAGCCATAGCGCTCGAACACGACGCGGATCGCTTCCACCATATGGCGGGTGGCGGCGATCTCGGCGGAGCCGCGATCGGCGAGGCCGCGCGGCAGCCGGGCCTTGAGCTTTTGTGGCTTTTTGCCGGATTTTGGATCAGGCATCGGCGGCTTGCTTCGGGTCGCTCTCGATAACGACGGCGTGGTAGCAGCCAGTTCCGGCTTTGTCATTATCGCTGAAAACGGATAAGCCAGTATGATCCAGCTGCGAGGCGGCTCCATGGCCACAAAAGCGAACGTTGCAACCGCCACGGTTCCAAATGATCTCGAGCCCTTCTGGATACCGTTCACCCCCAACCGGGGCTTCAAGCAGCGGCCGCGCCTGATCGCTCGCGCCAAGGACATGCACTACTTCACCCCGGAGGGCCGCAAGCTCATCGACGGCTCTGCCGGGCTCTGGTGCACCAATGCGGGCCATAACCGCGACCCGATCGTGCGCGCGATCCAGACGCAGGCCGCCGAACTCGACTTCGCGCCGACCTTCCAGTTCGCCCATCCCAAGGCCTTCGAACTGGCAAACCGCATCGCGGCGCTCGCGCCCGGTGATCTGGACCATGTGTTCTTCTGCAATTCGGGCTCGGAGGCAGTCGACACAGCGCTCAAGATCGCGCTCGCCTATCACGGCGTGCGCGACAACGCCTCGCGCGTACGGCTAATCGGGCGCGAGCGCGGCTATCATGGTGTCGGCTTCGGCGGCATTGCGGTCGGCGGCATCGTCGCCAACCGCCGGCAATTCGGCGCCATGATGGTGGGCGTCGATCATTTGGCGACTACCTATAACCGCGCCGAGCAGGCCTTCACGGTCGGCGAGCCGGAGTGGGGCGCCCACCTCGCCGACGAGCTCGACCGTCTGGTGGCACTGCACGACGCCTCCACCATCGCGGCGGTGATTGTCGAACCGGTGGCATGTTCAACCGGGGTGTTACCGCCGCCGAAAGGCTATCTGCAAAAGCTGCGGATGCTCTGCGACAAACACGGCATCCTGCTGATCTTCGACGAAGTGATCACCGGCTACGGCCGGCTCGGCTACGCCTTTGCCGCCGAACGCTATGGCGTGGTGCCGGACATGATCACGTTTGCCAAGGGCATCACCTCGGGTAGTGTGCCCATGGGTGGCGTGCTGGTGCGCAAACACATCTACGACGCCTTTATGAAAGGCCCCGAGCACGTCATCGAGCTGTTCCACGGCTACACTTATTCAGCCCATCCACTCGCTTGCGCGGCCGGTCTCGCCGCGCTCGATCTCTACCGCGAGGAGGGGCTGTTTGGGCGGGCGCGCAAACTGGAGAAGCCCTGGGCCGAGGCGGCGATGGGATTGAAGGACCTTCCCAATGTGCTCGACATCCGCCCGGTCGGCCTCACCGTCGGCATCGATCTCGCCAGCATCCCGGACGCCGTCGGCAAGCGTGCTTACAAGGCGCTCGAGGCGTCCTTTTTTGACTACGATCTGATGCTGCGCGCGGTCGGCGATTGCCTTGCTTTGTCGCCGCCGCTAATCGTCAGCGAGAGCCAGATCGACGAGATTTTCGACAAGATCGCGAAGACCATTAAGGCCGTGGCCTAGCCGTTCCCGACCTCTATAAGCCCGTCGCGCATCAGACCGGCATGACTAACGAGCTGTGCGCGGCTGCGCGACGCGATGATCTCGCGCGAAATTGCCGCGCGTATCGAGCGTATCGAGAATGAGATCGGCTACAAATCGGTGGCCGGGGCAGGAGTCGAAGGAGGATCTGCCTCGGCCTTCATCATCCGCAACATCATCCCGTACACGGTAGAGGGCGCTATTTTTCTTTCGGTGTGAAGCTTCGGAGATCACACACCATGCTGGCAACCCAGATCGGGCCGAACGCTCAGACCCTAACGCCGCTGATCGAGCGGGGCGGCCGGATCAGCTGACCAAGCACCAGCGCCTCGTGGTTGTACTCACGCTCGCCACAAGCCGTGGAAGAGTTGACCGGCTCGCTCGGTTCGGTCGCCAGCGAAGCCGAACTACTGCCCGATCTGACCGAGAATCGCCGCGTCGAACTGCTCGACGAGCGCATTATTGCCGACGAGCGGCATCAGCCCACAGTTACCGCCCCGCAATGGGCGCAGTCGCGAAAGTGGGCTTCGGTTGCAGAATCGCCCAGCCGACGATGCGTTTGCCGTTGCCGCGGCGATCGTGCAGTTCGAACGACGGCTGCACTGCGGCATCAGCGGCGATCATGCGCAGTAGAACAGGAATCGCGTTCGGATCGCTATCGGTCCACACGACGACCGCACCTTTGCTTCTCAGATCCGCGAGATCGATCCAAGGCGCGCGTTCCGGTCTGCCGTCGACCAGCACACGCGGATGGCTCGACGCATAGTGGGCGACATTCCCGCCGTCCCACATGGTGCCGATCACATAGACTGGCGCCTTGCCCGTCGCGGCGCGATAGCGTTGCGTGATTTCGCGGCCGAGATCACTGCCCGGGAAAAACACCGCGCGGTAACGGTGATCGTAGTTCGGCAGCACCGAATAATTGACGATGAAGCCGAGCGCAAATCCTGCAAACATAATCGCCCAGACGATCGATATGCGAGCAAGACGAGTCGCATCAAGTGCGCGGTGCGCGTTTAGTACGATCCAGAGGCCGAGGAAGAGCCAGAGCGGATAGCCCCACATCGCCACAGTGCCGCGGCCGCTTAACGCTGAGAGCAAGAGCACCGTCGCGATTGGCCCAAACGCGAGCCAAGTCACGATGCGGTAGTCGAAGGCGTCGCTCGCGGTCGTAGGCACTTCGCGCGTGCGCGGATAAAAAAGCGGCGAGGCGATGAGCAGCGACGGGATCAGGAAGAAAAGTTGGCTAACCGCGAATTGCAAGGGATGCCAGACATGGTCCATCAGCCCGCGTGAGGGCAGGGCGCGATGTTCCGCGTAAGCGAAGGGTAGGAAATCATTATGCACCAGCCAGATGAGATGAGGCGCCATGGTGATGAGCGCGGCGGCCATGGCGATGAAAGGGCCGGGCCCAGCCCAAGCCTTGCGCGCGTCGTCATCGACGATCAGGAATACCGCCATCGGCGCCGCGAGCACGACCATGAAATACTTCGCCCACAGCGAAATGCCGACCGCGAGACCCAGCAACAACCAATCGAAGTTCTGCCGCCCGCGCAGCGCGCGGTGCAGGGCGAAGCCGGCCAGGGCCCAAAACGGCAGCTGGATGACATCGTGGTTGAACTTGGCGGCTGTGTAATTCAGGTAATGCAGGCCGTCTACTATCAGCACCGCCACCAAGGCGCCGGCCGCTCCGACGAGCGGCCGCGCTGCCCGCCAGACAATGGCCAAAGCTGCCACCACCGCGATCTGCGCCAAAAGGTAGTAGGCGAAATCATGACCGATGGTCAGGTTTACGATCTCGACCAGCCACCAGGGCAGCGGCGGCAGTTTGTCGTAGCCAAGCTGCCATTCGCGCCCATACATCAGCGCCTCGATCAGATCGAGCGGCAGGTTGGGGTAAAGCAGCGTCGGCAGCGCCGTCCAGACCACTGCATGCAGTGCTAGGACAGCGCTAAAGGCACGCCCCGGATAGGCGCTGATCCACGCCGATACCGGCCCGCCGCGGGATGTTTGCGAGGTCTGGGGTTGCAAAGCCACCTAAGTTCCTGCGAATAACGGACGAATTGCCGTTATCATAACAGTTGAACGAAGTTGCGCGGATCCTGGGCTCATGGACATTGGTACGGTCTTAGCGAATCGCGCGGCTTGCGCGGGCCTTGGGCGGAGGACCTAAGATAGCTTCATGCATCATATCGCTACCATTTTCGTCGCGGGTTGCATGGTACTCAGCGCCGCCTCGATCGGTGCCGTCCGCTTCCTCGGTTTCCAGCGCGTTGAGCCGAAGGAATTGGCCGAGCGCTCGTTGCGCTTCCTCCTCAAGGCGCCGGAGAAGCTTCTATTCAATAAGATCGGCGCCGAGCAGAGCGACATTCATCATCTCGAGGACCTACTGGCGCGTTCCAGCATCGATCCGATCGCCGGACGCATCGAGAACGAGAACACGGTGGTTGATCTGCTCGATTTTGACGCGCGCTTCGGCCAGGGCTTCCTGTTTTCGCCATCACGGCCGGTCTGCGGCGAAGCACCGCAAAATACGTCCGCCATGGCGGAAGCGACCAAACTGGCGGGCGATTTGTTGAATGAAGCGATTGTAGCCGACGCCGCCTTCGGCTGATGCGCCTCATCGTTTGCGACCTTCGATGCCCAACGCTCAGTCGCCCTTGATCCCGCATTTTTCGGCGCTGGCGCCGGGCTACGATGTGCTCTTGTGCGACGTTTGGGGCGTTGTACATAATGGCGTTACCGCCTTCCCGCATGCCTGCGACGCGCTAATGCACGCGCGCGCTCGCGGCGCGGCAGTAATTCTCATCACCAATGCGCCGCGCCCGAGCGAGGTGGTGGCACGCCAGCTCGAAAGGCTGCATGTCCCGCGCGAGACCTACGACGGCATTGTATCGTCCGGCGATGTCACCCGCGCGGTGGTGCAGGGGCGGCCGGGGCAAACGCTTTTCCATCTCGGGCCGGAGCGCGACCGCTCGATTTTCACCGGGCTCAACGTTCGCTTTGCGCCGCTGCAAACCGCCGACTATGTGGTCTGCTCGGGCCTCGATAATGACGAAGTGGAGACGCCGAACGATTACCGCGCGCGGCTCGAAGCGATGTTGGCGCGCAAGCTGTTCATGGTCTGCGGCAATCCGGACGTAGTCGTGGAGCGCGGCACCCGGCTCGTCTATTGCGCCGGCTCGATCGCCGATCTCTACGCCACCATGGGTGGCGAAGTGCTCTATGCCGGTAAACCTTATCGGCCGATCTATGAGATGGCCTTGGCCAGAGCGGAGGCCGCGGCCAGCGGCAAGATCCCGCCGAAGCGTGTGCTGGCGATCGGCGACTCGATCCGCACCGACCTCAGAGGCGCGCATACAATCGGTGTCGATTTTCTGTTCGTGACCTCAGGTATCCATGCAGAGGAACTGGGCGGGCGCGAGCGGCCCGACCGGACGGCGCTCAACGCAACGTTCACCGCCGCTGGCGAACGGCCGAAGGCGGTCATGCGCGAATTGATCTGGTGAGACCTTAGGCCGCTGGCCGGGGTGCCGCTTCCTTCGCGCTAAGCACCGCGTCGATCTTGCTCTTCAGTGTCTGCGCGTTGAACGGCTTGACGATATAGTTTGACACGCCGGCATTCTTGGCCGCGATAACATTTTCAGTCTTTGATTCAGCCGTCACCAAGATAAACGGCGTTGAAGCGAGATTGGGATCTTTACGCGCTTCCTGCAATAAGTCGTAGCCGGTCATCGGCTCCAGGTTCCAGTCCGAGATCACGAGGCCGTAGCTGCGCGTATGCATTTTGGCGAGCGCCATCGTGCCGTCGCTGGCTTCGTCGATATGCTCGAAGCCGAGCTGCCGCAACAGATTACGGACGATACGGATCATGGTCTTGTAGTCATCCACGATCAGGATCGGAATCGTCGCATCGACAGCCATGGCGTTTTGCCCCGGAACGTCTCCACCAGATCGGCGGAAATAACCTGTCGGCATTGAACATCCGGTTAATTTGAAAATTTATTAACCGCACGTTAACCGTATTGAGCTCGGAACTCGCTTGATACAACGAAATGAGCAGCCTTCCCGTCGTAACCACGTCTCTGAATCGGGCCTGATGAGCAACGTGCCGGCGAAAGCGTTTTATGTTCTGCGCAACGGCGAATCGGGCGTCGACATCGGACCGCTGCGGGGGGCCGTGGTGGCGATCGGCAATTTCGACGGCGTGCATCGCGGACATCGCGCCGTCATCGGTGCTGCCCTTAAGCGCGCCCACGCGCTCGGCCGCAAGGCCGCGGCGCTTACCTTTGATCCGCATCCGCGACTGTTCCTACGGCCGCAGGATCCGCTGTTTCAGCTTTCCAGTGTGCGCAACAAGTTACGTCTTCTGGCCGCGAGTGGGCTCGACGGCGCAATGGTGATGACTTTCGACGCCGCGCTCGCCAATACTTCGGCGGCGGATTTCATCGAGCGCATTCTGGTTGGGCGTTTCGGTATCGGCGGCGCGGCGATCGGCTTCGATTTTCACTTTGGCCACAAGCGTGCTGGCTCGCCGGCGTATCTGAAGGAACAGGGTGCCCGGCTTGGCTTCGCCGTCGATATCATGCCGCCGCTGGAGGACGAGGGCCGGCCGATTTCCTCAGGCGCGGTACGAGCGGCGCTCGCGACAGGCAAAGTGGTGGAGGCCACGGAACTTCTGGGCGCGCCTTGGTTCGTCTCCGGCGAAGTGATCCATGGCGCCAAACGCGGACGAGAGCTTGGCTTCCCTACTGCCAATATCCGGCTCGACCCTTCCTGCGGCCTCAAGCACGGCGTCTACGCGGTGCGCGTCGCCGTCGGCGGTCAGCGCTACGATGGCGTGGCCAATTTCGGCGTGCGCCCGATGTTCGACGCCGGCGCGCCACTGCTGGAGGCATTCCTGTTCGATTTCGACGGCGATCTCTATGGCCGGCAGGTCGACATCGCCATCATCGGCTGGATACGCCACGAGCAGAAATTCGGATCTGTCAACGCGCTCAAGCGCCATATGTTCGCCGACAGCGCGCAGGCGCGTGACGCGCTCAAGCGCGCGGGCGACGCGTTTCCACAATTGGGCGATGTACTAGGTTGGAACCCATAGTCTTCGTCCGCGCAGTACCTACCATCGCGCGCAATGCCGGCACCGCCCGATCTCCAGGCCGAAGCTTAGCGTTTCTGCCTCTAGTCGAAGACGGCGATAGTCAGAAAGGTCAGCGTAACGCCAGTGGCGCCTGGAGGGTGCGGCGGGCGCAAGAAGAAATCCACAGGCGGAGCGCGCGTGAATGGCCTTACATAGCCCACGTGTCAACGCGAGGCAGTGGCGTGGTTCCGGGCGTTGCCTGACGCCCATGGGCGCTGTACTAACCCGGGCCATGCCCAGCCCCAAACGCGACTATTCCGAGACGTTGTTTCTGCCACAGACGGATTTTCCGATGCGCGCTGGGCTGCCGCAGCGTGAGCCGGAGATCCTCAAGCGCTGGGAGACAGCGGGCCTCTACCGACAATTGCGCGCTGCCGCTAAGGGCCGCGACAAATTCATCCTGCACGACGGCCCGCCTTACGCCAACGGCAACATCCACATCGGCCATGCGCTCAACAAGGTCCTCAAGGACATTGTTACACGCAGCCAGCAGATGCTCGGGTTCGATTCAAACTATGTGCCGGGTTGGGACTGCCATGGCCTGCCGATCGAGTGGAAGGTCGAGGAGGAGAACTACCGCTCCAAGAACAGGCCGAAGCCGGATTTCTCCGATGCGGCGGCGCTGGTGAAATTTCGCCAGGAGTGCCGCACCTTCGCGCAGTACTGGATCGGCGTGCAGTGCGAGGAGTTCAAGCGGCTCGGCGTCGAGGGCGACTGGGAGCATCCGTACACGACGATGGATTTCTTCGCCGAGGCGCAAATCGCGCGTGAACTGATGAAGTTCGCGGCAAACGGCACTCTTTATCGCGGTTCGAAGCCGGTGATGTGGAGCGTGGTGGAGAAGACGGCACTCGCCGAGGCGGAGGTGGAGTACGAGGACTACACCTCGGATGCGGTGTGGGTGAGATTTAATATCGTGGGCGCGCCGGGCACTTCGGGTGGGTCATTGAAGCTACTTCATGCTGGAGCCCAGATCGTCATCTGGACCACCACGCCGTGGACGATACCGGGCAATCGCGCCATCGCCTTTTCTGGCCGCATAGCCTACGGACTTTATCGCGTGACCGCGGCAGCGCCGACCAACTGGGCGCAGCCGGGGGACACCTATGTCCTAGCCGACAAGGTGGCCGCCGATGTATTCAAGGCGGCCAAAGTGGAGAGCTATGAACGCCTCGGCGACGTACCCGCCTCCGATCTCGGCGGGCTGATCTGCCAACATCCGCTTTTCGGCCTGGGAGGCGGTTATCAATTCGACGTGCCCCTTATCGAAGGCGAGCACGTCACGGACGAGACCGGCACCGGCTTCGTACACACCGCGCCGGGTCACGGCCGCGAAGACTTCGACATTTGGATGGCGAATGCGGCAAAGCTTGAAGCACGCGGCATTAAGACGACTATTCCGTACACGGTGGATGAGAACGGCGCCTTTACTGAGATGGCGCCCGGCTTCACCGGCCAGCGCGTACTCACCGACAAAGGCGAGAAAGGCAAGGCCAACGAGGCGGTGATCAAGGCGTTGATCGATCGCCACATGCTGATCGCGCGCGGTCGTCTCAAGCACCAGTATCCGCATTCCTGGCGCTCGAAGAAACCAATCATCTTCCGCAACACGCCGCAGTGGTTCATCGCCATGGACAAGGACATCGACCGTCCCGGCGACACGCTGCGCAACCGCGCACTGCATGCGATCTCGGTCACTCGCTGGGTGCCACCACAGGGGCAGAACCGCATCACCGGCATGATCGAGTCGCGCCCCGACTGGGTGATCTCACGCCAGCGCGCCTGGGGCGTGCCGATTGCGGTGTTCATCAAGGAAAAGCCCGACGGCTCGGTCGAGATCCTGCAGGATCCCGACGTCGAGTTGCGCATCATCGAGGCCTTCGAGCAGGAGGGTGCCGATGCCTGGTACAAATCGGGCGCGGACGAGCGCTTTCTCGGCAAGCTGGCGAACGAGGGCTGGAAGAAAGTCGATGATATTCTCGACGTCTGGTTCGATTCCGGCTCAACGCATGCCTTCGTTCTGGAGGATCCGCAACATTTCCCGACGCTTGCCGGCATCAAGCGCAAGGTCGACGGCGGCAAGGATACCGTGATGTATCTGGAGGGCAGCGACCAGCACCGGGGCTGGTTTCACTCCTCGCTGCTCGAATCCTGCGGCACGCGCGGCCGTGCACCCTACGACATCGTCGTCACACACGGTTTCACGCTCGACGAGCAGGGCCGCAAGATGTCGAAGTCACTCGGCAATACGGTGGCGCCGCAGGATGTGATCAAGCAGTCAGGTGCCGACATCCTGCGCATGTGGGTGGCGTCCTGCGATTACTGGGACGACCAGCGCATTGGGCCGGAGATCCTCAAGACCACGGTGGAGACCTATCGCAAGCTGCGCAACACGGTGCGCTGGATGCTTGGCTCGCTTGCACATTTCCATGAGGAAGACCGCATTCCGCCGAACAAGATGCCGGAGCTGGAGCGGCTGATGCTGCATCGGCTGGCCGAGCTCGACGAGTTAGTGCGCAAGTTTTACGCCGAGTTCGACTACAAGCGCATCTTCGCCGCACTGTCGGCCTTCATGACCAGCGACCTCTCGGCATTCTATTTTGATATCCGCAAGGACGCGCTCTACTGCGATCCTTACTCGTCGCTCACGCGCAGAGCTTGCTTGACCGTGCTCGACCATCTGTTCCGCAGCACGGTCACCTGGCTTGCCCCCATGCTGTGTTTCACCGCGGAAGAAGCCTGGCTTTCCCGCTACGGCGAGGCGGTCAACTCGGTGCACCTCGAACTGTTCCCTGAAGTGCCGCTTGCCTGGCGTGACGACAAACTCGCCGACAAATGGCGCAAGGTGCGCACTGTGCGCCGCGTTATTACCGGCGCCTTGGAGATCGAGCGTGCGCAGAAACGCATAGGTTCATCGCTCGAAGCGCACCCGATCGTGCACGTGTCGAAACCGGAATTGTACGAAGCCGTGCTCGACGTCGATCTCGCCGAAGTTTGCATCACCTCGGCTGCTACGCTCGTGGAGAACGAAGGCCCGGCGGGAGGTTTCCGCCTTCCGGACGTGGCCGGAGTCGTCGTAGTGCCCAATCTCGCCGAAGGCACCAAATGCGCGCGCTCGTGGAAGATTCTCACGAACATCGGCTCCGATCCAGAATACCCCGACGTTTCCCCGCGTGACGCCAAGGCGCTGCGGGAATGGGAAGCCATGCGCAAGGCGGCGGAGTGAATGAGCGACCCGATTACCCGATTCGGCCTCGCCGTCGCGGCTCTTACCTGTATGCTCGATCAGGCGAGCAAGCTTTACCTAGTCTTCGTGGTCGACCTCGCCAACCATCCGTTGCGGCTCGGTCCGTTCCTGGATTTTGTGCTCACCCGCAACACCGGCATCAGCTATGGCCTGTTCCAGACCGAGGGGCCGCTCGGGCAATGGCTGCTACTCGGCTTCAAGGCGATCGCTGTGGTGCTGCTATGGATTTGGCTGACTCGCTCGCGCAGCCGACTCACCGCACTATCGCTCGGTCTAATCATCGGCGGCGCGATCGGAAACGCCATTGACCGGCTGGCCTATGGCTGGGTCGCCGACTTTGTGTTTTTTCACGTTTCGGGCGCTAATTGGCGGTTCAATTGGTATGTCTTTAACCTGGCCGATGTAGCTATCTTTGCCGGGGTCATTGGTTTGCTGTATGAATCCCTGATCGGGGAGCGCGCCCAAAAAGCGCCCTGATCCCGGGCCAATACGCCGTATTCCCTTGGAATTCCGAGGGGCGAGGGATCCGATGAGCGACATTCTGTGCGTTTCCTGGCTAGCCAAATACAGACCGGGGGCGGTTTCGCGTGCGGCCTTGGGGTGCTTGCTTGGCGCAATATTGCTCGTTGTTGCGCCGACGGCGCGTGCCGCCGATGGTGACCCGTCACTCGAAAGCAAGATTTACCGCGGCATCTTGGAGGGCCTTGGTCTGAAGCGGGATGGTGAAGCAGCGATCAACTACGGGGAGCGTGCGCCGCTGGTAATTCCGCCCGGCCACGACCTACCGCCGCCGGAGCGGACCAATGCGGCACTCACCCAAAATCCCGCCTGGCCGAAAGATCCGGACGTTGCCAGGCGCAAGGCCGAAATCGAGCGGGAGCGCAATCGCAACGTGAGCGACGAGCGCGAAATCGAACAGAACCCGTTGCGCCCGGATCAGCTCACGCCGGGCGGACCTCCGAAGTCGCCGCGTGCCGCGCGTGACGACGGCTACCGCTCGCCGGACAACGGCAACGACAATCCATCGCCGCCGGACAAGCTTGGCACCATCGGCAACATCTTCAGCAACATGTTCGGCAGCAAGAACGACGAGTCGGCCCGCTTCACCAAGGAGCCGTCGCGGGCTTCGCTCACCGAACCGCCTCCTGGTTACCAGACGCCGTCGCCGAATCAGCCCTATGGTCTCAGCAAGGCGACGCTCACTCCTAAGCCGAAGGATTATGTGGAAACACACGGCACCGTGGACGGTGGGAGCAACTAGCTTATTGCCGCGTGAGCTTCTGGGCTCCGCAATTCAATGCGTGCAGCCGATGTGATATCAGTGCGGGGCCGCAAGGTTTTAGAAACGTGTCGTTCCGAGACAAGCCTTTCCTCGCTGTCCTCACACTCTTTGCTTTCGCACTAGAGGCACCGTCGTGCGCGGCCGAGTCGAGCAGCCCGACGATCGCCGACTTCATGCTGAGCAACGGACTGGAGCTGGTCGTCATTCCCGACCATCGCGCGCCGGTGGTCACCCATATGATCTGGTACAAAGTCGGATCCGCCGATGAGACGCCCGGCAAGTCTGGATTGGCGCACTTTCTTGAACACCTGATGTTCAAGGGCACCGCTAAGCATCCCTCGGGCGAGTTCTCGCAGGTTGTCGCTGGATTCGGCGGCCAGGAGAACGCATTCACCTCGATTGACTACACCGCGTTCTTCCAGCGCGTGCCGAGCGAATACCTCAAGACTGTGATGGGGTTCGAGGCCGATCGCATGACTGGCCTGCGGCTCACCGACCAGGTCGTGCTGCCCGAGCGCGACGTCATACTCGAGGAGCGCAATCAGCGGATGGAGAACAATCCGCGCGCACGGCTTGGCGAGCAAATCGATGCCGCCTTGTTCCTCAACCATCCTTACGGCAAGCCCGTGATCGGCTGGCGACACGAGATGGAGCAGTTGTCGCGCGACGATGCTATTGCTTTCTACCGGCGCTTCTATGCTCCTAACGATGCAGTGGTAGTGATTGCTGGGGACGTCGACCCGAATGACGCGCTCAAGATGGCCCGGGATACTTACGGCCAGGTCCCCCGCCATAACGGCATCCTGCCGCGGCAGCGGCCGCAGGAACCGCCGCCGGCAGCCGCGCGCTCGTTAACGCTCGCCGATCCCAGGGTCGAGCAACCGCTGATGCAGCGCGTCTATCTTGTGCCGTCGTTCGCCACCGCCAAGCGCGGCGAGTCGGAAGCGCTGGAAGTGCTCGCGCACATTCTCGGCAGCGGTAACAGCAGCAGGATGTACCGCAGACTGGTGGTGGACAAGGCGATCGCGGTGACGGCCGGCGCCGGCTACGACAGTTCGGCCTTCGACATGGCGAAATTCGGCATCTTCGGCGTTCCTCGGCCGGGCATCTCGTTGCCTGAGTTTGAAGCCGCCGCCGACGTAGTGATCGCCGACGTGATCACGCACGGCATTTCCGCCGAGGAGCTCGAGCGCGCCAAATTCAGCATGATCGCCGAGGCCGTCTATGCACAGGACAATCAGGTAAGCATGGCACGCTGGTACGGCACGGCGCTGATGACCGGTGCAACGGTCAACGACATTCGCCATTGGTCTGATCGCATTCGTGAAGTCACCGCCGAACAGGTGCAGGATGCTGCGCGGCAATGGCTCGACAAGCGGGCGTCGGTCACCGGTTATCTGGTCAAGGACACCAGTCCGCAGGTGGAGAAAAAATCGTGAGGCGGATTTTTGCCGCGTTTACACTCGCCGCGCTCGCATGGCTGGCGAGTGTGCCAGCGGCTTCGGCGGTGACAATCGAAAGGATCATCAGTCCCTCCGGCATCGAAGCCTGGCTGGTGCGTGAGAACGCCACGCCGCTGGTAGCGATGAATTATGCGTTCCACGGCGGCTCCACCCAGGACGAAACGGACAAGGCGGGCACGGTTCATCTCGTCGCCGGGATGGTGGACGAGGGCGCCGGCGATCTCGACAGCAAGACCTACCACGAGCGGCTCGAGAGCCACGCCATCGACCTCAGTTTCCAGGCGGCGCGTGATTATTTCCACGGCTCGCTACTCACGCTCAACCAGCACCGCGAGGAGGCCTTCGATCTGTTGCACCTCGCCTTGAGCAAGCCGCGCTTCGACGCCGAGGCGCTCGAGCGCGTACGTGGGCAGGTCATGTCCGCCCTGCAGCGCGACAGCACCAATCCGAACGATCTGGCAAGCCGGCGCTGGTGGGCAACCGCCTTCCCGGACCATCCTTATGGCCGCGAAAGCCGCGGCACGCTGGAAACCGTGCCGCGCATCACGGCCGCTGATCTTCGTGAATACGTGCGCCGCGCCTTTGCGCGCAACGAGCTGTATATCTCGATCGTCGGCGACATAGATGCCAAGACCGCCGGCGAGCTCATCGATCGCGCCTTCGCCGGCCTGCCAGCGCATAACGATCTCAAGCCGGTGGCGGATGTAATCCCGCGCGGCATGGGCCGGCGAATCGTCATCAACCTCAACGTGCCGCAGGCAGTTGTCAATTTCGGCGGCCAGGGTCTCGCCCGCAGCGATCCCGATTTCATGGCCGGTTACATTGTCAATCACATCCTGGGTGGTGGTACCTTCTCCTCACGCCTCTACCGCGAAGTCCGCGAAAAGCGCGGGTTGGCCTATGGCGTGTCTGATAACCTGATGTGGTTCAAACGCGCCTCCGTAGTGTTTGGCAGCACCGCGACCCGGGCCGACCGCACGGGCGAGGCGCTGGGCATCGTCGAGAACGAGACCAAGCGCATGGCCGAGGACGGTCCAACCCCCGCGGAATTGGCGGCGGCGAAATCGTTCCTCAAGGGCACTTATGCCCTCTCGCTCGATTCTTCGGCCAAGATCGCCGCGCAACTGACACAGATCCAGATCGACAATCTGGGCATCGACTATATTCAACGCCGCGGTGCACTCATCGATGCCGTCACGATCGAGGACGCTAAGCGGGTGGCCAAACGCCTCTATGGGGGCGGCATGCTGGTCACAGTCGCGGGTCAGCCGACAGGTGTGACCTCCCGCGGTGAGTGAAAAGTTGCGCATAGCCTTGCGTTGAGGACAATTGCGTCCCGCACTCACTGCAGGCCACCATGCCCATCGACAACGCTCTCGAACGCAAGATCGGCCCGCACGGTGTGGCCGAGAAGGCACTTCACGATGCTCTGGGTCGTGCCGGAGGCGCGCTCGACGGCGAACTGGCCAAGCTTGCTGGCGAGCCGAGCTTTGGCGGCAAGACCATCGGCGATCTTGCCGCTGCTGAAGGCCGAGCTACCGCCGAAACACTGGCCAGGAACGGCTGTCCGGTACGGACCATTCATAAAGCTCGACGAGGCTAGCCTCGGAGAGTTGCTGATGCATTTCACGCCGGAAACGATCATCGCCGCGCATCTCACGGGCATCGTGCAAGCTAATCGACCAGCACCCCTTCGCCCAGGACCATCGCACGGTTGCGTGCGCCCTTCGGCCGTCCATTTTGGGTTACCGCTCTGCCGGGCCCCAATGGAGGTTCTCGCTGTTTCCCCGCTGTATTTACAGCGGCATTGGACGATTCCTGCGTTCGATCAGCCGGCGGTGGAAGAGGGCAAGGTGCTGGCGAAGAAGTATTTAACGGGCTGTTAGCGGTCAATGCATCGAATTACAGATACGATTTCCATCGACAATTCGGAATTGTCGGAATCCTTCGTGCGCGCCTCCGGGCCAGGCGGGCAGAACGTCAACAAGGTATCCTCGGCAGTGCAACTGCGCTTCGACGTGCGCCATTCTCCGTCGCTGCCGAACGACGTGGCGCTACGCCTGATGCGCATCGCCGGCAAGCGACTGACCAAAGACGGCGTCATCGTCATTGTTGCCCAGCAGCACCGCGATCAGGCGCGCAACCGCGCCGACGCGCGCGAAAGGCTGTTCGACATGATCCGCCAAGCCACGGTGCGGCCCGTTCCTCGCCGCCCCACCCAGGTGCCGAGGGCGGTGAAGCGCCAGCGGCTGGAGGCTAAGAAGCACCGTTCCGGCATCAAAAGCCTGCGCAGCGGGAAGTCTTCGTTTGAATAGCGGGGGTAGCGGCGGCCTTTGCCTCGCGGCTGGCGATTTGCGTAGATAGAGTCGGGCCAAACCGAATCAGGCCGATCCATGCCCGTCCGCCAACTGTCCGAGGCCATCGTCAATCGCATCGCCGCCGGCGAGGTCATCGAGCGGCCGGCGAGCGTGGTCAAGGAGCTCATGGAGAACGCGTTCGACGCCGGCGCCCACAAGATCGACGTGCTCACCGACGGAGGCGGCCGGCGATTGATCCGCGTCAGCGACGACGGCGAAGGCATGACGCGCGCGGATGTTGCGCTTGCCGTCGAGCGCCACGCCACTTCCAAGCTCGCCGGTGACGATCTCTTGGCGATCGACACGCTAGGATTTCGCGGCGAAGCACTGCCCTCGATTGGCGCTGTGGCGCACCTCACCATTACTACGCGCCACGAGAGCGAGCCGCATGCCTGGGCTGTCACCGTCGATGGCGGTGAAAAATCCGGCGTAAGGCCGGCGGCGCTTGGGCAGGGCACCAGCGTCGAGGTGCGCGACCTGTTTTACGCTACCCCGGCGCGGCTGAAATTCCTTAGGACGGACCGCAGCGAAGGCGAGGCCGTGCGCGAAGTCGTTCGACGCCTAGCGATGAGCCGGCCGGACGTGACAGTCACGCTTTCCGGCGACCAGCGGGTGCCGGTTACCTGGCCGGCGGCGAACGACGAGTTGACGCGGCTCGGCGACGTGCTCGGGCCTGACTTTCGCGCCAATGCGATTGCCATCGACGCCGAGCGCGATGGTGTGCGCATCGAAGGCTTCGCCGGGCTACCGACGCTGTCGCGTGCCAATTCGCTCGGGCAATATCTATTCGTCAACGGCCGCTCGGTGCGTGACAAGCTCCTGGTGGGCGCGGTGCGCGGCGCCTATGCCGACTACCTGCCGCGCGACCGACACCCGCTCCTGGCGCTGTTCGTGACGCTTGACGCGCGCGAGGTCGACGTCAACGTGCATCCGGCCAAGAACGAGGTACGCTTCCGCGACGGCGGACTGGTGCGTGGGTTGATTGTGCGGGCACTCAAGGAGGCGCTGGCGCGAGAGGGCCAGCGTGCAGCGGCGACTGGCCGCGTCGCCACCATTGCCGCCTTTCGCCCGCTTCCGCAAACGCGCCTCGGCGCCTATGACTGGCGGCGATCACCGGCGCATCCCGCCATGGTGGCGCCGTCGCACGGCTCCACCGCGCTGGACTTCGCCGAAGCAGCACAAACCGCTTTTGAGGTGGGCGAGCCCGCTGCCGACGCGCGCGTCGAAAGCTTCGAGCCAGCGGCCGAGCTGATCGGCCGTCCGCTCGGCGCTGCCCGTGCGCAGCTACACGCCACCTATATCGTGGCGCAGACCCGCGACGGGTTGGTCATCGTCGACCAGCACGCAGCGCATGAGCGCATCGTCTACGAGCGCATGAAAGCGGCGATCGGCAAAACCGGCGTGGCGCGGCAGATCCTGTTCATCCCGGAGATCGTAGAGCTCGACGAAGCTGACGCCCAGCGGATAACCGCGCGCGCCGCGGAGCTCACCCGTTTCGGCCTTACCATCGAGGCATTCGGGCCGGGTGCAGTAGCGGTGCGCGAGACGCCGTCGCTGTTGGGGGAGGTCGATGTGCGCGGTCTCATCCGCGATCTCGCCGAACACATGGCGGAATGGGACGACGAGCTGTCTCTGGAGCGCCGGCTGATGCACGTCTCCGCCACAATGGCATGTTACGGTTCGGTGCGCGCCGGACGGCGCCTTAAGCCCGAGGAAATGAACGCGCTGCTGCGCGAGATGGAAGCGGTACCGAATTCCGGCCAGTGCAACCACGGCCGGCCAACTTACGTGGAGCTGAAGCTCACCGATATCGAGCGTTTGTTCGGGCGACGCTGAACCGCGCAAACGAGGTATCCATTAATTTAACGCCCAGCTATCCTTCATTCGTGCTACCCGGTTTCGGGAGCGATGACAGTCAGTGATAACGGAGAAAAATAAGCTCCGTATCGTCGTGGGTGCGCCGTTCCAATTCCTCGTAACCCTCCGGTGCTTTAAATCCAGCATCCACGGCTTCCTCCACCACGACCAGAGCGCTCGGGGTGAGCCAGCCGCCATCCCGGGTGGAAGCGAGTGCTTTCTCTGCCAAGCCCCTGCAGTAGGGCGGGTCGAGGAAGGCGAGCGAGAACGGCTCCAGTGGATGCGCAGGCCCGAGCTTAGTGGCGTCGCGGCGGAAGATGCGGGTGACGCCGCCGAGGCCGAGCCTGCCGACATTGTCGCGCAGCAGTGCACGCGCCTCGACGCCGTCGTCCACGAACAAGGCGAAGGCGGTGCCGCGCGAGATCGCCTCGATACCGAGCGCGCCGGTGCCGGCAAACAAATCAAGCACGCGCGCGTCCGTCACTGGGTCGCCGTAGGCGTGCGCCAGGATGTTGAACAACGATTCACGCAGCCGGTCGGCGGTTGGCCGCAATCCGGCCGAGCGCGGCCCGGAGATGGGGCGCGAACGTAAGCGGCCGCCGACCACGCGCATTACTTTGTCCTCGGATATTTGGGCCTCGGTCTTTCGCTGCGGTTGCGGCGGCGGCGCTTCCTTTTGTCATTCCGAGACGGCGCGCGAGCATCGTGCGCGAAACCCATAACCCCTGCCGTGCGTTTATCTATTCTGCGGGGATTATAAATTCCAGGATCGCGCCGTTGCGGTCGCAGCCCGAAATGACGCAGAGATTTCTTGGTGTCATGCTCCACCAGCGGCGCTTCGAAATCCGCCTCCGCCTGCGCGGCAATCTCAGGACCGAGTTTCGCCCGTAACTCTTCGGTCGGTACTTCCCGCAGCTTGCCGTTTTTGAGTTCGCTGAGTTCGAACGGACCGAAAGCGACGCGGATCAGCCGGTTCACCTTCAGCCCGAGCGTCTCCATAACGTTGCGCACCTCACGGTTCTTGCCCTCGCGAATGCTAACGGTGAGCCAGACATTGGCGCCGCCTTCGTGGTCGAGTGTCGCCTCAATCGGCCGGTAGTGCACGCCTTTCACCGTCAGGCCGTTGCGCAGCCGGTCGAGCGCCTCCTGCGTTACGCGGCCTAGCGCACGCACGCGGTAGCGGCGGAGCCAGCCGGTCGCTGGCAGTTCGAGCACGCGCGCGAGCCCTCCATCATTGGTGAGCAGCAGCAAGCCCTCAGTGTTAATGTCGAGCCGGCCGATGCTAATCAGGCGTGGCAGGCCACAGGGTAGCGCGCGGAACAGAGTTGGGCGCCCTTCCGGATCGCTGTGCGTCGTCACCAGCCCGCGTGGCTTGTGGTAGAGGAACAGCCGCGTGCGTTCACGAGCGCGCAGCGGCTCGCCGTCGACCATAATGCGGTCGGACGCGGTCACGGCGAGCGCGGGCGATCGGATAATGGTGCCGTTAACAGCCACGCGGCCGGCTGCGATCCAAGTTTCCGCCTCCCTCCGTGAGGCGAGCCCTGCGCGCGCGATCACCTTGGCGATGCGCTCGCTCTGTTTGTCATGGGCGCTTTTTTCGGGCATGAGCACGGTTTATGGCATCGCCGTTCTTCATGCAATTCGCGTTGGAAGAGGCTCGCGCGGCAGGTCATCGCGGTGAGGTGCCCGTGGGCTGCGTGGTGGTACGCGACAGCCAGGTGGTAGCGCGCACAGGCAATCGCACGCTAGTCGACAGGGATCCGACCGCGCACGCCGAGCTCTTAGCGGTCCGCCAGGCGGCGGCCGCGTTCGGCAGCGAGCGGCTCGCGGACTGCGATGTCTACGTTACGCTTGAGCCTTGCGCGATGTGTGCCGGCGCGCTGTCCTTCGCGCGCGTCCGACGGCTCTATTTCGGAGCAGCCGATCCGAAAGGCGGGGCGGTGGAGCATGGAGTGCGGTTCTTTAACTCGCCCACCTGCCATCACCGGCCGGAAGTCTATGGCGGCATCAATGAGAGCGAATGCGCCGCCTTGCTGAAGGAATTCTTTGAAGCGCGGCGTTAGGCGGACTTCGCAAACTCCCAGGCCTTCTCGGCCAGCGGGCGGATCATCTCGGCCTTGGCCGGCGCGAATTCGCTTGTTGCGGTGCCGTCGCGCACGCGGCCGACGATACCCTGCAGGATCGCCGCGATGCGAAAAAAATTATATGCGAGATAGACCGACAGGTGGCGGCGCGGATCGAGTCCCGTGCGCTCCACGTAGGCATCGACATATTCGGTCATCGACGGAATACCGAGCGCCTTGAGATCGTGGCCGACCAGCGAGGCGGTGCCGGCCGCGCTTTCCGAATGCGGCATGTGCCAGGCCATCAGGTGATAGGAAAAATCCGCTAGCGGATCGCCCAGCGTGGACAATTCCCAATCGAGTACCGCGGCTACCTGCGGCGCGTGGCTCTCGATAATTAGATTGTCCAACCTGTAGTCGCCATGCACGACGCGTGCCGGACCGCTCGGTGGCAGGTGTGATGGCAGCCATAAGATCAGCCGCTCCATGGCGTCGATCTTTTCGGTCTCCGAGGCGCGATACTGGTTCGACCAACGCTCAACTTGGCGCGCGACGTAGTTCTCGCCCTTGCCGAAGTCGCTCAAGCCGATCTTCCCGGGATCGAACGAATGCAATCGCGCGATGGTTTCGTTCATGGCGTCATAGACGGCAGCCCGTTCAGCCGGATTCGAGCCCGGCATCTGCGGCTCCCAGAACACGCGGCCATTGACGAAGTTCATCACGTAAAACGGCGTCCCGGCGACGCTTTCGTCCCCGCAATAGACGAGCGGCTCCGCGACTGGAAAATTCTGCGCGTGCAGCGCGCGGATTACGCGATATTCGCGGTCGACGGCGTGCGCCGACGGTAGCAGCTTGCCTGGCGGCTTGCGGCGCAGCACGTAGCTCTGCGCTGGTGTCTTTAGCAGATAAGTCGGGTTCGACTGTCCGCCCTTGAATTGCTTGACGCTCAGCGGCCCGGCGAAGCCCGCCACGTTGCGGGCGAGGAAGCCCTCCAGCCGCACGACATCCATCCGCAGCGCAGGCGTCGTTTCCTTGGTGCCGGAAAAAGCCTGCTGGCGATCGAGGCTCGGCATCGCTTACTTGCGGGCGCCGCCAAACGTGATCGGCGCGTCGGCGTAGATCTTGTACCGCTGCGATTTCGGCTTGACCTTGTCTTCTTCGTTCACGTACTCGATCGAGCTTTTGCCTATCAGCGCCCGCGGAAGGATCATCACGCGGATGAAGCGGCTTGGCCTGTCATCCGCCGCCTGCGCGAACACCGGATCGATACCGGTCTCGTACCAGGCGCTGCCCGGCCCATAGGAAGTCGAGCGGCCATGCGTGTCAATGCGCATGCCCCCCTCGATCAAGCAACGGATACCAGGTCCTTGATGGCGGTGCAGATAAGCGCAGCCGCCGGGCGGGAAGGCGACACTGTCGCCGCGCATCAGCAGTTCGCTTTTCGGCAGCGTTTCCAGAAACGCTGTGAGCTTCTCATGCGACATCATACCCGGCGCGCTGGCTACCATCGAGCCCTGATCGCCCGGCGACAGTTCCCAGCGCCAACAGGTCACGCCAACTGGGCCGGGCTTCACCAACGCCGCGCCTTCGCCCTGCCAGGCTTCACCTGCGTTCAAGGTTTCGCCGTCGACTAAAGCCGATCCGTGCACTACCAGGATGAAGCGCGGAAGAGGCGGCAACTTGAATTCCAGTGTTTCGGCAGTCGACAGGACGTCTTCGTAAAGACGTAGCACCGGGTGCATGTAATACCTCCGGCTACACCTTATGAAAGCTATGTCTCTCGCTCAATCGCACGCCAGCCGATGTCCCGGCGGCAGAAACCTTGCGGCCATTGGATGCGATCGACAGCCGCGTAGGCATGATTCTGCGCCTCGCGCACCGTCTTGCCGCGTGCACAAACGTTCAGCACACGCCCGCCGTTGGCGAGAATGCGATTGCCGTCGGCCTTGGTGCCGGCGTGAAAGATTTCAACGCCCTCGATTTGCTCCGCAGCGTCAAGCCCCTCGATCAACGAGCCCTTCTCATAGGGGCCGGGATAGCCTTTCGCGGCCATCACCACCGTGAGCGCCGCGTTCGGGTACCAGCGCAGATTGAAATTCTTTAGCTGCCCGTCGCGCGCCGCCAGCAACGCCGGCACGAGGTCCGACATCAGCCGCAGCATCAGCACCTGGCATTCCGGATCGCCAAAGCGGACATTAAATTCGATCAGCTTCGGACCTTCCTTGGTGATCATAAGGCCGGCGAACAGAACGCCCTTGAATGGCGCGCCCAGCGCCTTCATAGCGCGCACGGTCGGATTGATGATCTCGTCCATGACGCGCCGGTTAATCTCGTCGGTCATGATCGGTGCCGGCGAATAGGCGCCCATGCCGCCGGTGTTCGGCCCCTTGTCGCCGTCACCGACACGTTTGTGGTCCTGCGCGGAAGCGAGCGCGATTGCCGTCTTGCCGTCGCACAGCGCGAAGAACGAGGCCTCCGCGCCGACGAGATATTCCTCGATCACGATTTCCCAGGCAGGCTGACCGAGCCCGCCGGCGAACATCATGTCGATGGCAGCTTCTGCTTCGGCCAGGTTCTCGGCCACGACAACGCCCTTGCCGGCGGCGAGGCCATCCGCCTTCACCACGATCGGCGCTCCTTTCTTGCGCACGTATTCCTTCGCCGGCACGGCGCACTTGAAGCGCTCGTAGGCGGCGGTTGGAATGTTGTTGGCCTTGCACAGATCCTTGGTGAAGCCTTTGGAGCCTTCCAGCCGCGCCGCCCATTTGCCCGGACCGAAGGCCTTAATGCCAACGGCTTCCAAATCGTCAACAATGCCGGCGCAGAGCGGCATTTCCGGCCCTACCACGACCAGGTCCATCTTGTTCTTCTGGCAGAACGCGATCACCCCCTTATGGTCTGCGAGATCAAGCGGCACACATTCGGCCTCGCGCGCAATTCCGGCGTTGCCAGGCGCGCAATAGAGCTTCGTGGTCAGCGGACTTGCCGCGATCTTCCAAGCCAGCGCGTGTTCGCGGCCGCCGGACCCGAGAATGAGGATGTTCATCGCATATTCACCCGCTACCGTTTTCGGTTAACGGGCGGGGGCGGAGAGGACAAGGGGGCGCGGCCGTTTATCGACAATGGACCCGTAGCTGCCGCATTAAAATTAAAAAGTGGGCGGCTCGTGTATCCTTCCACGTGATGGATGTAGTCCACGGGCTCGGTTGTGCATTTGGACAATGCCGTGGAAATTTCTCGCTTCGCGACCGGGCGGGCAGGTCACGCGGTCGCCGTCGATCACCCGGTTCAGCCACTCATGAAAAAAGGTGGTGCGGCACTCCGGGCAGCGCACGCGACTTTGATGTGTTCAAGCTCCCAAAGTTGTGGGCTGCATCCTCGTCGCCCCCAGCCCAAACTTCGGCCAAAAGGGCTGATGAGATATTGCGGGTGCGGGTGTTCCCCGCCCGGCGCGTTGGTCGTATACGGTAATGCATGGGAAACGGCAGAATCAGTGAAGAAGCTGCGATACACGCCGACGCCGTGACCGGCGGCAACCTCTTCGAATGGACCGTCTCCGAGCTGTCGGCGGCTCTCAGGCGCACGGTCGAGCATGCCTACGGTCACGTGCGTGTGCGGGGCGAGGTGTCTGGCTTCAAGGGTCCAGCGCCCTCCGGCCATTGCTACTTCCGTCTCAAGGACGACAAGGCGGTGCTCGAAAGCGTTATCTGGAAGACCACCTACGCTCGGATGCGGGTTAAGCCGGAGGAAGGTCTCGATGTCGTCGTATCGGGGCGGCTCACCACCTTCGCTGGGTCGTCGAAATACCAGATGGTCATCGATACGCTGGAGCCCGCCGGCGTTGGCGCACTGATGAAGCTGCTGGAGGAGCGCAAGAAGAAGCTCGCCGCCGAGGGTCTGTTTGACGAGGCGCGCAAGCAGCTGTTGCCGTTCCTTCCGGATGTGATCGGCGTGGTGACGTCGCCGACTGGCGCGGTGATCCGCGACATCCTACACCGCCTTGCCGACCGCTTTCCGCGCCGTGTGCTGGTGTGGCCGGTGCGTGTGCAGGGAGATACCTCCGCCGCCGAGGTGGCGAATGCCATCCGCGGCTTCAACGCCCTGCCGGCAACAGGGCCGCTGCCGCGGCCGGATCTGATTATTGTCGCGCGCGGCGGCGGTTCGCTCGAGGACCTCTGGTCGTTCAATGAGGAGATCGTAGTGCGCGCGGCGGCCGAGAGCATGACCCCGCTCATCTCGGCGGTCGGCCACGAGACCGACGTTACGCTCATCGATTTCGCTGCAGACCGCCGCGCGCCCACGCCGACCGCGGCGGCAGAGATCGCCGTGCCAATGCGCGGCGATCTAATGGAAAGGCTCGCGGCACTCGGCGCACGTAAGCTAACTTGTTGGCAGCGCGGCATCGAGCAACACCGCGAGAAGCTGAGGTGGCTGTCGCGCGCGCTGCCGGCGCTCGACGAGTTCTTGGCGATCCCGCGTCAGCGGCTCGACGCCTGCGCCGCAAGCCTGCCGCGCGCGCTCATCGCCAACGCGCAGCTGCACCATCGCGAATTTGCGCGCACTGCGGCACGGTTGTCGCGCCGCCTGTTGTCGCACCGGCTGGAACGTTGCAGGGAACAGACCGCAGCCTTTGGCGACCGCGCGCGGCGCGCCTTCCGCGTCGCGCGGGACCGGCGGGCCGAGCGGCTGCGCTCGGCCGCGCAACTCTTGGAAGCTTATTCCTATCGCGGCGTGCTCGCGCGAGGCTTTGCTCTTGTTCGCGACGGTGGCGGCCGCCCGCTGCGTAGCGCCGTTGCCGTCACCGCCCGCATGCGGCTCGACATTGAATTTTGCGACGGCCGCGTCGGCGCCACCGCCGATGGCGAGGGTGTCGTTGCGTTGGCGGCAAAACCCAAATCCGTTCCGAAGTCGCGCTCGGGGGGCGGGCAGGGCAGTCTGTTTTGACAGGCAAGGTTGGGGTTTCGCGAACGGGCGTGAAGCACTATCTTGCATCCGCAGGAATGGAGGGCGCGCTTGCTCAATCGCTATGACCGCTCGCCACCGATGAACGGTGAAGCCGAGGTGAAGTACCTTGACGGCGATTTCCGCGTGGTCAAGCCGGGCGCTTTCGTGCGCTGCGCGGTGACCGGCGTGTCGATTCCGCTCGAGGAACTCAAATATTGGAACGTCGATCTGCAGGAGGCCTATGCGTCGCCGCAGGCCGTGCTGCAGCGGTATCGGCAGCCGAAGAGTTAGCGCCGGATCCTCCCCAGCACCAACCGCCGCAATTCCTCGGCTTCGTCCACCATCAGCGTCACCGGCAGCACATGTGATTTCGCCGCCAGCGCGGCAAGCACCGGCTCGCCGCTCATGCGCGCGCGATCCTTCTCGGTGGTGAGCAGCGCCAGGCCGGCGTGCTCAGCTTGCATGACTAGCTCGCCGGCTTCCTCCGCCGTGAAGCGGTGATGATCGGGAAAAGTCCTGCACTTGGCGATTGATATGCCGGCTTGCGCCGCGGTCGTAAAGAACTTGTCCGGGTCGCCGATGCCGGCGAAAGCCAGTACCTTGCGTGCCTTCAGATCGCCGATGGCTGCCGTATCCGGGATCAGCCGTCCGTGAAAAACTGTGAGGCCGGAGCGCGCCGCAATGTCGCGCGCGCCGTTGCCTTCGCCGACGACCATGAGCGCGTCGGCGAGCCTAAGCTGCACCGCAAGCGGCGCCCGCAAGGGACCCGCGGGAAATACCCGCGCGTTGCCGAGGCCGCGTCGGCCGTCGATCACTGCGATAGTGAAGTCCTTGGCAAGCGATGCATTCTGCAATCCGTCGTCCATCACCACAACGCTGGCGCCCGCCGCGCGCGCCGCTTGCGCGCCGGCAACCCGGTCGTGGGCCACCACGGTCGGAGCCGCGCGCCCTAGCAGCAAAGCCTCGTCGCCGACCTGCTTGGCGCTGTCGCCATGTACGTCGACCTGCTTCGGACCGGCCAGTCTTCCGCCATAGCCGCGGCTGAGGCAGAACGGTTTTTCCCCAGCGTCCTGCAGCATTTTGGCGAGTGCAATCACCGTCGGCGTCTTGCCGACGCCGCCGAGCGTAAAATTGCCAACACAAAGCACTGGCACGCTCGCCTTTGCCCCCTGCCGCATCATCCGCCCCGCGGCGATGGCGCCGTAACAGGCCGCGGCCGGCGACAGCAGGCGAGCGGCGAGCCCCGCTTTGCGCCACCAGAAAGCGGGGTCAGGCATTGTCGGCTTGCTGACGCAAGCGGAGTTGCATCAGATAGGGATCAAGCGATTGCAAGGTGCGCTCCAATGCGCCGCCCAATCCTTCGACAGTGGTGCGCGCGGCGTCGGCGAGGCTGGCACGGGCGGCGGGCTCCGCTATCAGGGCGCTGAAAGCGGCGGTAAGCTTGCTCTCATCGGGAATCAATTCGGCGCCATGTGCTTGGTCGAGTGCCGCGTAAATCTCGGCAAAATTCCACACATGCGGTCCGTGTAGGATGGCTGCGCCGAGCTTCGCCGGCTCGATCGGATTCTGCCCGCCGTGTTTGACCAATGAACCGCCGACGAAGACGATCGGCGCCACGCGATAGATCAGACCCAGTTCACCGATACTGTCGACGATGTAGAGATCGGTGGCTGCATCCGGCAGCTCGCCACGCGAGCGCAACCGCGATTTCAGTCCGAGGCCGCAGGCGACCTCGACGAGACCGGCGCCGCGCTCGGGATGGCGTGGCACAATGAAGGTCAGCAAGCCGGGAAAATTTGCGCGCAGTTTCTGATGCGCTTCGATGACGGTGGTCTCCTCGCCGGCGTGGGTGGAAGCTGCCGCGATCAGGGGCCGGCCGTCGACCGCTTTTTGTAACATCGCGAGCTTGGTCTTGTCGGCCGGCGGCGCGGGGCCGTCGAGCTTGAGATCACCGGCGGCGACCACATGCGGAGCGCCCAGCTCGCTCAGCCGCTCCGCGTCGGCCGCCGAGCGCGCCAGGCAGAGGTCGAGCCGTCGCAGCAGGCTGACGATCGTCGCCGGTAGATAGCGCCAGCGCCGGAATGAAGTTTCCGACAAGCGGGCATTGATAAGCATCATCGGCACTTCGCGCCGCGAAGTCTCAACAATTATATTGGGCCACAGTTCGGATTCCACGAACAGTGCAAGATCGGGCTGCCAATGCTCCAGGAAACGGCGCACGAACATCGGCGTGTCGAGCGGCACGAATTGATGGATCACGCCGCGTGGCATGCGCTGCTCAGCCAGTCCGCTGGAAGTCACCGTGCCGGAGGTCACTAGGATGTTGAGTTCGCGTGCGCGTATGCGCTCGATAAGTGGCAACACACTGAGCAATTCGCCGACGCTGGCGCCGTGTACCCACACCAGCGGCCCCGGCGGCCGCGCCATGCCGCTCACGCCCCGCCGCTCTGATAAGCGCAGGCGATGCTCTTTACCGCGCCGCAGGCGCCGGGCCAAGAACAGTGCGGTGAACGGTGTGGCCGCCGCGGAAAAGATCCGGTAGGCGCGCAGCAATGTTGGCAGTCTACCGCTCACGGTGACTTGCTCGGGGTGCTGTCGGCGAGTTCGTATGCGCGTGCCGTTATCCGGTTGAGCTCTTGCTCAACCTGTAGCCGCGCTACTTCCTGCGTCGCGTCGTCCGCATCGGCCGACACTCGGATCGCGTTACCCAGCACCATCCCCAGCCGACTGAATGGCAAGTTCACCGCGCTGCGATCCCAATTATCAAGAACAATGCGCCGGCTGCTTGCGATCGCCGCCGGATAGATCGGTTTCCCGGAAAGCTGCGCCAGTTTGACCGCACCTAAGCCTGCGACGCGCGCGATCTTGGGGACGTCGGCGGTCAGTGCGACATTGTAGCCCTGTTTGAGCGCCTCGAGCATTTGCATAAAGGCAACGGTGCCACCCTTGCGCTGAAATTCGCGGTTGTGCGCGCCGGAGCCGCGGATCGTTTCGATGCCGAGCTTCTCGGCCGCGCGCGCGTTAATCTCTCCGTCGCGATGGCGAGAGATCAACACCTTGCTGCGATGGCGCGGGTCGTTCTTCTTAACGAATGGCATCATGAAGTGCTGGCCATGCCACATTACCAAGATTGCTGGCATTTCGACCGTATCATAGACGTCAGCCGGATCGAGAATTTTACGGCTGGTGTACCAAACGAGGCGCAAATACCACGCCCCGGCCGTTGCAACGGCATTCTGAAAGGCGGGCGATTCAACGATCCGCTTTTTTAACGGCATAGTTGCCGTTGATTAAGCTACAGGGCCGATTTATGCAAATTCGCTCAGTCGCTCGCGCACAATTTCGATCAGCGCTTGATGGCGGGCTTGACCGGCGGCCACCAGCGCGCCATGCACTGCATGCTGGGCGCTGTAGTTGAGTGGCCGCCCAGCGAAATCCGTCAGCGCGCCACCTGCTTCGTGCACCAGCAGATCGGCTGCCGCGAGATCCCAGTCGTGGCTGCCGCCGGAGGCGAGGGCGCCGTCAAGTTCGCCTTGCGCTACGCGCGCGATGCGCAGCGCCAGCGAATGCACCTTGGGTTGGGCCTCGATTCCGATGTCAAGCCCGGCGAGCCTGTCAAGGTAACGTTTGGGGCCGGCCAGTTTCGCGCCGGCGAGCGTCTTGCCGCGCCGGACGGTGATGCGCATGCCATTGTGCAGTGCTCCCGTGCCGCGCGCAGCGAGGAACATCTCGTCGGTTACTGGCGCATAGATCGCGGCCAGGACAGGCCGACCGTGCTCAACCAGCGCGACCGAGATGGTCCAGTCGGTGCGGCCGGAGATGTAGGCGCGCGTTCCGTCTATCGGATCGACAACCCAATAAATTGGCAACGCGTCCTCGGGCAGTTCTTCGGTCTCCTCCGACAGCCAGCCCGCGCCGGGCAGCAGCGCGTCAAGCCGCGCGCGCAGTAGATCGTTGACGGCGACGTCACCCTCGCTCACCGGCGAATTGTCGTCGCCTTTGGTCCAGCACTTGAAGGCGCCGCGTGCGGTCACCCACGCGACCTCGCCGGCCTCGCGCATCACCGCTTCAAGCGGCGCTCGCAGCGTGACGGGATCATTGCCCGGCAACGGTGAGCCCCTCGAGCCGCAGCGTCGGCGCATTGGTGCTGTAGCGGAATTCGAGATCGTTGGCGGGCGTGAGTGTGCGGAAAATGTCGGACAGATGTCCAGCGATGGTGACCTCGCTCACAGGGTAAGTGCGCTTGCCGTTCTCGATCCAGAAGCCGGAGGCGCCGCGGCTGTAGTCACCAGTCACTATGTTCACGCCCATGCCAATCAGGTCGGTCACGTAAAAACCGTCGTCGATGTCGGCGATCAGATCCTCGGGACTCTGTCGCCCAGGCTCCATGTGCAGATTGCTCGGGCTGGGAGAGGGCACCGACGATACGCCACGGCTGGCATGACCGGTGGTGGTGAGCCCGAGCTCGCGCGCCGTGGAACAGTCGAGCAGCCAGGAGCGCAGCACGCCGTCATCGATCAGGGCGAGCCGCCTATGCGCGACGCCTTCGCCGTCGAATGGATGCGAGCGAAGGCCCCGCTTGCGCAACGGATCGTCAACGATGCGGATGCCGTCGTCGAACAGCTTGGCGCCCATCTTATCGCGCAGGAAGCTGGTTTTGCGCGCGACCGAAGCACCATTGGCGGCGCTGGCCAAATGCGACACCAGCGAGCCAGAGATGCGCGGGTCGAAGACGACCGGCACCTTACGCGTGGAAACCTTGCGCGGATTGAGCCGTTCGACTGCCCGCTCGCCGGCGGTGCGGCCGATCTTCTCCGGGCTATCGAGGTCAGCGGCGTGGAGCGATGAGGAATAGTCGTAGTCGCGTTCCATGCCGGTGCCTTCGCCGGCGATCGCGGTCATCGAGATGCCATGACGCGATCCGAGATAAGCGCCACGAAACCCGTGGCTTGTCACTAGCACCATGCCGCCGATCCCGGCCGACGCCGAGGCGCCGCCCGATTTAGCGACACCTTTGACCGTGAGCGCGGCCTGTTCGGCGGTCTTCGCCATCGCCTCGAGCTCGGCCACGCTCGGTAGGTCGGGGTCAAGCAGGTCAAGGTCGGGAAAATCATGCGCTAGCAGCGCACCATCGGCGAGGCCGGCGAACTTGTCTTCCGGCGCGGCGCGCGCCATGGCCACCGCCCGCTCGGCCAGCGCCACGCTTGCGTCGCCGGCGAGGTCATTGGTGGAAACGACCGCTTGCCGGTGCCCGACCAGCACGCGCAGCCCGAGATCGTCGCCCTCGGCGCGCTCGCTTTCCTCCACCGCACCGTCGCGCACCTCGACCGATAACGACATCGAGCGCACCGCTACCGCATCTGCGGCATCGGCGCCCGTCTTGAGCGCAGCGTTCACCAGCCGCTCGGCGCGGTCGGTGAGCGCGGTCTGGTCGAACAAGGAAGAAGCGGGAGCGCGCATAATGGATTAGCCTTGAAATGGGGCCGGATCGTACGGGGCGCAACACCGGTCCGAACATTTTGCACGAGGTCAGCAAGGTCCCGTCAATCATGGTTCGCAACGCCCCGTCAATCATGCAAAGCGAACAGGGTGCGTCTACCGGCGGTTAACCGCAAACATTAAGGAGATTCGGACGCCTTTCCGCCATGATTGCCACACGACCGAGCGCATAAGCCCGGCGTGGGGAGTTTCGAGGCGTCAGATGCGAAGTGGCGGATTGTCCGCCGGG
>Ga0207852_1000003_pt1 | contig 39865 bp, 39 predicted proteins | sample LuqExpMetagenom3_FD_187761 | JGI IMG/M metagenome (GOLD analysis project Ga0207852, IMG submission 187761) | Tropical forest soil microbial communities from Luquillo Experimental Forest, Puerto Rico - Sample 3 (SPAdes) | ecosystem: Environmental > Terrestrial > Soil > Tropical forest ...
CGTAATAGCGGCGCACCGGGTAGTAGCCGCGGTAGTAGCCTGGCGACTCACCATAATGTGCGGTGCGGCGGTGCCTCGGCGCGTCGGTGTAGGGCGAGTCCTCTGCCACCACCGCGCCGACCGCAACGTTGTCCGGGATCTCGCCGACCAGCACCACCTTGGTCTGCTTGATGCCCTGCTGCTTCACTAAAGCAAAAAGCGTTGCGGCATTCGCCACCGATAGCCGCACGCAGCCGTGCGAAGCTGGACGCCCGATGCTCTTTTGGTAGGTGCCGTGGATAGCGTGGCCCTGCTGGGTGAAGAAGATCGAATAGGGCATCGGTGCGTCGTACCACTCGCGTGAGAAGTGGTCACGCGCGGAAGGCCTGGAATTCGCCGTCCGGCGTGTCGTAGTCGGCGATACCGGTCGATACCGGCCAAGCGTAACGCTGCGAGCCATCGACTGTCACAGTCATGAACTGGGCGGACTTGTCGATGTGGATCAGCACGTCGGCGCGCGCGGGCGACACCGCGGCGAGGCCGGTGGCCAATAGCAAAGCGAGGCGGAAACGCATGATGCCAACCCCGCGCAGCAAACAGACGTTCAGTCTAGCACAAACGTTGCCCCTGTCATGAAACGGCCTCACATGAACGGCTTGCCGCGTACGTCGATGGCCTTGTCAATCTTCACCAGCACGCCGATGCTCGCTCCCGCCCTGGCGTGCGTCTGCGCGCGCGGCAGAAGCATAGATTAGATCTTCTTCCGCGTCGGGCCCAAGTCGGTCAATTCGACGCTGTCCGAAAAAGCGCAGGCTTGAGACGCACTTGTCGTCGGACCCGCTCACCGTCGTCATGCCCCACGCCTCCGCAAGGAGGCCGCGCTGCGCCGCTTGCGCGATGGCATCGGCTGCGCCAAGCACGAGTTTGGCCGGCTACTCACGCTCGAGGGGGGCGTGCCGCTCGAGGTCACGCTGCCCTGGCTTTTGGCGCGCTTCGCCCGGGCCGCGCAGCGCGTGATCAGCCGCAACGGTCAGCTGATGCTGGGAAAAAAGTGACCGCGACCAGAGGGCAGCGAAATGATCCGGTGTTCAACCGACACTGACTAGTCCAGATGGAATGTGGGCGTGGCTTACGTCACACCCTCTCCACGAAACTATCCACCACGCGTTTTTCGCCGGCCTTGTCGAACAAAATGGTGAGCTTGTTACCGTCCACGGCGGTGACGTTGCCGTTGCCGAATTTCAGATGAAACACGCGCTCGCCCACGGCGAACTGCGATTGGGTGCCGGCGGACCTAGCGACCAGCTCGCCTTCGATCGTCAGCGGCGTACGGCGGGGCGCCTCGCGCCGCGTGGCGCGGGGTGGCCGGGGAGGCGAGGGCGAGTCGTGGCGCGAGAGCCAGCCGGATTCCTCGTCCTCCGCACCATCCGGCACATAGCGCCGCTGCCCTGTCTCGTCGAGGCCGCCCATGCCGCGCCGGCCTTGCGCACGCTGCCAGCCGGGCGTGCCGTAGGTCGACGCGAAGGCGTTCATCTCGTCGAAGCGCGAGGTGCCGTAGCCCGACATGCCGAAGCCGCCCGGTTCCTTGACCTCCACGTTCGCCTCCGGCAGTTCGTCGAGAAAGCGCGAGGGGATGGTCGAGGTCCACATGCCGTGGATGCGCCGGTTGGTGGCGAAATAGATCTTAGCCTGCTTGCGTGCGCGCGTGAGCCCGACATGGGCGAGGCGGCGTTCCTCCTCGAGCCCGGCGCGGCCCTGCTCGTCGAGCGAGCGCTGGTGTGGGAACAGGCCTTCCTCCCAGCCGGGTAGGAACACGGTGTCGAACTCGAGCCCTTTGGCCGAGTGCAACGTCATGATATTGATGGCTTGCTCGCCTGCGCTGCTCTCGCGGTCCATCACCAGCGCGATGTGCTCGAGGAAGCCCGCGAGATTCTCGAATTCCTCCATCGAGCGCACCAGCTCCTTGAGGTTTTCAAGCCGTCCGGCGGCGTCGGCGGATCGGTCTTTCTGCCACATGTCGGTGTAGCCCGACTCGTCCAGCACTATCTCGGCCAGTTGGGTGTGCGGCATCACGTCCTTCTTGCTGCGCCAGCGCTCGAAGCTCGCCACTAGGTCGCGTAGCACGTGGCGCGGCTTCGGTTTCATCTCATCGGTTGCGGCGACTTGCGCGGCGGCCTCGGTGAGCGGGATGCGCTTCTTGCGCGCGATGTCGTGGAGCATCTGCAGCGTGGCGTCGCCGAGGCCGCGCTTGGGCACATTGATGATGCGCTCGAAGGCAAGGTCGTCGGCCGGCTGCGCGATAACGCGCAGATAGGCCAGCGCGTCGCGGATCTCGGCGCGCTCGTAGAAGCGAGGACCGCCGATCACGCGATACGGCAGGCCGAGCTGGATGAAACGGTCTTCGAATTCGCGCATCTGGAACGAGGCGCGTACCAGGATGGCTATCTCGTCGAGCGGGTGGTCCTCGCCGCACTCGCGCGCCCGCCGCTGCAGCTGCTCGATCTCCTCGCCGATCGCGCGCGCTTCTTCTTCCGAGTCCCAGGCGCCGGCGACCTGCACCTTCTCGCCCATCACGTCCTCGGTACGCAACGTCTTGCCGAGCCGGCCTTCGTTGTGGGCGATTAGCTGCGAGGCCGCGGCCAGGATGTGGCCCGTTGAGCGATAATTCCGCTCCAGCCGAATGACCTTCGCCCCAGTGAAGTCGTGCTCGAAGCGGAGGATGTTGTCGACCTCCGCCCCGCGCCAGCCGTAGATTGACTGGTCGTCATCGCCGACGCAGCAGATATTCTTTTGCCGTTGCGGTTGCGGCGCGGTCGCCCTCGCCCCGCTTGTGGGGAGAGGGTGGGCTGGGACGGGGATTGCGGTCGGAGCGCTGCTCAGCGCCACACTCGACGGGACTCCCTCTCCCCCGGAGGGAAAGGGCTGGGGTGAGGTGGCAAGGGCCTCTCGATTGTTGGTCGCCCCCTCATCCGGCTCGCTTCGTTCGCCGACCTCCCCCTCCTGGGGAGAGGTGAAAAGAGGTTGGGGAGAGGTGAGGGCCGCGCCCGCACTCATCGGCTGCGCAAGGAGCCGCAGCCAGAGATACTGCGCCACGTTCGTGTCCTGGTACTCGTCGACCAGCATGAATTTGAAGCGCTGCTGGTACAGGTGCAGGACGTCCGGGTGCTGCCGGAAGATGCGGATGTTCTCTAAAAGAAGATCGCCGAAGTCGGCGGCGTTGAGCGTTTTGAGCCGCTCCTGGTAGGCGGCGTAGAGTTTCTTGCCCTTGCCGTTTCCGAAGCTTGCTGCTTCCCCGGTCGGCACCTGGTCCGGCCCGAGCCCGCGGTTCTTCCAGCCGTCGAGCAGCATAGCAAAGACGCGCGCCGGCCAGCGCTTCTCGTCGAGCCTCTCGGATTCGAACAGCTGCTTGATCAGCCGGATCTGGTCGTCCACGTCCAAAATCGTGAAATTATTCTTCAGCCCCACCAACTCGGCGTGCCGGCGCAGGATCTTCACGCCGATCGAGTGGAAGGTGCCGAGCCACGGCATGCCTTCGATGATCTGCCCGACCATCTCGCCAACGCGGTCCTTCATCTCGCGCGCGGCCTTGTTGGTGAAAGTGACTGCCAGGATTTCGGAGGGGCGGGCCCGCCCAAGGCTCAAGATGTGCGCGATGCGCGTGGTGAGGACGCGCGTCTTTCCGGTGCCAGCGCCAGCCAGGACGAGCACCGGTCCGTCAAGGGTTTCGACGGCTTGCCGCTGTTCCGGGTTGAGTTCGCAGAGATAGACCGCGTTGGCCCTGGCACCTATCGCACGCGCCGCGATCCCCCCCGGCCGCGGGTTGGTTTCGATGGGAATGTATTGCTTGGGGTCGGCCATTTCTCTGATTCTTCTCCCAAGGCAAAGATGGCATCCGTGCGACGCAAATTCGAGGGGCGCTGGCGCCCTTGTCGGTATGTTCCCCCGTCTTTAGCGTGCGGGATCGACACCGGTGGCAACGGGAATCGGGAAACTCAGAGAGAAACGGGAGAGATTCCGTGCGCTTGAACGGCAAAATCGCTGTGATTACAGGAGCTGGCCGCGGTATCGGCCGCGACATCGCTCTAGCTTACGCCAAAGAAGGCGCCAATGTGATGATCAACGACGTCGACCCGGTGATCGCCGACGCCACCGTCAAGGACACGGCCGCGCTCGGCTCGAGGAGCCTCGCCGTGATCGCCGACGTCGCCAAATCTGCGGATGTGCAGGAGCTGGTCGATATAACGGTTAAGGAACACGGTCGCATCGACATCCTCGTCAACAACGCCATGAAGATCGTGCCCGGCAAGTTGGAGGTACTGCCGGAAGCGGCCTGGGACACCACGATGAACATCGGCCTCAAAGGAGCATTCATGGTGAGCCAAGCCTGTGCAAAGCACATGATTGCGCAGAGGTCCGGCGTAATCGTGAACATCGCCTCGATCGCCGGCTTATTTCCCTACAACTGGGCCGGCGCCTATTCCGTGGTGAAGGCCGGGCTCATAATGCTCACCAAATTGCAGGCGATGGAGTGGGCGCCCTACGGTATCCGCGCCAATGCCATCACACCCGGCTACATCCGCACGCCGGGCACCGAGGCGATGTATGCCGATCCGGAAATCTACGAAGGTCGCCGCAAAGGCGTGCCGATGGGCCGCGTCGGCTCGGGCGAGGACATCGCCGGGCCTGCTGTATTTCTCGCTTGCGACGAGTCGCGCTACACGACCGGCAGCGTGGTCGGCGCCGACGGCGGCCAGGCGGTCGGGTATTTTCTTACCGTGCCGGGGCGTAGATTTTCGGGCGGCCGGATCGACTAAGCTTCGTCGCGCCTCGCCGCATATCGGCGAGCCGTCGCGGCCTCGGCACCGAACAGCAGTGCCATGAACGACCAGAAGCAGATACGCGGTCACCTTGAGCGGTTCATCGTTCATCATCGCTGTTTTGATTTGCCGGTCGAGCGCAGGTAACGAGAACGACGCAGTCCGACACCATGAAGCCGGCCGCGCATCGCAGGGACCAAGTGAAACACTGCGCGTGTATCGTGTTTGAATGATTTCGATGGGTTTGCCGACAATTGCCGCATCGGTCATCGCTGTCTCCCGGCACCGGACAGAAAGGCGCATTGCTGCGTAGTTTTTTGGTAAACCAGTGGGGCAAAACCGCAATAGACCGGGCGGCTCAGTGGCCGCCCGAACCATCTTTTGGTTGCGGCATTAGCGTTGTCGGCCGCAGTGTTCGGTCCTGTTGACATCGCCTCTCGATGATTTCGGACCGATACGGGCGCCCGTTTGAATGCTCAGAAGATAGCTAACTCTTTCGCGGCATCCTGATGCTGCGGCCGGCGGCTTCTGGACGCGGTAGCGCAGTGTGCGCCTTGTTCAGGCGCTCGAGTCTGCGCAACACACTGTAGTGAAACGGCGCCACCTTCTTGGCCGTCATGTCGACACTCAAGGTCATGTTTTCTGAGGTCGCCGATAGCCAACCTTTGGTTGCGTGTCGAAGCTCCTCGAACAAATGGATGCGTTTGGTATCGTAGTCGAGCAGCTGCACGGTGACCCGAACTGGATCCTCTAGCCTGAGCTCGCGCAAATAACGTACATGCGCTTCCACGACCATCGTCGAGTACTTGTGCCGCTCGAGATAACTCGGGCCGAGGCCGACCAACTCGTAGACCTCGTCAACCGCGCGGTCGAACAGCACGTTGTAATAAGCGAGATTGAGGTGGCCGTTGTAGTCGATCCATTGCGGCTCGATGCGCATCACGGAAGATGAGAAAGGCGCGGGTAGGGACTCGCACATATCATATAGTTTATATAGTCCCGAGACGTTACGGCCGGGACAAGCCCGGCCATAACGTTGAACGCTAACATGATTTTAGAGCATCAAGCGCTTATCGGATAGACAGCCTTTTCGCCGCTGAGCACGCGCGCCACATCGGCGGCGCACTTGGTTTGCAATTCGTTTAACGCTTCGATCGAATAGAAACCGGTATGGGGAGACAGGATAACATTGTCGCGCCCGAGCAGCGGCGAGTCCTTCGGCAGCGGTTCGGCCGCTACGACGTCAAGGCCTGCGGCGCCGACCTGACCGCTGTCGAGGGCGGCGATCAGAGCTGTCTCGTCGATCAGCGGCCCGCGCGCCGTGTTTACGATGTAGACACCCTTTTTCATCTTGGCGAAGGCGGCGGCGTTCAACGTGCCGCGCGTGGCCGGCAGCAATGGCGCGTGCACGGAAATGTAATCCGAGTTCTTCATTAGCGTATCGAAGTCGACACCCTCGACGTTGAGTGCCTTGAACTGATCCGGTTTGACGTAAGGGTCATAGGCGATGACCTTCAGGCCGAAGGCCCGCGCTTTGGGCGCAACAAGGCGCGGGATGTGGCCGAAGCCGAGCAGGCCGAGCACCGTGCCTTCGAGCCGGCGAATCGGCACCACCGCGGGCATTTCCCAGCGGCCGCTTTGTACCAACTTGTTGGAGAACGGAATCTTGCGGATCAGCGCCAGCAACATCGCCATCGCGTGGTCGCTGACCTCGCGGATGCAGTAGTCGGGTACGTAGTTGACGAGGATACCTTTCTCCTTGGCGGCGACCAAATCGATGTTGTCGACGCCGAGGCCGAAGCGACCGATCGCCTTGCACTTGGTGAGCTGGTTTATGATGTCACGGGTGATCTTGGCGTAGGTCACCAGGATAGCGTCGGCGTCCTTGGCTACCGCCAGGATATCGTCGGCATTGACGCTTTTCGACATACGGAACGTTGGATTGAGTTTTGCCAGCGCCGCCTTGGCGGGATCGAGCGACGGAAAAACGCTGTCGGCGACAGCAATAACTGAACCGGCCATAACGAACTCCGAGTTCGCGTATAACACCAAAAATATATCGTTGGCCGGGCCGGGCAAATTGATACGTATCAACGACTTGGCCATATTAACCAAAAATTAACGATGGATGCCGCCGCGAGCGCCCCTTGGCTATGCTGAGGAAAAGCTAGGGAGCTGTCATGCTTGGCAAAGTTGCACGAGCAGCATACGTGATTACCGTCGCGATGATGATCGCGGCGTATGCGATGTCGGCCGGCAAGAGCCACTCGGTCGAGCCGAATGACGACCAGGGCGTCGTCTATTGGTATTGCTGAACGACCGGGCGCTTCGGCGCGAGCCTATCGCGCCTTGCGCGCGCTTGACCTCGACTGGTATCCCCGCCACGTTCACCATTCGATGGTGGGAGTAGAAACTACGTCAACTAATGCGAAGCCAGTGCGGTCGCGCGATCTGGCGGCCATCGTTGCGGCCGTCAGCGCGCTGACGGCGGCATTTGGCAATCGCGTCGTCACGTCGCAGTCGATACGCGAGCAACACGGCAACACGCTCACCTGGGTGCCCAATCAGCCGCCCGACGCGGTGGTATTTCCGCAAACGACGCAGGACGTGCAGCAGATCGTGCGCATCTGCGCGGCGAACGACGCGCCAGTGATCGGCTTTGGCACCGGCACCTCGCTCGAGGGTCACGTCAATGCGCCGTTCGGCGGCGTCTCGGTCGATTTTCGCGACATGAACAAGGTGCTGGCCGTGCACGCCGAGGACCTTGATTGCGTGATCGAGCCCGGCATCACCCGCAAGGCGCTAAACGAGCACCTGCGCGATCAGGGCCTGTTCTTTCCGATCGACCCCGGCGCCGATGCCTCGCTCGGCGGCATGGCAGCGACGCGCTGCTCTGGCACCAATGCGGTTCGCTACGGCACCATGAAGGACAATGTGCTGGCGATGAAGGTCGTGCTTGCCAACGGGGAGCTGATGACGACATCCCGTCGGGCCAAGAAAACATCCTCCGGTTACGATCTCACGCGGTTGATCGTCGGCTCGGAGGGTACACTCGGTCTCATCACTGAGCTCACACTCAAGCTTGCGGGAATTCCGGAAGCCATCGCCTCCGGAATCTGTCCCTTTCCGACCGTCGATAGCGCCTGCAAGGCCGCCATTCTCACGATCCAGTCAGGTATTCCGATCGCGCGTGTCGAACTGCTCGATGCGCTGCAGATTAAGGCGGTCAATGCCTATTCCAAGCTCACGCTGCCGGAAGTACCGACCCTGCTCGTCGAATTTCACGGCAGCGATGGGAGTGTTGCCGAGCAATCCGAACGCTTCGGCGAAATCATCAAGGAGTTCGGCGGCGGGCCATTCGATTGGGCGACCAAACCCGAGGATCGTACACGGCTCTGGCAGGCGCGCCACGACGGTTACTGGGCTGCACGTCATCTGCGGCCGGGCGCGTCCGCTTTTGCGACCGATGTTTGTGTACCGATTTCGCGGCTCGCTGAATGCGTCACCGCCAGCCAGCGCGCCATCGCCGAGCTCAACCTGGTGGCGCCAATTCTCGGCCACGTCGGAGACGGCAATTTCCATTTGGCGCTGCTGGTCGACATGAACGATGCCGACGAGGTCAAGCGCGCCGGCATTCTGATGGAGCGACTGGTCGAGTTGGCGCTGTTCATGGACGGGACCTGCACCGGCGAGCACGGTGTCGGCCAAGGCAAGATGAAATATCTGCAAGCCGAATACGGCGCGCCCGCCCTATCTGCCATGGCGGCGATTAAGAGGGCGCTCGACCCACAGAACATCATGAATCCGGGCAAGATCGTCGCGCTAAGTTGAGCGCAGACCACAGATTTGCCGCCAAGAAAAAGCAGAAATAGCGTAGATACCGCCGATTCTCGGACTTACGCGAACGGCGCTGGAGCTAGCGTTGCAGACAACTCTGCTCGGACTGGCGATCGCGATCATCCTAGCGCTGATAACGGCGCTTGTCGGTCCGCTGGTGATCGACTGGGGCGGCCATCGTTCGCTGTTCGAGGCCGAGGCAAGTCGTTTGATCGGCCTTGACGTGCGCGTCAACGGCGATATCGAAGTGCGCCTGTTGCCGTCGCCGCAACTCACGCTGCACGACATCGAAATCGGCAGCAATAGTGAGAACAGGGTGCGCGCCCGCGCGCTCGGCTTCGAATTCGCGCTCGGCCCGCTGATGCGCGGCCAGTGGCGTGCCTCCGACGTGCATCTGGTGGGGCCTGAGCTGATGCTTGGCCTCGACGTGTCGGGCCATGTGATGGCGCCCAACCTGGCGATGAAATTCAGCCCCGATAACCTATCGATCGACCGCCTAAGCGTTGAAGACGGGAAGATCACGCTGACCGACTTCGCCAACGGCGGCCGCACCACGCTCGAGCGGCTACGGTTCAATGGCGAGGCGCGCTCGCTGTTGGGCCCGGTCCAGGGCGAAGGCTCCGCCACGGTAGGCGGCGAGCTCTATCCGTTCCACATCGCCGCGGGTCGCTACAGCGACGAGGGCAATCTGAAGCTACATCTCAATATCGATCCGGTCAGCCGTCCCTTGAGCATCGAGGCCGAGGGCGTGCTGGCGCTTGCCGGCGGGACGCCGAAATTCGATGGCACTTTGAGTTTGGCGAGACCGGTCGGCATCGCTTCGCGCAGCACCTCGGAATTGACGCAGCCCTGGCGGGTGAGCGGCAAGATTAGGGCCAGCGCAGCCTCGGCGCTGATGGAGCAGTTGGAATTTCTGTATGGATCGGAGGAGCAAGGGTTCAAGCTCACTGGTGTCGCTGAATTCAAGTTCGGCTGGCAGCCGCGCTTCTACGGCGTGCTGTCAGGGCGGCAGATTGATCTCGATCGCGCGCTCGCCAGCGATGATGGCAGCCGCCCGGCCCCGGCCGCCGCGATCCGGCAGATCGCAACCGCGGCCGGGCGCGTATCACGGCCCGCCATCCCGATCCAGATTGGCGTGGGCATCGATCAGGTGGTACTCGGCGGTAAAAACATTGCGAATGTGCGCGGCGACATCAGCACCGATGTCAAGGGATGGAATCTCGACCGCTTCGAATTTCGCGCGCCTGGTTTCACGCAAGTGCGCTTGAGCGGCCATCTCGTCGTCGGCGGCGATGGCGTCAGCTTTACCGGACCTGCGGAGGTCGATGCCGGCGACTCTAAGCTACTGGCGGCCTGGCTTGAGGGCCGTGCGGATGCGCCGGCAGGAGAGGTGCGGCCGCTCAATCTGCGCGGGGACGTCGTGCTCGGCAGCGACCGGGTTGCCGTCGAGCGCCTCGAAGCCAGGTTCGACCGCAAGACCGTCACCGGACGCCTCGCCTATATATTCGCGTCCGGCGATCGCCGGGCCCGGCTCGATGCAGCGCTAGACGCGCCTGAGCTCGACATCGACGCCGCGCTAGGCTTTGGCAACGCACTACTCGCCGGCTCAAACATCGAGCGGCCACGCGATATGACCATCGCCGCCAATATCGGTCGCGCAACCATCGCCGGTCTGACTGCACGCAACAGCAGCGTGCGGATGGAGATCGACGCCGGCGGTTTTCGGATCGACCGGCTTTCGATCGCAGATCTTGGCGGCGCCGCCTTTTCAGCCAGCGGCCGCTTAGCCACCGCGGCGCCGTCACTGCAAGGCAATATCAGCGTCGATCTCTATGCGCCAGACATTGCGCCAGTCATCAGTCTGCTCGCACGGTTTGCGACGCAGACGGCGCAGGTGTTGAGCGCTTCAGCGCTGGCGCCCGCTAAATTGCACGCCCAATTCAGTGTCGATGGTGCGAAGGAAGCGACCATCGCCAAGCTCGCTGTCGATGGCAATCTCGGCAAGGTGCACGTCGAGCTGAAAGGACAATCCAATGTTGATCCGGTCGCGCTCACTGTCGGAGATTTGCACCTCGACGGTAAATTGGAGGCGACCGACGGCAAAGCCTTGGTTGCCGTGCTCGGCCTCGACCGGGTCTTCGCCGTAAGCGTGGGTCCGGGCACCTTTACGTTCAAGGCTAACGGACCGGCGCGTCGCGAATGGCGTGTCGAGGGCAGACTGATAGCCGGCGGACTCGACGCCAGCCTCAACGGCAACACCCAGGTCTTTAGCGATAATCCGTCGGCCACGCTGCGCGCCAACATCGCTCGCGCCGACATTGCGCCGTTGCGCGGCGCGGGCCGCGGCGATACCTCGCTTCCGATCAGCTTTGCGACTAACGTCGCTCTTACCGGCGAAAGGCTGACGCTGAATGACATCAATTGCACCGTCGCCGGCGGAAGCTTGCGTGGCAAGCTAGGACTCACGTTCTCATCGCCGCGCCGGGTGCAAGGCGACATCGATGCCGACAGCATCGATGCCGCGGGGTTGCTTGCAGCCGCCATCGGCGTGCCGGCGCCCGCAAGCAGCGGTCATGCGGGGTGGACCTGGTCCAACGAGCCGTTCAATGCCGGCATTTTCGGAGATTATGCCGGACAGATCGTGCTGAAGGCACGGCGCGTCGAACTGCTGCCAAAACTGCCGGCGCGGGATTTCCGCGCGACCTTACGCTTCGGCAAACAAGAATTTGCCTTCGATGATGCCTCCGGCACCGTTGGCGGCGGGCGGCTCGTCGGCAATCTCTCTTTCTGGTCTGCCGAAGAAGGGCTGAAAACCAACGCGAAGATTTCACTCAGTGGGGCAGACGCTGCCAGTGTGCTGTCTTATGGCGGACACCCGCCGGTCTCCGGCACAGTTGCCATCACGGCGGAGGCCAAGGGCAAAGGCTTGAGTCCGATTGCACTAATCAGCTCCTTGCAGGGATCCGGGACGATTGCGCTCAACGACGCGCAATTCGCCGGGCTCGATCCGCGTACCTTTGATGTGGTTTCGAGTGCGGTTGACCAAGGAATGCCGATTGACCTCGCTCGCGTTTCTGACGCCGTTGGCAAGGCGATGGCGAGCGCGAGCTTGGCCATCAAGCATGCCGAAGGAATGATCGCAATCAGCGCGGGGCAAATCCGCTTGAACCAGATTTCCGCCGAAGGCAAGGACGGCGCGCTGTCGCTCGCCGGCAATCTCGATCTCACCGAGGGCTCGATTGATGCGCGGCTGGTGCTGTCCGGATCGAGTAGCGCTGCCAGCGCGCGACCGAGCATTTATGTGACGTTGAAGGGGCCGGTCGTGTCACCGACGCGCAGTATCGACGTATCGGCGCTGACCGGCTGGCTAACGCTAAGGGCGATCGAGAATCAAGCGAAGCAGATCTGGGAAATCGAACGCCGGCAGCCGAAATCGGATGCAACGCCGCCCAAGAGCGAATCCGCTCCGGCTCTGCCGCCGCCAGTTGATGTGAGGCGGTTGCCCGAGCCGGGACGCACGGTGCCGCCTGAAGCTTCAGTCCGCCCGCAGAATTGACGTGGCGCGGGGAGTCCCGCCGGTTTCCCGCGCTGATCCGCGCGGCTCCTCAGCGAGCTGGCTGCGATAGTGATCGAGGACGAAAAGGCGGACAGCGGAAGACAGGTTGCCTTGCCGACGGTCGGTGTCGATTGAAGCCACTAGGTCCGACAGCGTCATTGACCGGCTGCCGGCGATTTCCTTCAGGCTTCTCCAGAAAGCGTCTTCCAGGCTGACACTCGTCTTGTGGCCTGCAATGACGATCGAGCGCTTGACAACCGGAGATTTCATCGGTGGTCTCCCTTGTCGATCCGGTGCGCATCAAGATTGCGGTTGGCCCTCTCCGCCTGCGCGGCAGTGAACGCGCGCTGATGCTTGGGCCGCCCGTGCGCGAGACGATTGGCATCGGCATGCGCTTCGTCTTGCCGTCGTTTGGCGCGCTTTCGCGCCGTCCGAAGATTGATCAGTTCCGCCATTTTTTCATTTCTCAGCGCTACCGGAATACATCGCTTCCCAGGCCTCACTTGCCCGTCCGGATCCGCGGGAGGGTGCTGTTTCCGTATCGTGGCAGACCAATCTCAATAGCTTCGCCAGACGAGACTTCAACACACGGTTAGTTGATTGCAACAAGTCAAAGCTCCTTGTATTGGCGAATACATGAAGTATAGTACGGTATAATTACAGGAACGAAATGTATGACATCAGGTGCGTTCAGCGCTTGTAAAGGATTACTGCCGAACAGCAGGAAGATTTATAGGCCGCAAGCCTTGCACATTTTATGAGCATATGAAAATTGGCAACGCAATTCAGTAAAATACTAACGCCCGGCGCCGATCGAACGACCCCAGACCTCGATTTACTTCCGCGGCCGCGCTTTTGATCAGGCCGACTCCGCGGATGAGGGTGGGCGGCGGCCGATACGGAAATTTTGCAGCGAGCGCTCAGTCTGCGCGCCCCAAAGTCTGCCCGCGGAGATTTCCTGCGATCCGAAGGCGTCGCTTTCCGTGCGGGTTTCTTGCCTGGCTTGGCCAAGCCCGAACGGTAAGCGGAAGAGGGAAGCGGCGTACCTGCGTTTATTTCTTCTTGCGGAAGCGGTCCAGACGGACCACTTCGCCGCCGCCAGTGCCCGGCCCTTTCCCCGGTTCGGGCGGCTTGGCCGCAGTCGGCGGTGAGGCCGGAACCGAGGGCGGCTGGCTTGAAATTGGGGCGGGCGGCATGATGCGTTTCTTTTTCGAGGACCTTTCCGGTGCATTGGCCGGTGCCTGGCGCTCCTGGCTTTCGCTAACTTCCTCGAACTGCAACCCGAATTGCACCGACGGATCGAAGAAGCCGTTGATCGCCTCAAACGGGATGACAAGCGTTTCCGGAATGCCGCCAAACGACAGGCCGACCTCGAAGCTGCGCTCGTTCACGGCCAGATCCCAGAACTGGTGCTGCAGGATGATGGTCATCTGCTCGGGATATTGCGTCCGCAGCCGTTCCGACAGGTGCACGCCCTCGACCTGCGTGTCGAACGAAATGTAGAAATGATGATCGCCGGGCAAGCCCTTCTTCTTGGCGACCTCGGCGAGGACGTCGCGCACCACGCCACGCAGCGCCTGCTGACTTAGGAGATCGTAGCGGAAATGGTCGGTCATACCGGCAGCATCTAGGTCGAGATTCGCTGAATGCTAGCGCGGCGCCAGCGTTCCGCGCTACGGGGTTTCGCCAGCCCACCACAATCAGGGCTCGGACGAAAGTGGAGGCTTCTGTTGCCAGGTGCCTCCGGACCCCGCCTGGCGGAGCTAACCCGCTAGGACTTTAGATCGGTCTTTCGGACTGCTTACGCAGCCAGAGCAACCGGAGCATAGTTGTCGTTGGCAACTATGAATTTGGCCCGATAACGCCGGTGCCATGCCGAGCGAAAGTCTGCCCTTTACGCCCTCGTCGATCCTATTTCGCCCCCGCCGGTGCCGCCCCGCAGGTCCTACCTCACGGTCAGGACTAGTCCCGCCGCGCGCAGCGGAGCTTCGTATATCGAGCGACACCGGTGGAGGCGCCGGGTACTGCCCCCGGGTCCGATGGGTTTATTACGACATCCGTTTATCGCCATAGCCGGATCGCTCCGGCACCCCTGAATATAGCGGTCAAAGGTTGACGAAAAAAGAGCGGGCGGCGGCTTTTTTGGAATTAGGTCGCCGTAGCGTTACGCTTATTCTTCCAATTCCAGGCCGAGCAGGAGATAGCTGAACGACTTGCCGTGTGAGTCGAGGTTAAGCGAGCGATTGACGCCGCCCTCCAGAGCATCATTCATCACGAAATTGAGGCCGCAGAGGTGCGGCAGCTCGTAACGCGTGACCTGGCCCCGGATGAGAAGTGGGAAGGTCTGCTTGATGCGCTCAGGCGTAAGCGTGCACTTGAGCAATTCGTAATTGGCCGGGTCGTAGGCCCACACATTGATATTGGAGGTGTTGCCCTTGTCGCCGGAGCGCGCGTGCGCGATGTCGCGCACGATCCGGCGGATGTTGGACCGCTGCGCGTTCATGCCACCATCACCTCGAGGGTCGGTTTAACCTGCTCACGCAGGATCAGCACCGATTTGGTCATGACACAAGGGGCAATGACGCCGCGGTAGCCGCCTCCGCCGGCCGGGCCGCAGCAAAGTAGCGACTCGACTTCCCACAGCATCAGCTCGGCGTCTTCCTTCTGGCGCGAGCGCAGCGCTACGTGCAGCCGCACATCCTTTGCTTCCGTGGCATGGACGCCGGCTGTTGCGAACAGGGATGAGACGCCGATCAGATCGACGCGGATGTCGTTCTTGACGCCGTGCACCCGCGCCATGCGATCACGGACGATCTCGACCGCCAGTTGAGCGCGCTCCTGCGCGCCCGAGCCGGCGTAGCTCAGGCCAGCTTCGCCCTGGAAGCCGCCGTCAAAGCCGACCGTCACCTTCAGCATTTCCGGTCGCGAGCTGCCGCTCGCCCTCGACACCTTGACGCGGTCGGGACCAACCGCGGCGACTTCGACGCGGCTGAAATCGGCAGTCACGTCGGGCGTTAGGTATCGCGACGGGTCGTGCACCTCGTAGAGCAGTTGCTCCTTCACCGTGGCCGGAGTCACACACCCGCCGGTGCCCGGCAGCTTGGTGATGACCGCACTACCGTCGTCATGCACTTCAGCGATTGGATAGCCGCAGTCGGCGAGCTTTTCGACGTCCTTGACGCCCGGGTCGGCGAAGTAACCGCCGGTCACCTGCATGCCGCATTCCATCAGGTGCCCAACCAATGTGCCGGCGCCAAGGCGTGGCATGTCGCTAGCTCTCCAACTGAAACAGTGCGCGAGCGGCGCGAGGAACATCGAGGGGTCCGCCAGGCGACCGCCGATGATAACGTCGGCTTTGGCCCCCAATGCCGGGATTATGGCGTCGATGCCGAGATAGGCGTTCATGCCGACAACCGGCAGGTCCACGTCAGCGAGCATGCCGGGCTCGTCCATGAACGGGGCGTCCCTCGGCACCAATGTCGAGACGTCGTCGCCTTCGATGCAAGCGATCTTAAGCCCTCTCAGGCCGAGCTCGCGCGCAACGTCCAGGGTGCGCGCAGCGGCGGCGCGTGGATTGGCGGCGCCCATGTTGGTGATCATCATTGTGCCTGCTTTGCGGCAGGCGGGCAGCAGTGCGCGCATGCGCCGCTCCAACAGTGAATTGTAGCCGCGTTGGGGATCGGCCATACGGTCGCGGTGGCCAAAGGCCACCGTGCGCTCGCCTAGACATTCGAGCACAATAGCGTTGAGCGTGCCGCGCTCAACAAGATCGACGGCGGGGTCCAGCCGGTCGGAGGAGAAGCCCGCGCCAGTGCCGATGCGGAAAATCGCCAAAACTCAGTCGCCCTTTCCGCTACTCTCGGGGAAGAACAGATCCCCGACCGCTTTCGGCGCGTTTTTGATCGAGCCGATCTTGGCCATGAACTGCGCCGTCGCAAATACCTTCTGCGGCACTAGCGTGAAGGCGTAGTTCCTGTCGCTAATCATGACCACGATTTCATCTGCTGTCGTCTTCGTGTCGTGCGCGACCTCGCGATAAAGCTCCGCGGCGGCGTGCTTGTCCCTGTTGACGATGTCGATTGCTTCGCTGAGCGCTTCGAAGGTTGCCTTATAGGCTTTCGGATTTTCCTCGCGGAACCTCGTGCTCGTCGTCAGCACCAGCGCGGTCGCCGGTCCGCCGAGGATTTCGTAGCTAGTCGTGATCAGGTGCGCGCCCGGTAACTTGATTTCCTGTTCATAGAACGGCGACGTTGAAAAATGCGCGTTCACGCCAGCGGTGTTGTTGATGAACGCCAGCGTTGCATCCGGGTGCGACAGCGACACCGTCAGGGGATCGAGCTTGGTGAAGTTTTCTTGGCCGAAGGCTTTCGCTGCCGCCATCTGCAGCATGATCGCCTGTGTCGAGATCTTCACGGAAGGGACCGCGATCTTGTCCTTGTCGGTGAAGTCCTTGATGGTTTTGACCTCCGGATTGCGCGTAACCAGATACAGCGGATAGGTCGTCAGAGCGGAAACGCCTTTGATTTGGCCGTGAGTTTTGTCCCAGAGCGTGATTAGAGACGGGGCGCCTTGCGCCGCAAAGTGGATCGCACCCGAGATCAGGCCATCATTCATCACGCTCGGGCCGGCCACCTTGGTCCATTTCACGGTGATGCCGGAGAAGCCGAGTTGCTTGGCGCGCTTTTCGACCAATCCCTGCTTCTCCATCACTATGAGCGGCAGGAAGCTGACGCCGTACTGTTGTGCGATGGTGATTTCGCTCACCTCGGCGCGCACGCCGGCTGCGGTAATGGTCGCCAGCACGGCGGCAATCAAGGCCTTATGGAGTACCATGGTTTCCTCCCGCGTTTTGTTTTTGTTTGATGAGAGGGTAGGGGCGGCGCATTATTTCAAGAATTGAATTTTTTGTATATCACTTATAGCGTACATTTATAAGTTTAAGCCGGCCGTAGGTCCGTAGCTTCATCGCCATTGAACTCGGCGTAGCGCTTCTGCCTTCGACTGCGATCGAAGCGCAGCCATCGGATCGCCTGCGTTCCCGACCGATCGTGGGGCGCGCCCAATTCTGATTGTTCGCTGACCGATCGTGGGGCGCGCTCAATTCTGATTGTTCGCAAAGTCGGCCGAACGCTGCCGCCGGCAGGTGACAGTCTTCTGTCGATGCTAACACCGATGAAATGGGGCATGTCCGGTGAGCAACCTGTCGAATACCTAGCCGGGTAACACGGGCCATGTAATTCTCCGGCGGCATGCCCGATTCCGTTGCTCCTCCCGCAGTTCCTCGTCCGTCTCTGACCGAACTGCTCCGAGCTTTCGCGAGCGTGTCGGTGGCTGCCTTCGGCGGCGCGCTGCCTTGGGCGCGGCGTATGATCGTCGAGCAGCGCCGCTGGATGACCAACGAAGAATTCAATGAGACTTTCGCGCTCTCGCAGTTCTTGCCAGGGCCGAACGTGATCAACTTCTCGGTAGTGTTCGGCGCGCGTTTCGGCGGCGCGGCCGGTGCGGCGGTGGCACTTGCAGGTCTGCTCGGACCGCCTGTGGTGATCGTCAGTGCGCTAGCGGTCCTCTACGAGCATTTCGGCGGCGTTGAGACATTGAGCCAGATCCTTGCCGGCATCACTGCTGCCGCTACCGGTCTGCTGATCGCCGTTGTAGCCAAGATGGCGACGCCGATGTTCCTCAAGCGCTGGAATTCCGCGCCGGTATTCGCGCTGCTGGCGTTTACCGGCGTCGCCGTCATGCAATGGCCGCTGCCTTATGTGTGCCTCGGACTAATGCCGTTCAGCATCGCGTTCGCATGGTTCAGGCGATGAAAAGCCCGCTTACCGCTCTCGCGGGCTATTTTGCGCTGTTGTCGCTGTTCGCAGTCGGCGGCGCCAACGCGGCAATCCCAGAAATGCACCGCATGTCAGTCGAAGTTATGCATTGGATGAGCGACCGGCAGTTCGCCGATATGTTCGCGATTTCGCAGGTGTCGCCGGGGCCGAACGTCATCATCGTCACGCTGATCGGCTATCACGTTGCCGGTATGGTCGGCGCGGCGGTGGCGACGGCGGCGATGTGCGGGCCAACCTGTCTGCTGGCGTTCTTTGTTTCGCGGACTTGGGACCGCGTCAAGGAGGCGCGCTTGCGGATGGCTATTCAGGCCGGGCTGGTGCCGCTCTCACTTGGGCTTATCGGCGCGAGCGCCTTCGTGTTGGCGCGGAGCGCCGATCACAATATCTATGCCGGGCTGATCACCGCGGTGGCGGCGGTGGTGGCGTTCTTCACCCGCGTCAATCCGTTGTGGGTATTCGGGGCGGCTGGCGTCGTCGGACTGACCGGCGGGCTGTAGTAGGCGCCGCTAGCCAAAGTCCGCCGCTTGAGCCCGTGGTGGTCATGATCCCGATGTGTGAGAGTTATAGAAAAATACATGTTCTCAACAAATATTGTTAGAACACGCAAATTGACGCCGCTTCGGCATGGCAACCTGCAGGATGTTTTCCTAGGCCGGACAGGGTGTTGATAGCGGGCATTGGCGGTTGCCTAACGGTGTAAACTTCCGGATCTTCCGACTCACCCACGAACGGAAACACGATGCGCCAATATCTCGACCTGATGGAGCACATCCTCGCCGACGGCGTGGAGAAGCGCGACCGCACCGGCACGGGCACGCTGTCGGTATTCGGCTATCAGATGCGTTTCGATCTCAACGACGGCTTCCCGCTGCTCACCACAAAAAAGCTGCACCTAAAGTCGATCGTGCACGAGCTGCTGTGGTTCCTCGCTGGCGACACCAACATCAAATATCTGAAAGATCACGGGGTGCGCATCTGGGATGAGTGGGCCGACCAGCGCGGCAACCTCGGTCCGGTCTACGGCCACCAGTGGCGTTCCTGGCCTGCGCAGGACGGCAAGACCATCGACCAGATCGCCAACGTGATCGCCTTGATCCGGCGCAATCCGGACTCGAGGCGGATGATCGTCTCTGCCTGGAATCCGGCCGATGTCCATAAGATGGCGCTGCCGCCTTGCCATTGCCTGTTCCAGTTCTATGTCGCCAACGGACGGCTGTCCTGCCAGCTCTACCAACGCTCGGCTGACGTATTTCTCGGAGTGCCGTTCAACATCGCCTCCTATGCGCTGCTTACCATGATGGTAGCGCAGGTTACCGGCTATCAACCCGGGGAGTTCGTGCACACCTTCGGCGACGCGCATCTTTACGTGAATCATATCGAGCAAGCGCGGCTGCAATTATCGCGCGCGCCGCGACCGCTGCCGGAAATGCGCATCAATCCGGAGGCAAACGAGATCTTCGGCTTCCGCTATCAGGACTTCACGATCCAGAACTACGATCCGCATCCGCACATCAAGGCCGAGGTGGCGGTGTGAGCCTTTTGATCCGCGCGGCGGCGCCTGCGGGTTGCGTGCTGATCTTCTCGTTGGTGCGCGAATTGGCCGACTATGAAAAAGTGACGCACCAAATGGAGGCTACCGTAGAGCAAATATCCGCCGCCCTGTTTGCGCGCGAGCCAAGACTTTATTGCGACATCGCCGAATGGAACGGTAGGCCCGCTGGCTTTGCCGTCTGGTTTCTCAACTTCTCCACATTCCGCGGCCACCATGGAATCTACGTCGAGGATCTGTTCGTACGACCGGCTTTCCGCAGGCGCGGCATCGGCAAGGCGCTGATGGCGCGGCTCGCCGCGCGTTGCGTCAACGAAGGTTGGGCGCGCTTCGAATGGGCGGTACTCGACTGGAACGCGCCATCGATCGCGTTCTACAAATCGATCGGCGCCGATGTCATGGACAAGTGGCGGATTTGTAGACTGTCTGGCAAGGCGTTACAGGACTTCGCCAGAACCGCATCATGAAACTCGTGCTGGTCGCCGCGATTGGCGAAAACAATGTCATCGGCCGGCAGGGGGAATTGCCCTGGCGCTTGAAATCCGACATGCAGCACTTCAGGCGGCTGACCATGAACAAGCCGGTGTTGATGGGACGCAAAACTTACGAGTCGATCGGCAAACCGCTCAAGTGCCGCACCAATATCGTATTGACCCATAATCCTGCATTGGTCGTGGCGGGCGTCACGGTCGCGACAAGCATGGATGCTGCGTTGGTGATGGCGGAGAAAGATGCGGCCAAGCGCGGCACCGACGAGATCATGGTGATCGGCGGCAGCGACGTATTCACTGATCTGATGCCGCGTGCCGAACGGCTGGAGATCACCCATGTGCATTTGTCGCCCGAGGGCGATGCCTATTTCCCGCCGATCGATGCCCAGCTCTGGCGGCGCACCGCATACCAGGAACATCCCGCTGGGCTCGACGACAGCGCCAGCTTCGCGATTGCGACGTACCTACGCCGGTGAGGGCGTAACATTTGGCGATTTTTCGTCGCGTTGTAACGAGCGGTCCGGTCCCCTATAACCCCTCCGGAAAGGGCGAGCCAACATTACATAGACCGGCGCTGGGAGAACACTTCAATGCCATGGACCAATCAGGGCGGCGGTGGCGGCCCGTGGGGCTCGGGCGGCGGCAAGGGTCCCTGGGGGTCCGGACCGCAGTCGTCGGGACCGACCCCGCCAGATCTCGAGGAAATCCTGCGTCGCGGCCAAGACCGGCTGCGGCGTGTGCTGCCGGGTGGCAGCTTGGGCGGTAAGGGGTTCGCGCTGCTAGCGTTGGCGGCCGTCGCGCTCTGGGGGTTCTCAGGCTTCTTTCGCGTCGAGCCGGATGAACTGGGCGTGGTGCTGCGCTTCGGTGCGGTCGTGCGCGAAGTGCAGCCTGGCCTGAACTATCACCTGCCTTATCCGATCGAAACGGTGCTAACTCCGCGTGCGCTACGCGTCAACAAGATCGACATCGGCATGCGCCAGGTCGAGGACGGCCGCCGTTCCGCCTCGCGCGAAGTGCCCGAAGAAAGCCTGATGCTGACCGGCGACGAGAACATAGTCGATGTCAATTTCTCGGTGCTGTGGAAGGTGAAGCCGACCGGTGTCGGTGACTATCTGTTCAACATTCAAAATCCGGAAGGCACCGTGAAGGCGGTGGCTGAGAGCGCCATGCGCGAAGTGGTCGGCCGATCGGAGATCCAACCGATTCTGACCGGCGCGCGGCAGACCGTTGAGACTGCGGTGCAGGATCTGATGCAGCGGACGCTCGACCATTACGCCTCGGGCATTCTCGTGCAGCAGGTGCAGCTGCAGAAAGTCGATCCGCCAACGCAGGTGATCGATGCCTTCCGCGACGTGCAGGCAGCGCGCATCGATCAGGAGCGTGCGCAGAATGAGGCGCAGACTTACGCCAATCGCGTGGTGCCGGAAGCACGGGGCCGCGTTGCGCAGATCACGCAGGCGGCGGAAGCATATCGCCAGCAAACGGTGGCGGAGGCGACCGGCCAGACCTCGCGGTTCTTGAAAATCCTCGAACAGTACAAGAAGGCGCCCGACGTCACTCGCGAGCGCATGTATCTGGAAACGATGGAGCGCGTGCTGGGCTCCTCCAACAAATACATCATCGATACCCACCAAGGCGGGCAGAGCGTTGTGCCCTATCTTCCACTCACTGGGCTTCCACAGCCCGAGCAGCAGCGCGGCCAGTCAGCCGGAGGCCAGCAATGAGACTCAATGTTTTCGGCGGCGTGCTCGCCGTCTTGGCCTTCGCTGCGCTCATAGTGCTCTATAGCTCGCTATTCACTGTTTATCAGACACAGCAGGCGCTAGTGATCCGTCTCGGCCAGCCGGTACGCGTGGTCGCCGAGCCGGGGCTGCACGTTAAGGTCCCGTTCATCGACAGCGTGATCGATATCGACAAGCGCATCCTCGATCTGGAAGCGCCGCCCCAGGAGGTGATCGCCTCCGACCAGAAACGCCTCGTGGTAGATGCGTTCGCGCGCTATCGCATTAACGACCCGCTGCGCTTCTATCAGACGCTCGGTTCGATCACCGGCGCCAATTCGCAGCTGTCGATCCTGCTCAATTCGGCGCTACGCCGGGTGCTCGGCGAAGTGACATTCACCCACGTCGTGCGTGACCAGCGCGCCGAGCTGATGGCGCGTATCCGCGACCTGGTCGATCATGAGGCGGCCGGCTACGGCATTCAGCTGGTGGACGCGCGTATCCGTCGCGCTGACCTGCCGGAACAGAACAGCCAAGCGGTCTATCAGCGCATGCAGACTGAGCGCCAACGTGAGGCGGCGGAATTCCGCGCGCAGGGCGCTCAGCGCGCGCAGGAAATCCGCTCACGCGCCGACCGCGAGGTGACGGTGCTCGTGGCGGAAGCGACCTCCAAGTCCGAGCAGATCCGCGGCGAGGGCGACGCCACCCGCAACCAGATCTTCGCGGACGCGTTCAACCAGGACCCGGACTTCTTCGGCTTCTACCGGTCGATGCAGGCTTACGAGGCCGGGCTGCGGGCGAACGACACGCGCTTCCTGCTCAAGCCGGACACCAATTTCTTCCGTTACTTCAACAACCCGACCGGCAAGTTAACCCCGCCGCCGGCTGCCTCAGCGGCGCCGGCCCGCTGAGTACCGCTCGGTATGGACGATTTTCTGGCCGCCGTCGGGCTGGTGTTTGTCATCGAAGGCCTGGTGTTTGCCGCCTTTCCGGGTCCGGCCAAACGGGCGATAGAAAGCGTATTGGAGACGCCGGACGCCTCCCTGCGCGCGATCGGCATCGGTTCGGCGGTGGTCGGACTGGTTCTAGTATGGCTGGTACGAGGTTAGCCGCTTGTGACATGCGTATGCCCGGCAACAAGCTCGGCCATGACGCGTTCTTGATCGACCGGCGCCCTTGAATCGCCGTGAATCCAGCTCCACTGTCGTTACTCGAACGCCTATTTCAGGAGAATCGACGCCCATGGGCGCTATCGGCAAGCATATGACAGCATTCGGCCGCCTTAGCATGGCGATTTTCGCCACGGCCGCAATCGTTTGGTCGGCTCCGGCCGCCGCGCGCGGACCGGACAACATATCTGACGTGGCGGAGGCGGTGATCGATGCGGTGGTCAATATCTCGACTAGGCAGACCGTCGATTTGAGCTCCAACACGATGCCGCAGCTGCCGCCTGGCTCGCCCTTCGAGGAATTTTTTGAAGAATTCTTCAAGAATCGCCGCGGCCCAAACGGCGCACCCGGACAGACGCCGCGCCGTGTCAATTCGCTCGGTTCCGGCTTCATTCTCGACGCTTCCGGCCTGGTGGTGACCAACAACCACGTCATCGCCGACGCCGACGAGATTACGGTCATCCTCAACGACAGCACCAATCTGAAGGCCGAGATCGTCGGCCGCGACACCAAGACCGACCTCGCGCTCTTGCGCGTTCAGCCGAATGGCAAGACGCTGAAGGCAGTGAAGTTCGGTGACAGCGACAAATTGCGGTTGGGTGAATGGGTGATCGCGATCGGCAATCCATTCAGCCTGGGCGGTACAGTCACGGCCGGCATCGTCTCGGCGCGCAACCGCGACATCAATTCGGGTCCTTACGACAACTACATCCAGACCGACGCCGCTATCAACCGCGGCAATTCCGGCGGACCGCTGTTCAACCTCAACGGCGAGGTGATCGGCGTCAACACCGCGATCATCTCGCCGTCGGGCGGCTCGATCGGCATTGGCTTCGCGGTGCCGTCGAAGACGGTAGTGGGGGTGATCGATCAACTGCGCCAGTTCAAGGAAGTGCGACGCGGTTGGCTGGGTGTGCGCATCCAGCAGGTGACCGACGAAATCGCCGACAGCCTCAGCATCAAGCCGCCGCGCGGTGCGCTGATCGCCGGTGTCGACGAGAAAGGGCCGGCCAAGCCGGCCGGCATCGAGCCGGGCGACGTCATCGTCAAGTTTGACGGGCAGGACATCAAGGAGATGCGCGACTTGCCGAAAATCGTCGCCGAAACAACGGTCGGCAAGGACGTCGAGGTGCTAGTCATCCGCAAGGGTAAGGAAGAGAAGAAGACGGTTAAGCTCGGCCGGCTCGAAGACGAGAAGAAGGAAGCGGCGCTGACGCCGAAGAAAAACGAGTCTGAGGAAAAGACCGCGACGAAAAAGGTGCTCGGCCTCGATCTTGCCAATCTTACCGACGAGTTGCGCAAGAAGCACAACATCAAGGATAGCGTGAAGGGCGTGCTGATCACCGGCGTCGACGCCAATTCGACGGCCGCCGAAAAACGCCTGGCACCTGGCATGGTGATCGCCGAGGTGCAGCAGCAGGCGGTCGGGAATGCGGCCGAACTACAGAGCCGCATCGACAAGCTTAGGAAGGACGGCAAGAAAGCGGTCGTGTTCTTGGTGGTGACGCCAGACGGCGACCCGAGCTTCGTGGCGCTGAGCCTGCAGTAATCTTACGCGGCGAACGCGGCGGCCTGCGCAGCGACACGACCTTGGTGGACTCCAGAGGAGTTGCCGCGGTAACGCGGGGGAAGCGAACCATCTTCTGCTCGGTGGTGTGGACGTCGTCGCACCCCAAAGTAACGGAACGTGCGCAGCCCTGAGAAGGACGCTAGGCGCGGATCGATGCGGACGAGCACCGCAGCAGATCGGGCAGGTCGGCTCACAATCAATGCGAATCGCTTCGACTCGCGTGTTAGTCCAGCACGTGATTGACCATGCCGTCGGCGAGCTTGGGCTCGAACCAGGTCGACTTCGGCGGCATGATGCGACCGGCGTCAGCCACCGCCATCAAGTCTCCCATCTGGGTCGGGTGGAGCGCAAAGGCGACTGCCATCTCGCCGGAGTCAACGCGTGCGGCAAGGCCGTCCGGCCCACGCGCTCCGCCGATGAAGTCGATGCGCTTGTCGGTGCGCGGATCCCTGATGCCGAATAAGGGCTCAATCACTTTGCGGGTGAGCACGGTGATCGGCAGTCGGCCCATCGGATCGCCAGGAACGAGGCCAGGACGGATGGCGAGCTTGTACCAGCGGCCCGCAAGATACATGCCGTATTCGTGCGCGGAGGCAGGGCGCACTGGCTCCGCCGATGGGGTCACGGTAAAGCTCTTGACAAGTTCGGCGAGTAACTGGTCCGGGGTGCGGCCGTTCAAATCTTTCAGCACGCGATTGTAGTCGAGAATGGTCATTTCGCGTTCGGGGAAGATCACCGAAAGGAAGAATGAATGCGAGCCTTCGCCCTTGCGCGCGGTAGCGACGCGCGCCGCCGCCGCCGAGCGGTGATGGCCGTCGGCGATGTAGATCGCCGGCAGGGCGTTGAAGGCGCGGCTGAGTTTGTCGATCAGCGCGGGGTCGGCGACAACCCAGAGCTGGTGGCGTACACCGTCATCGGCGGTAACGTCGACATCGGGTTTGCCGCCAGCGGCTTGCACAAGCAAGGCGTCGATCTCAGGCGCATTCGCATAGCTGCTCATCACCGGACCGGTCTGCGCGTTCACTGCCTCGATTTGGCGCACGCGATCGTCTTCCTTGACCGGTGTGGTCAGCTCGTGTTTGCGGATGCGGTTCTTGGCGTAGTCGGCAAGCGAGGCGACACATGCCAGTCCGGTCTGGCTGCGGCCGCGCCAAGTGAGGCGGTAGATATAATAGCAAGGCTGCGCATCGCGGACCATGACGCCTTCGGCGACCATGCGTTTGAGGTTTTCTGCGGCCTTGGCGTAGACCGCCGTATCATGAGGATTGATCGCGGGGTCGAGATCGATCTCCGGCTTGGAGATGTGCAGGAAGCTCCAAGGCTTGCCCTTAACGTACTCGCGCGCCTCGGCGCTGGAGAGCACATCATAGGGCGGGCTGAGAACTTCGGCGGCGCGTCCCGGCGCGGGGCGCAAGGCGCGGAATGGTTTGATAAGCGACACGACGAACTCCGGGCACGGGGATGACGGTGCTTATTGCAGGGTCCGCCACCACCGGCAAGCGTGCGGCCTTGATTTCGGCCGCCGATTGGCGCACCTCACGGGCATGGGCGATGAAACCGAGGTTCTGACGGCGAATGCGGATTATTATCAGGCGTTCGCTAACGCCGATTTCGCCGCGATGAGCCGGATTTGGGCGGATGACAACGTCTCTTGCATCCACCCGGGATGGCCAGTGCTGATTGGCCGGCAGCCGATACTAGATTCTTACCGCCAGATCTTGCGCAACCCGAACCAGGATCGCATCGAGCCGCGCAACGAAATGGTTATGGTAGAGGGCGACAAGGCGCGGGTGTTCTGCGTTGAATTCGTCGGCGGCGCGGCGCTCGCGACCACCAATCTATTCAAGCGCGTCGATGGCGCGTGGAAGATGACCCACCACCAGGCGAGTCCAATCGCCGCGCTGGTCGAGGAAGTTGCTTCGCAGTCGACCTCGCGACGGTTGAACTAGAGCGTGCTCAACCTCAGCGGCATCCTGATCGCCGGGCAGACCGCGAGCGGCAAATCCGCGCTGGCACTGCGGCTGGCCGAAAAGCTCGGCGCTGTCATCGTCAACGCCGATTCCATGCAGGTCTATCGCGATCTGCGTATAATCACGGCGCGGCCCTCGCCCCCGGACGAAACCAAGGTGCCGCACCGGCTTTATGGTCATGTCGACGCGGCAGAGAATTATTCGGTCGGCCGCTGGTACCGAGACACCGGCCAGACGCTCAGCGAGATCGCGGGGCAGAGGCGCGTGATAATTTTGGTCGGCGGCACGGGGCTTTATTTCAAAGCGCTGAGCAACGGCCTCGCGGCCGTGCCGCCAATTCCGACCGATATCCACGAGCAGGTGCGCCGACGCTTGCAGAGCGAGGGGGTTGCGCCGCTTTACGCCGAGCTTTTGGAGCGCGATCGGTATGCGGCGCACCGCCTAATGCCGAACGACCGCTCCCGCATTTGTCGTGCGCTCGAAGTAATCCTGGCGACCGGCCGCTCGCTAAGCGATTGGCATCTTGAGGAGATGCCGCCGCTGATCGAAACCCGCCGCTCGGCGAAAGTCTTCATTACCTGCGAGCGCAAGGAACTTGTGCGGCGGATGGAGACACGCTTTGCCGCCATGCTGCACGCCGGTGCGCTTGAGGAGGTCAGGGCCTTGGCGGCGCGTAACCTCCATCCGTCTCTGCCGGTGATGAAGGCGCATGGCGTGCCTTGGCTGATCCGTTACTTAAGGGGCGAGATTTCGCTTAACGCGGTGGCGGCCGGGGCCATCATGGACACCCGCCGCTACGCCAAGCGCCAGCTCACCTGGTTTCGTAATCAGATGAAGGATTGGCCCTGGGCGTCTGCGGAAGAGGCCGAAAAAGTGCTCGAAGGCCAGATTTCGGTCCTAAGCCCCACAAATTTGCAGGCATAATCCGCTTGACCCCATGCTGCGGTGCCACTATAAAGCCGCGCAATGAAAGTACGAACGGCAATGACAATGCGCAATATTATTATTCTCGTTGTAGATGTTCGGGCGCGGTGCCAAGCCTGAAAGGGCTTCAGGGACGCGTCCGGACATGGCCCTTCAAGGGCCTTTTTTATTGCGGCGGTCAGTGCCCGAGTGAAGTGCGACGTGGGTAGGGAAGATGATCATGACACGCGAAATGACCGGTGCCGAAATGGTGATCCAGGCGCTTGCCGACCAGGGCGTGAAGCATCTGTTCGGCTACCCGGGCGGCGCCGTACTTCCGATTTATGACGCTCTCTTCGCGCAAGATAAAGTACGCCACGTTCTGGTGCGCCACGAGCAGGGCGCGGCGCACGCGACGGAAGGCTATGCGCGCTCGACCGGCAAGGTTGGTTGCATGCTGGTGACTTCCGGCCCCGGTGCTACCAACGCAGTAACCGGCCTCACTGACGCGCTGATGGATTCGATCCCGATCGTCTGCATCACTGGCCAGGTGCCGACGCATCTTATCGGCAACGATGCGTTTCAGGAGGCCGACACGGTGGGTATCACCCGGCCGTGCACCAAATACAATTACCTGGTCAAACGCATTCAGGATCTGCCCTACGTATTGCACGAGGCGTTCCACATCGCCGCGGCTGGACGGCCGGGGCCGGTGGTCATCGATATCCCGAAGGACGTGCAATTCGCTAAGGGCGTCTATTCCAAGCCGAAGGCTTTCCCGCACAGCGGCTACCGACCGAAAGTCAAAGGCGACATCGAGCAGATCAAGCAGGCGGTGGAGCTGATGGCGCATGCCAAGCGGCCGATCTTCTACACTGGCGGCGGCGTAGTGAATTCAGGCAAGGCGGCGAGCGACCTGTTGCGCGAGTTGGTTAAGCTCACGGGCTTTCCGGTCACCTCAACCTTGATGGGGCTTGGCGCCTATCCGGCGGCCGATCCGCAATGGATCGGTATGCTCGGCATGCACGGCACACTGGAAGCGAACATGGCCATGCACGATTGCGACGTAATGATCTGCATCGGCGCGCGCTTCGACGACCGGATCACCGGCAGGCTAGACGCTTTCTCGCCGGGTTCGAAGAAGATCCACGTCGACATCGATCCGTCTTCGATCAACAAAAACGTCAAGGTCGATGTGCCGATTGTCGGCGACTGTGCGCATGTCCTGGAAGACATGGTGCGGCTGTGGCGCACGTCAGCCAAGCAGATCGACAAAAAGGTGCTTTCGGTGTGGTGGACGCAGATCGACAAATGGCGCGCGCGCAAATCGCTAGCCTACCGGTCGTCCAACACCGTGATCAAGCCGCAATACGCCATCGAGCGACTCTATGCGGCAACCAAGGATCGCGACTGCTACATCACCACCGAAGTCGGCCAGCACCAGATGTGGGCGGCACAGTTCTACGGCTTCCAGGAGCCGAACCGCTGGATGACTTCCGGCGGGCTCGGTACCATGGGCTACGGCCTACCGGCGTCTGTTGGCGTACAGCTCGCGCACCCAGACTCGCTGGTGATCGACATCGCCGGCGAGGCCTCCGTGTTGATGACCATGCAGGAGTTGTCGACCGCGGTGCAGTACCGGCTGCCCATCAAGATCTTCATCTTGAACAACCAATACATGGGCATGGTGCGGCAGTGGCAGGAACTGCTGCATGGCGGGCGCTACTCGGAGAGCTATTCCGAAGCGCTGCCGGATTTTGTCAAGCTCGCCGAGGCCTATCACGCGGTCGGCATCAGATGCGAAAAGCCGGGTGATCTCGACCACGCCATCAAGGAGATGATCGACGTCGACCGGCCGGTGCTGTTCGACTGCGTGGTCGATCCAAAGGAAAATTGCTTCCCAATGATCCCGTCGGGACGCGCGCACAATGAAATGATCCTCGGCGAAGCAGCGGAGAAGTTGGAAGAAGCGATCACGGAGGAAGGCAGGGTAATGGTGTAACCATGAAGATCGCGATCATTGGCGCCGGCAGTGTCGGCGGTGCGCTCGGCACGAATTGGGCGCAGAAGGGCCATGACGTTTTCTTCGGCGTGCGCGACCCAAAGGCCGAGAAGATCCAAGGTCTTCTGCGCGCCATTGGGTCGAAGGTGCGCGCAGGCACAGCGGCGGAGGCGGCCGGTTTCGCTGACATAATCGTGATGTCGACGCCGTGGCCGGCGACCGAAGCCGCCATCCGCTCGATGGGCGACATCAAGGGCAAAGTCATCCTCGACGCCACCAACCCGCTGACGCGCGGGCCGGATGGCCTCGCGCTGGAGATCGGCCATAGCATTTCGGGCGGCGAAAAAGTGCAGGGCTGGGCAGCGTCCGCCTCGGTGTTTAAGACGCTGAACACCACAGGCTTCGGCAACATGGCCAACCCGCAATTCAAGAACGGCAAGGCGGTGATGTTTGTCGCCGGCGACGACGTGGCGAATAAGCCGAAGGTGGTTAATCTCGTAAGTGAACTCGGTTTCGAGGTGATCGACGCTGGGCCGTTGCGTAACGCCCGATTGCTCGAGGCCCACGCCATGTTGTGGATCGACCTCGCGCTGGTGCGCGGGCAGGGGCGCGAGTTTGCCTTCTCAATCTTGCGACGCTGAGGATGACAATGATGAATGCTCCCTCCACCAGCCATTACCCATCGGCGCCGTCGGCGCAGAAACCCGAGACGCATACGCTCTCGGTCCTGGTTGACAACGAGCCCGGCGTTCTGGCGCGCGTGATCGGTCTGTTCTCTGGCCGCGGATACAACATCGAGTCCCTGACTGTGTCGGAGACCGAGCATCAAGCGCACCTGTCGCTGATCACGGTAGTGACCACCGGCACGCCGATGGTGATCGAGCAGATCATGAACCAACTCGACCGGCTGGTTCCAGTGCACCGCGTCGTCGACATGACGTTGACGGGTCGTTCGATCGAGCGCGAGCTGGCGATGGTAAAGGTGCGCGGCAAGGGTGAGCCTCGGGTCGAGGCCCTGCGGCTCGCTGACGCCTTTCGCGCCCGCGTCATCGATGCCACGACCGAGAGCTTCGTATTCGAGATCACCGGCGGCACCGAGAAGATCGAACAATTTATCGCGTTGATGCTGCCGCTCGGTCTAGTCGAGGTGGCACGCACTGGCATCGCCGCCATCGTGCGCGGCCCGGAAAGCATGCACGCGCGCTAATGATCCAAGAGCTCGGCGCTAAGATGTGGAGCGGTGGAAAATGGCTTTAGGAAACTTTTGATGTTGTTGAAACCGGAATAAGCGGGTCGTCTAGAATATGATTCAGCGGAGGTTCCTCATTCTGGTAACGCTCATGAATGGGCAATAAGGCCGAATCGCACTCACCAAGGCGATCACATCTGGGCGTCGGGTTGTGTGAATCGTGGAGATGCGTACCTTGCCCAATACGAAATGGTTGCGCGTGATGACGGCAAGCGCCACCATTCCCGACGGGCCACCGGGTTAGTAGGGATCCGACGGGGGCTTGTCCTCGCCGCGCGACGTCCCGAGAAGCTGCGCAGCCCAGATCGTGAAAGGACAAAGAACGCGACTTAGGGGTGTCTCATGCGTGTTTATTATGATCGCGACGCCGATCTGAACCTGGTGAAGGGCAAGAAGGTGGCCATCATCGGCTACGGCAGCCAGGGCCATGCCCATGCGCTTAATCTGCGCGACTCCGGCGTGAAGGAGGTGGCAGTGGCGCTGCGGAAAGGCTCTAGCGGTATCAACAAGGCGGAGGCTGAGAAATTTAAGGTCTTTGAGGTGGCTGAAGCCGCCAAATGGGCCGATGTGATGATGATGCTCACGCCCGACGAATTGCAGAGCGACATTTATCGCGACCATCTGCGCGCCAACATGAAGCAGGGCGCTGCGATCATGTTCGCGCACGGGCTCAATGTGCATTTCAATCTGATCGAGCCCCGCGCCGACCTCGACGTCCTGATGGTCGCGCCCAAGGGCCCCGGCCACACCGTGCGCTCGGAATACCAGCGCGGCGCGGGTGTGCCCTGTCTGCTGGCGATCCACAAAGATGTGTCGGGCAACGCGCACGACCTCGGCCTCTCCTATGCCTCGGCTATAGGCGGCGGCCGCGCCGGCATCATCGAGACCACCTTCAAAGAAGAATGCGAGACCGACCTGTTCGGTGAGCAGACCGTGTTGTGCGGCGGCGTTGTCGAGCTGATGAAGGCGGGTTTCGATACGCTGGTCGAAGCAGGCTACGCGCCTGAGATGGCCTATTTCGAGTGCATCCACGAGATGAAACTGATCGTGGACCTAATCTATGAAGGCGGCATCGCCAACATGAACTACTCGGTCTCGAACACCGCCGAGTACGGAGAATATGTCTCCGGTCCCCGCGTGATCACGCAGGAGACGCGCGCTGAGATGAAGCGCATCCTGGCCGATATCCAGTCGGGCCGTTTCACGCGCGACTGGATGCTGGAGAACAAGGTCAACCAGACCTCGTTCAAGGCAACCCGCGCCAAGCTCGCCGAACACCCGGCCGAGAAGATCGGCGAGAAGCTGCGTGAGATGATGCCCTGGATCAAGCAGCGAGCGCTGGTGGACAAGAGCCGCAATTGATCCGGGCGATGCGTATATTCCTCAGCGCGGCCGCTCTCAACGAGATCGGTCGTTTTTGCATACGCCAACTATCAGGGTGATCTCCGAACAGAATTACCAACGGTGCACCGGAGATCGTCGATTGCCTCAACGCGTGACCGCGCAATGGGACAAGCGCCTGAATGCAGCGAGCTTTGAAAACAGTGACAATGGCAAGCAACGTAATTGGTTACCTGTGGCGCAGAGACTTTGGATTCAATACCGCGATTCCAATTGCCTCGGCTATGATCTGGGCGATGGAACGTTGCGCTGCTGTGGATTACGCATGATAGCGCCAACGAATTGATGAATGGTAGCGCTGGATCCAACAATCCAGGCAACGAGGACCGCGACTAGTTCTTATCGATTTGTTCGCCGAGCCAACGCGCCGCTTCGCCTGGGAAAGTATCTCCACGGGATGCACGCAAAGAAGCCGCACGCATCAACTGAACGGAGATACCGCCGACCAGCGGCTTGAGCGCGGTCGCCAACGCCTGATCGCGTGCGGGTTTTGGCGCGATGAGCAGGATCGCGTCGTAGGGCAGGATGGCGTGCTTGGGATCGTCGAGCACTGCGAGGTCGAACTGTGCAATGCGCCCGTCGCTGGTATAGGCCGACACCACGTCGACCTCGCCGGCGCGCGCCGCCTGATACATGAAGTCCGGCTGCATGGTGCGCTGCGTGCGGAAGCGCAGGCCGTAGACATCGCGGATCGACTTCCACTCCGGACGCTCGAAGAATTCGTAATCGCCCGCAATGGACAATTCGGGGGCGTGCGCGGCGAGATCGGCGATCGAGCGGATACCGAGTTTCTCGGCGTGGGCGCGCGGCATCGCCAATGCATAGGCATTCTCGAAACCAAGCGCGCCGAGCACGCGAATGCCGTGCGTTGTCTGCAGCCAGCGTGAGACTTCGGCAAGCACTTCCGCGCGTGGTCTTACCTCGGAGCGGTGCATCTCATTGGCCCAGAGCGTGCCGGAATAATCCACGTAGACATCGATATCGCCGACGCTGAGCGCATTGAAAATAACCCCTGAGCCGAGCCCGTCGCGTTGGTGCGCGATGAGACCGTGCGCGCCAAGGCGCTGCTTGATCAACGCCGCGAGTACATATTGCTCGGTGAAGGGTTTGGCACCAATAACGTAACGCGCCTGACCGAGGCCATGGGCGGGCACCAGCGCGGCGAGTACCACTAGCACCAGCCCGGCGCCGCCGCCCGCGATGCGCACGCGGCTGTGCGCCACGACACCGTGTTCCATCAGCGCCAGCAACTGGTCGACGACGAGCGCCAGCGCAGCGGCCGCGACACAGCCGAACAACACGAACACCCAATTCTGGGTCTGCAAGCCGGCGAAGATGTAATTGCCGAGACTAGTCTGACCGATCGGCGTCGATAGCGTGGCGGTGCCGATGACCCAGACCGCGGAGGTGCGGATGCCGGCCATGATAACCGGCATGGCGAGCGGCAATTCGATGTCCCACAGCACGCGGCTTGGCTTGCCGCCGGTGACCCGCGCGACGTCGCGCAGGCGCGGGTCGACACCTTCGAGCCCGATCACGGTATTACGGAGTACTGGCAACATTGAGTAAATGGCCAGCGCCAAGACGGCCGGCAGGAAGCCAAGCGCCGAGAAGCCCCTGCCAAACAGTTTCTCGGTGAGCCCGGAAAGCGCGACAAGCATCGGATAGAACAACGCTAACAGCGCGAGGCCGGGAATCGTCTGGAATACACTCGCCGCTGCTAGCAGCAGGCCGCGCAGCACCGTCCGTCTGCGCCCAACGAGCGCCAAGGGTAGGCTAACGGACAGCCCAAGGGCCAGCGCGCTAACGCTCACCAGCACATGGCTGCTGAGGTAGTCGGGCAGGCGCGCCCACGCTTCGGCGAGGCGGTCATCGGTCATCGCGGCGATGATGGCCGGGTTTGCAACTCGTGGGCAAGCCGCTAGCTTTCGCTCGCAGCAGGGGACTTAGGCCGCGATGGCCGAAAACGCAGCCAAACCCGCCGTCGGGCTGAGCGACGTGTCGATCGCCTTTCGGCTCGCCAGCGGCGGCACCTATACCGCGGTGGAACGCGCTACGCTGCGCATCGCTGACGGCGAATTCGTTGCCCTCGTCGGCCCAACCGGCTGCGGCAAGTCCACGCTGCTCAACGTCACGGCAGGGCTGGTCGCGCCGTCCGCGGGTCGCGTCGATATTTTTGGCAGTCCGATAGCCGCGGTCAACCGGCAGGCCGGTTATCTGTTCCAGGCCGACGCGCTGTTTCCCTGGAAAACGGCGCTGGAGAACGTGGCCATCGGGCCTGAGACCTCGGGAATGCCGTCGGCGGAAGCGCGCGCGCGGGCGCAGGGCTGGCTGACGCGCATGGGGCTCGGCGCATTTGGCGACCGTTACCCACACATGCTATCGGGCGGCCAGCGTAAGCGCGTCGGTCTTGCGCAGGTGCTCATCCGCAATCCGAAAATCCTATTGATGGACGAGCCGTTCGGGCCGCTCGACGCGCAGACGCGGCAGATCATGGGCAACTTGCTACTCGATCTGTGGAGCGGGGATCGCAAGGCGGTGCTGTTTGTTACTCACGATCTCGAAGAAGCGATCGCGCTCTCCGACCGGGTCGTGATCATGTCGGCAGGGCCGGCCGCGCGCGTAATCGGCGACTGGAGGGTGCCACTGGCGCGCCCGCGCGACATCAGTGAGATCAAACTTGCCCACGCTTTCCACGAATTACACCGCGACATCTGGCACACACTCAAAGCCGAGGTGATCAAAGGTTACGCACAATCGGAAGGAACTTGATGCCGCGCAGCCGACTGACCGCCCTGCAAATCTTTGTGGCGATCATCGCGATCGCGCTGTGGTACCTGCTGTCGACCTACCCGGTATTCGGCAAGATCTTGTTGCCGCCGTTCTTCTTCTCGAATCCGGTAGACGTTGCGCAGCAGATCATCGCCTGGTTCGTGTCAGGCGTGATTTGGAAGCATCTCTGGGTGACGCTAATCGAATCGATCTTAGCCTTCGTTCTGGGTTCCATAGGCGGCGTGCTAATCGGCTTCTGGTTCGCGAGGCAGCCGCGTGTCGCCGCGGTGTTCGATCCTTACGTCAAGATGATTAACGCACTGCCGCGTGTGGTGCTGGCGCCAATCTTCACGCTGTGGCTCGGGCTTGGGATCTGGTCGAAAGTAGCACTCGGCGTCACGCTAGTGTTTTTCATCGTGTTTTTCAACGTCTATCAGGGCGTCAAGGAAGTCAGTCCCACGGTGCTGGCCAACGCACGCATGCTCGGCATGAGCGAGCGGCAACTACTGCGCCACGTCTATTGGCCGTCGGCGTTGTCCTGGATGTTCTCATCGCTGCACACCTCGGTCGGCTTCGCTGTTGTTGGCGCCGTGGTTGGCGAATATCTCGGTTCGGCGGCCGGTCTAGGCTACCTGATCCAGCAGGCGGAAGGCGTCTTCGATGTTGCCGGCGTCTTTGCCGGCATGTTCGTGCTCGCCGCCTTCGTGATCGTGATCGACGCCGTTGTTAGCATGGTCGAGAAGCGGCTCTTGGTCTGGCGACCGCTGGCCATCCCCGACGAGGTCTAGGCAGCGTGCTCGGGCTGGCTTATCGTTCCGGAGAATTGGCCGCGAAAGGCTGAAAGGACAGGGAGGAATGCATGCCCGCAATCATCCGGCGGCTTGCCGTCGCATTGGCCGCGCTCGTGTTGTTGAGCGACTTTGCGCTCGCCCAGTCGAAGGTGACGCTCGCTGTCGGCGGCGGCGCGTGCCTGTGCTACCTGCCGACCATGCTGGCCAAGCAGCTCGGGGAATACGAGAAGGCCGGCGTCAACGTCGAAGTCGTCGATTTCAAGGGAGGCTCGGAGTCGCTGAAGGCGGTGATCGGCGGCTCAGCCGACGTGGTCTCCGGCTATTTCGACCACTGCGTCAATCTCGCCGCCAAGGGCCAGCACCTGCAGGCATTTGTGGTGTATGACCGCTTCCCTGGCCTCGCTCTGGTCGTGTCGCCGAAGCACAACGACGAGGTTAAATCAGTAAAGGACCTCGCCAACAAGAAGGTCGGCGTCAGCGCGCCAGGCTCCTCGACCGACTTTTTCCTGAAATATCTCTTGAGCAAGAACGGCGTCGATCCGAATACGGTCGGCGTGGTCGGCGTCGGCCTCGGCGCCACTGCCGTGGCGGCTATGGAGCAGGGACAGATTGACGCCGCGGTCATGCTCGACCCGTCGGTCACGGTGCTGCAGGGCCGCAACACGGACCTCGCTATTCTCAGCGATACACGTAGCCAGAAGGACACGCTCGCCGTGTTCGGCGGCGAATATCCCGGCGGCGCACTATATACCAAGGCGGAGTGGATCGCCTCGCACGAGAAGGAAGTGCAGGCTATGACTAACGCTATCATCAATACGCTGAAATGGATCCATTCACACACGCCACAAGAGATCGCCGACAAGATGCCGGCGGAATATGTCGGGAAGGATAGAGCCGGTTACGTCGCCGCGCTCAAGAATACGATGCCGATGTATTCGGAAACCGGTAAGATGGACCCTAAGGGCGCCTCGGCGGTACTCGCCGTGTTCAGCCAGTCGTCACCGGACGTGGCCAAGGCCAACATCGATCTGTCGAACACCTACACCAACAAGTACGTCGAAGCCGCCGGTAAGGGCATGTGAGACGTGGGAGGCTGCGGTGACTAATTGGTCTGGCGGGTGCGCTTGCGGCGCCATCCGTTATGAGTGCGAAGGCAAACCCGCCATGATGCTCAACTGCCATTGCCGCGATTGCCAGCGAGCAACCGGCAGCGCCTATGCTGCCTTCGCAATTTTTCCTAAGGCAGCGGTGTCGCTCAAGGGCGAGCCCTGCTGGTATCGGGTGATCGGCAGCAGCGGCAAGCCGATTGAGCGCGGCTTCTGTCCGACCTGCGGCAATCCGATGACGGTCAGGCTTGATGTGGCGCCCGACATCATCGGGTTTCACGCAGCGAGCCTCGACGATCCGGCACGCTACAAGCCCGCGATGGACCTGTTCACCGCCAGCGCTCATCCATGGGACTTGATGCAGGCGGACACCATCAAGAAGGCAGGAGGCCTGGCGAGCTGAGACGGTGACGGCTCGAGTGTTTCGTGCTTATTCGAAGCCCGTGAACCTCATCTCGATTCAATCGCACGTCGTCTATGGCCATGTCGGTAATTCCGCCGCGGTGTTCCCGCTGCAGCGGATCGGCGTGGAGGTGTGGCCGATCCACAGCGTACAGCTCTCCAACCATACCGGTTATCCGGATTGGAAGGGGCGCGTGTTCGACGCAGGGCTGATCCGCGATCTCGTCTCCGGCATCGAGCAGCGCGGTGTCTTAGGCGAATGCGACGGTGTGCTGTCGGGCTATATTGGCGCCGCCGACATAGGCGGGGTGGTTCTCGACGCGGTGGCGGCGGTCAAGCGCGCCAATCCGGCGGCGCACTATTGCTGCGACCCGGTGATCGGGGACGTCGGGCGTGGCGTGTTCGTGCGCGAGGACGTCGCAGCGTTCATGAAGGCCAAGGCTGTGCGCGCAGCCGATGTAGTCACACCCAACCAGTTCGAACTTGATTACCTCAGCGGCCGCCAGAGCCGCACGCTCGCCGAGGCGCGCGACGCGATTAAGGCGCTGCACGATCTCGGGCCGCGCGCGATCGTGGTTACCTCGCTCAACACCGAGGAGACGCCGGCGGACTGCATTGAGCTGCTGGCGTCCGATGTGACCGGCTTTTTCCGGCTGCGTACGCCGCAGCTGCCCACGCGCGCGAACGGGGCGGGTGACATCATCGCCGCGCTTTTCTTCGCGCATTATCTGAGCAGTGGCAGAATCGACAATGCACTGTCGGCCGCTGGGTCAGCTGTGTTCTGCGTGCTGGACAAGACCGCAGAGGCGGGCGTGAGCGAACTGCAACTCGTCGCCGCGCAGGATGAGATCGTCAAACCCAACCGCGTGTTCGAAGCGGAAAGGATCGCCTGATGTGCGGGACTCCGACGGTCATCCTTGTCGATCGGCTGGAGCTTTCTCTCGTGCCGCAACCCTGGCCTTTCGCGGTCGAGCGACGCGTCGCGATCGACGCGCAATTCGCGGCCTGGCAGCGGAAAAACCCGGCGCTGTGGAACGGCCCCGTTCTGATGTTGCGCCATTATGCGCTGGCGCACGGCGTGTTTCGGGGCGAATACCTGGAGACCGATTACGCCAGCTTCGCCTTCTGGCGGCACTGCGGCGGACCGGCGGCCGGGGTCTACGACTGCTTTAGCGCGGCGGCGGTGCAGGCCGCCGACGGCGCCTTTCTGCTCGGCGTCATGGCGCCGCACACGTTCAACGCCGGCAAGATCTATTTCCCCTGCGGCACGCCCGATTCCAACGATATTGTCGGTGGACGGGTCGATTTAGAATTCAGTGTGCGGCGCGAGCTCACCGAGGAAACTGGATTCGACCCCGCCGAGTTCCTGATGGAGCCAGGCTGGGCAACGGTTTTTGATCCGCCCTTGATCGCGCATATTAAGGTGTTCAAGAGCCACGAAAGCGCCGAGGTCCTCGGCCGGCGCGCGCTCGAACATCTCGCGGGTGAACAGAAGGCGGAGCTGCGCGAAATCCGGATCGTGCGCGGCGCCGCTGACATCAATCCGGAAATGGAAAGCTGGAGTAGGGCATTTCTGGCGCAGTGTTTCGATGCGCGGTAAGCCGAGAGGGCATAACCCTATCACATCGCCAAACGCCTCCGTGTCGACAAAGTTGGTGGCGCTCAAAGAGCAGGTGCACGAGGACAACCTGGAGCGCCAGCGCCTGCTGAAGCGCTTCGCCGACAATCCCAGCCTCGAGCTCCATCTCGCGCACAACGGCGTGATCGTCCTCAAGCTTTTCCTCGACCTTTCACAAGGAACGGCGCAAGCACTTTCTAGATCGCATCGACGAGCAGCCTTGCCGGAACTGTAGCGAACCCGCCCGCACAAAGAAGAGCGCTGCGAATGGGCAAGCTCACCGCCGTCTGACGCCAACCGCGACGCTTATTTATTTCGTTCATATTCGTCGCCATGCGACCGATTTGTCCGATTCCGATAGTCAGGCAACAATATTGACCTATTCGCGGCCCGCTTGATTCGGGACGCCTTAGTCCGCTACAAGCTTGTCAGCAAGCGCGCGGTTAACGGGGACTTTACTTTGTTCCGCGATCTATACCGCAAGACGAGGGCATGAATCGAATGACGGCGCGCAAGACTATCTGCGCGATCGAGCGGTCGGTGAAAACCGAGCCCGCCCCCGCCCTTATTCTGCGCGCGCTCCTTCTCCTTATCCGCCCCTGAGGGCCGGCTGGGCATTTTGCGCCTGGGCACTCGGGGGATCAGACGGAATGAGCAACCTATCAGCGCGCCCTTGACCGGCGCGACGCGATGAGAAGGAATGACTGCCAATGACTAAATCCAAATCCGATAAGGACCGCGTCCATATCTTCGATACGACCCTGCGTGACGGCGAGCAATGTCCGGGCGCGACCATGACGCACGAAGAGAAGCTCGAGGTCGCCGAGTTGCTCGATGATATGGGCATCGACATCATCGAGGCTGGGTTTCCGATCGCCTCGGAAGGCGACTTCGCTGCAGTGCACGAGATCGCCAAGCGCGCGAAGAAGGCCGTGATCTGCGGCCTTTCGCGCGCCGCCTTCAAGGACATCGACCGTTGCGCCGAGGCGATCAAGCCGGCCAAGCGCAAGCGCATCCACACCTTTATCTCCACTTCGCCCGTACACATGAAGTGGAAGTTGCATAAGGAGCCGCACGAAGTTTACGAGATAGTGATTGGTCAGGTGATGCGCGCGCGCGGCCATA
>Ga0207852_1000010_pt1 | contig 26626 bp, 25 predicted proteins | sample LuqExpMetagenom3_FD_187761 | JGI IMG/M metagenome (GOLD analysis project Ga0207852, IMG submission 187761) | Tropical forest soil microbial communities from Luquillo Experimental Forest, Puerto Rico - Sample 3 (SPAdes) | ecosystem: Environmental > Terrestrial > Soil > Tropical forest ...
ACGAATCATAATCCTCCACCCTGGATCATGTCGTGACGGCGATGCCAAGTTTCGCGGATCTGGTTCTCGACCGTGGCCAGCGTTGTCGGTGCGGCCTCTGGGTATGATTGTCTCAACCAGTGCAATAGCTGCTGAGCAAACTCATCAAGGGTTGCGGGTGCCTCTCCCGCCATGATTCGACGATAAGCCTCCGCCTCAATGAGGTGTAGTGATCTTGCGTGGCCTGGAGCGGCCGGCATTTTGCGCTCCGTCTAACATTTGAAGCGGCTGGCAGAAATTGCGCGAGGGACTACTACCTAGCAAACTGTAGACGCTCGCTATCCTGGGGCACCAGTGCAGTGTTCTACCGCAATTCCCCTATCGAAGTACTCGCCTGACGCGTTGGTTTTTTTCCTTTCTCCTGCGCCATAACAACTGAGCGGCGGCGCCGATGGCGGCGCCCAACGCACCAGCAAATACGACACCAAAGACGGCCCTGTCAGCTTGACTATTGGGCTTGCTGAAATTCGTGGGAGGTGTTCCAGAGGAACGAGGTGTCAATTCGTTTTCGGCCTTCGGCGGTGCTAGAGGAGCACGACGTACCTCTGGCGTCCCGTTTTGTGCTGAAAAATGGTCATCGGACAGGCCTATCTGGTTAACCGGTGATTTGCGAGGCATGCCTTGCTGGATAGCATTCAAAGGGTCTGAGCCACTCAGTGACAGGCCGGGTGGCCCTTTTTTTTGGAAGACTTTCGCCGCTTGCCCCGGCAGAACGAGCGCATACTGTCCGGACTTGAGATCTGTCACTTCAACCTGTCCTTTGAGTACCTCGACGCTGGAATCATCATTATTCACGGTGACACGGAACTGCGTGCCTCTCACAACGGCAGCGAGATGCGGAGTTATGACTTCAAAATGCCTTTCATTGCGTTTTTCTACCGCTAGCCGAATCGAACCAGTCCAGTGATAGATAGTTGTCGAGATCCCCTCGGTCACATCTGTAGGAATGCCAGTGACCGAGTTCGGCGCCATCAATATTGTCTCTTCGCCGCGTGTCAAAAGCACCCGGCCGTTTTGGCCAGTGTAAATATTGCTGCCGGCGCTTAGGATTGCTCCCTCGCTGAGTGCGGTCTGCTGGCCCCCCGAAGTTGTCAGGTAGGCATTCCCGGACAGCTTGCTTACGCTCCAGACATTTGACTTCGGTTGTATGTGATCGGGATTCAGGATGAAGGTGTTGTCGTGGTCGACCACTGCAGCTGCTGTCACGCTAACGCTGATTGAACTAATGTTAATGATACCAAGAAGCGATGTCGGCCACGAACCCGTCACCGTTCCGATATAGTTTCCATTCGAGGGATCAAGCACAAAGGTCGGCTTCGGACGTGGGTCATATTTTGATGAAAGTTTCGCGTTAAATGTATCGAGGGCAATTTCGGCCCAGCCTGCACTGCCATCTTTTCCAGCAGAAAGCAAAGCTGCGTTGAGAGCCTTCTGAATTGCAAACTTGTAATAATTTGCACGGGAATAGTCGACTATAGCCCCAGCCGCTATAATCGTAGGGAAAAAAGCGACTGCGAGATAAATTGCGACAGATTCCTTCGACCACCGTGTCAAGGGAGCGATTAGATCGCGAAGAGCAGGTAATCTCTGGTGAAACAAGCATCACCTCAATTAGCAACTGTTACGCGATCATCGTCATCTATGGATTCGTGACAAGAGAAATAATCAAACTGAAGTTCAGATGCTGGGCGTGGCGGCCCAAAAAAGTAGCCTTGCACAAAATTTATTCCTGAAACGCGCAGAGACTCGAACTCTTGTTTCGACTCTACCCCTTCTACCGTTGTTAACGTATCGAGACAGCGTCCTAGAGTTACCGCCGTTGCAATCACCGCCGCGCATGCGGGACTTTTCGTCATATTCACCGTGAAGGACCTATCGATCTTGATTTTGTCGAAGGGAAACATCGTTAAATTATTAAGCGGTGAATAGCCTGTGCCAAAATCATCGAGGGCAATTGTCACGCCAAGCTTCCTGAGCTCATGCATTGTTTCCAGATTTCTTCCGTCATCATCAAAAAGGACGGATTCCGTAACATCAAGCTCCAACCGTCGAGCGGATAATCCAGCCTTGAGCAGGGCGTAATTAACGTCTTCCATCAAGTTGCTTTTTCTAAATTGCACTGTCGACAAATTAACAACGACCTTAATATTCGCAGGCCATTTGACAGCATCCATACAAGCGCGCTGTAGGATCCATTGGCCGAGAGGCACAATTAAGTCTATCGCTTCTGCGACAGGTATGAACTCATGCGGATTGATCAGGCCCTTTTTTGGATGCCGCCAACGAACTAGTGCCTCGATGCTGCAAATTTTTTGTGTCTTGACGTCAACCACCGGCTGATAATGTAGCTCAAACTCATTATTTGAAATTGCTTTGCGTAGCTCGCTTTCCAAGCTTCGGCGCGCCTCAATTTGCACCATCATTTTGTTATCAAAAAAGATATAACTGTTTCGTCCTCGAGCCTTGGCACAATAGAGCGCTAAATCGGCCCTTTTCATCAACTCATGAGAATCAGCATGGTCATGCTGCGTTAGTGCGATCCCAATGCTAGTGTCGATGTTTAGCAAATTTCCTTCGATTTTGAATGGAACCTTAAGGCAGCCGACAATCCTTTCGGCAAGGTCGATCGCAAGTTCGTGTTGCTCGCGCTGGTTTGTATTTCTATTCTGGCTCTTAGACTCACAACGTCGTATAATTGCAAATTCATCGCCCCCCAACCGAGCTAGAAAGTCTGTGTCGCGCAGTGAAGATTTGAGACGCTGTGCGGTCTCCTTGAGTAAAGCGTCGCCAGCAGGATGCCCAAGCGAATCGTTTACGTACTTGAATCTATCAAGATCGAGCATGAAGACGCTAAACACTTCGCCGTTTGTGTGAAGTCTCGATAGTGCGCCTTCAATTTCTTCTATGAAGGCCTGCCGATTCGCGAGGCCGGTTAAGACATCGTGGCGTGCCTGATGAGAAAGTGCTAATTTTGCCGCAATCAGCTTTCTCTCGCGCGTGGCAGCGATGCTGATAGCGACCAGGATAATGCCTGCGAAGAAGAGAGCCTTGCTCCAACCAACGTGCGCGGCTTCTCTCGCGGGTCTGAATACTTCCGCCTCCGCGAGTCCGACGACAGTGAACAAGTGAAGATTTTCTGCGGCCCGATACGATATGAGTCTGCGAATTAGCTCGCCGGCGGGGTTTTGATTGCTCCAAAAATGTCCGTTGGGTGAGTGCCGGCCTAATTCAAAGAGTTCTGATTTGGAGACAAAGTGGCCGCCATAATCGTCCTCCTTAGAATCACTATTACTGCGCGCGCGAATAATCCCATCGAATCCCACGAGAGATATTGTTCCATTCGGACCGACATCGATCACGTTATAAAGTTTCTGAAGACGCCTAACATCAAGCGAAGCGAGGATAACTCCGCCAAATGACCCATCCGATATGGTTAGGCGCCGGCTTAGTAGAATCGTCGCGTTCTTTGATATGCGGTTAATCACCGGGGCACTAACATAAAAATCATCTGTGTGCGAACTAAGGAGAGTCTGAAAATAATCCTGATCCCCGACGTAGGTACCTGAAGGAATTAGTCGAGGGCTGGACGATACTATTTTTCCGTCAGGTCCAACGATTGCGAATTCTGTAGTCTGATCATCATTGAGGGTGAAACGCGCAAGATCGAAATCTTTGGGATCGCGTTGGTATAATTGACGGAGCAATCGAATCTGACTATCGATGACGTCGAAAACATGCGAGATATTTTCCTCGACGACGCGAGTGAGATTAGCACCACGCTGTATTCCGTCTTCGTATGCGCGGTTGTATTCATCTTTTTCTAGAAAAAACGCGCCACCTAAAAGTACAGTGATTGCTATGATGCCGAGATAGGTCGTAGGCTGTGCGAAAGCGTAGTACCAATGATTAATGCGTTTTACTTTCATGGGGTGGGCCACCACGCATTTTACTAATAACCGCAATTAATTAGCTTCCCGCGTATCTCGAAACGTGAAATTCACCCGTTCACGTTTAGCTTTCGTTATTCAAGCGCTGATTTTCGTGTGTGAGGTGGATTATAAAAATAAAAATTTGCCAGGCCGGTGGGACAGTACGGTAGCGTCTTGACGTGGTTTCAGCTGTTGTTGTGGTTACCAAAAAGCTAACGCACCGGCCGCGCATCGGCGCAACCGGTAACGTTGCAGCAGCGGTGATGAGCCGCCACGTCGCGATTGGTTCAGTCGGCAGCGCCCGCGGTCACCGGGCGCGGGGCATGCTTCTCGCGGGTTGAGCTCGTCCTTCCCACCACGAGGCCACAATCGCCTCGACACCGTTGCCGCTGATGAGCGCCATGCGACACAAACCCCGGCCCTATTTGCCGCTCAAACTCTTGGCCGCTTCCCGTAGCTGGAATTTTTGAATCTTGCCGCTTACCGTCATCGGCATCTGCGAAAGAATTTGGAGGTATTCGGGAAAATATTGGCGGGCCAATTGCTGCTTCTCGAGGTAAGCGATCATCTCGGGAAAATCAAAATGCGTACCCTCGCGCAGAACGACATAAGCGCAGGACCGTTCACCTAGCCGCAGATCGGGCACGCCGACGATCGCGACTTGCCGGATAGCCGGATGGCGATAGAGCAGGTTTTCGACTTCTACGACGGGGATATTCTCGCCGCCGCGAATGATTATGTCTTTTGCACGTCCAGTAATGCGGATGTAGCCATCTGCGTTCATGCGTGCAAGATCGCCGGTGTCGAACCATCCATCTGAGGTAGGGCGACTGAGCTCGGGGCGGCGGAAATATCCAATGAACATGCTGATGCCGCGGCATTGCAGATGCCCTTCGACACCCTTTTTGACCACTTTGCCGTCTCCATCGACCACCCGCACCTCGATGCCCGGCAGTGCAACGCCATCGGTGTCGAAAATACGGTCGTCCGGATCGCCCGGGACGGTCGTTGTCACCGACCCGTTCTCGCTCATGCCCCAGGCGGAGATGATGCGCGCGCCCAGGCGTTGCGTGGCGCGTTGGACCAGGGTGCTCGGAATCGGCGCCCCGGACGATACAAAGGTGCGCAGCGAGGACATATCGGCCCACTCCACCGCCGGTGAATCAGTGAGGTCGGCAAGGAAAGGTGTCGATCCCATGGTGTACGTGACGGCTTCATCCTGGATCAGCAGTGCAGCTTGATTGGCGTTCCAGATGTCCTGCAGCACCAATTTGGCACCCAGCATCGGACCCATCATGAGGCCATACATGAAGCCAGCTTGGTGTCCCATCGGCGAAGCCATAAAAATTATGTCGTCGCCGCCTAGTCCCAATCGCTCCTCATATTTGACCAGGATGCTGAGGAGAGTGTTCGAAGTATGTAAGACGCCTTTGGGTTCGCCGGTTGTCCCTGAGGTGTAGAGCAGTTGAGTGACGTCATCGGGTGAGGGCGCGTGCCTCGCGCACAGGGTTGCCAAATCGACCTCTTCTTCCCAGCGCCGGTCCAACAGCCGCCGTTCAAAGGAGTCCTCGCCGTCGCCGCCGATCACTAGCAGATGGGCGAGGTGTGGAAGATCGGTGCGGATCTCGGCGATCATGGCGGGATAGTCACAGCCGCGGAAGAATTGCGGCACCACCATTACTTCGACTTCGGCAAAGCCAAGCATGTAGCGCAACTCGCGTTGCCGGAAAATCGGCATCAGTGGATTGATGATTGCGCCCAGCCGCGTGCAAGCGAGATAGAGAGCAACGAATTGCCACCAGTTCGGCAATTGGCATGCGACGATGGTACCCTTTTTCACGCCCATGGCAGAAAGGCCGACAGCCACGCGGCTTACAATGCGCTGAAGTTGACGATAAGTCAGGGTCGTCGCCTTCCTGCTCATGCTGTTGTAGTCGACGATCGCGGCCTTGTCGGGATGGCGGTTCACGGCATCATCGAGGTAGTCCGTCAGCATTCGTTGCGGCCAATGGGCGCGGGCCCATTCGACCGGAGTCCAAGCAGGAAGTTTAGTTTCAGTCATGGCGCGCGGTCGTAATCAATTCGCTTGCGGCTCAAGATCGTCGTCATTCCGCTGCGACACCCGCCGCCGGCCGGGTTCGGGAGCGCTCAGTGGGGGAACGCGTTGGAGTGTGAGGAGCATGCGCGCGGCGAGGTCTTGATAGATCCTGGTGCCGCGCGACTTGCGGGCGATGTCGGCGTCGTCAAGCGCGCGGAGGAGCTTCGCCGGAATACCGCCAACTAATGTGCGTTCCGGCACCTTGAAACTGGCTGGCACAACAGCGCCGGCCGCGACGATCGATTCACAGCCGATCTCAGCCTGATCGAGCACGGTGGCGTTGATGCCGATCATGGCGTTGCGGCCGATCCGGCAGCCGTGAAGTATTGCGCCGTGGCCGACATGGCCGTCTTCCTCAATTACCACGTCGAAGCCCGGGAACGAGTGCAGCACGCAAGTGTCCTGGACATTGCTGCCCGGATGCATGATCAGGCGCCCGAGGTCGCCGCGTAATACTGCGCCTGGTCCGACAAAGCAGCGCGCGCCAATGATGACGTCGCCGATCAAGGTGGCGGTTGGATGTACGAAGGCAGCGGGATCGACCACAGGCACCATACCCTCGAAAGAAAAAATGCAAGACGCTGAACTGTTCATGGGGGTTCTTCAGTTGTTTTTGCGGATGCAGTGGTCGACGGTCTTATCCGGACCCATAGACCGCTGGCGTTCATCAAGACGGACTGTTTGTTCTCGGCTCTAAATTTAAAACGCAGCCCGCGTTCGGTAAGGCAGACGAGCAAGGGTCCATTTGTTGTGGCAAATTCGCCATCCGGTATGGCGCAGATTTCATAACCGGGCGGCACGTCGGTACCAGTCATGAAATTCCATTCTCCAAGGAACGCATGAGTAGCCGTTTCACAGCGCCGGCCAGACGCCGCCTGAGACGGCGAGAATTTCGCCGGTGATGTAAGAGGCCTCGTCGCTCGCCAGGAACAGACAGGCACTGGCGATGTCTTCTGGCTCGCCGAGTCGTTTCAACAATGGTTTTGCGGCATAATAGGTAAGCTCTTCCGCCGGCATGCGCTTCAACATCAATGTGCGGATAGTTCCCGGCGCGATGCAGTTGACGTTAATGTGGGGGGCAAATTCGATCGCCATGGTTCGCGTTAGCGAGGCGACCGCGGCTTTGGCGGCGCCATAGTCAGCGCTGCCGACCTCGCCGGCGAAAGAGATTGATGAGACGTTGACGATCTTCCCATATTGCCGCTCGAGCATGGCCGGCACCAGCAGCTTGGTCAGGTGTAGGATCCCCTTCGTGTTGAGATTGAATGTGGCGTCCCAGCGCTCCTCCGAGATAGTGACCATTGGCTCGAACAAGGTCTTGGCTTTGATGCCGCCAACAATGTTGATGATGATGTCGACATGGTTGTGTACCGCAAGGCCTGCTGTAACCACGGCTGCAGCTTCCGCAGCGCACGTAATGTCGGCGCGTTCCGCGACGAGTTTGGCGCCTGTCGCTAACAGCGGCGTGACTGCGGCGACCGATTCGGACAGCCGAGTGCCGGAAATGTCGGTGATTATGAGCGAAGCGCCTTCGCGGGAAAAGCGCTCGGCGACGCTGCGGCCCATGGGGCCGCCCGCGCCGGAAATGAGGGCTGTGCGTCCTTGCAGTCGCAGCGTCTGTGATCCGGTCACGCCTCAACTCCGCCGCGCTGCTACGATCGTCTGGAGTTCCTCGAGCGCCTCCGGATTGACCAAGGCGGACAAATCGCCGGGCTCCTCGCCAACCAGCGCGGCGCGGATCACCCGCCTCATCGTTTTCATATTGCGCGTACGGGGCAGATCGCGAACGAACAACACTTGCTTCGGTCGAAACGATGTGCCGAGGCCGCCGACGACGGCGTCGGCTAAGTCGGCTGCAAGGCCCGGCCCAGGCGTTTCCTCCCGTGCGGGAACGACGGCGCAGACAACGGCCGACCCTTTGACTGGGTCAGGCACCGCCACCGCCGCGACATCGCTCACGCGATGCGTTGCCAGCAGCAGGGCCTCGATCTCGGCGGGGCCGGTGCGCTTGCCGGCGATCTTGATGGTGTCGTCGGAGCGGCCGTGGATGAACCACGAGCCATCGGTGTCACGCGACGCCCAGTCGCCGTGCATCCACATCCCGGGGAAGTGGCTCCAATAGGTCTCGATGTAGCGCTGCGGATCGCGCCATAGACCACGCGTCGTGCCGATGCAGGCCTGCCGCATGACTAGTTCGCCAACCTTTCCAGGGCCGACGCTGCGGCCATCCGCGTCAACGATGTCTGCACCGGTTCCGGGGATTGGACCGGAAAAACTAGCCGGTTTCACCGGAAACAGCACGTTAGTGGCAAGGATGCCGCCGAGTTCGGTACCGCCAGAGTAGTTCATGAGTGGACCGCGGCGCCGCAGTGCGTTTTCAAAGATCCACATCCAAGAATCCGGATCCCAAGGTTCACCTGTGGAAGCTGCGACGCGAAGCGAGGACAGATCGTATTTTGTGATGTCTTTATTTCCGTATTGCATCATCATGCGGGCGAGGGTCGGGCCGCAACCGAGGAAGCTGATCTTGTGATCCTTGACCAGTCGCCATATCCGGTCGGTGGTCGGGTAATCGGGAGTTCCCTCGACCAGCACGCAAGTGGCGCCAGCCAGCAACGTCGCCGTCACCTGCAACGGGCCTACCAGCCAGCCGAAGTCGGTTATCCACATCAACCGATCGGTCGGCTTCAGGTCGAAGCAGAGGATGAAATCCTCGCCGGTTTTAATCGTGACGCCGCAATGGGTGTGCACGGTGCCTTTCGGCCGACCCGTCGTGCCTGATGTGTAGACGATCATCAATGGATGCTCGGCCGGCAGTTCAATTGCAGCGAAATCATCATGACCAAGCGCCGTCACCTCACTCCACCAAATATCGCGGCTGGCCTGCATCGGCACGTCGACGCCAAGCCGCCGGACGACCACGACATGACGTAACGTTGGCACGGTTTCGATCGCGACATCTAACACGCGCTTCATTTCGATCGGTTTGCCGCGGCGCAGGGACGCGTCCGCCGTAATCACCGCAACCGCCGCGGCGTCATTGAGCCGCGTCGCAATAGCTGCGGCACCGAAGCCAGAGAACAGCGGCAGGATAATGCAGCCGAGGCGAGCGAGCGCCAGGAAGGCAACTGCCACCTCGGGGATCATCGGCAGATAGATTCCGACCGCATCACCGCTCTTCACTCCGTTTGCAGCCAAACCGGATGCTAGTCGGTTTACCGAGATCGCGAGTTCACTATAACTGAGACGACGGACTACGCCGTCCTCCGTTTCCCCTACGATCGCGTCATGTCCGCCACGGCCGGCAGCGATATTGCGGTCGATAAGCGATAAGGTCATGTTGCCGGTTGCGTCGATGCACCATTGTGGCCATTCGATCCCCTCGGATTGATCGAGTATCCGTGTGTAGGGCTTGATGAACTGAACGCCGAGGAATCGCACCAGAGCATCCCAGAACCACTCGGGTTCCAGCGCCGCTTTTCGTTCCAACGCCGCATAGTCGGCAAGACCTTCCGCCCTGATGAAGGCATTCCAATTGCTTTCGCGTTTGAACGCGTCATTTGGATACCAGGCGAAATCGTTTGATGCTGTCGCGTCCGCCATTTCACGCGCCCTCCAATCAAGTTTGAAATCACCCCTCGGTACCGGTCATTTGTAGCGCGACGAACACATTCGCGGCTTGACGTAAGGCAACAGCCGAGGCTGGCGGCGCCATGTATGGCGTTTGAATTACCGGCCTTGTTCTGGTTAGCGCAGTCCGGAGTCGGCTCGCGGTCTATGTTGACAGCTGTGGCTGATTGAACCATCATTCAATCAACGGCGCTCTCAATAATCGCAGGGAGGAGGGCACGCAGTTGGGCAACAGGGTGGGGCTCACTGCGGGGAATCGGCACGATCCCGTGCCAGGATGATAAACCGGACGCGTCTTGCCGCCCGTAAACACCCTGCTGGGCGGGCTGAGGGGCGCCGATGTTCATTCAAATTCTAAACGGCTTAGCGTACGGCGGGCTGCTCTATATTGTATCCGTCGGTTTGGTGTTGATCTTCGGGCTGCGGCGGATTGTGAATTTCGCGCACGGTAGCCTATTCATGATCGGCGCCTATGTCGGTTTCAGCGTAGCCGCGATCGGTAGTTTTTGGGGCGCCATCTTAATAGCAGCAGTTGTACTCGGCTTGGTCGGAGCCTTGCTCGACATTTCGATCTTCCGGCCGCTGCAGCGTGAAGACCCGATCGTCACCGTGCTGGTTACATTCGGACTGCTGCTGGTGCTCGAGGATTTCGCGCAGTTCGTCTGGGGTAAGGATTTCTTGCGCATGCCGGTGCCGGCAATGTTCGCCGGCTCGGTGTCGATATTCGGCGATAGCTTCCCGGCATATCGCCTAGTCGTTATTGCGACGGCGGCGCTGGTCGGGCTCGGCCTGACCCTCTGGTTGCACCTCAGCAAGATCGGCCTTTACGTGCGCGCGTCCAATGCCGATCCATTGACGACCGCCATGCAGGGCGTCGATACCGACCGGGTGAGCATTATCGTCGTTGCCCTAGGCGCGGCGCTCGCCGGTCTTTCCGGCACGATATCGGCGCCGCTTCTCGCCCTGTCGCCGTCTATGGGCGGTTACATCCTGATTGAAAGCTTCATCGTAGTCGTTGTCGGCGGGCTCGGCAGCTTCGCTGGCGCCTTCATTGCCGCAATCGTGATCGGCCAAGTCCACAATTTCGGACTCGTCTACGTGCCGTGGGCGGCCACTATGTTCCCGTTCGTATTGATGGTCGCGGTGCTGATATGGCGTCCGACGGGCATCGCCGGAAGCCATGTGTGATGACTAACACCGTCACCGAAGAATCAATGGTAACCCCTTCGCAGCCGCTAGCTTATACCTACGCGGCGGGCATAGCGATTGTGGCGTTCTTTGTCGGCGCTGGGATCGCGGCATTGGTGGCGTCGAACCTAGCGATGACATTGCTAACCCAGGCGGTCATTACAGGATTGCTAGCGACCGGAGTCGGTTTTCTGATCCGGCAAAATGGCATGGTTAGTTTCGGCCATGCGGCGTTTTACGGCATTGCTTGTTACGCCATCGCGCTTGCGATGAGGCACGGCATTGTGCGTGCGGAATTGGCGATCGTGTTGGCGCTTGTGGTGCCAACAGCGATCGCTTTTTTCCTTGGTCTTGTCATCGTTAGAATTCCGGGCGTCGCTTTCTCGATGCTGACTCTTGCGGTTGGCCAGGCGTTTTATGAATTCGCCATGAAAGCTCGCAACGTCACGGGCGGCGAGGATGGTTTTTCGGTCAAATTGCCATCGACCATCTTTGGCATTAAGACGGCGATATTCCAGAATCCGCACACCATGTTCGTGGTGAGCTGGGGCGTCTTCGTCGTGATCGTGCTTTTCCTCACGATGGTGGCGACAAGTCCTTTTGGCCGATTGACGGCAGCGATCCGCGAGAATGAGGAACGATCCCGCTTTATCGGTTACGAAACTGTCTTGCCGCGCGTGCTGGTGCTGACCCTATCGGCGCTGGTCACGGCAGTCGCCGGTGTCTTGTTCACGCTCTACAACACCTTTGTTTCGCCCGACGTCCTGCATTGGAGTCTGTCCGGCTCGGCGCTGATCATGGCGATCATTGGCGGCCCGCGCCTTATATGGGGCCCTGGCTTCGGCGCGATCATCTACTTTTTCGCCAAGGATATTGCAGGCGATATCTCCGAACATTGGCAGGCGATCATTGGCTTAATCTTGATCATCGTCATGGTCCTGCTGCCGACAGGGCTCGGCGGCACGCTGGCCGGGCTCTTGCGGCGGAGGGTCGGCTATGGCTGAGAACTATGCGATCGAGGGGATTGATCTGACGCGGTCATTCAGCGGTTTTTTTGCTCTCAATGGGGTCAGCATCGCAGTGCCGCGAGGCGAGATCCGTGGTCTAATCGGCCCGAACGGTGCTGGCAAATCGACACTGATCGATGTTTTGTCAGGTCGCGCGGCGCGCTGGTCTGGCCGGGTCAAGATGTTTGGCGAGGATATCAGTGCCATGTCGGCGCAACAGCGGCGCCGTTCTGGGGTCGCCCGCTCGTTCCAGCGCACGAACATCTTCCCAGATCTCACCGTGCTCGACCAGCTCGAGATCGCGGCCCGTGCAGCTGAGATCCCAAACGTCGACGAGATCATGTCCGAGCTGACGCTAACCGCACTTGCCCACAAACGTGCTACTGACACGTCCTACGGCGATCAGCGCCGACTTGATCTGGCGCTCGCGCTAATCGGCCGGCCGAAAGTATTGCTCCTTGACGAGCCCGCAGCGGGACTTTCGATCAAGGAGTCCTTGGATCTCGCTCACAATCTTCGGGATCTTGCGGCGCGGTGGGGGGTGACCGTGCTTCTCGTCGAGCACGACATGGAAGTCGTGTTCTCTATCTGCGACCGCATCACCGTTCTTCACCTTGGCAACATTCTCGCAGAAGGGACACCGGCCGAAATCCGCGAAATCCCGGAGGTAGTTACGGCGTACCTGGGAAGCACGGTATGAGCGAGCTGCTTGGTTTCAGCAAAGTCGTATCGGGCTACGGCGATGCGCGGATTCTACATGATGTCGATCTGGCGATCCGCGAGCGCGAGCGCGTGGCAATTCTTGGTCGCAACGGTGTCGGCAAGACGACGATAGTCAATACTTTCCTTGGTGTCGCTCACTTGATCGCGGGCGAAGTGAGGATCGCTGGGCAGCGGCAATCAGCGATCCGGCACTTCACGGCGGCCCGGCTAGGAATAGCCGTTGTGCCGCAGGGTCGGCGAATTATTCCCAACCTGACGGTGCGAGAGAACCTAATCCTCGGCGGTGCGGTTGGCCGCTCGCAACCTTGGACGCTGGAGCGAGTGTTCGATCTCTTCCCGATTTTGCGTGAGCGTGCCGACACGTTGGGAACCTCGTTGTCCGGCGGTCAGCAGCAGATGCTTGCGATCGGCCGCGCCCTAATGTCGAACCCGTCTCTGCTAGTGCTTGACGAGCCAAGCGAAGGGCTCGCCCCGGTCATTGTCGACGAGCTTGCTGTCGTGTTGCGTCAGTTTGCCGACACGGGCACCGCATTGCTGCTGATCGAACAACATTTCGGCCTCGTTCACCGCGTAGCCGAACGATACTATGTGCTTTCGAAAGGCACGATCGTCGAGAACGGTCATCTTGCGGCGATATCGATGGAGAGTCTTAAGAAGCACGTTGCTGTCTGATGTCAACAACCGAGCGGAAGAGGAGAGGAGACATGCGAAAAGTGAATTTGTTCGCGTTGGGTTTGCTCTGTAGCGTCGGAACCTTGTCCACGACGGGCAGCCCCGCCGTATCCCAGGAATCGATAAAGATCGGTGTGCCAACCGCGCTCACCGGAACCTATGCGGGCCTTGGGAATGAGGCCGTACGTGCAGTCGAATTTGCTGCCGAGGAAGTCAATGCCAAAGGCGGTATCGCCGGTCGCAAAGTAGAGGTCAAGATACTCGACACCGAGGCCAAGCCTGATGTCGCCCGCAAGCAAGCGGAGAAACTGGCGCTGGAAGGCTATAACATCCTAACCGGCACGATTGCATCGGGTGAGGGCCTGGCAATGGCACCAATGCTAGGGCGCTGGGATGCTATTTATGTCTCGACCATCAACAAGAGCGACAAACTGACTGGCGATTCTTGCGTGCCGCGGGTCTTCCGCGTCAATAAGCAGGACGCTCAGGACGCCGCGGTCGTGAAGCCCTGGCTGGCAACGCGAAAGGAAGGCAAGTGGGCGATCTTGGCTGCCGACATTGCTTGGGGCCGCGATTCCGGGCACAGCTTCGTCGAAGCTGCCAAAGCGAATAAGAAGGATATTGTCGCGGAGATATATTCGCCGTTCGGGGCGAATGACTTTGCGCCGTTCATCCAACAGATCAAGTCGTCGGGCGCCGAAGGTCTCTGGGTTGCCCTTGCGGGTCGTGACGCGATCAATTTCGCCAACCAAGCGAAGGAGTATGGGATTTTCGATAAAGTGTTCGTTGCGGGCGTGAGCTTCGTGACGGACGGAAACGTCAAGACGCTCGGGGCGGTGTCCAAAGGAATTTGGGGCATCATTAATTACAGCTCGACGCTCGATACGCCGCAAAACAAGAGTTTTGTCGCGGCATGGAAAAAGAAATATAACGGTGACGAGCCCACCAACTTTGAAGGTGAAACCTACATTGGCATGCAGGTAATTTTTCAGGCCATCGAACGCGCAAAAAGCGTAAAGCCTGCTGATCTTGCCATAGTCATGAGCGGCGGAAGTTTCGACACAATCCTTGGAAAGCTAACAATCCGCGCTGCGGATCATCAAATTATGGCGCCGAACTATTTCGGCTACATCGGCGAGCAGGATGGCAAGTTGCGTCCAATCATAACGATGACAATTCCGGCGGACATTGCGACTCCGCCGCCGACTGGAACATGCAAGATGGAGGCACTCTGAGCCACGCAAGCCGGCGGCCGCTTCTCGTCGCCGCCGGCTGTTTAACCGGCCGAAAGCCGATTTTTCGGGCGACGACAGACATAGTCTTTATGCAGGGAAGCGCCCATTCATGAACTTAATGGTCAAGAGCAAAGTGGAAGTACCGGAGCTTATCGAAAAGCGGCGCGGACAGATTGTTAAGGCAGCAATTGATTTGTTTGGTAAGCACGGTTATCACGTTACGACCATCCGCGAGATCGCGGGACATGCCGATGTGAGCATCGGTACAATTTATCAATATGTTTCCGACAAAGAAGATGTGTTGTTCTTGGCTCTTATCCAGGTCCTCGATGATTATCTTCGTACAATACCCGATGCTCTCGAAGGGGTGGTCGATCCATTGGCGCGGTTCCAAGCGGCGGTTTACGCATATTGTGCGGTAAACGGCGAACGGATTGATGCTACCTTGCTCGCTTATCGCGAAACCAAATCGCTGCGTAAAGCGCGGCGCAATTTGATCAAGCAAAAGGAAATCGAGACCAACAAGCTGATAGCGACTTGTATTGAGGATTGCATAGCAGCGGGTTTGTTCAACGACGTAGACGTCGAGCTATTTACCCATCAGATCGTGATGTTCTCCCACAGTTGGGCACTGAAAGCCTGGCGCTTTCATCGCCTAATGTCGCTCAACGAATATGTCGCGCGGGGGCTAAACCTGATGCTTAATTCCGTGCTGACGGAAAGTGGTAAGAAGGCCTTCTTCGACTTGAAGCGGACACAAGCGGAAACTGTTGTGGATGGGTCACATCGTCGGCGCGTTCGCGCGCGCCGTTAGTCTATAATAGCGGCCTGTTTACCCGCAGGGCGAGTGGGAGCCATTACAGGCTCCGCTATGGCGAAAACGAACGGCTGATCACGATCCGTTGGATGTCATTGCTGCCTTCATAGATCTTGGCGCCGCGTACCGCGCGGAAGATCCGCTCGACACCATAATCTTCGATGTAACCTGCACCGCCAAAGGTCTGGATCGCATCCGAGCAAACCTGCTCGGCCATCTCTGTCGCGAACAACTTCGCCATCGAGGCTTCCACCAGGCAGGGGCGTTTAGCAGTGCGCAAGGCTGCCGCATGCAGTACCAATTGACGCGCGGCTTCGATCTTGGTGGCCATCTCAGCGAGGCGGAACGCGACCGCCTGGTGCTGAATGATCGGCTTGCCAAAGGAATGGCGCTCATGTGCATAAGCGACGGCGAGTTCGTGTGCCGAACGCGCCATTCCGACCGATTGCGCGGCGATGCCGATACGGCCGCCTTCAAGGTTTGCGAGCGCGATGCGGTAGCCTTGCCCCTCGGCGCCTAGCCGATTGCTGGCCGGCACCGCAAGGTTCTCAAGTCGGATTTCGCAAGTGTCGGAAGCGTTCTGCCCCATTTTTCGTTCGACCCGGCCGACCCGGTAGCCGGATAGGGAGGTCTCAACGACGAAAGCGGAAATACCGTGTTTGCCAGAGTTCGGGTCGGTGACCGCGAAAATGAGGGCGATGTCGGCGGTCTTGCCGGAAGTTATGAATTGCTTGGTACCGTCAAGCACATATTGATCCCCTTGCAAGACGGCGCGGGTTTTTAGGGCGGATGCGTCGGAGCCACTCTGTGGTTCGGTCAGGCAGAACGCGCACAGTTTCTCGCCGGATGCCAGCGGTCGCAGGTAACGCTCCTTCTGCTCTTGGGTGCCGTATTCCAAGATGGGCATGCAGCCGACCGAATTGTGCCCGCTCATGACTGTGGAAGTAGCTCCATCGCCGGCGGCGATCTCCTCGAGTGCCAGGGCGTAGGCGATATAGTCGGTTCCCGCACCGCCCCATTCGGGCGGCACTGTCATCCCCATGAAGCCGAGACGCCCCATCTCGCGCAGGGCTTCACGTGGGAATGTACCGTTGCGCTCCCACTCCCCCGAATAGGGGGCGAGGTGTCTTTTGGAAAAATCACGCGCGGTGGCGCGGATCAGTTCTTGTTCTTCGGTCAGGAGCATGGATAATGAAAAAAAGTTTGAATGAACGGTCATTCGGTTTGACAGATTCATTTTTTAGTTCAGACGTGTCAAGTTTTGGTTCAGACGTGTCAAGCGTTTGCGGGGCAGAAGCGACTATTCGGCGTGTGTCGGGCGCTGTATCAGCGAGTGGCGAAGCCGACCGAGCAAGGAAACAATATCTCTTGTGCAAGGCAACCGGGGGTGGGCCGTGAGCTTCGATGCGATAATGCCGGAAACGCGAGCGAAGGCAATGCGCGCGAACGGTTATTGGCGCGATGAGCTGTTCGGGGACCTTCTTGATTGCTGTACGGCCGACCTTCCTCAAAAAACGGCAATTGTTGGCTCCAATTCCATGGATGGCAGCAACTGCCGGCTAAGCTATCGTGAATTCGTGACGTTGGTCGATCGCATCGCATTTGCTTTGGCTGAACTCGGTGTCGAGAAGAACGACATCGTCTCGTGCCAGCTGCCGAATTGGTGGCAGTTCCCGGCGTTGGTGTTTGCCTGTTGGAGAATTGGGGCTGTCATCAACCCGGTGATGCCGATATTTCGAGAACGCGAAGTCAAATTCATGCTTGGCTTCGCGGAAAGTAAGGTCTTCGTAGTCCCACGCAAATTTCGCGAATTTGATTATCCCGCAATGGCGCGATCCTTACGTCCCAACTTGCCACATTTGCAGCGACTTTTGGTAATCGGCGGGGCCGGAGAAGAGAGCTTCGAGCAAGTTCTGCTCGGTGCAGCCTTTGATGCGAAACGCGCGGAACGCCTTTTCGCGGAACGGCGACAAAACCCCGACGACATCATCCAGCTTCTCTACACATCAGGGACGACCGGCGAATCAAAAGGCGTGATGCACACCTCGAATACGATTTTGTCGAATATTTATCCATTCTGCGAGCGGCTAGGCCTGACAAGCAAGGACGTCGTGCTGATGGCGTCACCCTTGGCACACCAGTCCGGCTTCATCTACGGAATCTTAATGCCAGTCGTGTTACGGGCGACGGTGGTGCTGCAGGATATCTGGGACGGAAAGCGCGCGGCCGATTTGATCAAGGCAGAGAGCGCGACCTTCACATTCGCATCGACTCCGTTCTTGTCGGACCTAACCGACGCCGTCGGGAGGGGTGGTTGTGACGTATCGAGCTTAAGAATTTTCCTTGCTGCGGGCGCACCCATACCGCGAGTCTTGGTGGAACGCGCCTCGAAAACGCTGGGTGCGAATATCGTGTCAGCGTGGGGCATGACCGAAAATGGAGCGGTGACAACGACGCGGCTTGGCGATCCCGACGAAAAAACGTTCTACACTGACGGCTGCCCGTTATCGGGCATGGAGGTACGCGTGACCGGCGCGGACAATAAGTCGTCGGCCGTTGGAGACGAGGGTACTCTGAAAGTGCGCGGCTGCTCAAATTTTGTCGGTTATCTGAAACGGCCGCAGCTTTTCAATCATGACGCTGATGGCTGGTTCGATACGGGCGATCTCGCGCGTCTTGACGCCGACGGCTATATTCGTATCACCGGGCGAGCCAAGGACATCATCATTCGCGGCGGTGAGAACGTTCCGGTCGTCGAGATCGAGGGCCTTCTATTCCGGCATCCGGCAGTTCAGGCCGTGGCCATCGTCGGCATGCCGGATGCGCGCCTTGGCGAAAGAGCCTGCGCCTTTGTCATGCGCAAACCTGGTCAGAATTTCGATTTCGATGAAATGGCGCGATTTCTGACCGAGCAGAAGGTGGCAAAGCAGTACATGCCGGAACGGTTGGTGTGCGTCGACGAGCTGCCGATGACGCCGAGTGGCAAGATCCAAAAATTCAAACTTCGCGAGCAAGCAAAAGCGTTAGCAAACTGAAGCCGGCATTTGCTGCACGCGGGCACGTTCGACGCAGTTCGGAAACGCAATTGGCGTGTCGAAAGAGGCAAAAATGGCAAACGTGTACGACGATCTGCTTTATGACGAGAGCGACGGTGTTGCAACGATCACGATCAACAGGCCGGAAAAGCTAAACGCATTTCGCGGCAAGACATGTGACGAAATGATCGACGCGTTCGGTCGCGCCGCGTGGACCCATCAAATCGGCGTTGTTGTTCTTACCGGAGCGGGAACACGCGCGTTTTGCACCGGAGGCGATCAGTCGGCTCACGACGGAAAATACGACGGACGCGGTACGATCGGACTACCTATGGAGACGTTGCACGGGATCATTCGAGCCGCACCGAAACCGGTCATTGCGAAAGTGCGTGGGTTTGCGATCGGCGGCGGCAACGTTCTTGCAGCGCTGTGCGATCTCACGATCGCGGGCGAAAGCGCACAATTTGGGCAAGTCGGCCCGAAAGTCGGCTCGGTTGATCCCGGATTTGGCACCGCCTATCTGGCGCGGGTGGTGGGCGAGAAAAAAGCGCGCGAGATGTGGTACATGTGCCGCCGCTACACCGCCCATGAAGCAGCCGCCATGGGGCTGGTTAACAAGGTGGTTCCGGACGAGCAGCTTGACGCCGAGGTAGAGAGCTGGTGCCGAGAAATCATGGAGCGCAGTCCAACCGCGATTTCGATTGCCAAACGTTCCATCAACGCGGATACCGATGCGATCGCCGGAATAGGCGCGTTGGGTTTGCAAGCCTTGAAACTTTACTACGATACCGAGGAATCGAAAGAAGGCGTCCGGGCATTTAACGAAAAACGAAAACCGGAGTTTCGAAAATACGTCAAATGACGGTGAAACCTACGCCGCAAGATGCTAAGTTTGCTCACGTGTGGACGATTGAAATCGCACCAATCGGACGAACTCGGTAAAATTCCCTGTTAATTTCTCTGTTAGCAGGAATTCAGACTGGAGACTATTTCGAATCGAACTGCGCCCGCGCCCAACCTCTGTTTGGCTTTAATTTCAGCTCACCAAATGAGTACTTGAATTTCAAAGCATTATCAGTGGGAGGAGCGCCGTGCGCTCCTTCGGTTTTTATTGATGTGCGAGAACCCGCACACGTTTAGCCCCGCAACGGTATCTCGACCCATTCCCCGCGCAAAATAGCCGCTCGTTTCGAGGGCCATAGCCTCGGCCGCGCCCCAGCTAAGACCGCAGGGGTTCTGCCATGAGACATCCACTCGAGATGAGCCCGCTTTTTTGTCCGGCGGTCTCTCCCAGAGCGTCTGGAAGCGCGACCCGCTGCAGCTTAGCTCCGATCCAACCACGCTTGATCCCCCAGTCAGTAGCTGAGGAACGTTGCCGATTGATTGTTGCGGCGGGGGTGACGAGCATTTATCCACGCTGATCAAACTTATATCCACGCTGATCAAACTTAAACATTCCCAGGCAGCTGTGGGTGGCGCGTCAAGATAAATCACGTTCGGTACCCGAAAAATTCGTTCGCGGTCGCGGCGAGGAATAGCGCTCGCAAATTTTTTGTAAAATTTTGGGGTATGACTGATGCGCTGATCAAAGGCGCGGTCTGAAGTATGAGCGTGTAGCATAGATAAGAATCGTGACAATAAGCAAACCAGCGATCACAAGAGTTATACGCTGCTGTACGCTCGTGCCGGTAAACTGGAGCGCGATTGCGAGCAGCACACCAGGAAACACATGCGCAGGTGCCCAAACAAGTGCTGATAAGATATTTGCAGCATAAAATTGCCGCGGTGACATTTGCAGGATGCCTGCAATCAGAGGAACAAAGGCGCGGATGATGGCCGTGAAGCGCGCAAGAAACACGCTTGTTAGTCCATATTTTTTTACAAATTGCTCACTTCGAGCAACGAATTGCTGATACCGATTTATCGGCCAGGAGTTCAAAATTTCGCGGTGATAGTGCCGGCCTAACCAATACGAAAATCCGTCTCCGGCAACCGCTCCCGCAAATGCGGAAACCAGAAGTATCCAGGGATTCGCATCAGCGCTCGTGGCCAGCGCACTGATGGCAATGACAAGTGTCGAGCCAGGCACAACGGTGCCAACCACAGGAATGGCTTCCGACATCGCGAGCAAAAAGACGACAACATGCGCGTAGTACGAGTGCGCCTGAACGAAGTCGACGATTAGTGTGGAAAAATGCGATATCATGCAATCATCGTTGGTCGGCTGGTGCCAGAGAGGGACTTGATCCTGTTAAACGACTATAGCCGATGGTCGAGTATAGATTTAAGTCGTTGGAAGGGAACACCGAAGCCTTCTCCCGCCGGCGGAACTCTCAAGCTAGGCCGGGCCTAAAAGCGCGGATGCATTTTGTTTCGGTGACGTGCGAGCGCCTAAAGAAGGCGACCGTCTGGCCCGAAAAAGGGATGGGGGCCGTCGAAATCCCCGATCGACACGAGGTGTGTCACCACCGCGTCATTTTCGTCATTCAAGAACCAAGCATGCAAGTGAAAACTTGGCGGCTCAATATTGAATGATGGAGGATGCTGTCCAACGAGATCCAGGGCGACCGCATGATTGGGCGCCGGGCAGATCGTCGCTGGCACGCCTGCGAACATCGTCGCCGTCGCACGATGGACATGGCCAGCTGCGATAAAGCGTACGCGCCTGTGTCTTCCGACGACAGCAGCGAGATCGTTGTGGTTGCGAAGATTCTGCACATCCATATGCCCGATGCCGGTGATGAACGGTGGATGATGCAGAAACAATAGTGCGGGACGCGATGCCGACGCGCTAAGCGTTGTATCAAGCCAGGTCAGAGTGTTGCTATCAAGCTCGCCGTGTGATGCGCCGGGAACGCTCGAGTCCATCAATACAATATCTAACTCCCTGAGCGGAACCTCGATATTGAGCGCTCCACTCAACTGCGCGTAGGGCTGACCCGACAGCGCAGCACGAAACGATATGCGGTCATCATGATTGCCTGGAATCGCGACAAACGGAATCTGCAATGGCGCAAGCAGATGTTTGAGGTGGTTGTATTCCTGTTGCGTTGGCGTGTCGGCAAGATCGCCCGAAATGACGACAAGGTCAGGCAGCGGCACCAGGCGATTCAATTGTGCCACGCACCGCGAAAGGGCGGCTGCTGTATCGACCTTGCAATATGCTAGTTCGCCTGGCCTTTTAATGTGCAGGTCTGAGATCTGTGCCACCAATATAGGTCGATTGGTCACGTGTTGTTTCCCGGAAAAATGCGAACCGCGGAAGGTTCGACATCGAGTCCGATCTGTTCGCCGACTTTTACAGCCAATGTGTTCGATCCATCGATCAATAGCGGGCGTTGGGTGGCGCCGCTGACCGTTAGCCGTTGTCGATCGCCGACGAAGCTCACACGCTCGACCCGGCCGGATAAGCGAGAAGCGCCGGGCGCTACAACGCGTATTGATTCCGGACGAATCATAGCGACGATGTTGCCCATTGCATTAACGTCAGCAATTGCCAATTGCCCGCCGGGCAAGCTTAGGGTTCCTCTGGACGCTGGCGCTTCAACGAGATTTGCGGCACCGACAAATTCAGCAACGAAACGGTCAGCGGGGGTAAAGTAGATGTCGCGCGGTGTACCGATCTGGGCAATGGCTCCTTTGCGCATTACCACCACGCGGTCGCCCAGCGCCATAGCCTCAGCCTGGTCATGGGTAACGTAGATCGTGGTGATACCGAGCGTGCGCAGCAGGCGGTCGAGCTCCCAGCGCAGCCGTTCGCGCAAGGCTGCGTCGAGCGCAGTCAGCGGCTCGTCCAGCAGCAGCACGCTCGGCTGCACTGCCACGGCGCGTGCCAGGGCGACACGCTGCCGCTGTCCACCCGAGAGCTGGTCGATTCGCCGCCGCTCCAGACCTTCGATGCCGGTAATTCGCACCAGTTCGGTCACCCGTGCCTGGCGTTCGGCTCGGCCGACGCCACGGATCTTCATTCCGTAGCCGATGTTCTCGGCGACGTTCATGTTGGGGAATAATGCGTAGGACTGGAACACCATGCCGACATTGCGCTGCTCGATCGGGACGCCAGTCACATCAGCGCCGTTGAAGAGCACCCGCCCGCCAGGATCGGGCTGTTCGAGGCCGGCGATGATCCGCAATATAGTAGTCTTGCCGCAGCCAGAGGGACCGAGAAAGACCAGCGTTTCGCCGCGTGCGGCGTCGAGTGTGACCGGCTCGAGTGCGCGAGTGCCGTCGGCAAAGGTCTTACCGCAGGTTTCGACATGGACCGCTACTCCGTGCGCCTCGTTCATCGCCGTGTTCCTTGTCGCACATCGCGGTCCGCAAGGATCTGCATGGCCACCAGCAGCGGAATGATCATGACGAAGAATACGAGCGTGTAGGCGGAGGCCACCTCCAGACGCATCGAGGCATAGCTGTCGGCGAGCCCAACGGGCAGCGTTTTAGTGAGCGGCGTGTGCAGCATCCAAGTCAGGTTGAATTCGCCGAGGGACAGGGTAACCACCATCAAAGAGCCGGCCAGGATTCCTGAACGGGCGTTCGGGACAATGACGTCACGAAAGCGGCGCCAGGGCGACGCGCCGAGCGATGATGCGCTTTCGTCCAGCGTCTTGATGTCGATGAGCGAGAACACAGCCATCACCGAGCGCACCATGAAGGGCAGCGTGAACACAATGTGGCCGACGACGATGAACAGCCAGGAACGGCGGAAATCGCCGAAACCACCATAGGTCAGCAACAGACCCAATGCGATTGCGAGGCCAGGAACTGCGAGCGGCAGCGTAATGATTTCCTCAATTGCACGGGACAGTCGGCCGCCGCGTACGTGCAGGGCATAGGCGGCGGGAATGCCGACTGAGAGCGTGACACCGAGCGTGACAAACGCAACGACAAAGGAGCGCGCGATGGTCTCGGCGTAGAGCTCCCAAACCTGCATGACCCACTGCAAGGTTAGGCCGGAACGCACGCCGCGGAAATAATTCGCGGTGACCCCTGCCACCATCGACAGAATGGCGGGGACAATCAAGAAGGCTGCTACGGCGAGTGTAAAAACAAACTGACCGGCAAAGATCAGACGATTGCGCATGGGACGCTACCCGGCTGCAGCGATCGTACCGCCGCTGAAAGAGCGGCCGAGTGCGAGAATAGCCCAAGCCACTAGCCCAAGGCCGATCGATAAGGCTGCCGCCATTGCGATGTTCGCCGCGAGCGTGAATTCGGTGTAGATCAGCATCGGCAATACGTCGATATTCGTCGCCAGTGTAAATGCGGTGCCAAAGGCGCCCATCGCTGTGGCGAAGGCGATTGCGCCGGATGCGACCATGGCCGGTCCCAAAGCTGGCAGAATGACATCGCGGTGAATGGCCCAGGCGCCGGCGCCAAGAACCTTCGCGGCTTCCTCGAGGCTCGGATCTAGCCTCTCGACCGCCGCCATGATGGTGAGGATCACGCGCGGGATTGAGAAATAGAGATAGCCAAGAAACAGGCCTTCCATGGAATAGGCAAACACCAATTTGTCACCGAACATCGTCTGCGTGATGTCGCCGATTAGGCCTTGTCGGCCGGCCAGCAGGATGATCATGAAGCCGACCACCACGCCAGGAAATGCCAGCGGGAACGTCAGCATTGCGATCAGTACGGCTCGCCCGGGAAAGCGATGCCGCTGCAGGAACAGGCCGGTGACTGTGGCGATGACCAGCGTAGCAGCGGTTGTCGTCATTGCCAGCAGCACGGTGTTGATCAGCGTGGCACGATAGCGTGGCTCCAGGAGGATGGCCGCGTAGGCATACAAGCCGCTATTGCCGCTCCCACCAACAATCACGAGCCGCGCCATCGGCAACAGGAAAAAAGCGATCATAATCACCGCGAGCGGCAACAGGCACAGGCGAACGAAGGCTTTCAGGGTCATGAAACAAATGGTGCCCCATTGGGCGGGCCGGAGCGCCAGTGTGCCTCAACGGACTTCGGCGAGATAGCGGTCGGTGAAACCCTTTTGCACCGCCTCCATCTTGGCCCAGTCCACGCTTTTGGCGCGAGCATAGTCGCTATCGGGCAGGAACTTGGCCTTGACCGCCGCAGGCAGCTCAATCGGGCGAGCCGGACGGAGATAGGCGTTGGTCCAGATCGCCTGACCCTTATCCGAGAGCAGGTAGTCGAGCACTTTTTTGGCCTTGGCCTTGTCCGGCGCGTTTTTCACCAGGCTCACCACGTAGGGGAAAATCACCGTTCCCTCGCATGGAATGACGAATTCAAAATTGCCCTTCTCAGTGTACTTGGCGCGGTAAGCATCGAAATCGTAATCGAACAGGATTGGGATTTCGCCCGACACCACGCGCGCGTACGACGTCTGCTTCGGTACTATCGGCTGGTTCTTGTGGAGCTCCTTGAAGAAATTGACCGCGGGCGACATGTCGCTGTCCGAACCACCGAGCGCGATGTTGACGGCAACCGCGCCGACATATCCAACCGCCGCCGAGGAGGGATCGAGATAACCGACCATGCCCTTATAGTCCGACTTGAGCAGATCCTTCCAACAGACCGGTACCGGCTTGCCGCCAAGCGCGTCCTTGTTGACGAACAAGCCCAGCGCGCCGGAGTGGATGGTGGTCCAGGTGCCGTCCACATCCTTCAGGTCGGCCGGCACGTCGTCCCAGCCCTTCGGCTTGTAAGGTTCAACCACGTCAGTAGCCTTGGCCTTCATGCCGAAATTGACTCCGTAATAGGCGATATCGGCGACAGGATTGCTCTTTTCGGCGAGCAACTGCGCCAGGGTTTGACCGGAATTCTTGTTGTCGAACGGAATCTCGTAGCCAAGATCGGCTTTGATTGCCTTGAGCATCGAAGCCCAGTCGGCCCATTCCGGCGGACAGTTGTAGCAAATGACGTCGGCGGCTTTTGCCGGGGCGTGCAGCGCAACTGCCATTAGCGCAAACAGTAGAATTCCATATAGCTTTTTCATTGTCGTCTTCCCAGGCACGGTGGCATATGTTGTGCGGAAACTAGACGCACGCTTGTATGGCAGCTGGATGACACACTGCTGATTTGCGACGGGCGATAATATAACAGGCGCTGATTTAAATTGTGGTGTGAAAATTCACGTGGATGTCATGCCCATTATTACGATCAGGCCAACACACGACAGAGCTCCCGATGAGCGCGCAAGATCAATCTTGGTCTTCATCGGCTGCTAAGGTTCTTAGCCGACGCCATATTTATCGAAAATGTCGGGTGCAAATTTCAACCCCAGCCCGGCTTCAGTCGGCACTGCGATTTCGCCTTTTTCTGGAATCGGCGGATTTTCGAACAGGCGCCAAGTCCAGGGCATGTATTCGACCACAAGCCCGTTCGGCACGGCCGCGATGAGATGGACGTGGATCTCCGGCAGGAGGTGGCTGGCCACCGGCGTATTGAATGCCTCAGCCATGCCAGCAACCTTCATCCATTGCGTCACACCGCCCACCCGAAGCAGATCGATCATGGCAATATCAACCGAGTGATGGGTCAGCGTCTGCCGATGCGGCTCTGTACCATAGAGATATTCGCCCGCGCATATCGGCGTCGCCAAGGCATCGGCTATCTTGGCGAGGCCCTCGTAATCGTCACATCTGGTGGGATCTTCCAGCCAGCCCAAGCCAAGTTCCTCGACACGACGTCCAATGGAAATAGCCTCGTGCACTCCCCAGCGCTGATTGATATCCACCATCAAGTTGGTGTCGGGCCCCACGGCGTCACGGATGAGACGTATACGCTCGATCTCTTGCGCGGCATTAAGTCCATTGACCGCCATCTGCGTTTTGATCTGACGGTAGCCTTTCTCGACCAACGCGGCCGCTGCGCGCTCGAGTTTGTCGGTCGGCGTCGTTCGCGCTAGCGCGCCGCTGGCATAGGCCGGGACACGGTCGCGCAGGCCGCCGAGCAGCCGCGCGAGTGGAACGCCAAATGCCTTGCCGCGGATGTCCCACAGCGCGATGTCGATCGCCGACATGGCTAAGGCCGCCACCCCGCCGGGGCCGCAAGGCGCCGATGCGGTGCGAAGCTTGGCGACCACCTGCTCCGTGCGCAGCGGGTCTTCGCCCTTGAGGAGTTCGGTGAACTCATCAAGCGCCGTCTTCAGCGTGCGGATGAGCTTGCCGCCGAACGTGGTGATGCCGATACCCTCGATGCCGTCATCGGTGAGGACTTGCACCGTGATAAATTCGCGCAGCATGCCGGGCATCGGCGGAGCGCCGACCAAGGGCTCCTCGAACGGAAGACGGACAA
>Ga0207852_1000040_pt1 | contig 18413 bp, 13 predicted proteins | sample LuqExpMetagenom3_FD_187761 | JGI IMG/M metagenome (GOLD analysis project Ga0207852, IMG submission 187761) | Tropical forest soil microbial communities from Luquillo Experimental Forest, Puerto Rico - Sample 3 (SPAdes) | ecosystem: Environmental > Terrestrial > Soil > Tropical forest ...
AGCTGGCAACGGACCTCCTCAAAACGATCGTACAGGACGACCTTTGCGACGCGGTTCTCGACAGGGAAGTGGCTAAGGCAGCGTAAGCTCGCTCTCGTCCGCAGTTCGCTCGAACGTCTCCGCAGCGCTCTTGATGCGGTAGGCGAGACGGTCTTCGCTCTCGACCGGCAACGTTTTGATGATCGTGTAGATGCCGGGCGCGGCGGAGTATTTGATCGACGGTCGATAAAAGACGTCCTGGCCGATCCTGTATTTGTGCGCCATGTCCGTCCCCCGATAACGGCGCGATGATTCTCAAGTCCGAAACATACCACTTTCCACCGCCTCGACCTCACCCGCCGCGAGGGAGTTTTAAAAAATTGCACAAATTTTACGAGGGCATTTACGCCCACCCCGGCGGGCCGACTTTTGGGGTACCCCCGGCCTCAACGCGACCATCCCGAACTCTAAGCGCCAGCAGCCGCAGCGCCATGCCTACGGGATCAGCAGTGCTAAGTGCGCTTCAGCTCCAGGAGGGGTGGCCCACTAATGGCCGGAGCTAGTTCGATGTGCTGATGGCATAAGCTACAGATCGATTAGGACGGCCACTGATTCATCGCGGCTGCGGTATCGATCCAACCGCACCGGCAAGGTGGAGCGGGAAAAAGCGCTGGCTTTACGTCGCGCCTGACTCCTCACTATTTGAAGAAGATTCGTCAGTACTTCACGCCTCGCCGAAATGTGGGTGGTAACCACCATGGCCACCTTGGCGAGTCTGACCACCATCCGCCCTTGGTGAATTCGCGGTGGCTAGGTGGCCGGGTGGCCAGTAACATTTATCTAGTCGGAAAATCTACGAACTCTGTTCGATGAAAGGACAACTAGCCTAAGCAATGCGGCCCTGTGATATGACCGCCAATTCAGACCTTCCTTGCGAAAGAGTTCGTCGAAAGCGGCTTATGACTCACGCAGGCTAACGGCGAATGTCTGCTTTCAAATGAGACTCCGCCACGTTAGATTCGCCACGCTGCCCTTCGGTTATGTTAATCTGATATGCGTATTTGCACTTGCTAACGTAATCACGTGGCGACGGTGGTTGGCCAAGCGCTGAACATCTATTCGAGATTTCTGCCCGGGGCGCTCGTCGAATGGTCGGCCCCGCCCGCGGCCGATTCACTCCCGCCGCGCGAGGTGCAAGTCGGTGCGCTGATGATAACCGACGTGTCCGGCTTTACACGACTCACCGCGAGGCTGTCGCGCGCCAGTGGTCAGGAAGGAGCGGAGCGAATCAGCCTCGTTCTAAATGGATTCATATCGAGACTTGCCGGCACGGTGGAACAACTCGGGGGCACGATACTGAGCTTCGAGGGCGACTCGCTGATGGCGGGTTGGAAGTCAGGTTCGGGGTCGGCAACGCTGGCTTCAGCTGTTTGGAGAAGCTGCCACTGTGCCCTGCTCTTACAGCGCGAAATCGGTCAAACACTCGTCGAAGACGAGATGGTCACGTTGCGCTCGGGCATCGCGGCCGGGACCATAAACCTTGTCCACCTGCGGTCGCACTCGGGCAATTCGCGCGTCATCCTTACTGGGCCTGGCATGCAGAAGGTCTGGCGCTGCGCTGCACTGGCCGAAAGCGGCGAGACCCTCGTGTCATCGGATACGTGGATGTATGTCGCCGAGCATGCGAAGGGTCGCCAAATGGTGGGTGGGCCCGTGCAACTCCTCGACATTGATACACCACCGCAACCGGATGCAGCCGCCTCACCAACTTGGTCCGATGGTCCGGATCTGGCGAGCTACCTACCCACCATCGTACGCTCGCGGCTCGCTTCGTCGCCATCACGATGGCTTGCAGAACTGCGCACGGTCACGACGTGCTTTATCAGGGTCACCGGCTCAGAACTTCTTGATAACGTCCAACAACTTGCGCAGGCATTCGACATTCTAGAGACCAAAATCACCAGGTTCCATGCTGATCTTTTGCGGATCACTGCTTTTGAGGGGGGCTTGCAAGGACTTGCCGTTTTTGGGTTGCCGGGCAGCGCGCATAAGGATGACCCGCGCCGGGCGATTCTTGCTGCGCTCGAACTGCAGGCCGACTTCAGCCGACTAGGTCTGAACGTATCAATTGGCACCGCCACCGGTGACGCTTTTTGCGGGGCAATCGGAACGGACCGACGCGCCGAATACACGGTGCATGGAGAGGCTGTGAACCGTGCTGCCCGGCTCTCCGCTCTGGCTGCGGGCCGCACGCTGGCCGATGAGTCGACCGCCCAAGAGTCCTCAAAGTTCATCAGCTTTCAAGGTCCCTGGTCGATACAGGTCCCCGGAATTCGCGCACCGATTTCGGCCTTTGTTGCACTGGGACCGAAGCGTGATAGCGCATTGCCGCCGCAGGACGTCCTGATCGGCCGGATTGAGGAACTTGCACGGCTCAATGCCTTGCTTGACGAACGCAGGCGCTCAAAAAGCCAGATTACCATCGTCGTCGGAGAACCGGGCGTTGGAAAATCCGCGCTCGCCGGTGCTTTCATCAAATACTGCGGACAGATGGGCGTAACTGTGTTTGATGGGTTCGCCGATGACGTCGAGCACAACACACCATACTTTGCATTTCGTCGCGTTATACGGCGGTTGCTCGACATTGAGCTCCTGCAGGGACGCGAGGCCTACGAGCGTATCGAGGCGCGACTTGCGACGCGCCCTGAAGAGATCCGTTTCATTCCACTGCTGACAGATGTGCTCGACATTGGGCTCCAAGGAACATCGACTACCGATGAATTGTCGAGCGGCGTTCGATCAGAAAATCTGCGCCGTTTGCTCAAGAATCTTGTTCTCGACGGTCTGTTGGTACGGCCGAGCGTCCTTGTTATTGAGGATGTCCATTGGCTCGACGCCGCTTCGGCGACACTACTTGCTGAACTCGTGCAGACCGGGAAGCCAATTACGGTGCTGCTAACATCGCGACCCGAGACGGTTCAAGGGCACATTCTGCAACGGATCCCGGATATCGATTATCTCAAGCTGGAGCCGCTTGACGAAGCGGACACTGCTGAGTTGGTCCGCTGGTCGCTCGAGCATGCCGATATTCCCGTTTGGTTGCAGCAAGCGATCTGGCAGCGTACTGGCGGAAACCCGTTTTTCGTTGGCGAGATCTGCCGGATGATCAAGCAACGTCGGCCGGAGACTTGGCCGCGCATAATCCCCCGGGTTGAAACTGATGAAGATAATTCGATAACGCTGCCCCAATCCGCTCGCGCTGCTGTTATGAACCGGACGGATACTCTGCTGTCCGACGAGCAGTTCGTTCTCAAAGTCGCGAGCGCCATCGGGCCAACTTTCACTGTAGCCGATCTTGAAGCAATTGAGCTCATCAGCGATGCAGGCATCAACGCGACCGATTGCGTCGCCAGCCTTACTGGCGCCCAGCTATTCAGAGCGGTACCGAACGATCCCGCTCGATTTACCTTCAGCCACAGGATTATCCGCGATGCGGTCTACGCCAGTATGCTGTCCGAGCAAAAGCGGGAGGCGCATGTTGCTATTGCGAGGGCAATCGAGCGCGGCGGACGTTTGCCAGAAGCGGAGACTCTGCCGCTCATCCTTAATCAGTGGCAGCGAGCGGGAGACCGGCCCAAGACCTTTGAGTATCTAGATCGTGTGGCAGAGCTGAGGCTGCGGCAGTTCGAAAATATATCTGCGATCGGGCATAGCGAGGCATTCTTAAAGATCGCCGGGGAAGAGGTCATTTCGGCGCCGCCCGGTCGTTTGGCGGCTGCCCATTTTGTGCTCGGGGAAGCACAGCTAAACCTTGGGCGGATGGAAGCGGCGCGGACTAGCTTCGAGAATGGGCTGCGCCTGCTCAAGGTGCCGATGCCGCAGACCAAACTTGGTCTCGCGTTCGGAATGGTGCAACAGATAGCCGAGCATCTTGTCCGTTCCAAGACGTCTGCCGGCTACCACTCAGATGTAGAGAGGGGGCAACCGGATTCCGCTGCGGCCAACGATGCTACGTTGAAGGCAGCGCGGACATATGAAAATTTAACGTACATCTATTATTTTTACGGCGATAAGCTGCGACTCCTGTACTCGACGTTGCGTGCGACCAGTTTAGCCGAGTCTGCCAATCTCTCGTCAGTACTTGCGGTGAACTACGCGAGCCTGGGCGCGATCTGTGGTGTTATCCCGCTGCGTAAGCCGGCTGAGCATTACCTTAAGCTCGCGAACGAGTTGTCCGGGCAGTTGGGCATCCCCACGGTAACCGCCAAAGTCAATCTGCTGTCCGGCCTCTATAAGACGAGTGTTGGAGAGTGGCTGTCAGCCAAATCGTTTTTCGAGCTTGGCCTCAAGCAAGCCTCGAGTCTTGGCGACACTAGGCGTTGGAGCGAGCTGGCCGTCAGCCTGGAAACGATCATCAACCCGTGGCTGCTCAATCCGAGCTACGGTGGTAAGCAGGTCTGGAGCGAGCTCGTCGATAAGATCTGTCAGACGGCGCGCGCGAACGGTGATCCGCAAGTGCTTGGCAGTGGTCTAACTGGCGCGATCCGTGGTTACCGCGTCCTCCAGGCGAACGCGCGCGCGCATGCATATTTAGATGAACTCTCCTCCTTCGTGCGCGAGCAATCTGCGGTATTGGAGCCAATCCATAGGCTCGAGGGCGCGGCCCTTTTGGCCGACGCCGCGCTTGATCGCGGAGACCTTTCAACTTGGCAAGATTGGCTCAAGCATGCAGAACTTTCGATCAAAGCCGTCAACCCTGGGATGAAGTCGCGCACGCTTTCGGCTCTCAGCGCTGCTTTCAGCACGGCGATGAGACAACCTGAACACGCCGAGCCTGCGGACGTGCGGGATATTCGTTACAGGATTGCGAAGGCGTGTGCAGCAAATCTTGATCACTTCGCGCGCATTTATCCGATTGGACGCCCCCGTGCTGCTTTATTTCAAGGTGATCTTGTAGCCAATTTGGGAAGAACCGCACGCGCGGCCAAGCTCTGGCGGCAGGCGCTGGCGAATGCGGTTCATTTGGATATGCCTGCCGACGCCCTTGCATCACTTGCCCGGCTTCGTGCAGCCGAATTTTCATTGTCCGAAACCGAGTTGCGCGCCGCGCAAAACCTTGATGCGTCGCTGCTGGCTCGCGATTCGGAATTTCGCAAAACCGCACAGCTTGCCGCGACCGCGCTCACTATTGGAGGGGGAAGTGCTCTCGCGTGATTATATGCCCCGTATCCTGGTCGTCGTTGCCCATTTTGATGACACCCGCAATCCCGATGGTCGACCCAATTTTATTCCGCAGGGTCTCGGCCACGCATTTCTTGCGGGCGCATTCCACCATCAGAATGTTGACGTGCGGATCTACAGTGAGTTCCATAGTGGACCGCTCAAAGACGAACAGGCCTTTGCTTGGCCCGATATGCTGGTGCTTACCGGAGTGACATCCGCATTCGACCGCATGCGGCAGCTCGCAGCGTACGTTCGAACTAAATCTCCCACCTGTGTAGTTGTCGCCGGAGGGCCGGCTGTTCGCAACTTGCCTATTTTGAGCGCTGCCGCCTTCGACTATGCCTGCCACGGCGATATCGAAGAACTCGCCGCAATCGTACGCGAGGTTTTTGGCGCCAACGCCGTAGCCGACCATATGCGCCCGCGATTTGATTTGCTGACCTGGAAGAGTCCAATCAACTACGTCGAGACTAGTCGCTATTGCAATTTTCGTTGCACTTTCTGCGCACTGACCGCGGAACGACGTGACTACAAGATCTACGATCTTGGCTATATCGAGGAGCAGATCAGAAGCTACCCTCAAAAAAAGCCGGTCCTATTTATTGATAACAATTTCTACGGCAACAATCGCTCATTCTTTTTCCAGAAGCTGGATCTTCTGAGGGATCTAGTCAAGGAGGGGGTTCTGCCGGGTTGGATCGCGCTTGTCACGGGCGACTTCTTTTCGGATCAGCAAAACGTTATCCGCGCACGGCAGGCGGGTTGTATCGGCCTGTTCTCCGGAGTCGAGAGCTTCGACGCTGACCAGATCAAGGCGTATAATAAGCGGCAGAGTCTTTTGCCGCAGATCGAAGTGATCAAGGCCTGTTTGGAAACAGGAATCGTATTTCAATACGGACTGATCTTCGATCCAACTACACAGCACGTGCGGCAAATGAAGGATGAGCTCGATTTTACATTTCGATGCGACGCCATACCGTTGCCGGCATTCACGAGCCTCACTATCCCTTTGCTCGGCACACCACTTTTTCACGATCGGGTTAAGTTGCGTCAATTTCTGCCTCTGACCAAGCTGCGCGACATGGACGGGTTCACCCTGCTGACGAAGCCACTGGACGAAATGGAGCGGGTTCTTCCGTTTGTGCGCAGTCTCGTCGAACTCGATGGACGCTTCAGCGAATTCGCACGCCGCGGATACGGATTATTGCGACGGTACTGGAGATCGCTCTCGGCACGTCAGATTGCATTTCTCGTGGCGAACAGTTTTCCCAAGCTCATAAACAAGCGACGAACCGTTGCGACCGTCGACAATGACAACCTTACCTACATCACGACCACTCAACCGCTTGGCCCTCTTTACAACCCAATGTTCGCAGTTCCCGAGCAGTACCGTGATTACTTCCGCCCAACGATTGTTACGGATGGGGAAGGTGAGCTCGAATTCGAAATTGCAGAAAATTTGGCACGGGCGTTTGCGCTAACATCAAAAGCAAACGACGCGTCCATTTCTGCAGCTTAGGGGGAAAAATGGCTTCGAAGAAGAAATCCGGCCGCCGCAGCGTGAGCACGGGTTCAGTCGACGTCCACTGCCATGTTTTCAATGCGCAAGACGTGCCGGTACGCAAGTTCGTTGAGCTCGTTTACCTGGAAAAATACCCCGGCGGATCGCTACTCGATCCTTTGATAGATTTTATCGAGCATATCATGCGTCTCGGTGCGCCGACCACGCGCGAGGAGATCGACGAGTTAACGCATGCCGGTTTGAGACTCGTTCGCCTGAAGCCTCACGGAACTCGCGCTTACAATATCCGTGTTGTCTCTCACGCGCTCGAGCAGATGTGGAATCGATCTTCTAAGGACCAGCAATGGGTGCGGCAGCACTTCAGCCCGCAGCTACGCAAACACTTCGGGAGTAAACGCCAGATTGCTGTGACTCCCACCCATTTCAGGCAGACGGCGCAGTATTTAATGGGGCTTCCTGACATTGGGACCTGGATCAAATTCGCATTAATCTACACCAAGCCCCGATGGGAAATTACTCAAGAGCTAGTTTCCCTGTCCTCAACTCAAGCCAAAGATGTGTTTCTCTACACGCCAGCGGTGTTGGACATCGGTTTCCCCCTAGGTGAGGGAAATACATCGGATCTCGGTGAGCAGGTCGAGGTAATGAGTCTTATCGCGCAGATCAAAAACAGGAACTGCGCGGTTCACGCTTTTGTCGCGTTCGACCCCTTTCGTGCCAGTTCGGATGCAAACGTGCTTGCAACCGTGAAGGATGCAGTCCTGAATAAGGGCGCCATCGGGGTAAAGATGTATCCACCGATGGGATTCAAACCGTGCGGCAATGCCGACTCGGAACTTGATCGACAAATGAAAGACATCCTGGGTTTCTGCCTCGCGGAGGACGTCCCGATCTTGGTGCACTGCAGTTTTTCTCAATTTGTGCAGCCAGCCGACGGTGTCTGCGCTGCGCCGGAGGCTTGGCAAGCGTTTCTAAAACAGGACGGCCACGCGAACCTACGGCTCAACCTCGGCCACTGCGGAGGTCCTTGGGATTTGGCTGCAAACCCCGTGACTAAAACAATCTGGACCGAGACTGTCATCAAGCTGCTCGGATCTTGTGACTATCCACACCTTTATGCGGATTTAGGCGACGACTCGTGGATTCTTGACCCGTGCAGCAATGACAACATGAACCTCATGAATCAACTCCTTGGCTTTCTAAAAAATAATCCAAACGCCCGCAGCCGACTCCTTTACGGATCGGACTGGAGCCTGCTCGCCCGCGAGACCGGGGCGAATAACTACTATGCCTCCATGAAAAAGTGGTTCGGTAAGCTTTTGAACCTCACCGCCGCCGAACAGCTTGGCTATCTCGGAGGCAATGCGCTGTGCTTTCTCGGCCTTGCCAAAAATAAAGACGGATCAAAGCCAAAAAATCGCCAGCGCCTCGAAAAGTTCCGCAGTAGCAAGGCACTTGACATGTCGATCTTCTCCAAGATCGATGCATTGAGGCCGGAATGTTGATGCACGATTTGCCCAAGCTACGACTACACGTACAAGCCGCTGCCAGCCTGCATGTAACCCAATTTGAGAATTGGTATTAGTTCGTCGACTTCTCAGCCTGCGCAAATTCTCCCGAAACGTACGAGCATAAAGGCGCCGAATGGTGGCACCTTATGGTGGTCTATAAGTCTAATATCTCCATGCTTTTCCGCCCAGGCGAGTAGACGTGCAAGGGGGAATTCCGGCCGCAACCCGAGCGGTCGCGCATAACGTGAAGCCCAGCGTTCGATAGCTGCGGCAAGACCCGTTTCCGAATAGAGATGATTCACCAGGATGATTTGTCCGCCCGGCTTTAGCACCCGCGCGCATTCGGAAAGCACGCGTTCCGGATTGTCGACAAGGGTGATGACAAATTGACCCACTACGCAGTCGAAGCATTGATCTGCGAAGCTGAGATTGGCCGCATCCATCTGCAATAGTTGTTTGACATAGGGATATCGGCGGTTGGTCATGCGTTCCTTTGCACGGGCGATCATCGGAGCGGATATGTCAATTCCAATCATTTCGGTGCAACCATAGTAGTCGCCGAGAGAAAGGCCTGTGCCGACCCCGATCTCAAGGATGCGGCCACCAACCTTGCGCGCCGCACGTGCAGTGACACGACGGGCATTCCGGAAGATTGGTCCGCATACGAAATCATAGATTGGTGCCCATTTGGCATATGCATTCTGGATGACATCTTGCTCGGGATCGTGACCGGTCAATCTTGATCTGGGTGATCGTCCAAAAAGGCGCAAAACGCCGGAAACGACAGAGGCAGCAACTATAAAACAGACGACGGGTATCCAAAGGATCACAACGCCGAACTGGCCTCGCCTCGCTCTTGTGTATGTTGGGCCGAGCATTACTCTGAGACTGGACTGGCGCCAGCGGTGTTGAGAAGGCTTCGCCGCGACCATTCGAAATGGGACAGGATCGCAACACTCGCCGCCGCCGCGAAGAAACACCACACCGAAATAAGGGCTTCCCAATAAACGGCATAAGCTACGACTAGGCCCGCAAGAACAATTACACCAAAGACGAACACCGTGCGCTCCGATGAGAGCAAGAGCGGGAGGCCCATTGCGGCGACATAAGCGACCCCCACCGCGTACGGTGGCCAATATTTCGTCAAATAAACGATGTGGCCATCCAGGATTGTTGGGATCTGCGGGTGACCAAGATTCCACCACAGCAAATAAGCGCTGACACCTGTGCCGATGCCCAAGCAAACGCCCATTAAGCGCCGGCGATTCTCACTTCGCTCGACCAGCCATACTGAGATCGCTGCATACGAGGCCCAAAATGCTTCCGCAAAAAATAGGTAAAAGAGGGTCAACGCCTTTGAGAGCGGCCCATTAGGTGCCAGCGGAAGGTTGAGCCATAACACTCCCTCAACACCCTGTTGGAGAGCGAAGAGAAGAGGCATAGCTGCCAATGGCAGTTCTCGCCGTTCATTCACCCGGGTCAGCGCGACGATCCCAATGGCGCTCGTTACTGCGGCCGTGATGAATCTCGCTGGAGCCGAAAAGCACATCGCTTTCTGTTCACCTCTCGGTTTTTTAACATTGGAGCGGAACGGTACGCAGCAAACGTTTGAACCATTGAATTTACAAGCTGCTTTGTGTACTCACCTTGTATACTCGGATCAAGGCGGTAACCTACAAGGCAACGCCTTTGGCATCGTTCGATGGGGGGATCGATGGTGCTTACCCGCCGTCAGATTATTAATGGAGCTCTTTCAATCGGGGCCACTAGCCTTGGTGGCTGTGTCTTTGTCCGCCCAATTACGGCGTTCTGTCCCGACGATCCGCGGATCAGTAACCCAAACAGCCCGCTCACAATTGACGTGCACGGCCACGTTTTCAACGGGTCCGACATCCAGATTGAGCGCTACATCACTCTGGTGCGTGCTCGCCAAACACCGGCTTTGAAGGATCTCGGCGAGATTCTTCAGGAGGTTGGTTGGGAGGTAGCTCCAAGCGGCGCGCAAGAAATATCCGTCTTGCGCCAGATCAACCAACGCCTTAGCGCGGGATGCGGACCCGGCGAGTTCGAGCGCCTTCACATCGCGCACCGTAACGAAAAGTACCTAGCGGGTAGGTCTGCACTCAATGAAGCGCTTACGAGAGTCGAAAGCCGCCGCCGTCCAGCGTTCCGCTCCACATACGGCGGGAATGCAGTCGCAAATGCCATAAGGTCACTCCCAACGAGTTATCCCGAGTATCATCGTTGGCAATTGCGGAGGGCGTACAGAGCTGTTGGAACGGACGCGGTTAATGCTGCGGTGGCGTTTGTCATGCGGCAATTCCAATACCGGTACGTAAATGTTTTCGACTTCCTGACGGAATACTCGTCGGGTTCTGCAAGAAAGATCGACTTGCTCATCTGTCACTGCCTGGACTTTGATTGGCCATTGGCCCTCGGCAAGCCCACGATGACGCCAATTGCGGACCAGATCGATGTGATGGAGCAGATTTCCATCCTGACGGGCGGACGCGTGCATTGCTACGCTCCATTCGACCCGATGAAGCAGGTCGCGTATGACCTCGGGTACTCCACCGAATCCCCCGAGAGTCTCGCGCAGAGGGCGATCCTTTCGCAGGGTTTCGTCGGCATAAAGATTTATCCCCCGATGGGGTTCGCTCCGGCCGGCAATGCGCACATGAAGCCTGGCTTTTGGAACAGGAAATGGCTGCCCGCCCCAATGCACCGGCCAGACCTCGGACGGCGTCTTGATGATGTGCTTGCACGGCTCTACTCGTGGTGCGTCGCAAACGGGGTGCCGATTATGGCCCACACGTCGCCGTCCGAAGGACCTTGCAGCGATTTTGAAAACCTGACTGCCTCTGATTACTGGTGGGCTGTGCCGGGAGGATTGACGGTGAATTTCGGCCACTTCGGCGACACCGAAATAGCTCCAGACAACTTGTCGCGAGCATTGGCGTACTGGAAATTGATGGGCCGCTCTGGGTCTCACGGCGCCAATTTCTACGCCGATGCCGCCTACCTCACCGAGGCGCTGAAAGAGCCAGTCAAATTGACTGAAGCACTTCGGAGGCTCTTTCAGATGGCCCAAGGCAAGACATCACCTGCTCTCGCACAAAGGCTTATGTACGGCAGCGACTGGGAAATGCTCGTGATCGAGGGCTCCGCTAGTGAAAGCTACCTGAGTAACTTTGAGCAGATATTCTCGAACTTAGATCGTGATTCTTCGTTGGGAGCGCAGGGCAAGCTAAGTGCACGCTTCTTCGGGATCAACGCGGCAAATTATCTGTCGCTCCGAGCTGGCTCCGCCGCGCGCACACGGCTTGATGCGTTCTATGCCGCGCGAGGGGTTCCAACACCCCAGTGGGCTCAAAAGGTTAACGCTCTTCCACCGCTCGTGGCTTGAAGGCGGCGTCGGCGGCACTGCGAGACAGATGGCTTTGGTGGTGGTGGAGCAGCGGCCCACAAAATTGCTGGCCGACATCTGCTAACGGCGTAGACATCCCTATCAACTATATATGAATATGAAATGTGGGCTGCTTCACGCTCAGTGAGCTAGAGCCGGCGCTACCGTCTTCATTGGTCTATGGGGGGTAAAATGGAGCCGAAGTACCGCATTTTGTCGCTGGATGGCGGTGGCACCTGGTCACTCATCCAGATCATGGCTCTGAGGAAGCTTTTTCCAGACGGGAGGAAGGGCCGTGCGATTCTGGAGGAATTTGATCTGGTGGCCGCAAATTCCGGCGGCAGCTTTGTTCTAGGAGGCCTGCTCGAAGATCTAACCCTCGACGAACTTTTCAACTACTTTGAGGATCAGACGAAACGCGAAGCGATCTTTTCCCCGAACAATTCGCTATTTTACCGGGTATTGCGTGCGATCGCCCGGGTCGGCCCGAAACATAGCTCGCAGGCAAAGCTACACGCAATCAAGAGTTTCCTGCCTAACAGAGGTGGCGTTTCACTGCAGGAGGCTGCGCTTGGGATTCGGCGGAGTTCGAAAGACATACATCTTCTAATTATCGGCTTCGACTACGATCGAAACGTCGCAGCGTTTTTCCGATCCGCGCCCGTCGGAAAATCACGACCTCAAGTGCGGCCGGCTGGCCAGGTTCAGGCAGCAGCTTGGGGCAATGGCGCACCAGCCAGCGTTACTCTCGCCGAAGCGATCCACGCATCAAGCAATGCTCCGGTCAATTATTTTGACTTACCAGCCGACTTCCCACCACATGAACAGCGCTATTGGGACGGCGGGGTAACAGGCTGTAACAACCCAATTGTGGCCGCCGTTACTGAGGCATTAGTACTCGACACGAAGCCAAGTGACATTGCCGCGCTTAGCATCGGGACAGGTACTGTTTCACTGCTTTGGCCACAGCATGGCCAGACATCGCCATTTTACAACACGCTAATCCAAAAAGGTCTTCAAGATTACAAGCAACTTCGTGCGGATGTTCTAAAACTTGCGACATCGATACTCGATGACCCGCCGGATATCGCTACATTTCTGGCTCATGTGATGACTGGTGGGGGCAAAGGCGTTATCGCACCTGCCGATAGTCGAATTGTTCGTTTAAGTCCATTGGTTAGTCCGATCAAAGTCCAGAATGAGTGGCAAGCACCTGGGGGCTGGACTCCTGAAAGGTTCGCTTATCTAGCGAACCTAGACATTGATATCGTCGAGCAGGAGCAGGTCAACACACTTAGAGATTATGCCCAGCTGTGGATCGACGACAAAGCTTTGAATCAACCTATCCGAAGGGACTCGACCACGTTAAATGTGGAGCTCGGGTTTTATTCGTTCAGCGAGGCAGCTGCGGCCTGGCGAGCAACAAGATGAGTTTACTGATTTTGAAAAGTATTGCTTGGTGGGCAAAAGCAATCGAACTGCTCGTTGAACGTCTGCTATTGGGTCCCGAAAGCGAGCTAATTGCTGCGAGCCAGCGAAATAACGCGATGGGTCTAAAAGCGACATTGCTTTGGGTCGGGCAATATCCGCTTATCCCTCAAGAGCAGACATTCGCTAGGAGATTAAGGACTGCGGCTTCGTGCCTAAGCGAGCACTGGTCGAATGAGAGCCTCATTCGGCCTTGGCCAAGGATGTTGTGATGGTCGCCGGGAGCGCTAGCCGAATTTCCATGTCATGGATTTGAGCGATAGCATCGGCGAGTGCCGCCTTTGGCGCAAGCCTGAATGAAACCGTCACCGTCGGAAGCTCCTTGACACCGGGAACTCTTGCTTTTTGGTGGTCGACATCAACGATTGCTTGATCGCTATTTAGCTGCGTATCCACACTGACGTCCTCAAGAACAGGAAGTTTGCGCATTTGCGCCTCAATCACCGGCGCGTAGCTGCGCAGATCGTCGAGATTACCGGATTGGAGCTTGTACCGGTAAACAAGACTCTGGTGCATCATGCTGCCAGACAAGAAGCTGCTGAAGTAATATCCGCCAGCGAGGAGAAAGAGTAACACTCCGATGAGCACGAAACGCTTCATTTGAAGCGGGAAATAGGTGATCAACCAACTCACGACGGAGACGGTGATAATAGAACTGAGCGGTCCAACGACGATAAAGCCCAGCAAGCCGCAAAGGTTACCCGACGATGGGCCGCTACAGGCGAAATGCACTCCCCACGAAGTGCCCAACCAGAATGCCACGAACGCGCAAATCAACAGTGCAACGACATAAAGACCGAGTGGAAAACGGTTCTCCCCTCGGGATGTCTTTTTGCAATGCCGGCTATAGAAAATTACAGCGGGAACAATCCCCGGGGCGCATAATATAGCTAGCCATCCGAATAGCTCGGCTGACATAGCTTGAGGCGCTACAGAGTCGCGTAGCCTCATTGTCGGCAACAGACAGGATCGTAGCGGCTCAAACTAATCCTCTGGAAGGGGCAAGGAAAAGACTTCAATCGCCTCTCATTCATATGCCGTCAATGTCTGCTTCGGGTCAATCGCGTCGATTTGGCGATATGGTGGTAGGTCCGCTATTCACCCGATAACCGACATGCGAGGGACACGTTGGCACGGCAGAAAAGTGCCAAAAGCGGACTCATGCAGCGCAGCAAAAAAGTACCGTTATTCGATCACCTCGTCCGCGCGGGCGAGTGGTGTAGCGTGGCGACCAAAAGAAGTGTGTTGTGACCGAACCCATCGTCACCAATATAACGGACATGGGTTCAGCCGTACGGAGTTTTCATGGCAACTGCGAGCCGCAACCCGTCAAACGGTCTCGATGAGCGGTTATTCCCGCCTATTCAGGTGCTGGAACGGCCCGTTGGCGAGCGTCCACAACACGAAACTCTAGAAGGAATCATGGATTGGCTTGCGGGTTCGGCGCAGCAGGTGGGCGTTCCTTCTATAATCGGTGAGTTTGATGAATTCGCGTGGCGGATGTTGGCAGCCGGCTTTCCGCTATTACGAGCAACACTACAGCTGCGCACGTTGCATCCGCAATATCTTGGAGCAAACTTCGTTTGGTGGCGAACGACCGGTCAAACCGTCTCGTACTACGTCACGCATGAGGTGCTGGATTTGTATGGCCATGAGGACAATCCGGTCCGAAGAGTAGTTGTAGGTGGACAGACGATTCGACGCCGCATTGATGTGTCCGACGATAAGCTCGATTTTCCGATTCTTCACGATCTGAAGGCCGAAGGCGCAACCGATTACTTTGCTTTGCCGATCAAAAATTCGTTTGGCTCTAATTACATGGCGACATTCGTTTCTGATCGGGTCGGCGGCTTCTCCGAGAAGGAAATCTCGGACCTAACACGGGTGTCGCAGCGATTTTCTCTCTTAGCCGATCTCCGAAATCAGCGACGCATTGCGAGCAATATTCTTGCAGCGTATCTAGGGTCCAAAACTGGATCGAAAGTTCTCGCCGGGCAAATCCGCCGAGGTACGGGTGAGGAGATTACTGCAGTCCTGTGGTCGTCCGACTTGCGTGGATTCACAGAACGCTCCGACCGCTACTCCGGCGAGCAAGTAATCACGTTGCTGAATGCGCTGTTTGACGCGCAAGCCAAAGCTATCGCTGATCACGGTGGCGAAATCTTGAAGTTTATTGGCGACGGTCTGCTTTCGATTTTTCCAATTGAGAGTCCCGACTTGATCAGTGCCGCGGCCAAGAACGCACTGGCCGCAGCGGTCCAAGCCGTTGAGGCGGCCAAAGCGATTAGTAGCGATGGCGAGCCAGAGCTCGAGATCATCGTAGCCCTTCACGTAGGGACCGCGTTCTATGGAAACATCGGTGCCGCAGACCGGCTCGATTTTACCGTCATCGGACCTGCCGTGAATCTAGTCAGCCGGATCGAAGCTGTCGGAAAGGCATTGAGCGTTCCGATCATTGTCAGCGACGATTTCGCCCGCTCTTATGGCAAACCGCTACACCCGCTTGGCCGCCATGTACTTCGCGGACTCGCTACACCGCACGAACTATATGCACCGGTTTTGCCACCGTCCGCTCGCAGCTCACTCGCAAAAGCATAAAATGAAAGCTCTGAACGTTTTAATTGGTGATCTTCCACACTGCGGGACTTCCGCTAATGGCACTAAGCGGACCTGGTCCAATGCTGATCTGATGTGAGCTTTCGGGGGTGAAGGAGACACCGTAGAGAACGGCGTCAGACACGGTCAAGTATAGCAGGCGGTTCAGGACGGTGCGTCGCAGCAAATTGCGTGGCTCGATGTCCGCTTTAGGTCATTCGCCACCTAGGCATCGGGAGCCAAAAGCAGACTCGGTCCAGATAACTGACGCTATGAACTGGACACATAATCGTTTGCATTCGGGTCAGCAACGCGAGCGCTAGTTTCAAGACGGCGAGTGCTCAACCCTTTATCAATCCGGCGGCCCTCAACGCCTCATTGATCACTGCTCCGATGTCAGGAAGGGGTGGCCTCGGGTCTTCCTCCCATCCTGTCTTGTCATCCTTGTCGAGCACTTCACCTTCCAGCACCGGCTCTGTGGCCGCGAAGTGATCCGGCGCTGGAGACAGCTTCGCCATGCTTCTCGCTACTGACGCGCGAGGAACTGCAATTCCGAAAAATTTTGCGATGTGATATGATGAAGAAATGCCCACTGGCAGCAGAAACGGTCCGGGAGCACCGCACGCACCTTCGGCTTCGCCGATCGCCAACGGCGTGCCATGCGCCATGTTGGGGATGGTGTACGCTTCGATAATCTCATCGCCAACTTCGTTGATCCAAACCTGACGCGGAAAGCCGTCAACCTGAGCCGTCACCGAGGGAGATAGCGGAAGACCATGTACCTCGGTCCACTGCTTGAGAATTTCCAGCGCGTTCGACGGGATCACTGTTTTGTCGGCATTCCCATGCCACACCGAGACGCGTGGCCACGGCCCTCGGTGCGAAGACGCTTTACGTACAAGATCGCCCCATTCACGTGCCGAGCGGGAGGGGCTTTGAAACATACTTTCGAATGCTTGCTGCACATTCGTGGCTGCGCCATAGGGGAGGCCCGCGACGATCGCGCCTCCAGCAAATACTTCGGGATAGCAGGCAAGCATGACGGACGTCATCGCGCCTCCCGCCGATAGCCCGGTGACAAAGACCTGGCGCCGATCGATTCCGAAATCGACGACACATTTTTCGATCATCTGCCGAATCGACAGAGGTTCCCCTTGATTGCGACGGCTGTGCATGGGGTGGAACCAATTAAAACAACCGCTGGGATTGTTGGATCGCTGCTGTTCCGGCAGAACCAAGGCAAAACCGTAGCGATCTGCGAGGGTCGACCATCCCGCCCCAAGATCGTATCCCGCTGCGGTTTGGGTGCACCCGTGCAACACGACGACAAGTGGGGGATTGTCCGCAAGGGTCGGCGGGCGATAGGCGAACATCCGCAGATTGCCGGGGTTTGATCCGAAAGCAAAGATCTCCCGCAACCGTGTGCTACCGTTGCCCGCACTGCCAACATGACCGGGACGCCCCAGAGATCGAAGGAACTTCCGCCACCCATCCTGGCTGCGGCCGAGGCTGAGTGCGTGTCGCAGATTTATCATGACAGCATCATCCTGTTGCCACGCACAATTAATTGTTGCACTGCACAATGCCAGGGGTTCTGCGGAAAAATTTGTGGAAAATTGAGGACTGGCAACCGTGAGGCGCCGTCAGCCTGCATCAGAAACCGGACCGACGCTGGGTGCGCTGAGAACAAGATTTAGATCAATGGCCCAATAACTTGAGAGCCACTGTTTCTAAAAACTGTTCAGGAAATCAGCCATTCGTCGCTTAAGGGCGGAAGAACCAAGCCCGACATCAGGTTCGTGGAAGTGTCGGGGTTTGCCCGGTTGTAATCGATGCTCTTGCATTCCTGCACGCCCTGCCAAACCAAGACAGGTACGGAGGCCGGCAAAGATGTCGGTCTTATGAATTGTTCATTCCATGGACCGAGTGGGTGGCAGCCTATCTTGCCAGGTCGAGCAATCCATGTTCCGCGGCATACTGCGCCATCTGCGATGGTGGCGAGCAATGAAGTCCAGGTCTCGTCGTCGCCATGCGTGCCGTACACGCCAGGCCAGAAAGTGATCGGATCGCCGTCACCGTTGTCACGAAATACCATGTCACCCTTTCCTCCCGCGATCAGGGCATCGCTCCATCCTCGATAATACTCCGCGTTGAGCGATTGCCTTGGCGGACCTTCAACATCGAGAAAAACGAAAATGCCTGGCATGGCTGACAAATAAGTCCGGCCAAATGAAGCAATAATGGCTGCCGCATTGCGCAGGCCATCCTGAGAACCCAGAGATCCATCGCCGTCAACGTGATTGGTCTGCTGCGCAATCGGCAATACACGAATGTTGTTCGCCCGGAGAACCGGGCCCTCAAGCTGAGCTTGGTATCGGACCGAATTTTGGTCACCAGGGCCTTTGAAATAACGACCCCAGAACTGCGGAACGGCCCCGAGTTGTCGCTTAGCAACTACAATCATGCGCTGCGTGACGAGAGCATCTACATCTGCGCCCAGGCATTCTGGGTCGGTGAAAGCAGCACGAGATCGACTTGAGGTCGGCCGCGCCTTTGATCGTTCCTTTGATTTCGATCGAGGTGCCTTTTTTCGCTGAGCCATGACCTCCGCGCCATCAATCGATCAATATGTTATGAGTGCAATATGCACTCCCGTTATGGGATAACATTTTGCGCTAGATGTGGTGAT
>Ga0207852_1000047_pt1 | contig 17768 bp, 15 predicted proteins | sample LuqExpMetagenom3_FD_187761 | JGI IMG/M metagenome (GOLD analysis project Ga0207852, IMG submission 187761) | Tropical forest soil microbial communities from Luquillo Experimental Forest, Puerto Rico - Sample 3 (SPAdes) | ecosystem: Environmental > Terrestrial > Soil > Tropical forest ...
GTTCAATCGCGATCGCCGGGGTATAGGAGCCGGACGTCGGCCCTTCGCTTACCTGCGCATAGCCGCGGATGTGGGCGAGAACGGGAAGTGATAACTCGCGTGCTTTCTCTTCCGAGAGCAACATGAGCGCCGCCGCACCATCATTGAGTCCCGGCGCGTTGCCCGGGGTAATAGTCTTGCTGCCGTGCACTGTTTTCAAAGCGGCGAGCTTCTCGACCGAAGTGTCGCGCCGCGGGGACTCGTCCTTGTCGACGACCTGATCGCCGCCTTGGCCATTGGGAACACGCATCGGCACGCGCTCGAAGTCGAAATAGCTCTCCGCATCGGCCGCGAAATAACGGCGGTGGCTTTCGATCGCCCAGGCATCTTGCGCCGTGCGGTCGATACCATGCTTAAGCGCCTCCTCGGCAGTATAGGTCGAGATTGACCCGCCGATGAATTCGGGGGCGCGTAACAGCAACGGATCCTCAACTATCAACTCCCCTAAGACCCGATCACGCTTACGCGGCATCAGCAGTGGCGTGCGCGACAGACTCTCGAAGCCACCGCAAATCAGCACATCTGATGTGCCCGCCTTTATGTCCTTGAAGCCGAGACCCACCGCTGTCATGCCGGAACAGCACGCACGATCGACAGCCAGCGACGGCGTCTCATTCGCAAGCTTCGACCGCAGCACAGCTTCTCGCGCCGGCGTCAGCACCGCGCTGCCGATCATGCCGACGCCCATGTAGACCGCTTCCACCGCACCCGCGGGAAGTCTCCCCCGGGCACACAGTTCATCGATGATGGCGGCGCCGAGCTCCGGCCCGGAGCGCTCGCGCAACGCGCCATTGAAGCGACCGAACGGCGTGCGAGCGACCGCGGTCACGACGACGTTGTCGCCGGCCGTCATGCGCCCGTTTCTCCAGCCATGAGGCGGTCGCGCAGCAGTTTCTTATCGACTTTGCCGTTGGTGGTCTTAGGCAGGTTCGGCACGATCTCGATTCGCTTCGGCGTTCGAATGCCCAAGCGCGGCCGCACACTGGCCCTGAGTGCCTCGGCACCGAGAGCGGAATCATCCACTACCGAAACAAACGCCACCGCAATCTCGCCCCAGTCGGGATCCGGCTGCGCGACGACCGCGGCCTCCAATACGCCGGGGCAGCTGGTCAGCACTGCCTCGACTTCCTGCGGATAGATGTTGTGCCCACCCGAAATCAGCATTTCCTTGCTGCGGCCGGTGAGCGTAATGAAGCCTTGCTCGTCCATGCGGGCAAGATCGCCGGTCCACAGCCAGCCATCCTGCAGCGCTTTTTCCGTTTCCTCCGGCATGCGCCAGTACCCGCGCATAACGTGATCCGAACGGATGGTGATCTCGCCGATCTCTCCGACCGCGACGGGCTGGCGATCCGGTCCGCGCAGAATGACTTCGACGAACGTATAAGGGCGGCCGATGCAGGCGACGCGCGGCTCCTTGGTTCCGGGCACGAACAAATCGGCGGCAGGAAGATTGCTCACCGTCATCATTGCTTCCGTCTGTCCGTAATTGTTGACCAGGATCGGCCCGAATTTGCCCAGTGCCTTTTCCAGCGTGTTGCGCGGGATCGGTTCCGCGCCATAGCCGATCATACGCAGGCTACTTAGATCGAATTTTTCGATCTCGGGATGATTGACAATGCGGGTGAGCACCGTCGGAACACAGGTGAAGACCGTGACTTTGTATTTCTCGATCGCTGCGAATAGTCCGTCGACGCTGCCGCCCTCGACGATCACGCTCGTCCCGCCGCGGAGAAACCACGGTACGAAATACGTGCCGCTGGCGTGCGTCAGCGGCCCGATATGCGCGAGCACGTCGTTGCTACGAATGTCGCGGTCGATCAACATGTTGCGGTAGACCGCCGCCCAATTGCGGTGGGTGAGCATGGCGCCTTTCGGGCGCCCCGAGGTGCCGGATGTATAATTGATCGAGCTGAGATCATCGAGACTGGCGCGCTCGAGAAGCGAGCGATCAACCGCTCCGGCGTTCAATTCACGATAAGGCGGCCCGCCCTCCGCAACGTCGCCGTCAACTCGCACACGCCAAAGGACGTCGACGCCTTTCGCCGCGGCGACGCGGTCGGCGGTCGTGCCGTCATAAAACAGAGCGGCAGGCTCGCAGTCGGCGACAATAACGCCGAGCTCGTATGCGGTCGAACGCGCATTGACCGGCACGCGCACCAAACCGGCGCGCTCGATGGCGCATTGCAGAATGACATAGTCGGAGCGATTAGCCATCAACACGATGATGCGCTCACCGGGCGCAACTCGGCGGGCCAATCCACTGGCAAGGCGATCCGCCGCAGCGTCGAATTCCGCGAAGGTCCAGCTCTGCTGGCCATAACGAAGCGCAATCTTGTTTGCGCAGGCGCGCGCAGCCTGCGCCATCAGCGCGCTCGGGGTTGCACCGAACAAGCCCGGTTCAGACATGTTTGGTCTCTTTAACGAGATAATCGACGATCTCGGCGATCGGCGTGCCCGACAAGAAAATTTTATCAACGCCGCACGCCTGCAGCTCCGGGATGTCCTCCTGCGGAATAATTCCGCCTGCCAGGATGCGGATATCGTTGGCGCCGCTCTCGTCGAGCAGCTTGCGCAATCTGGGCAACAGCACCCGGTGCGCGCCGGAGAGAATACTGACACCGACCCAGTCGACATCCTCTTCAATGGCCGCGCGAACCACGTCCTCGTTGGTGCGGCGCAAGCCGGTGTAGATCACTTCCATGCCCGCATCGAGCAAGCCGCGTGCGACGACGCGGGCGCCGACGTCGTGCCCGTCGAGCCCGACCTTGGCGATCAGCACCCTGATTTTTCGCCGCTGTGGCTGCCCGTTGGTCGGGGGTGACATCAGAAATCCGTCGATGGCACGAAAGCGCCGAATTGGCGGCGCCAGATGTCGACGATTTCTCCGACGGTCGCATACGCCCGCACCGCTTCCAGCACGCTCGGGACCACGTTGCGGTCCTCCGCGGTCGCACGCTCCACCTCCGCCAGCGCGGTCTTGACCCGTATCTGATCGCGCGTGGATTTGACCCGCGCCAGACGTGCCAATTGCCGTGCCTCTGCCTGCGCGTCGCCCCGGAATGCCGTGTTCGGCACGTCCGGCTTCTCCGGCCACTTATTGACCGTCACCCAGGGCCGATCGCCACTGTCGATCGCCCGCTGCCGGCGGACCGCGCCTTCGGTCATGACGCGCCGGGCAAAACCGGTGCTGATCGCCGCGAGCGCCCCGCCGATCTGCTCGATCTGTGCCATGCCGTCGAGAATCTGCCGCTCGCCTTGCGCGGTGAGCGTCTCGACGTAATAGGAACCGCCGAGCGGATCGATGGTGTCGGTGAAGCCGTGTTCATTGGCGAGGATCTGCAAAGTTCGCAGGGCAACTCGCGCTGAATTCTCGTTCGGCGTCGAAACCGCCTCGTCATAGCCCGCCAGATAGACGTAGCTTGCCCCGCCCAACACATAGGCGAGTGTGCCAAAAGCGGTACGCGGAATATTGTTGAGCGGCTCGGCGAGCGCCTCCTGCCCGTGACCGTAAACGGTGGTCCGGCAAGCCATCGCTTCCGGTTTAGTCGCGCCGTATTGTTCCTTCATCATGCGTGCCCAGATGCGGCGCAGCGCACGCAAGTTAGCGACAGATACGAAGAAGTCGTGGCGCTCGTCGGGGAACATGTGCAGCAGCGGCGCCACCTGATCGATGGTATAACCCTGCGCCAACAGCAAGTTGATGTAATGGCGAGCGTTTGACAGCGCGATCGCCGTGCCCATGCTCGAGCCCGCGCCGCCAGCGTTGATGTGATTGACGCACACCGTCATCGGCGACCAGTTCGGTGCGTGCTCAACGCACCAGGCGACCGCATCGGTGGCGAGTTTTGCGGCCGGCGCCGGGGGAAGAATCTGCGTGCCGCGCGCGATATATTCCTTCAGCGGGTCGTTCTGTAGATTGACCGTGTAGCGGCTCCAGGCGATGCCCTGCTTCTCGCCGAGCGCGGCATAGAGCGCAAGCACAATCGGACCAATTGAATTGCCGAGCGTACCAATGCGCTTAATGCTGTCCGCGGGAATACCGTCGAATAGGATTTCCACGTCGGCTAAGGTATCGATGGCAACGCCGACATTGCCGACTTCGGCGGTCGCCATTTCATGGTCCGAGTCGTATCCGCATTGTGTCGGCAGATCGAGCGCCACAAGGATCTGTTCCGTGCCAATTTCAACCAACTTACGAAACCGGCGATTGCAGGCCTCGGCGTCACCGAAACCGGAATAGGCCGAGATCACAAATGGGTCCGTCCGGTTCATTCCCGGTCGGTCCCCACGCGTGAAGGGATATTCGCCAGGAAATCCCAGATCGCGGAGATAGTCGAAATTGATCTGTTCCAGATGGGCGGGCGTGTAGAGTGGTTCGACCGGAAGGCCGGTGTCGGTGACGAATTTTTTGCGGTCCTTAATGCCGGCTGCGGCAGGGTCGAACGTCTCTTTTTTCCAGCGTATGCTTTCCAAAGCCACGTCTGACGTGGGTTCGGTTTGCGCCGATGCGAAGGTGCCGGGAGGCTTGATGACGTTCATCGCAGTAGTCTCTCCAATCGTGCCGGGTCCCGCGTCGAGCGCGGTGTGCGGCTAATCCAGCTTGAGCCCTAGCTTCTTGATCACTGGTTGCCAGCGAGCAATTTCGCTCGCGACGAAATTTTTTGCTTCCTCGGGGGTCGAACTGATCAACTCGATCCCTGGCAGGCGGTCGCCGAGGTTTGGAATCGCCATCATGCGGCGCACCTCGGCGTTGAGTTTATCAACAATCGGCTTCGGCGTCTTGGCCGGCGCCAGCAGCACGTACCACTCTGAGGCGACCAGGTCGACGCCCTGCTCCTTGAACGTCGGTACTTCCGGAAGTGCGGGGTAGCGCTTGTCCGACGACACCGCTAGCGCGCTTAGCAGACCGCCGTGATATTGCTGTAGCGCCTGCGATACGGTGGCGAAGGTCATGGGAATCTGCCCAGCCATGGCGTCATTCATTGACGGCGTGCCGCCACGATACACGACGTGCGTCATATCGATGCCAGCCTGGATTTTGAGCTGCTCAGCGACCAGATGCGTCATGCTCCCCGGACCGGCCGAGCCGAAGCTGAGCGTGCCGGGTTTCTCCTTGGCATAGGCGATCAGCTCCTTCAGATTGGTTGGCGCAAACTTGGGATACGTGTAGATGACCACCGGAGCACGCGCCAACATGCTGATAAACTCAAAATCCTTCAGCGCGTCGTAGGCCATCGCCGCATGCAGGGACGGATTGGTGGCGTGGTTGCTCACCGCGACCATGAGCGTGTACCCATCCGGATCAGCCTTGGCGGTCGCCTGTGTGCCGATCATCGTGCCGGCGCCCGGCCGCGTCTCGACGATGGTGGGCTGTCCCCAAGCTTCGGTAAACTTCTGTCCGACGATGCGCGCGACGAGGTCGACAGAGCCGCCTGGCGCAAATGGGACGATGATCCTGATCGGCTTTTCGGGATAATTGTCGGCTGAGGATTGCGCCAGCACGACTTCCCCGAAAAAAATTGACGTGACCACCGCGCCGAGGAACGCGAGTGCAAATGAACGGCCGATCAATCGCGCAGGATTGCCCTTCACGTCCCTCTCCGTTGGTTGTGCCTCTTAAGCGAGGTCTTAGACTTTGTTGAGCTTTGATCGGTCGGCTGCGAGTCAAGCACCGGTGGTTGGCGGTACGAAGGCGGCACTCGTGCCGCCGTCCACCGGAATGGTGGTTCCGGTAATGTAGCGAGCATCGTCTCCCAATAGGAACCATACGACGCTGGCAACGTCCTCGGGCATGGCGACGCGGCCGAGCGGAGACATCCCCGATGGGCGATAGTCTCCTCGTTGAGACGATGGACTACTGACCGCGCGGATCATCGGCGTATCGACGGTTCCCGGCGCGATAGCGTTCACTAAGACGCCGCTGGCGCCACACTCGACCGCAAGGACACGCGTCAATTGACTGAGGGCGGCTTTGGAACCGGCATAGGCACCACCGCCGATCTTGGGCCGCAACGCGGCGATGGACGACAGTAGTACAATTCGCGCCGCTTCACCGGCCGCCGCCGCTGGCTTCAGCAACGGAAGCGCCGCTCGCGCGCACAGCCAAGGACCGCGTGTATTGACGTTGAAGACGAGATCGAATTCATCGACTGCCATGCTTTCGAGCGATCCCAGCCGCAAGACGCCGGCGCAGCAAACCAGCGCATTGATCCTGGAATAACGCGATTTTATTTGCGCAAACACCGATTCGACTTGCGCCGCTGAGGCAACGTCGCAAACCAGCGTAGTAAGCTGGCCGGCAAAATTCGAAAATGTGTCGCGGGCGGCCGCAAGCTGGCTTGCGGAAATGTCGAGTGCGACAACGGTCCAGCCCTCACCCAAGAGTTTCCGGGTGGTGGCGAACCCAATCCCTGAGGCTGCGCCGGTAACTGCGGCGATGGCTGTCATGCGTGAACCCGCTGGGTGCGGTGCCGCCAGTGATACATGGGGACGCCGGGCACCGGGGCCGTGAAGCTCATCAAATGGTCAAGCTTAAGTGAGCCCACGTAAGCGGTCTTCAGGTCCGGGCCGCCAAACGTCAGGCTCGTCGGAAAGAACAGTGTCTTGCCGGCAGGATCCTCGTAAACCACATGCGCCAGTCCTTCGGGGGTGATCGCAATGAGGGCGTGGCGGGTGATCTCCGTCACCCACAGATTGCCGGCAGCGTCGAACGTGATGCCGTCGATCAAAGCGCCAGGGAAGATCGGTGACGGCCCAAAAATTTCGGGCTTGCCGAGGCTGCCATCGCGGTTGAAGGGATAGCGGGAGACGTGGCCGGCCGTCGTTTCCGCGAGATAAAGATGGCGGCCATCGCCATCGATCCGCACCTCATTGGCAAACAGTATCCGCTCGGCGACACGGCGTGGGCCGTTTTTGTCCATCAAGATGATGTAGCCGTCCGCGATCTTGTTGTGCAAGGCGTCTGAGCGCGGGGTTGTTACAGTAGAGACGGTAAGCCAAAGACGATCCTTCTCGTCAATGTAAACGAAATTTGCCGATCCGACGGGTTTTCCGTCGAGCGTATCAAGCAACACTTGATGGTGGCCGTCCTGGCTCAGCCGGTAGAAAGCGCCGTGACCGATGTTGGCAACGTAGATCGTGCCGTCGGCGGCCATCGCCAAGCCGTTCGGCGCTCCACCCATCGAACCGATGAGGTCTTGCGTGCCGTCGGGCCTGATGCGCGTCACCGCGGCACGGTCGTCGGAGATCCAAAGCGTGCCGTCAGGCTCAGCGATGATGCATTCGGGCCGGCTGAGTTTCTTTCCAACGGAACGGAAACTATCTGTTTCCAGTTTGAATTTGGCAATGTCCGCCATGCTGCGCTAGCCTCCGACCACATCAGGCAGATCCACTCACAACTTCGACGGATTGCAGTTGATTTAAATCAATGTGACTGTGTTCAGGTCGACTGAACTGCGATGCGGAAATCCCAAAAAGGCAACAACGATAACAAGGCTATATCCTCAAGGAGGGATGCTCATGACACGAAACGGAATTTCACGACTTGCGATCGCGGCGTTTGCAGTCGCCGCTTCCGCCAGTCTCGCTTGGGGGCAAGCTGAGCCGCTCCGCATCGGAGCGATCAATCCTTATTCTGGCCCGTTGGCTCTGTACGGCGACGAAGTCTCCCGCGGCTATCAACTTGCGATCGATGAGGCCAATGCCAAGGGAGGCGTGCTCGGGCGCAAAATCGAATTGCTGCGTGGTGACGCGAGCAGCCCTCCGCAAGGAATTGCCACGGTCGAGAAAATGGCCAGCCAGGACAAAGTTGAAGTTTTCGTCGGCACCTACATTAGCGCAGTTTCCAACGCGGCGAGCGACTCGGCGTTGCGTTACAGCAAAGTTTATTGGGACACCAACGCGCTTGCCGGCGATCTGACCGAACGCGGACTGCCGAACTTTGTCCGCAGCGGTCCCTACGCCGACAGTTTTGCCGAAGTCTCGGTCGCAGCCGCCAAAGACGTGCTCGCGCCTGCCCTAAATAAAGATATCAAGACTCTCACGATTTGGATTGAGCACGAAGATTCGATTTTCGGCACGTCCATTGCCGAACTGCAGAAGAAACTGATTGAGAAACTTGGCGGCAAAGTCGTCGGGATGGGTGCGCATAATTTCCGCGCCATCGATCTCACGGATTCCATTCTGCGCGCGAAGGCCGCGGCGCCGGATCTCTGGATGGAGACCGGCTACGTACCCGACGGCAGCTTGTTGCTGCGCACGATGCGCGACCAGGGCTTCAAGCCGCCGGCCATAATGATGGTGGCCACCGGCGACACCTTCGAAACGCTCGACGCCCTGGGCAAGGAATATCTTGAGGGCATTGCCGTCGTCGGCTATCCGCGGCCCGATCAGACCGAGGCTTATGGTCCCGGCGCCGCAGCCTATCTGGCGGCCTACAAGGAGAAGTACAATCGCGATCCAATTGCGCCGCAGAGTATGACCGCATATGCCGGCATGCAAATGCTGCTAGAAGCCATAAAGGCCGCCGGCAGCACCAATATGGATGAGCTGCGCGCCGCGGCCGCCAAAATGGATAAGCCGTTGAAGAGCTATGCCACCGGATTTGGCGTCAAGTTCGACCCAAAATTCCAGAACACGCGAGCCTTCCCGACTCTCGTGCAGTGGCAGTCTGGAAAAGTCGTTACCGTCTATCCAAAGGACGCGGCACAGCCCGATGTGAAACTCGTGAACGTGCCGCGCAAATAATACCAGAATGACGGCAGCAACCGGGCCAACGTGCAGCCGCACGTTGGCTCGGCCTTCTCAGCAAGACGCCGATGGAAACGTTTCTCAACATCCTGATTTCCGGCATCTTGCTCGGCGGCATTTACAGTCTCGTCAGCATCGGACTGAATCTTATTTTCGGTGTCGTGCGCATCATCAATTTCGCGCAGGGCGAATTTGTGATGCTGGCAATGTATGCGACCTATTTCTGCACCACCTATCTCGGGATCAACCCGTACCTTGCGCTGTTCGTGGTTGCACCGCTGATGTTCGTCTTCGGTCTCGCCGTTCAGCGAACGGTTCTGCAGCCGTTGCAAAACGAACCGATGATGCAGATTTTCGCGACCTTCGGGCTTTTGATCTTGTTCGAGAACTCGATGCTCGCATTGACCCGCGGGGAAGCGCGCAGCCTCAGCGGCAGCTATTCGAGCGTTTTGATCGATGTGTTCGGACTCAAGGTGAGCGGCGTGCGCCTCGTGGTCTTCATAGTTGTGAGCGGTATCGCTCTCGCTCTCATGCTGTTCTTGCAGCGTACGATGCCTGGCAAAGCCATTCGCGCAGTCATCCAGGACCGTCAGGCGGCGCGGCTGATGGGCGTCAATGTCGAACGGACTTATCTGCTGACGTTTGGTCTCGGTAGCGCCTTGGCGGGCGTTGCCGGCGCACTGCTGGCGCCGATCTACACGCTGTCGCCCTATATCGGCGGGAACTTCATCCTTGCAGCTTTTGCGGTCGTCGTGCTCGGCGGCCTCGGCAGCGTGCCGGGCGCCTATCTTGGCGGCTTGATCGTAGGCTTGATCGAAAGCTTCTCCGGCTACTACGTCGATCCGGCGCTCAAACAAGCAATCTGGTTCATCGTTTTCGTCGCCGCCCTTATCATTCGGCCGTCTGGACTCATGGGGCAGGTCGGCGCGGAAGAAGTCGGCCTGCGCGAGCAAACCTGAAATGACAACAAGTACTCTTGCTCTGGCAGGAACAACGGCGGCTCGTTCACAGTCGATGTCGTTGGCGACTTTGGTCGGCCGATATGCTGGATTACTTCTGCTCGCTTGCGTTCCGCTCGGCCTCACGTGGAACGATCCTTACTGGGTGAATATTCTTGCCTACGCCTATCTGTTCGCCGCGCTCGCTTGCGCGTGGAATATTATCGGCGGCTTCGGCGGCCAGTTTTCCCTCGGTCACGGTGTATTCTTTGCGATCGGCGCCTATTCGGTCGCGCGGCTCTATCTTGATCTCGGCATGACTCCATGGCTTGCCGTTTTTCCCGCCGCGGCGCTGGCCACCTTGGTCGCGTTGCTGATTTCTTGGCCGACCTTTCGGTTGCGTGGCCCGTTCTTCGCTATCGCCACCATGGCGATCAATGAAGCCTGTTTTGCCCTTGCCAATTACACCGACCATCTGACCGGTGGCCCGCGCGGAATCCTGATCCCTTTCCGTGCCGGCTTCTGGAACATGATCTTCATCGAGCGCTGGAAGTACGCGTTGCTCACTTTCGGCTTCATGAGCATCGTTGTGTTGATCACGGCGCTCCTGCGGCGCTCGCGGCTGGGCCACTATCTCCTGGCTGTGCGTGAAGACGAAGATTCGGCGCGGTCGGCTGGGGTCGATGTACTCAGGGTGAAACTGCTCGGGATGGCATTATCAGCCGCGCTGACCGGAATCGGCGGCGGCATATTCGCAATGTACGTGCGGGTACTTGATCCTCCGACCTTGTTCGCGTTGCCAGATATCGGCGTCAAGTTCGCGCTGATCTCGCTGATCGGCGGCATCGGCACCATCATGGGTCCCGTTGTCGGCGCTCTGCTGATTGTGCCGGTTGAAAATTTTTTGCGGGGGACGCTCGGCGGCGCGATCCCGGGCGGCCATTTGATCGTGCTTGGCATAATCCTGGTGTGCGCCGCGCTGTTCCTCAAGCGCGGCATCGTCGGCGAATTCACGGGTGCTGTGCGCCGCATCCGCAACAGGAAGCGGTCATGACCGGAACACCCTTCCTCTCTGTGGAGAACGCAGTCCGGCGTTTCAAGGGGTTGATCGCAGTCGATACCGTGTCGTTCGAGATCGAGCGCGGTGAAATTCTCAGCATGATCGGGCCCAACGGCGCCGGCAAGACGACGATGTTTAATTTGATCACCGGCCAGCTTTCGTTGAGCGACGGCGCTATTGCTTTTCGTGGTGAACAGATCAGCAACTTGCCGCCGCATGTGCGTGCGCAACGCGGCATGGGTCGCACCTTTCAAATTGCCAAGCCGCTGATCGGGCTGACCACGCGCGAGAACGTGATGGTGGGCGCGTTTCTGCGGCATCACCGCTTCGCGGGTGCCTATGATTGCGCAAGCGAAGTTCTCGCTGAAGTAGGCCTCGAAGCGCGCGCTGAAATACCTGCCGGTGAATTGACGCTCAGTGAGCGGCGCAGGCTCGAAATCGCGCGCGCGCTCGCACTTTCGCCTGAACTCATCTTGCTCGACGAGGTGATGGCCGGACTCAATGCGACAGAAGTAACCGAGGTCATCGACCTGATCCAACGGCTCAACGGCCAGGGCATGACGTTTCTAGTGATCGAGCACAATCTGAAGGTCGTGCGCGCCGTGTCGCGCCGCGTCATCGTGCTCGATCACGGCGTCAAGATTGCGGAGGGCACCGCGAGCGAAGTCCTCAGCGACCCGACGGTGGTCAAGGCCTATCTGGGAAAGCGCGCCCAATGACTGCCCTGCTCACAGTCGACAAGATCAGCTCCGGCTACGGCGACATCCCGGTCCTGCGCAATGTCAGCCTGCAGGTCGGGGCTAACGAGATCGTATCCGTCGTCGGCGCCAATGGTGCCGGTAAATCGACCCTGCTGCGTTCGATCGCCGGTCTGTTGCCCTGCACTCAAGGCACGATCCGGTTCGACGGGGAGCGGATTGATGGATTGCCGGCCCATCAGGTCGTGGTGCGCAATCTGGTGATGGTGCCGGAAGGCGGCCGGCTGTTTCCTTTCATGTCGATTCAGGAAAACCTTGAACTTGGCGCCTTCAACAGCAGTGCGCGCCCGCAGCTCGATAAAACGCTGGAAGAAGTGTTCACGCTATTTCCAATTCTTTCCAGTCGACGATTTCAATTGGCCGGCAGCCTGTCGGGCGGCGAACGGCAGATGTGCGCCATTGCCCGCGCGGTGATGAGCCGGCCGAAGCTGCTAATGTTGGATGAACCGTCGCTCGGGTTGTCGCCGATCATGGTCGAGCATGTGTTCGAGATCATCGTGTCGCTGGCACGCAGCAAGAAGATCGCCATACTTCTGGTGGAACAAAATGTCGGCGACGCACTGGACATGGCGCAGCGCGGTTACGTGGTCGAGCGCGGTCAAATCGTCAAAACTGGAAGCGGACGTGATTTGTTGGCCGATCCGGAAGTCCAACACGCCTATTTGGGTTTGTGACGGCGACGGCCGTTGTCGTCTTCGATTGGATGGGAGGTTGCAGCTGTGAGTTCGAAGTCTGATGGAAAAATCGTCGTTATTACCGGTGGCGCCAGCGGCATTGGCGAAGCTTGTGGCCACGCACTCGTGCGCGATGGCTGGCACGTGGTCATCGTCGATCTGCAAACCGATGCCGCCAAAAAGGTCGCGCAAGAGCTAAACGGTCACGCTTACACCGCGGACGTCGCCGACGCCGCGCAAGTAGCTGCGGTCGCGAACACTATCGAGCGAGAGGTCGGCCCGGTCTACGGGTTGGTGAATTCCGCCGGCATTGTCCAGCACCCGCTACCGCCAGAACAGTTGACGATGGAGGCATGGGACCGGGTAATCGATATCGATCAACGCGGCACCTACGTGGCGTGTGTTGCGTTCGGCCGGTTTATGGCCGTGCGCGGCGCAGGCAGCATTGTCAATATCGCATCAATCACTGGGATGCGGTCCGTCCCGTTGCACGCCTACGCGCCTGCCAAGGCTGCGGTGATTTCGATGACGGAATGTCTTGCGGGGGAATGGGGCCGCTCGGGCGTGCGCGTCAATGCCGTTTCACCCGGCTATACGCGAACACTGCGGGTGCAAAAACAAATCGATGCCGGCGACCGCAACGAGGCATCTATCGTTGCAAATTCCGCAATGGGACGGCTGGTTGAACCGGCGGAGGTCGCAGACACGATTGCTTTCCTGCTTTCACCGAAGTCCTCGGCCATCACCGGTGTCAACGTTCCAATCGATTGCGGCTGGCTGCTGGCACCATCCTGGCAGACCTATGGCGGCTTGCGCGCCAAGAGAATCCATCCCTGACCGCGATCTTCCCGAAGGTCACGATGCCGAATGGCGTGTCAGCTAAAGGCCAAGAAGTGGACCTTCCAATCAAGACAACTACGTCGACTTGCCCCACCACTCAAGTGACCCTCGGAATACTCACTCCACGCTTTCCCGCAGCATTTCGGGCATCCGATGACACCCTATGACAACAGCGTTTCCAGGAGTAAATTTGTCCAAAATAAGAATGACTCCGAAACCTAACCGGGGAGAAAAATTCATGCCATCCAAGAACGTATGGCTATTTGCCTTGGCTTGCGCGCTGTCCCAGGGGGCACAGACCCAAGCGGCTCCGTTCATGATCGTGGGGAACGACGAGAAGGTCCTGTATGACGATACCGGGAAACCGGTCTTGTCGCCTGCTGGTAGAGACTCCATCCTGATCGTCGATCTGGCGAACCCACTCGCACCAAAAATCGTGACAAACCTGCAGCTCAAGAACTCGGTTATAGGCCCGCCCAACAATCTTGCTATCGATCCGACCGGTTCGATCGCGATCGTCGCGGACTCGATGAACGTTATAAAAGATGGGGACGCGTTGAAGCTGGTGCCCGATGACAAAATTTACGTCATCGACCTGCAGTCGAATCCCGTAAAGGTCATCGATACCATTACCGGCGGAAAACAGCCGTCCGGGCTGAGCATCAACGCGGCTGGCAACCTTGCGTTGGTTGCCAACCGCGCCGATAAATCGATTACCGTTCTATCGATCAGCGGCAAGACCGTAAAGGTGACCGACACGATCGCGATGGGAGACGAGGTATCGCACGTTGTTTTCACACCTGACGGAAAGCGCGCGCTTGCGGCGAAGAATGCTGCAAACAAGATCGCGCTGCTGGATGTGGCAGGGGATAAGGTCACGTATACCAAGCGTGATCTGGTTACCGCGTTATACCCGTACAACGTGGAAGTCAGCCCTAACGGCCAAATTGCTCTCACCGCCGATAACGGCGACAGCGGTACTTCGGACGGAAACGTGGACACCGTAAGCGTCATCGACCTGACGGTCCAACCTCCGCGTGTCATCGATCATGTGACTGTGCCCGACGGCCCCGAGGGTCTCGCAATCAGTCCGAAAAGCAATCTGGCTGTTGCGGTGGATGCGCTTGGCTCGAATAAGGATAAGAAAGCCTTCTACTATCACAAGAATGGCGTGGTCACGATCCTGCGCATCGAGGGTAAGAAGGTTACCAAGCTAAAGGACATCGAAGTGGGCGGACTGCCGGAGGGCGCAGTTTTCACGCCGGACGGCAAGTACATCCTGGTTGGCAACTATCTTGATCAGGACTTCTCGATCTTGCGCGTGAACGGGACGAACGTGACCGATACTGGGAAGCGGTTTAAAGTGCCGGGGCATCCGGCCTCTGTGAGAATAAGCGTTCGATAGCCCGACTGTCAGCTTATACTGACGTTAGGGCATCTAGAATGTCGCCCGATTAAGCAAGCCCGTCAGCAATTCGACGGCTTTTTCGGGCGCCTGCACGGGAATGTAATGGCCGGATTCGATGACTTCGAATTGCGACCCCAGAATTTGTCTGGCGATGGTTTGTACATGCTCAGGTGGCCGCAACCCGTCGTGAGCGCCCGCCACGATCAAAGTCGGGCACCTGATCTTCGCAAAGTCGGCCGTCAAATCAAGGTCCGCCAGCATGCGATAAATGACTGCGAAGCTCGCGGGGTGCACGCCAAGCAGCCTTGCTCGCGCAACTCTATAACGCTCACGATCGCCGCGCAGGACGGCCGGGTAAGCCAGATCGAGCAGCGCTTCAGCAATGGAACGCATCCCCTCCCGCTCAGCTTTGTCCGCGCGCGCCAAGGTCGCTGTCCGCAGCTCGGGGGCAACCCCCGTCGCCGGGCTCATTGCCATCAATGCCGCGCTACGCTGCGGATGGCGCGCAGCGAAATGCATCGCTATAGCGGCACCGACGGCACAACCGACAATCGCGACCGGCGTGCTGATTTCCAATGCGTCCAACAGAGCAGCAATGTCGTCCACCATCGTCCCGATCACAGGAACGCGCCCGGTCTTTTCGGAAAATCCAGCCTCGCGCGTGTCGTATCGCAACACGCGCCAGCGCTTGGCCAGCGTGGGAAACATGTCGTCCCACGTCTCCAGCGAGCCGCCCATTTCGTGCACCAGGACGATGTTTTTCGCGCCGGTGCCAGCAAGTTCGTAGCGGAGGCTTACGCCGTTTACGTCGATCCACTGCATCAAATTTCACTCGTCGAAGGTATGAACCAATCGTCCGGCAGGGTAGCTTCCAACGTGGATGAGTTCGAGGTCGCCACGCAGCCGTCATTCAGAAAACGCCCGCATTGGGTCATCCGAGGTCGCGGCTTCCGACGTACGCTTTTTCCTGCCGAGCGATGACCCCTTGGCGACCGGAAAATTAGTCTATGATTGGAATCACAAATCAATTCCAAAGATCATGTCCCGAGTCGCTCAGGGCGCATAGGGTTTGCATTTCAAGCTGCAGGACGATCGCTGACGTCAGTGCCGCGAGTGCCGGTCATCGCCCTCGGGCTCTCGTGTCGAGAACGAACGTGCGTCCCGAGCGTCGATGGCTGTGCAACGAGGTGCTCGGGGCTCGAAGCCGGGGCGTTTCCGGCGTCGATGCGCGATCTCGCTCCCTTCCACGCCGCGAGCACTCTCGCGATACCCCAAATCGCGAGCACGACGGCCGCCCAGCGTGCCAGGATCATCATGTCCGGGCTCGTCGGTGCGGGCCACGGCGTTTTTGCAAGCGCATCCCAACGGTCCATCATCCAGTGCCAGGCGGTGTGCGCGATTATCGCCGAGAGCACAATGATGCCCATGCGGCGCGATGGGACGCTGCGAAGCAAGAAGGCGAGGGCCGGCAACACGGCCGCCACGAATAGGAGCTGCCCGAGTTCGATGCCGAGATTGAAAGCGGCGAGCGCAGCCACGAGCTGCGAGCCCGCAAACGCGATCTCGTCCCGGAGTACGTAGGAAAAGCCGAAGCCGTGGACGAGGCCGAATCCGGCCGCGAGCATCCAGCGATGGCGAACGTCGGCATCCATGATGTTCTCGAGCGCCATGTAGACGATCGAGGCCGCGATCGCGGTTTCGACCCAGGGCGGGAACCAGGGGCCGGTCGGCGCGAGGTTCAGCGCGGCGCCGACCAGGGTGATCGAATGGCCGAGCGTGAACGCGGTGATCACCGCGACCAGATTGCGCAGGCGGCGTAGCGGGATCAACAGACAGAGTAGGAACAGGAGATGATCCTGTCCGCTCAGGATGTGCTTGATCCCGAGCCAGACGAAGCTCGCAGCCGCCTGATGCCAGCTGGGATCGAGCGGAACCGCTCCTGCCGCGCTGGTGAGAACGAAGGCGCTGCTGCCGCCGTCGGCGCGCAGGACGCGCAGGCTCAGCTTGAAGCGATCGCCGAGGTCGCTCGCGAGCATGGTGCGGATGGATAGGGACGCGCCGGGATTCCTGAGGGGATAGCTGTAGCGGGCGTCGAGATAGCCCTGGTCGTAGACGATCTTCGTGTCCGGTTCCGGCGGCGCCGCAATGTGCGTAGCCGCGGCGTCGAACGCTGCGAACGAGCGATCCGACGGCAGCGACAGGCGCGCGCGCGACGAATCCGCGATCAGGCGCCTGTCGCCGTCGGCGATCGTCACCGCTTCGCCGATACCGATCAGCGCTTGTCGCAGCGCAGCCTCCGCGGCCGAGAGGTCGTAGGTCTCACCCTTCATCGGAAAGGGGATCGCATGCAGGACATCGAGCGGCACGCGGATCAAAAGATCGATCCGCGACGGTGTGATCCTGACCAAGCCCGTCGCGAGCGTGTTGGTTGGAAAGTCATGCGCCCCCGCGGCGGACGCGACGGCGAGCAGTACGACAAGCGCACCAAAAAAACGGCGTAGCTGCATCAGGATCCGTTCGACTTGCGTCTCAAAATGCATTTTTTGCCGATCCAACGGAAGCAGATACGATTTTCCTTCCCCCGCAAGCGGGGGAGGCAAATGGGAAGCTCGCGCCTTGCGTCAGCCGGGGTCAATCCACGGTCGGAACAAATTTCTGAATCCGTCGGCCGGCGATCGTCTCGGCTACGTAGACCGCTCCTTGCGAGTCGGTTGTCACCGTGTGGCCGAAGGCGAACTCGCCGATGTTGTGTCCAGGACACGGGGCCAGTCCGCAGCGGCCTAGGGCGCCGACGATGATGCCGCTCGCCCGCTCGATGATCCAGGAATTATCGTTTCCGATGTCGACGTCAACGATGTAGCGCTGGCTGGTCGTGGATGTCCCGGCGAGGTAGTCGACGTTCGGCCAAAAGTCGATGTCGCACGCGCGCAACTCGGCGAGTGGGATCGCCTTCTGCATCTCGGGCGTCGCGCCCGGCGGGGCGCCGATCGGGATCGACCGCACGAACTTGCCGAGCTTGTCGAACACCTGGATGCGGCTGTTGGAACGATCGCACGTATAAACCAAGCCGTCATTGCCGAGAACGACGCAATGCGGATGACCGCCGCCGTTAGCGCCAAATTCGCCCGGCCCGCAGGTCGGGCCGACCGTCGCGCACTTGGTGCCGAACTGGCGCACGTAGTTCCCCTTCGCATCGAACACCACGATACGGTGATTGCCGTAGCCGTCGGCGATATAGACGTTGCCCCGCTCTCCAGTCGCGGGATCGGGCAGCGGATCGACGGCAACGTCCGCGGGCTGGTT
>Ga0207852_1000056_pt1 | contig 16611 bp, 11 predicted proteins | sample LuqExpMetagenom3_FD_187761 | JGI IMG/M metagenome (GOLD analysis project Ga0207852, IMG submission 187761) | Tropical forest soil microbial communities from Luquillo Experimental Forest, Puerto Rico - Sample 3 (SPAdes) | ecosystem: Environmental > Terrestrial > Soil > Tropical forest ...
TAGTTCTCCCTCACATTGGAGGTTCAGCTGCTTCAATACGTCAGTTATCGCTGGGCAGACTCCGCAGGCAGGTGATCCCGGAGCCGCACAGCAGGAAACCCATTTAGGGCAGGTTATATCTCAGCTGAGAAAAAAACATGTTCGTTTGAGCCTGGTTCGGACCGCCCCCGGTTGACCAGGGCTGCAACCAAAGATAGGCATATTGAAATCCGGCCTGAACCGAACCCAAGTTCTCGTGCTTCCAAAAAACCCTTGAGTAGCCTCCCGTAATTTCTGAAACAATGCGGTCGGCAGCGTTAGACCCTCCAGGATAGCCCCATCCGATGAATTTCCCGTTGGTGTCGACCGTGGTTTCGTTTTGGCCATAGACCCCGCTGTAGTAAACATAAAATCCGGTGGCCTTGTTGGGGGCAATTTCGAATCCGCTGACCCACGAATAAGCTGGAATTTGCTGGATGTTTCCATTGGCCTTGACGATCACATCAGGCACCAAACCCCCAATATATCGTCCAGCGCCGTAACCGTAGAAGCCATTCAACACCAGTCGAGTATTCTTCAAGACTTCAAGGCTGAAATCCGCGTTGACGCCGAAACCTCCCGCGTGACTCTTCTCCGAGAAGCTACCGGTACTGGTCGGAGCGTAGTTACGGAAGACCCGGAATACAGTTCCGACATCAAGGTGTGTGGTTCGGCCGGCGAGCTTGCCATTGAAAGCAGCCTTCAAAACAAAATCCGGGGTCATATTCGGAACCTTAAGCTCGTTGGAGCCGGTGTTGTACTGGGTGGTAAGAATTGACGAAAGACCGGCGGGGAAAATGACGCCGCTGGCACTGCCACTTCCCACCTGTTGCTCGGGGTTCTCCAGTGAAAAACCAAAAGCTGTGGCCTTCGAGGCATGATAGACAAAACGCACCTGAGGATACCGGCCCTGGACTAGACCTGCTACATAGTTGGTGTCGATCACCTGTGTCGTAGCCACATCGCCTGGCCAGGGAAGAATGTCCGTCTTCTCGGGGGTCATCAGCGAGAACAGCTGCCCCGCCGTAAGCTCGTATTTGCCCCACGCATAGTCAAACCAAGCTTGCCGAATGCGGAAACCGTAGCTCGAGCTGGTCACCGCCACGTTGCCTGGGACCGTTCCACCGAAATCCATTTCGAAGTAACCGGCGGCCCTGCTTTTTTGCAAATCTGCATCAACCCGGATGGCAAGCCGTGTGCTTTGTGGCGACAAACGGAATTCGCTGGTGTTACCCGGGGCTCCGTTGTCAAAAGGGATGCTCGTAAAACTGGTGCCGACGTTTCCTCCCGAGTTGGTTGAACGGTATACCGCCGTAAGGGCAGGGTACCCGATCAGGCGGACCTTCGCGGGGCCTAATTTCACAGCGGGGGTGTCAGGCGTCACGTCCGCGATTTCTGGGCCACGTTGCAGCTCTTCTTCGACTTTCTGCTGTTCCGGGGTCAGCGGCTCCTGATCACTCGGTGGTGGGTTTTGTGGTGCCTGTGGTTTCGTCGCTATGCTTGTCTCCACAGATGGGTGATAGACCGCCGATACGATGTTGCTGCTGTCGGTCCCATCCCTTTGGAGGGCGTTCGCGAGCATTTCTTTTTGTTCCGCCAAAGCTTGTTGCAGAGCTTCGATTTGGGCCTGCTGATGCTCCAATGTTTTCTGCTGTGATATCACCAGCGACTTCAGTTGGTCGAATTCTGTTGCGTCTCTGGTGGTTTGTGCCCTGGATAAGGTGGAGCTCATCAGGAAAACAAGGGACACTATCGCAATTGCCTTAGATAGTTGCATGACTTATCCGTCCTTTCGCGGGGGTTAGGGCGGCCTCGGCAATGTGCTTGGGGGCGACCAGGATGCCATTACGGCAGAATGAAAAGTCCATTTAATCCGGGTTAACTCGACCGCCCCAGGAACACCAAAAATCAATCGAGTGCCATCACTTACGTGAAACGCCCAGGTCGCAGAAAGTCACATCTCTGACATGCTTCTCATTTCAGTTTCATTCATGAGCTTGTAACCACGCTGTAACAAACGTCTGATAGCTAGCTAAGTCGGCCTCTTGTTTCGCCGCCCTGTCAGTCTGAGAGAAAACCTGTGAGGATCCTGCCCATGAGTGCAAAGCTCCCTATTCACTTTGGTGCGGCGGTAGCACTCGCCATGTCATTTACTGCCTGTGGTGGCGGCGGAGCGGGTGGCGGGGTCAAACTACAAGGCGCAGGAGCGAGCTTTCCTGCCCCGCTGTACTTGAAGTGGTTTAAAGCCTACAACGGTACCCATCCCAACATACAAGTCGACTACCAATCGATTGGAAGCGGAGGAGGCGTAAAAAGCTTCATGGACCGGACGGTCGATTTTGCGGCCAGTGACGCAGCAATGAAACCGGAAGACATGGCCAAAGTTGAAGGGGGCGTGCAACTCGTGCCCATGACAGCCGGAAGCATCGTGCTCGCCTATAACGTGCCCGAGCTTGCGAATCTTCGTTTATCGCGGGAAGCTTATGCCGGGATTTTTCTCGGCAAGGTCAAGACCTGGAATGACCCGGTCATCGCGAAGGCGAATCCGGGTGTGAAACTGCCCAATGAACCCATCAACGTTGTCGTGCGAGCCGACAGCAGCGGCACGAGCTTCGTTTTCTCTCAGCATCTAAGCACCATCAGTGCCGACTTCAACAAAAATGTAGGTACTAATAACATGCCCAACTGGCCGGTGGGAACCAAGTCTAAGGGGAACGAGGGTGTGACCGCGAGCCTTATGACCACTCCCGGATCAATTGGGTACGTGGAATATGGTTACGCGCATAGCCAGAACCTCCACATGGCAACGCTCGAAAACAAGTCTGGCAATTATGTTGCTGCCACCACCGATTCGGCTAAGGCGGCGCTTGCTTCTGCGCAGCTTCCTGCAGATCTGATTGTTTGGGTGTCGGACCCCGAGGGAAAGGACGCGTATCCGATCGTCACTTTTACCTGGATGATCCTCTACAAGAAATACGACAACAAAGAAAAGCTCGATGCTCTGAAATCACTCGTTGCGTACGGCCTGACAGATGGCCAGAAAGATTCTGAAGCCCTCGGTTATGTGCCATTACCTGACGGCGTCGTGTCCAAAGCGCAAGCAGCCATTGCCGCACTTTAGGGCGGAATTCAGAGAATCAAGGAAGGCAAGCAAAAGCGGCTTGTATGGCATCTGTTCCGGACATCACACGCGCTCATGAAGAAGTTGCGGCTTGGCATCCTGGTCAGATCTGGAATCCGCCATCCGCTGCCCAGAAGTGGATAGACAGGGTATTTCGCCAACTCTGTGTGGCCTTTGCCGCCAGCGTAATCGTATTGTTCGCAATCCTTGTCTTAGAGATCGGAGTCCAGGCCATACCCGCTTTCCGCGAGTACGGCGTCGGTTTTCTCTATCGGGCCACTTGGGATCCCAACAAGGCGAACTACGGCATCCTGCCTGAGATCTGGGGCACCCTCTACACCTCTTTGCTGGCTTTGTTTGTCGGTACTTTGTTTGGAGTTGCTGCGGCCATTTTCCTGAGCGAAGGCTACTTGGGCGAAGCAGTTTTCAGGCTCCTGAAGGTCTGCCATTTGGACTTTCATCCGATTTGGGGAAAGCTACCGTCGCGCATTGAGACAATCCTAAAGACCCTCATCGAACTGCTTGCTGCCGTCCCTAGCGTCGTGTATGGCCTCTGGGGTCTGTTCGTTGTCATTCCTTTGATCCGACCCGTGTGTAACTGGCTGCATTCACAATTTGGTTGGTTTCCTCTGTTTTCGACGGATTTGAGTGGTCCTGGCATCCTCCCGGCGGTGCTGGTTTTGTCGATCATGATCTTGCCCACAATAACGGCCATTAGCCGCGATGCATTGGTGTCTGTGCCGCCGAAATTGCGGATGGCCGCATATGGACTCGGCGCGACGCGCTGGGAAACCATACTAGGCGTGCTCCTCCCAACCGCGTCTCGCGGAATCTTCGGCGGCATTGTTCTTGCCTTTGGACGCGCGCTAGGCGAAACGATGGCGTTAGCCATGCTCGTCGGCAACGCAAACCGCCTCACGGTTTCACTCTTCTCTCCTGCCAATACGCTTGCAGCGTTGCTGGCTAACAGCTTTCCGGAAGCAGGTGCAAAGGAGATTCCCGTTTTGATGTATGCCGCGTTAGTGCTGCTAGCGATCACGCTGATTGTCAATTTGTTCGGCGCGCTGATCCTCGAACGCGCTTCAGCGGGGACCCGATGACCGACGCCAAGGACAAAGCCGCAAAGCACTCTGAGGATAAAGAGACCCTCGTGATGCGCGTGGAACAAGAGGCCGTCCAAAATCCCTTTGAGGGAGTGGATTTCTCCGAGCTTGAGCTCTCCCTGTACCGGCCGAGAACACTGTTTAGCATCATCTTAAGTTATGTCGTTGCTGCCATGACATTGTTTGCACTGATCCCTTTGTTCGCTGTGCTTGGGATGCTTCTTTGGCGTGGTGGAAAGGTGCTCAGCCCCACATTGTTCACCAATCTGCCCCCTGCTCCTCTCGAGCAGGGCGGTGGCTTTGGCAATGCCATCATCGGCACACTGATCATGGTCGGAATTGCGACACTTATTACCGTGCCGCTCGGAGTTCTGACCGGAGTCTATCTGGCGCAGGCTCCCAGCGAAAGCAAATTGGCGTCGGCGGTCCGGCTATGCTCTAAGGTTCTGACAGGCTTTCCTTCGATCCTCGCGGGTGTCTTTGCCTACGGAGCCATCGTTCTCATAACCGGCGGTTACTCGGCTATCGCTGGGGGAATCGCCCTGTCCATCCTCATGTTACCGACTATCATTTTGACTGCCGAGAGCGCGATTTCGATGGTGCCTGCCAAGATGAAGGAGGCCTCGATCGGCATGGGCGCCACCGGTGCGCAGACGGTATGGATGGTTCTGCTCCCGACGGCCATGCCTGGCATTCTAACGGGCATCATGCTGGCGGTAGCTCGCGCAGCCGGAGAAACTGCGCCGCTTCTGTTCACGGCACTGTTCAGCAACTATTGGCTCGCCAGCCATGGTCGCCTGAATCTCATGCAACCCACGGCCTCACTCGCTGTGCTGATTTACAACTTCGCAGGCATGCCCTTCAAGAATCAGGTCGAATTGGCATGGGCGGCCGCACTCGTCCTGGTGACCTTGGTTCTCATTCTAAACCTAATTGGTCGCAGTTTTTCGCGACAACAGATTGAATAGCAGGAGCGTTTTAATTATGGCTACGGGAATGGTTCCCGGTACAGGGGATGCAATGGTTCAACAAGGCGGGACGATGGCTGTTCGAGCCAAAGAAGAAGTAATCATGGATTGCGAAATCAAGGAACTTTTCTATGGGACCTTCAAGGCGGTCCGAGACACGAAAGTCCCCATCAAGAAAAACTCCATCACTGCCTTCATCGGGCCCTCAGGATGCGGAAAGAGCACAGTGCTGCGTTGCTTGAATCGAATGAACGATCTGGTGCGCGGATTCCGTTTCAAGGGTCACGTTAAGTACCGCGGCAAGGATATCTACGATTCCGCGATCGATCCCGTTGCCGTAAGACGCTATATCGGAATGGTTTTTCAGCAGCCGAATCCGTTCGCCACAAGTATTTTCAACAACGTTGCCTTCGGATTGCGGATTAACAATTACAAGGGAAGCAAAACCGAGAAGGTCGAGCAGGCACTTAAGCGAGCAGCCCTTTGGGACGAGGTAAAGGATAAGTTACAGACCGATGCCTTGTCCCTATCCGGCGGGCAGCAGCAAAGGTTGTGCATTGCCAGGGCCGTGGCCACCGATCCAGAAGTGCTTTTGATGGATGAGCCCTGTTCGGCCCTTGATCCCATTGCTACTCGCAAGATCGAAGAACTGATGCTGGAGCTCAAAAAACGGTACACCATTGCCATTGTCACGCACAATTTGCAGCAAGCGCAACGCGTGGCAGATGAAACCGGGTTCCTCTACGTGGACACCTCCGGCGGCGGACGCACTGGCTACCTGGTGGAGTTCGGCGATTCGAAGGAAATGTTTGCGAATCCGAAGGAACAGCACACCAAGGAATACATCCGTGGCGAATTCAGCTGAAAAGTTTTACGACGACGGACGAGTTCAGCCGATGCAGGTTTAGCGCTACAACTTGAGTTCTTTGCAGTGTATTCGGAGAAACGTGGAATGAACCTTGGGAAGCATAGCATTTTGGGACTCGGTTCCGTAAAGGTTGCACTCGCCGTGTCGCTCGTAATGGGCGGCGGGTTTGGCTGCTCGAGATCGAGCCCACCTCCGGTTGTGGACGAAACCGAGCCGAAGGAATCAATTCCCGCGAATGCTACGCACCTAAGAGGAGCGGGAGCAACGTTTCCTAGTCTCCTGTACAGACGCTGGTTTTCGGCTTACCACGGAATCAATCAAGGTACGTATGTAACGTATGAAGCTGTCGGGAGCAGCGAAGGTGTCCGTCGTTTTATCGGAAAAAGCATTCCCGTTGAACAATCAGTGGATTTTGCCGCGAGTGATGCGGCCATGTCCGACGCAGAAATTGCGAGAGCGGATAACAATGTTCTGATGATTCCGGCAACGGCTGGGTGCGTGGTGCTGGCCTACAACCTGCCCGGCTACACCGGTGAACTCCGCCTGTCACGCCGGACGTACACCGCAATCTTCGAAGGAGATATCAAGGATTGGAGTGATCCGCAAATTGCGCGTGACAATCCTGGAGTCAAATTCCCGCACCTCACCATAACGACAGTGGTAAGGCAGGACGGGAGTGGAACGACGTTTGCCTTCACCCGTAACCTTGACACGATCAGTGACAAATGGAGAGCACGTTACGGTCCTGCCACGCTGGTCGATTGGCCAGGCAACGCGATGCGAGCCACTGGCAACCAGGGTGTCGCGGGGCTCATCGAGGAATCAAATGGCTCCATCGGGTACGTAGGGTACGAATTTGCAAGGCGGATTGGGCTTAACTTTGCGAGTTTGGAGAACAAGGATGCCAAGTACGTAAAGCCTTCCGAACAAAGCTGCGCAAAAGCGTTGGCGACCGCCGTTGTTCCGGAAAATCTCAGAATGTTTGTACCGGACCCACCTGGTCCCGATTCCTACCCGCTTGTAACCTTCTCCTGGATTCTTCTCCACAAGTCCTACCGAGACGCATCTACAGCCGACGAGGTTCGAAAGGTATTGCAGTGGTCTCTTCAGGACGGGCAACGCTACGCCTCCGAACTTGGCTACGTGGCTCTGCCCTCGGAGGTCGCGACAAAGGCGCTCGCTGCCATAGATACTATCGGCCCGCGAAGTCGCTAGGACCGCGGCCTCGATTTCCGCTTTTGACCAACAACGTCCCCGTCTACGCGGAAAATCATAAACCCAGAAAGGCGGCTGTCAATGCGACAGCACAACTATTCATCTTTGCTTTCGATGTACCAGCGCGCTCTTTAGACTAAAGAACGGTTAACATTTCGAGCCGGCAGTGTTCAGCAAAGATTGCAGCAGATGGTCCGCGAATTTCGTTGACTACTTTTTTCTCGCCTTCAAATGCGAGTCCCACCTTTTCACTCACGGATACTGACGTATTCGTCTGCATCGGCCACTGCGATTACACCGCAGAATTCGGGAGCCTCCAACACCCGCCTTCAGGCCATCTCGAATGACACAAAGCAGTTAGCTTCCGGTAGAGAAGTTTTCAGCGCAGAACACGACAAAGGTAGAGCAGGTCGCGTTCGCGCAGACCGTGCGTCAGTTTTGGTGGGCGCCCCGAGCGTGGCAATCACGAGCCGCCGGGCATGCTGCAACCGGGCCGAACACCAGAAACTGCGACCGAAGACATGTTGCGCGGCTCCAGGTTGAGATCGACTGTAACGTGCCTGCAATCAGATTGTGAAAGTATCTACAACACTCGGGCGCGCCAAACGCTCGCTCGAGGATTACGGTCCTAACGAGCAATGATCTGTCAGATTTCGATTTTGTTTGATATGGGTCTGGAATTGAGGATTTCCTATGAGCACCGAAAGTTTACCAGTCGTCTCGAAACCAAATGACTCCGCTATCGCGCCTCAGCTGGCCGCGCGGTACGGAATCGCTCCGACGCATTTCGCCGATACTCTCCACTGGCTTTATGCTCGCCACCTTCTTTGTGACAACGACGTGGACCCTGCCGTCACCAACGCCCGTGAGCATTACGAAGCCTTTGCACGATCCGTCCGCGACATTCTTTCTCAACGCTGGGTGCTTACGAACAAGACCTACCATCACGCCAATCCCAAGCGCGTTTACTACCTGTCGATGGAATTCCTCATTGGGCGCTCGCTATCGAACAATGTGACAAACCTGTTACTCGATCCCCTCCTTGAAGGGGTCATCGACCAGAAGGATGTAGACTGGCTCGCACTGCTACAAAAAGAGCCCGACGCGGGATTGGGCAATGGCGGGCTCGGCCGACTCGCAGCGTGCTTTCTAGATTCCATGGCCACCTTGCAATTGCCCGCCATGGGTTACGGCCTTCGCTATGAATACGGCATGTTCAAACAGACGATTCAGGATGGTTGGCAGCATGAGGTCCCCGACAATTGGCTGCGTCATCCGGATCCGTGGGAGGTCGCGCGACCATACGCTCGCGTAACGATCAAACTTAACTGCTCATTCATCCACGATGGGGCTTTGCGTGCGATCGCAGGTCACGAAACCGAGCTGTATGGGATTCCGTTCGATCGGCCCATCGTGGGATACGGAGGCGAGAACATCAATACACTCCGCCTTTGGGCCGCGGCCGCGCCAGACTATTTTGACTTCCAAACGTTCAGCACTGGCGATTTCGTCGGTGCGCTAGCGGAAACACTGGCAGCCGAGTCCATTACCCGGGTGTTGTATCCAGACGATTCCACTAGCATGGGCCAGGCGCTTCGATTTGTGCAGGAATATTTTCTGGTCGCTTGTTCGCTCGCCGATCTCGTTCGGCGCTTCCGCCACGACAACCAGGATTGGTGCGCCTTCCCCGAAAAAGTGGCCATTCAACTGAACGATACTCACCCTACAATGGCAGTTGCCGAGTTGATGCGCATCTTGCTCGACGAAGCCCGTCTCGGTTGGGATCAGGCTTGGGACATTACCCAAGAAACGCTCGCCTACACCAACCACACACTGCTTCCCGAGGCACTCGAAAGATGGCCGGTCGAGTGGTTTGGCATCGTGGCGCCCCGGCTCCTCGAGATCATCTACGAGATCAATCGGCGCTTCCTCGATGACGTGCGGAAACGATTCCCGGGAGACGAGAATCTTGTTGCACGTGTGAGCCTGATCGAGGAAGGGGCGGTCCGCAAGGTTCGTATGGCGAATCTCGCCATTGTCGGTTCGCACAGCACCAACGGCGTTGCCGCAATTCATTCTGAGCTTCTTCGCACGACGACGGTCAAAGAGCTGGCGGAGATTTTTCCCGAGCGTTTTAATAACAAGACCAATGGCGTAACCCCACGACGTTGGCTTCGCCTTTGCAACATACCTCTCGCGCAGGCAATTAGCGAAGCCATCGGTGAAGAATGGATTACTGACCTTAGCCAGCTCTCGAGGCTAAAACCACTGGCTGACGATGCAACTTTCCGTGGCGCCGTTCTGAAAGCTCAAAACGACTGTAAGGCTCACTTCGCGGCCTGGCTCAAAGCCACCTCCGGGATCACGGTCGATCCTGAAACGATGTTTGATTCCCAAGTGAAGCGCATCCATGAATACAAGCGTCAGGTGCTAAATGCCCTGCGTATCATCGTCCTCTATAACCGACTGCGCGAAGATCCCGAAACTAGGATGCCGGCTCGCACTTTCTTCTTTGCGGGCAAAGCTGCGCCTGCTTACCACCTTGCGAAGCTCATCATCAAATTCATCAACAATCTCGCGAGAACCATCGACGGCGACCCCGCAGTCAAAGGCCGCCTGCGTGTTCTGTTTCTCCCCGATTATCGGGTTACGCTCGCGGAACACCTGATACCAGCCAGCGACGTCTCCAACCAGATTTCCACCGCGGGGTACGAAGCCAGCGGTACCAGCAACATGAAATTCATGATGAACGGTGCGCTCACCATTGGTACCCGCGATGGCGCTACTATCGAAATGGCAGAAGCCGCGGGTGAAGACAACCTCTTCCTGTTCGGCCTCACCGCCCAGCAAGTTGCCGACAGCCGAGGCTGGTACAATCCTCGCTGGCATTACGAACAGGAACCAGAAACCCGCGCTGCACTGGACTTGATCTTCTCCGATCATTTCAGCCGCAACGAACCTGGGGTTTTCGCTCCTTTGCGCGACACGTTGCTCACGCACGGTGACTTTTACATGCATCTGGCGGACCTAAAATCTTATCTCGAGGCGGACGCGGGACTCTGCAAACTGTGGGATGATCCTCATGCCTGGGCTCGCAAGGTTATTCTGAACATCGCAAGTTCGGGACAGTTTTCTAGTGACCGCACGATCTCGCAATATGCTTCTGAAATCTGGAAGGTGGCACCTTGCCCCGTACCTTAAGTGTTCCTTCAACGCGGTGACTGGCGTTCCCGACCGTTGGTGTGGTTTTCTTGATGATGCTCGACTGAGCTCCGCCCCAATCAGCGAGGCCTCCGTTCCGCCAACTCCATCAGTCTCGCATGCGTCCCGAGCGTCTCACATCCCGTATCAGCATCGGGATTCAATCGCGTGTAGCTCCCATCGTTGTGGAGTTCCCAAGCTTGGCGCCGGTCGTGCAAGCAAATGTCCAGGATTTCCCATAGCCTCTGTTTCGCAGGTGGGGCCATTATGGGCGTCACGACCTCAACGCGTTTCGAGAGGTTGCGATACATCCAGTCAGCTGATCCTATAAAAAAATCGCCCTCAACTGGGTTATCGAGTGCGGCGGCGAAGTGGAAAATCCGGGAGTGCTCCAGGAAGCGCCCGATGATAGAGCGCACGCGAATCCCCTCGGTACGGCCCGAAATCCCTGGCCGTAGGCAACAAAAACCTCGGATAATCAAATCGACTGTTACGCCCGCCGTGGCAGCCCCGCTCAAGGCTTCGATCATTTCCGGGTCTTCGAGCTGGTTCATTTTGGCGATGATCCGTGCCGGCAGGCCAGCTCGTTTATTGTCGGTCTCCCGGTGGATCAGCTCGATGAAGCGCGAGCGCATCGTATTTGGGGCCACCAGAAGGGCCTGCGGAGCCGGCGGCTGGGAGCGTCCTGTCAGGTAGTGAAAAAGATGTACCACATCGTTTGTGATTACTGGGTCGCTTGTAAACAGCCCGACGTCCGTATATAGGCGAGCGGTTCGCACGTGGTAATTTCCGGTCCCAATATGCACGTAACTCCGCAGTTCCGAAGCCTCCTTGCGAACCACCAATGCGAGTTTTGCATGCGTCTTCAAGCCCTGCACACCAAATGTGACATGAGCACCGGCTCTTTCGAGCTGAGCGGCCCAATGCAGGTTCCGCTCCTCATCAAAGCGGGCTTTGATCTCAATCACGCAGGCAACCTGCTTGCCTGCTTCTGCAGCCTTGACGAGCGACTTCACAAACGGGGTGTCGTCGCCAACACGGTATGCCGTCATCTTAAGGGCCACCGTTTGCGGATCGTCAGCAGCTGAGGCAATGAACTGTTCCACACTGTGCTCAAAGCTATCGTATGGGTGGTGGACTATCAGGTCACTGGCCCGGATGAGAGAAAAGATCTCTGCGCTCTCCTGAAGGGGCAACGATGGCAAGGGACTCCAGGGTGCATCTCTTAGATCTGCCCGCGGCAGGGCCGCGATCTGGAACAGAGAGGTATAGTCCAGTTCGCCAGGAACATCGTAGACGTCCAGATCAGAAAGCTTGAATCTCTGGCATAGCATCTCTCGGATCGATGCCGTCGCTCCTGGAGCAAACTCCAGCCGGATGACCGGTTCATACCTCCGTTGCCGGATTTGCTCTCGGACTATGTCGGGCAGAGCCTTGTCTGATTCGTCATCGATGTCGACTTCCGCGTCTCGCGTCAAACGGAACAGCGTTGTTCCGGTGAGCTCCATACCGGCGTACAGCTTGTGTGCATTGCCGCGAATGACTTCGTGCAGTGGAACAAAGACTTGCTCGCCTGCCGGCGCCGCCGATTCGAGGGAAATCCACTGCTTAAGAACGTCTGGAACCTTCACGCGGGCGTAGGACATGGTCTCTTTTTGCGGATCACGCAGTAGGAACGCCAGGGACGTTGATAGATTCGACAGGAAGGGAAAGGCGTGCGCCGGATCGAACACCAATGGAGTAAGAGCGGCTGAGATCTTAGAATCGAAGTAGCGGCCGGCTTCGGCCTGCTCGGTGGATGTTAGTTGGTCCCATTTTCGCAAATGGACTCGCTGCTTTGCCAGTTCCGGGACGATCTGGTCGCGGAAACAGTCAGCTTGGCGCTCGAGACTACGTGTTATCCTGTCGCGAATCTGTTGGAGCAGCTTTATTCGCTCAGGCGTAGCGTCACTACGTAGGATTGCGATCCGCTTCATAAAAAATTCGTCCAAATTCGACGTAAAGATCGCGAGGAATTTTGCTCGTTCAAGCAGGGGCGTCCGATCATCGAGCGCTTCTGCCAGGACACGATCGTTGAAATCCAACCAGCTTAAATCTCGATCAAGCCAGATGTCGGAGAGGGGCTGTGTAACTTCACGATTGAGAACACCTTCGTCGCCAATCGACACCATTGCGCTGGCAGCTCTCATAAATGGTCCCTTTCCAAAAGCTGAGCTCTTTTGCAGCAATTAGGCGGCGCAGGTCTGCGCGGTGATTCTACCGCACCGGAGCTCAAAAAGGATGAATGCTCACCTCCGATGAGCACGGGTTGCGCAACTTTAACATCTCTGTAACCCAGTTAACGGACAAAATTCGAAAAACCGAGCGTCCTCCATCACCATCCGCCGCTAAAATGGAGATGCCCATCGCGTTGTTCCGTTTCTGATCGCGCCTTGCGCCTGTAGTCAAACAAGAATAACTGAGTGATGTTCAGTCCATCCTTATAATGTGGGCTGATGCCAACCACGGCGTCCGTCAATTCGCGGGTGGTATTCAGATGCTCGCGAGGAAATAACGAAATCAAACTATTTTTGGAACGGATGAGAATTGCCGAGCAACAGCCCTTCATTAAGCTTTTCGGAGCAAAAGTCCGCTTCCGCAAATCCCTGCTAACAAAGATGCTCCGAGTATGCCGATTTTCGACATATCTAGCAGGGCTCCCTCACCGAAAGCCAGGGTAGCGATGAATAGGGCCATTGTGAAACCAATTCCGCAGAGGGAGCCAGCACCAAAGATATTCCCCCATGAGAGTTCTGAGGGGAGCTTTGCTAATCGTGTCTTTACCGATAACCAGGCGAACATCCAAATTCCTAGGGGTTTGCCAATGAGAAGCCCAAGAGCCACGCCCATGCTGGCAGGATGTCTTATCGCTGGCAAAATGTTCCCCAATATTCCCACGCCCGCATTTGCGAAAGCAAAAAGTGGCATCACGAGAAAACTCACCCAAGGATGAAGGTTGTGCTCGATGCGGTGCAGAGGAGATTGGACTAGTTCGCATTGTTCTTCTAGCGTGCGAACCGCAGCAAGGGCCTCCGCGGAATTTGGGGAGGCGCCCTCAAATTGATCCAAGACCCGACGGCCTCGTTCAAGAAATAGGTCACGATCAACATACGTTCGTACTGGGATTGTGAATGATAGTAGAACACCGGCAACGGTCGCATGAACTCCTGACTTCAGTACCGCCCACCAGACGAAGATTCCGATCGCTGTGTAGAACATAGGCTTACGAACGCCTAGCAGGTTTGCTCCAAAGCACAGCGCCACTCCAGCAAGGGCGACAACCAGGCTGAAAACTGCGATTTTGTCGGTGTAGAAGAGGGCGATGACCAGCACGGCAATAATGTCGTCCACGATAGCCAGAGCCGTAACAAAAATCTTGAGAGACACTGGAACGCGGCGGCCAAGCAAGGAGAGCACGCCAAGCGCGAACGCGATGTCGGTGGCCATGGGGATGCCCCATCCCTTCTGTGCATCGCTGTTTCCGTGCGTCACTAAAACATAGATAAGTGCTGGGACAATCGTTCCGCCAAGGGCCGCAACGAATGGGAAGGCAGCTTGTCGTACGGAAGATAATTCTCCGATTAAAGCCTCGCGTTTAATCTCGAGCCCGACCAGAAAGAAGAAAATCGACATGAGGCCGTCATTAATCCATTGCAGTCGAGTCTCTGATAAGGAGAACCGGCCAAATCCGATAGAAACTTGCGTGTTCCAGAGTTCGTAATAGGTCTGCGACCAAGGCGAGTTAGCCCAAACGAGGGCCACAATCGTACTGACGAGAAGCAGAATTCCGCCGGCAGCCTCCAGTTTTGCAAATCGCAAAAAGACACTGGTGAGCAGTTCTATGGGGACAACTCCGGTGCTCGTCGGCTGCCTACGTTCCGATGTCATTTACTTACTGCTTTAGTCCACGATCGCGAGCGAGCGAGACTACTTCGAGTAGACGACAATAAAAATGGCGGCCAACCCTTGCTGGTCAAACCGCCAGTCCAGTCTTGGACGTCCCGCCCGAACGCACAAGACTGACTTAGAAATCGTCCACGTTTAAGATTTCTGTGTGTTAAACATACGATTTAAGAATCGAGAGCGCCGGGTGCACCGATTAGCGCATTTCACAACCGCCCACATGTCGTGATGATTCCAAGTCTAAGCACACATCGTTGTGTGGTGAGCGGACCATTATTTTCATTTGCCAGTCTTCAAAGCGTCGGGGATGGGGCAATTCGGCCACCGGCCTGACCGAAGTTACCCGGTCGGACTTGGTGCAGCCGGCGCCTCGTGGACAGAGCTTATCTGGTCGCATCTTGACTTGACTTTGGCTGCGGCAACTCTCGTGATCGCCAGCCGAGCCGCCCTCGGAGCACAGCTTCACGGCCCATCTCGGGATCACAAAGCACTGCCTTCCGACAAAGAAGTACTCCTCGTCTATTTCAACGGGAGGAGACTAAAAGGTAGCGGAAGCCTCGTTAGCGCCGCCTTGTGTCAGTTTTGTGGGTAGTAAAGCGGACACTAATCCCTGTGATTTCAGAATCGGCAGCCAATATCACACATTCCGTTCCATCTAAATGCTGCCGGGATCATGGACCATTTGTGTCCTTTGTGAACATTCGTTAACGGCCCCGATCAGAGTTGCCGATATATAAAGACTGGTTCTCTTGGTGTACCTGCGAAGGACTAACAGCAGAGTCGACCTGAGAAATGGTCTCCAGTCTCACGGACAAATCATCCCGGATCACGGAGCGGCCACCACCGCGAGACTGGAAAGAGGAAGGAGGAGCTCATGATCGAACGCACAAATGTCCAGCTGCGAACGCGGGCATTAATCGTAGACGATCAATTGGCTGTCCCCACTACGGCAGGTGGGCGAGCCGTGCGTGCATTGGCGACCGAACTCACTAGGCAGAACGTGGATGTCGTCGAATCGCTAAGTTTTGTCGACGGAACCACAGTAGCCACCTCCGACGCCACCATCACATGCATATTTGTGACCTGGACCCTAGGAGACGATGACGATAGATCTCACCGGGAGGGCCTCGAACTCCTGCGCAAGGTGCGCTCCTTTAACGCAAAGATCCCAATATTTCTGATGGCGGATCGCCATGGCAACCGGTCTATCACCGTGGAAGTTATGGGCCTCAGCGATGAATTTGTGTGGCTGCTCGAGGACACGGCGCCATTTATTGTTGGCCGCGCTTTGGCCGCGATGCAGCGGTATCTCGACATGCTTTTGCCTCCGTTCAGCGATCATCCTCTCCCTCACGGTGAGGAGTGGGCTCCGGTCCACTGGCACCTCCTAGGGATGAATGCTCATCGGCGCGGAGGGAACAGATCATATTGGATAGAAAACTGAAGTCTCGTGGCCTCCGCGTCGGCTCGATTGTTTTGAACATGCGTTCCGTAAAGGAACTCACCGCCAACCGAGATCGCGTCTCGAATTTTCCAAATCAAGTTTGCGGCAGCATACTGACTGCTGTGGAATGCCTCTGGCAACTGTGTCGACAAGTTCTGTACATGAACGTAGCCATAGGTTGCTGTAGAGCGCCATCGAGGGCTCCAGGAATGTTGATAAGCGATATAGCCTCCGAATGCCGGCAATGCCTGAAGGTTTCCCTGTGCATTGAAGGCCGCGTCAGCTGCCTGCCCATCGAGGTCGATCAGGTATCTGCCAATTCCTTGGCCGTAGTTCATCTGAAAGAGAACCGAATCGCGGGAAGCAACCGAGTGTGCCCCTGCAAAAGTCAAGCCCCAACCGAATACGTGAGATTCCCCCAGGATCGGGGAATATCCGCGCAGGTCGCGAAAGATACTCGAGACTTGCAAATGTCCTTGTTCGGCGTCAAACCGGTACTTCAACGCGAAATCGGGGACTGAATAGGTTGCACTAGCGTTCGAACTTCTGGTCTGAATGTCCGTTAAGGGTTGCTCGACCGAAACCGCCATACTGTTGCCTCCTCCAAGTGGCTGCGTGTACCGCACTTGGGCTTGAGTCGCATAGGTATTACCGTTTGGACCCTGGAAATCGAGCGTATCAGGGTCCGTATCGACATCGAGAAAAGTTGAGTATGTGTATCCCAGAAGGAA
>Ga0207852_1000060_pt1 | contig 15983 bp, 17 predicted proteins | sample LuqExpMetagenom3_FD_187761 | JGI IMG/M metagenome (GOLD analysis project Ga0207852, IMG submission 187761) | Tropical forest soil microbial communities from Luquillo Experimental Forest, Puerto Rico - Sample 3 (SPAdes) | ecosystem: Environmental > Terrestrial > Soil > Tropical forest ...
AGACCGTATTTGATACCCTTGCGTTGGGGAAGTCGCAGCCTCCCCGTTAAATGGTGATCCCATTCAAGTGCTGCTCGCTCAGTTTTGGAGCGAGCCGATGGATGGGTCTCTTGTTCATCTCACAATCTTTCTTACCGCCACCTTTGCCGGCGCACTCGTTGCGGGTCTTTCCGGCTTTGCATTCGGCCTCATAGCGGCTTCGCTTTGGCTCTACATCCTGTCGCCCCTGCAGACCGCGAGCCTGATTATCGCATTCGGACTGATCGTGCAGAGCTATTCGGTCTGGAAACTCCGCCAGGCAATCCTCTGGCGCAGGCTTTGGCCATTTCTAATCGGCGCAGCCGTTGGCGTTCCCATCGGTGTCAGTATCTTGACCTGGGCCAAACCCGCGCACGTGCGCGTCGTAACCGGAGTTCTGTTGGTTCTGTACAGCCTCTACGCGCTTTCTCGACGTGCCACGAAGCCCATTACGGCTGGGGGAACAGCCGCTGATGCAGGTGTCGGCTTCCTCAACGGCATCCTCGCTGGGTTCACCGGCCTTGCCGGCATTCTGGTGACAATCTGGTGTGGAGTCCGCGGCTGGCCGAAAGACGAACAACGCACGACATTCCAACCAGTAGCCGTTGCCATATTCCTGATGAGCGCCGCATGGCTTGGCGGAGCAAACCTAATTTCGGCCGATACGATTAGGCTGTTCATTTACGGCCTTCCGTTTTTATTCGCCGGCACTTGGCTCGGAATGAAGTTGTACAGGCGCATCAATGAGACGACGTTCCGAACGGTCGTCCTAGTGTTGATCTTGATTTCAGGCGTCGCATTGATCGCTTAGTTCGTTCATATCTAACAAGGGAGTGCTGAAAATGAAGTGGATCACCAGAGAACATGTCAAAGTCGATCGCGTGGCCTGTCCGTGGCTCATCAAAAAGTTCGTCGACAAGGATGCTGAATTCTTTTTTATCCCCGCCGATAAAGTTATGGACGAAGCGAAGCGTCTCGGAGCGACACCCTATGACGTCAAGGGCGTCGAGCTCGGACATCACGGCAAGGAGTGCTCGTTCGAGGCGATCTTAAAAAAATACAACCTGACGACGAATCCTGCGCTCGTGCTGCTCGGAAAAATCGTCAACGGCGCCGACACGGACAATACGCTCTATGCTCAACCCGAAGGGCCCGGTCTGGAAGCGATTGCTGAAGGATTTCGTCACTTGGGCCACAAAGACGACCACGCGCTTAATGCCGCTGAATGGGTCGTTTACGATGCGCTTTATGCGTACTGCCAGGAGATGGTGCGGCAAGGAAAGCCGAACGGCGACTTCAAATAGCCCTACGATCTAATAACCAAATCAAAAGATGGTTCACGTTTACTCTTTTGCACGGGCTGAAATCGCGATCCGGGTTTTCCGTCTGGCACCCTGAGGCTGCCGGACGCGGCCCCGACCTGCCGGATCGGCCAAGGCCTCCAGTTGACGTAAATCCTGGTTCGCCTCGGCCAAGAGCCAGTCGCGAAATGCTACCAGCTTGGGCAGGCTGGCCGTCGCTTTGGGGGAAACGATCCAATAGGATTTCGACAGCGGCAGTGCGATCGTAAACGGTCTCACGAGCCGCCCGTTGACGAGGTCCCACGCGGCCAATGTGGTGCGGGCAAGCGCAATGCCGTGACCGTCGACAGCCGCGTCGATCAACATGCTCGCCCGATTTAGAATCGGCCCGTGAATCGCATCAGCCCCAGTGACGTTAGCTGCGTCAAGCCACGCGGACCACGCCGTGTGATCGTCGAGATGCAGCAGCGGCAATTTGAGCACGTCGTTGGGCCGGCCGAGGGCGGAACCAAGCCTGGGGCTGCACACTGCGAACAAATGTTCTGCGCATAAGCGCGTCACGTGCAATCCGGGCCAATGACCATCCCCATGACGGACCACGATGTCGACGTCTTCGCGTGCGAAGTCGACGTGATGCATCGTTGCTGAGACACGGAGGTCGATTCCGGGATGAGCCTCGGCAAACCGCCCAAGCCGGTGGACCAACCACTTAGCGGCGAAATCCGGCGAGGTGCTTACGGTTAAGGCACCCGACCTCTGCTGCTGCACCAGGCGTTCGGTTCCCATGGCAATGCGGTCGAGTGCGTCGCGCACGACAGCCAGGTACTCTTGGCCGGTGTTGGTAATAATCAATCGCTGCTTCTCGCGGTTGAAGAGCTTGACGCCGAGCTCCTCCTCCAGCGCTTTTACCTGATGGCTTACCGCGCCCTGCGTGACGCACAACTCCTCGGCGGCGCGCGTGAAACTCACGTGCCGGGCGGCGGCCTCGAAGGCCTTGAGTGCATTGAGCTGTGGCAGGCGCCGCAACATCATCTCCACTTCATGAAAAAAACTCAGAGTAGGGAAGCAACACGTTTCGTGCAAGGCGCGTTTACTGCGCAGGTTGGCGTCAAAGGCAACAAAAGCACTGGGTTTCCGCGCGACTGTCATGAGAAATATTCTGCCTGGCCCGAGAAATGATGCGTTGCTCCGCGGCTGAGAAATTGGATAGTGCACATCCAATCGGGCTCTAAACGCAGCCGCCCGGTTTTCCCAAGACGCTCCGTCCAAGCGCTGCTCCAGTCCCTTCAAGGGGCCAGGAGTTGCCTATGACCAACGGAAGCGGATCAATCGCCCAAGCTGCACCAGCTATCTCCTTGCCGGCGCCAGGTGCTTCGAGGACGCGCCTTCTTCTCGAGGGGCCCATCGTCTCCACGCTGTTGCGCCTTGCAGCGCCCAACATTGTAGTGAACGTCGTGCTCATCGCCGTAACGGCGACGGTAGACGCTCATTTCGTAGGTCGGTTGGGGCCCGACGCGCTGGCCGGACTCTCGCTCGTTTTCCCGCTGATAATGCTCATGCAACAGATGGCAAACTCGAGCATGGGCGGAGCCATCGCCTCGGCCATCGCACGCGCCATCGGCGCCGGTCAACATGCGGATGCCTCGGCGCTAGTCATTCATGCCATCGTCATCGCCGCGGGAATGGCCGCGATTTTCGCGTCGGTTCTGCTGATTGCTGGTCCCGCCATCTATGCATTGATGGGTGGTGCCGGCGACACTCGTGTCGCGGCCCTCGAATATTCAAACGCGATCTTTGCCGGCGCGCTTGCCTATTGGCTGCTTAGCACCTTGACCAGCGTCGTCCGAGGCACCGGCCAGGCAACTATACTGGCAGTGGTCTACCTCGCAGCCGAGGCCCTGCACATTCTGCTGGTGCCGGTACTGATGTTCGGCTTTGGACCGCTGCCGCCGCTCGGTATCACTGGTGCCGGCATCGCGACGGTCGCATCGTTTACAGCATCGAGCTCCGCGCTCGCGTGGTACATCGCTTCGGGGCGAACCGCCATCAAGCTCTCGCTGCGCGGAGTGCGACTCAACCAGCGACTGTTCGTCGAAATCCTGCGCGTCGGCGCTCCGATGTCGTTGCAGCCGATTCTCAACAATCTCGCGCTCGCAACGCTCACCGGCTTCGTCGGTACTTTGGGCGCGGCCCCACTTGCTGGCTTCGGCGTCGCAGTACGTCTCGAGTACCTGCTCTATCCACTAGCGTTTGGTCTCGGCGCCGGCGTGCTTGCGATGGTCGGAACCAACATCGGCGCCGGCAACTTGCCACGCGCTGCGCGCATCGCATGGACTGCGGCAGCGATAGCAGCGGGAGTCACTGGATGCATCGGATTGTTCGGCCTAACGTTACCGGACACATGGACCGGCCTATTCACTAAGGCCCCGGAAGTTCATGTCCTGGCGGCGAACTATCTTGTTATCGTCGGCCTTGCTTATCCATTCCTCGGATTAGGGCTCACGTTGGCGTCGACGTTTCAGGCAGCGGGACGACCGCTTTGGCCGCTCCTCGGCATTACAGGCCGCGCACTCATTGTCGCCCTCGGCGGCTGGATTGCTGTCCACTTCACCGGAACTGACCTCACCAGCCTTGCTGTAGTTGCCGCCTTCGGCTTGTTTGTTTATGGCGCCAGCCTGACCATCGCCTTTCGAGCTGGCGTCTGGCGGACCTCGCGGGTAGAGACAAGACTAGGCGCGACTAAGCGTAGCTGACTTGCCGCATCACTTTGCGATTGGGTTTCCGGTGAGCGCGGCGGAGTGCGGTCGGTTGAGTGACTGGCTCAATGTTTGAAGTGGTGGCTAATATCAGACACCAATGGTGTGCACCCGGACATGTCACTACCTTAATCGTTACGTGTAGCGCTGCGCCTTGCCGCTAGGCAGGCGAGCGCTTTAGGGGCGGATTGTCAATGTCATCCGACCTTCAAACGCTCTACCTCGCGCGCGGCCTTCGCGGGTTCGGTGATGGCTTTGCGACTATCATACTGCCGGCCTATTTGACGGCTATCGGCTATGACCCGATCGCCATCGGCATCGTCTTCACGGCATCGTTATTCGGCACGGCAGTCTTCACGCTGGCGATCGGCGCTATCGCACCGCGGCACGACCTGCGCACGCTTATGCTGGCCGGCGCATTGCTGATGGTGCTCACGGGGATGGTCTTTCCCAATTTCCAGCACATCGCCTTCGTTGCCTTCGTGGCCTTCGTTGGCACGATCAACCCTTCGACCGGCGATCTTGGAGTTCTCATACCGCTTGAACATGCAATGCTTGCACGCGGCGTTTCCGATGAGGAGCGCACAAACGCCTTTGCGCGCTACAGCCTGATCGGCACTCTGTCGATGGCCTGCGGCACGCTCGCGGCGGCTGCGCCGGATTTTCTCACACGCGCAGGGCTCGCTCAGCTCGACGCCTTCAAACTGATGTTCTACGCTTACGGCCTCCTCGGGCTCGTCTGCGTTGCGCTTTACCGGCAACTACCACGTGCTCAAATGGCCGAGCGGCCCAAGCATGCACCGCTCGGGCCTTCGCGCAAGGTCGTCTTCAAGCTCGCTGCATTATTCAGCCTCGACGCCTTTTTTGGGGGGTTCGTCGTACAATCGCTATTGGCGCTTTGGCTGTTCGAGCATTTTCACCTCTCGGTCTCGAGCGCGGGCGTATTTTTCTTCTGCGCAAGTATGCTCAGTGCATTTTCCTACCCGGTGGCGGCGCGGCTGGCAGGCTACATCGGCCTCATCAATACAATGGTATTCACACATATCCCGTCCAGCATCTTTCTGATCCTGGCGGCGTTTTCGTCAAATCTCTATGTTGTGCTTGGGCTTCTGCTACTCCGCTCTGCGTTGTCGCAAATGGATGTGCCGACGCGCACCTCGTACGTCATGGCGGTGGTAACGCCGGCCGAGCGAGCGACTGCCGCCAGTGTGACTGCCGTGCCACGTAGCCTAGCATCGTCCGTGAGCCCGATGTTCGCGGGCGTCTTTTTGACCACCGCGCTACCGGGCCTGCCGTTGATCGTGTGCGGTGTCGGTAAAATCATCTACGACCTCGCTCTGCTTTATTCGTTCCGGCACGTCAAACCGCCAGAAGAGGTCCGCGAGACTGCACCAAACTAACTTTTCGAGGAGAAACCGCGGTGAAGTGAAGTGTGCGTGGCCTCGCTGAGATCGCCGATGCCCCAGCTTTGGTGCAGTAATTATCGCCTTACGCTCGTCGATTATGACCTACCTGAGCATGCCCGCCCGTCTGTGAGGCCGTCCACCTCGATCAACTTTATCAACTTCGAGGCGGGTTGATCGGCGGACACATCCGTGGAAACGCATCACGAGTACGCCTTCGGGTCCGTGCAGCGTAATAATAGCACTGTACGCAAGCTCCTTCACAGAGGTCAAGGTGACAAGGTAACAAGAAACGATGCGCGATAACTTGCAACCTTTTTACACGCTTAGTGCTGCATATTCTCCATTTGATCCGAGCTGCGTTGCGCGCCGACATCTTCGACGGTGTATTCGATTTGAACCTTGCCTGCTCGCTCAAATACCAGCGTGCCAGTTACGCGATCCCCTTTATTTAAAGGGCGCTTTAGATTGACGAACATCGCGTGCGAGCCTCCCGGCTTAAACTCGATTGTCTGCCCGGGCTTAATTTCGATGTCGTGTAGCTCGCGCATTTTCGAGATGCCGTTTTCCATGACCGTTAAGTGTAGTTCAAACTGATTGGCAGCATCGACCGATCCACCGGTTAGGCGATCCGGTATCGTGCCCGTGTTCTTGATGGTCATGTAGCCGATGGCTGTTGAAGCGCCTTTTGGCGTTGCCCGCGACCATGGGTTTATGATTTCTATCGAGCCAGCTTTGTAGTCGGTTGCCATCGCCATTGCACTTGTAAGACATGCGATAGCGATGCCAATAATCGTAAGTCGCATTGCTGGTTTCCTTTAGATCATTCGCATTTTGTAGCGATGAAGGGACTGATTTCGCTCGGGTCCGCGAAGATTACGTCCACGCGGTCGCCAGCCATGCCAGCCCCGACGAGGGCCGGTGCGTTCTTTTCGGGGCCATCGCTACTTCCATCTGTCTTTAAGCGAAGGTTCCGTTCCCAAAACTTGTGCGTCTGGCCATCGGCTGTTCTGACGCTATAAGTGTCTTTGCAGTGGGTGATTGCCTGTACACGATCTTCTGGCTCAAGTTTCTTCAGATTAGGAACTTGCCCGCCGCCCATCATTCCTCCCATGCCCCTCATTGGTCCGCCCTGTTGCGCGAAATTTGAACCGGGGCGGATTGCCTCTTTTAAGAACGCTAATAGATCGGCGCGTTGTTGAGGCTCCTTAATGCCGGGAAAAGTCATCTCATTACCGGGGACAAGATGCTGCGGGTTTTCAATCCATTCATCGAGTGTCTTGTCATTCCATACAATGTTTGAGGACTCCAGAGCAGAGGAATAACGGTCGAAGCTTGGCAGACTTCCTGCTTTTCGGTCCCAAAGGTTCGCAAGGCTCGGACCGGTCATATTCTGATTGGGTTGCAAGGAATGGCAGGCTGCGCAGGCACCAAACACACGCTGACCTCGGGCTGCGTTGCCCTCAGCCGCAAACAACGGCGACATGGATGTAAACAGTAACATCGCCGCAAGCGCGGTGACCTTAGTGCCGGTCATGACTGACCTCCGGTAACAAGTGTGAACGTACCGCGCGGACAATGGTCCATGCGTTATGTGCGGTGAAAAGGTTCGGTTTAGACCGGAGGGGGATGAGTCTACCGTCACGGTTTAATGGCGCTGTCGATTATAAACCTCTCGGAGCGTATAGATCGCACCAGCCCATATGGCTAATTCGGCCTTTCACGACCTCACACTCTCCGGCCATCATCCCGTGCCCCATCATCCCGCCCCCCATCATGCTGCCTCCCATCATGCCGCCTCCCTCGAAGAATTTGCACATACCGCACATCTGCATGTGGTTCGGATAATCCCGGTAGTGAACGCTCGATTTACTTGCTTTTTCTTCGGTGGGACTTGCAGACGCCAGTTTCGGCAACACCCCGGTGGCAGCCATAAAAAATGCCACTTTCGTGAGCCATGTGCGGCGTGAAATCTTTCGATCTGATGGCATGAACATTCTCCCTTTATTTAAAGTGAGCCGCCTATCATCCCTCCATGGAAGGTTTCAGACCAAGAGCGTAGGCGACCCGAGAGTGCCGACGCCGGCGCCCTTTTGTTTTCATCCGAGGATGTCCCGCCGCTTTTGCAGGTATTCGTCGCGGTTGATCTCGCCGCGGGCGTAGCGTTCGTCAAGCGCTTCAAGGCCGGCTGAGCGGCGCTCCGACCGCGACACGTGATCGCTCCAACCTCCCGCGTACCGCACGACCAGCACCACGACCGTTATGAAAAGTGCCAGAAACAGCAGCGGTATGATGAAATGGAAAGGCCAGAACCAGCCCCACCCATCCCAACCGCCCATCATTCCATAAGGTCCGTTCCACATCGTTTAGTCCTCCGATGGTCGGAAATAGCCGTTGTGCCGGTTGATGACCAAACGCTGCACGAGCGAATTGTCCTTCGTGACGATGTCGGCAGTGATTGCATCGGCGTCTTTCTCCTTGACTTCTCCGACTTTGAGCCGCGGGTTGCCACGCCAGGTAAGCCAGCGCTCGATGCGGTTCTTAACATCGTCGGTGCTGAGGTTGAGATTCTCGGCCCGTCGGTCGTAGCCAAGGCCGTAACCGCGACCCATCATCCAGCCTGGACCGTAGCCGCCGCGCCAACCGCGCATGTGGTAACCGGGGCCGAATCCTTGCCCCTCGTCCGCGGAGCCAAAGGCAGGGCAAGGGCCGCCCCCGCCGAGGCCGAGACCACCCATCATGCCCCATCCGGGGCCGTAGCCGGGTCCGCCCTCGGCGGACACGCTATAGCTGTACACGGCGACGCCGGCCGCCAGCGCAGCCGCAACGCCGAGGCCTATCAACATCTTTCGTTTCATAGCTCGCTCCTCTTGCTTCTAAAAAAAGGTCTCCCTTATTGCGATGCATTAGGCGCGCGGCGTGTCACTCAAGTTTGTCGGCGGAGCGCTAATTTGTGACCAATTGTGTCAGCGCGGCTATCTGGCAGAAATCGTTACAAATAATTTGCCTCCAATAGCCCGGCGCGAATTAAATTCGGTGCATGAACCACGGACCGCACATCCTGATCGTCGATGACCACCGCGAGATGCGCGATCTGGTGTCGCGCGCGCTTGCCAAGGAAGGCTTCCGCGTCAGCACCGCCGGTGACGGCAAGACCATGCGCAAGGTGATGGCGGACGCCAACATTGATCTCGTCCTGCTCGACTTGATGCTGCCTGGTGAAGACGGGTTGTCGTTGTGCCGTTCGCTACGCGCCGAATCCGACATTCCCATCATCATGCTGACCGCCAAAGGCGACGAGGTCGACCGCGTGATCGGACTGGAAATGGGCGCCGACGACTACCTGCCAAAACCATTCGGCAGCCGTGAGCTCATCGCGCGTATCCGCGCTGTGTTGCGCCGCAATCGCACGCGCGAACCCGCCGTGCGGCAGGACAAGCCCAAGCGCTACCGCTTCGAGCACTGGACCTTCGACGTCGACAAGCGTGAATTGCTCGCCGAAGACGGCATCGCCGTGCCGCTGAGCACAGGCGAGTTCGATTTACTGCTGGCGCTGGTCGAACACCCGCAGCGCACTTTGAGCCGCGACCAGCTTCTTGATCTGGCCCGGCATCGCGCGGCGAGCAGCTTCGACCGCAGCATGGACACGCAGGTGAGCCGCTTGCGCAAGAAGGTCGAGCGCGATCCCGCCGAGCCGACCATCATCAAGACGGTGTGGGGCGGCGGTTACATCTTTACTCCCGCGGTGAGGCGGGAATGAGCCGCTTTTTGCCCAAGAGCCTGTTCGGCCAGACTATCTTGATCCTGCTGGTCGGCCTGCTGATTTCGCACGCGGTCGGCGCTTGGATTTATGCCGGAGCGCGCGAGCGGGCGGTGCGCGCGATCGGTGGCTTCGCCGCCGCGCAGCGCGTCGCCAATCTGTCGCGTCTGGTCGACGAAGCGCCCGCCGACTGGCGACCGCGCATCGTCCAAGCGCTCAGCGACCCGACCTTCGGCGTCGCGTTATCGTCGCAGCCGCCCGACCTGCCGCTAAGCGATGCCGAAGGCGCTGCCAGGGCGGTCGAGGATTATGTGCGCCAGCAACTTCCCGGTCAGGGCGAGCGTCAGGTGCGCGCCGTGGTGTTGCAAGCTGATCGACCGCCGGGCCCATTCTTCGGTCCCCGACCGTTCGGCGGGCCCATGGGCGGCATGCCGGGCGCGATGATGCGCGACGTGATGGGACCGAACTTTGCTGCGTTCGGACCATGGCGCGGCCTGCAGGTGGCGGTGCAGCTCAGCGACGGGCAATGGCTGTCTTTTGCCACGACGCTGCCGCAGGGAGGGCCGTCGGTCTCTTGGCAATTTGTGATCTCCATGGCGTTGATGGGGCTGATCGTGCTCGCCGTCTCGGTCTGGGCCGTGCGCCGTGTCACCGCCCCACTCGGATTGCTTTCCGCTGCTGCCGACCGCCTTGGCCTGGACGTGACGGCGCCGCCGGTTGCGGAGGTCGGCAGCATCGAGATGCAGAAGGCAGCGCGCGCTTTCAACCGCATGCAGGAGCGGCTGCGCCGGCTGATCGAGAGCCGCACGCAGATGCTGGCCGCGTTGTCGCACGATCTGCGCACGCCGTTGACGCTGTTAAGGCTGCGCTCTGAGGAGGTCGCCGACCCAGCGGAACGCGACAAGATGCTTACCACCATCGGCGAGATGGACGAGATGATCGCCACGACATTGGCTTTTGCGCGCGAGGAGGTACGGGCCGAGCCGCGTCGCCGCGTTGATATTGCCGCACTGCTCGCGAGCGTAGTGGACGATATGACCGATGCAGGGTTGCCGGTAAACATGACCCCGGCCACGCCGCTGTCCTACGACTGCCAGCCCGGTGCGCTCAAACGCGCGCTCACTAATCTGCTCGACAACGCGGTGAAATACGGCAAGCGCGCGCAGGTCGCGATCACCACCGAGGGCAAGGCGATCGAGATCACCATCGACGACGAGGGACCTGGCATTCCCGAATCGGAGCTGCCAAAGGTATTTCAGCCGTTCTATCGCATCGAGGATTCACGCAGTCGTGACACCGGCGGCACAGGATTGGGGCTGGCGATCGCGCAATCCATTGTGCAGGCGCAGGGCGGCGAACTCACGCTCGCAAACCGTTCAGGCGGCGGATTGCGCGCCAGTATCAAGCTGCCAATCCATAATATTCATCGCAGCTGATCGAGGCGATTGACTAACCCGGCCTCACTCGTGACGCCGGTTCATCCCCAGCGGCCCAATGCCCGTTTTGGCGTATCGGATCAAATCCCGGGCGAAAACCACAGGACGATGACTGTCGCCGGCCTTTAAAAGAAGGCATCGTGAATCCGCCAGGAAGCATCATGAATGCGCCAGGAAAAAGTGAAACTCCGAGATCGAGGATAAGATCTTCGCCTTTGAATGCGCTTTTAGCGCACGATAATCGTCTTTAGACCATTGGTGAGACGCTTTTAGCGCGCGACTCTGTCGGCGTCGCGCAATACGACATAAATCGCCGGGATCACCAAGACGGTGAGCAAGGTCGATGAGGCGAGACCGAACAAGAGCGAGATTGCCAGCCCCTGGAAAATCGGATCAAGCAGGATCGTCGCCGCGCCGATCATCGCGGCGAGCGCGGTGAGCAGGATCGGCTTGAATCGGACCGCGCCGGCTTCCAGTAGTACCGCTCTCAAGGTTTTGCCTTTACTTGCGCCGTGGCGGATGAAATCGACCAGCAGGATCGAGTTGCGCACGATGATGCCGGCGAGTGCGATGAATCCGATCATCGAAGTGGCAGTAAATGGTGCCCCGAACAACCAGTGCCCGATAACGATGCCGATCAGCGTGAGCGGGATCGGCGTGAGCACGACCAGCGGCAGTTTGAAGCTGCCGAACTGCGCCACCACCAGGATATAGATGCCGACGATCGCTACCATGAAGGCCGCGCCCATGTCGCGGAACGTGACATAAGTAATCTCCCATTCGCCATCCCAGAGAATCGTCGGCTTGCTTTCGTCGTCCGGCTGGCCGTGAAAGCGAATGGTCGGCTTGCCGAGCGTGCCCCAATCTTGCGCCTCCACCCGGTTGTTGACGTCGAAAATGCCGTAGATTGGCGCCTCGTAGGCGCCGGCCAGTTCCGCCATGATCATGTCGGTGAAACGCCCATCGCGGCGGAAGATGGTCGGCGAGCCTAATTCCTTGCTCACCCGTACCACATCGCCCAGTTCGACCACCGTCTTGTTGCCGGGCACGCTGTTGGCCGGCACCGGCGTCGAGGCAAGCAATTCGCTCCACGATAGATCACGCTTTGGCAACCGCACCGTGATCTCGATCGGATTGCGGCCCTCACCGCGGTGCGAGTAGCCGACCGTGGTTCCGCCGAACAGTGCTGCGATGGTGTCGTAGACGTCGCGCTGCTCGACGCCGAAGAATTCCAAACGGTCCTGGTCGATCGAGATGCGCAGGCGCGGGCGCGGCTCGCCGATCGAATCGTCGATGTCGACAACGTAGGGAACCGAGGCGAAGATTTTTTTCAGCTCATGTGCCGCCGCGCGTCGGTCGGTCGACGACGGCCCATAGACCTCGGCCAGCAGCGTCGCCAGCACCGGCGGCCCCGGCGGCACTTCGACCACACGGGCGACCGTGCCGGCCGGTAACGTCACCCTCTTCAAGCGGGCGCGCAGATCGAGCGCGATGGCATGACTTGGGCGCTCACGCTCATCGCGTGGCGCGAGATTGAGGTGTAACTCACCGAGTTCAGGCAACTCGCGGATGTAATAATGCCGCACCAGGCCGTTGAAGTTGAACGGCGCCGGCGTGCCGGCATAGGTCTCAATCGAGCGGATCTCCGGCAGTTGCCGTGCCACGCCGGCGATCGCAAACAGCGTGCGCTCGGTATCTTCGAGCGTCGCGCCTTCCGGCAAATCCACCACCACAGACATTTCCGATTTGTTGTCGAACGGCAGCAGCTTGACAGTAACGCTGCGCGTGACGAACAGGAGACACACCAGCACCGTCGCCGCCCCAACCGCACCCAGGAAGATCCAGGCCGAGCGCCGCGAGCGCACGATCGGCGTGGCGAAGCGCCGATAGAGCCGCCCGAGAAAAGCTTCGCCACGCGCGGCTTCATGTTCACCTAGCACCCGTCCTTGTGGATGCAGGCGCAGCATCAGCCAGGGGGCTATTACTATGGCGACAAAAAATGAAAATAGCATCGCCGCCGACGCATTGGCCGGAATCGGCGCCATATAGGGACCCATCAGCCCGGACACGAACAGCATCGGCAAGAGTGCCGCCACCACGGTCAAGGTCGCGACGATGGTCGGATTGCCGACCTCCGCGACCGCTTCGACCGCGGCCTGCAGGCGCGGGCGGCCATCCGCCATCGCCCAGTGCCGAGCGATGTTCTCGATCACCACAATGGCATCGTCGACCAGGATGCCGATGGCGAAGATGAGCGCGAACAGGCTGACACGGTTGATGGTGTAACCCATCAGCTTGGAGGCAAACAGTGTGAGCAGAATGGTGGTCGGAATGACGACCAAGGTGACCACAGCCTCACGCCAACCGATGGCGAAGGCGATCAGCACCACGATCGACACCGTGGCAAGGCCGAGATGGAACAGCAGCTCGTTCGCCTTGTCATTGGCGGTCTCGCCATAGTCGCGGGTCACCGTTACGTTGACGTCGGGCGGGATCAGCCGTCCTTCCACGCTGTGCAGTCGCGCCAGCAACTGCTCCGCCACCACCACGGCATTGGCGCCGGCACGCTTAGCAAAGGCGACACTGACGGCCGGTACGCGGTCCCATTGGCCGCTCTTCTCTGGCGTATCCATCCACACGCGGTGCTCTAGTGGACTCGGCCCGATCACGACCGAGGCCACATCGCGGACGTAAACCGGGCGATTGTCGCGGGTGGTGACAAGCAATAGTCCGATATCAGGAATGCCGGCGAGCGTCTGTCCGGCGGCAACGTTGCGCATAATGTCGTTGTCGCGCACCGATCCTGCCTGAAATGAGCGATTAGCGTCGCGAACCTTGGCGACCAGTTGTTGCAATGTGACGTCAAATAGCGCGAGCTTCTCCGGTTCGGGCTCGACGCGGATTTGCTGCGGATTGCCTCCGGTAATGTAATTGAGACCAACGTTGTCAGTCTTTACGAGTTCGGCTCGCAACTCTTCAGCAAGCTGATAAAGGTCCTTATCTGTCCAGCGCGCGGCAGCGTCCGGCTTAGGCGAGAGCGTGAGCACCACGACGGCAACGTCGTTGATGCCGCGACCGACAATCAGTGGTTCGGGAATCCCAACCGGGATGCGATCGAAATTGGCTCGAATCTTCTCGTGTACCCTCAAGATCGCATCATCGGCCTTGGTGCCGACCAGAAAGCGCGCCGTGACCATGACGCGATCATCGGCGGTCTGGCTATAGACGTGCTCGACACCGTCTATGCCTTTTATGATGGCCTCGAGTGGCTTGGTCACCAGTTCGACCGCGTCCGGCGCCTTGAGTCCGTCGGCATTGACCCGGATATCGACCATCGGCACGCTGATCTGCGGCTCTTCTTCACGCGCGATGGTGAGGAGGGCAACCAGCCCGACCGCGAGCGCCGCCAAGAGGAAAAGCGGCGTGAGTGGCGAGCGGATCGTCGCTTGAGTGAGTCGACCCGACATTCCAAGCTTCACGGGCGCACCAGGATGTCGCCGCTGTTAAGCCCGGAGAGGATTTCGAGCGCATCTGGCATGTCAGGGCGCGGCAATTCGCGTCCACGCTGCACCGGCACATCGATCATCTCGCCGTTCTTGCGCACGCGCGCATAATCGATACCAAAGCGCGTGATGATAAAAGCGCTCGGCACGATGATGCTTTCGCGCTCGCCCGATGAAACCCACACCAAAATGCGCTCGCCGACGAAGTAATCGCCGACACCGGCCAAGGTTGCGTCGGCAACGACCCGACCGTCCTGGATTTGTGGATAGACCAGCTTGATGCTGCCGAATTTCGCACTGCCGGCGCCCAGCCCCCCGCTGTCGAGGCGCACCGAATCGCCAGCCTTGAGAAAACGGGCATGCCGCTCTGGCACACGAAGCCGCAACAAGAAATGTTGTTCGGCAATGCTGGCGATAGTTTCGCCTGACAGCACCACCGTGCCGACGGTCACCGGAACGGTCAGTACGCGTCCGGCGGTGGGCGCGAGAACGTGACCCTCGTCAATTTGCTGCTGCGTCACCGAGCGTTCGGCGGTACGCGATTTCAGCGCGTTGGACGCGACATTGAACGCGGTGCGTGCTTGGTCAAGCGTTGTCTTCGGAACTGTACCTCTGGAAAACAACTCTTCATCGCGCGTGAGATCGGTCTGAGTCTGGGCGAATTGGGCCTCTAGGCCGGCGATCTGGGCGTCCAGCGATTTCATCTGCAGCAAAAGCTTTTCATCGGCGATCGTCGCGACAACTTGACCTTGCTTGACCGTGTCGCCGATCCGCACGGCGAGTTCTGCGACCGTGCCGCCGATACGAGCCCGCGCCGGAACGATATTGGCGCTTTCGACCGTGGCAAATACGGCCTTTTCGTCACCCACGGTCTTCGGCGCGACGACGAATGTCTCTTGCGCCATGGATTTTTGAGCGACTGCGGCTTGCGCCACCAACGCAAGTGCAGCCGTTACCAGGACGCCGCCACGCATGACTTTCCACCTCATCTCACTCGCGCCGCGTGCGCTCATCGATGTGACACAAGGTCCCGGCGGCGCGCCGGGTGCGACGTCTTGCCACGTGCGTTGGGCGCGCACGCCGGCGCGCAATAAAGCCGGTAAAGCGTGCGCACCAGCTCGCGCGCCTGCGGGCTGCCGATCGAATACCAGATGGTCTGCCCGTCGCGCCGTGGTGTCACCAGCCCGTCCCGGCGCAGCAACGAGAGATGCTGTGACACCGTCGAGTCGCGGATATTCAGGGCAGCCGCTAGCTCGCCGACCGAGCGCTCCTTTTCGATGAGTTGGCAAATGATGATCAGGCGGTGCCGGTTGGCCAGCGCCTTGAGCATCGCGCTCGCCTCATCGGCAGCAGCCAGCATGGCCTCAGCTTGTATTTTCATAGTTGCGAATATACGTATTTACGTATATATTGTCAACGCCGATTCAGTCCGCAGGAGGAGAGTTTCATGAATATCGATCGCGCGGTCTTTGCCCTCGCAGGCAGTATGGTGCTGCTCGGAGTGGTGCTGGGCTGGCTGGTTAGCCCTTGGTGGCTGCTGCTTGCAGCCTTCGTCGGGGGCAACATGCTGCAGGCGGCGTTCACCGGCTTCTGCCCAGCGGCCTCAATCTTTAAATGGCTCGGTCTTAAGCCGGGAGCCGCCTTTGCTGAAACCCGCGCGGTCCGCTGAGTTGCTGCGAATGCCGTAGCAACCGGAATGCCGCAAAGCGCCCACTTAGTCGGGCCGATGCCGGACAAAGGCGACTGTAGCTTGAGCGAACCGCACGAAATGATGTGGCAATGTGGGGGCGTTGGCGAGTTTTAGCG
>Ga0207852_1000063_pt1 | contig 15621 bp, 10 predicted proteins | sample LuqExpMetagenom3_FD_187761 | JGI IMG/M metagenome (GOLD analysis project Ga0207852, IMG submission 187761) | Tropical forest soil microbial communities from Luquillo Experimental Forest, Puerto Rico - Sample 3 (SPAdes) | ecosystem: Environmental > Terrestrial > Soil > Tropical forest ...
CCCTCGAAGGTGGCATCGCGGCCTTGGCTGTCAGTTCCGGTCAGGCCGCATCGGCCATGGCGCTCCAGAACCTGTGCCGGCCAGGCGATAATGTGGTGAGTTCTACCGATCTATATGGCGGGACCTGGAATCTGTTCGCCAACACGCTGTCTTCCATCGGTATCACCGTGCGCTTCGTCGATCCGGTCAATCCCGATAATTTCCGACGAGCCACTGACAGCCGCACCCGTGCATATTATGCCGAGACATTACCCAACCCGAAGCTCGCCGTGTTTCCGATCGGCGAGGTAGCAGCAATAGGGCGAGCCCTCGGCGTGCCGCTGATCATGGACAACACCGCCGCGCCCCTGATCTGCCGGCCACTCGATCACGGCGCAGCCATCGTGGTTCATTCGATGACCAAGTATATCGGCGGCCATGGCACATCGATTGGCGGCATGATTATCGATGGCGGCAATTTCGATTGGACGGCACACAGAGAGCGCTTCCCGACGCTCAACGAACCCGACCCCAGCTATCACGGCGCGATATGGACCGAGGCGGTGAAGCCACTGGGACCCATCGCCTACATCATCCGGGCGCGGGTCGTGCTGCTGCGGGACATGGGCATGTGCATGAGTCCTTTCAACGCTTTCCAGTTTATCCAAGGCGTAGAAACACTTCCTCTAAGGATGCGTGCGCACTGTCGCAATGCAATTGATGTCGCACTCTATCTGCAAAAAAATCCGCAGGTGGCGCGGGTTATCTACCCGGGTTTGCATGATGACATCGAACAACGGCGGCGCGCAAAAATTTATCTTAGTGGCTTCGGAGGCATCGTTGGCTTCGAGCTAAAGCAGGGCCGCGAGGCAGGAGAACGCTTTATCGATGCGCTCAAGCTCTTTTATCACGTTGCCAACATTGGTGACGCACGGTCGCTAGCCATCCATCCAGCCAGCACGACACACTCGCAGCTAAGCGCAAACGATCAGCTGGCCAGCGGTGTGACGCCCGGCTACGTCCGTCTCTCGGTTGGTATCGAGCACATCGACGACATCATCGCTGACCTTGCCCAGGCACTGGCGGCAGCCACAGCGAGAGCAAATGCAGAGGCGGCGTGACCGTGCGAGTAGTGTTTGGACATCGGATGCCTCTGGTAGGCATTAGCTATCAATAGCTACGGACGGGGGATTAGGTCGGCCCCCTTTTTCTGATGGCGATGTCAGCCTAATTCACCGCAACCGTCACGCGCAGGAAAGTCGCCGGGATCGAGGCGGCGTCCTTGCGTGGACTGGTGTTCTGACTCTCGAACAGCGCGTCCAATTCCTTTAGCAGATCGTCGACGCGGCCATTTTTCCCGCCGCCTCGAACGCGTTTATGGTGGGGCCCGCTTCCGTAGGTACGCGACCTTTTAACCGCCTCGTGCGGCGCCCATTTGGCGCTGCTTTGTTTCCCGCCCCTTGCAAATCCGCGCCAATATCGCAAGCTTGGCCAGCCTCTCGGGTAAAACATGTCCCCTGGACGAAAATTACCGCTAGCGGTAACTGCGCTGCTCACCGCAGGGACCGTCGCGGCTTGCGACAATCGCAATGCCTATGTACCGCCGCCGCCGCCAAAAGTGACGGTGGCAACGCCAAACCAGCGCAATGTCACGCTCTTTCTCCAAGCGACCGGCAATGCCGCGGCGGTCAATAGCGCCAATCTTGTCGCACGGGTGTCCGGCTTCGTCGAAACCATCAATTACAAGGACGGGGACATCGTCAAAAAAGGGACCTTGCTGTTCACCATCGAACCTGAAACCTACAAGCTCAAACTCGAGCAGGCGAAGGCGGCCGAAGAGAGCGCGCAGGCCACGGTCACACAGACCGATGCCGATTACGAGCGGCAGGCATTTCTCGCCAAAACCAGCACGGCGTCAAAAGCCACCCTGGAGAACGCGACCGCCGCACGCGACACCGCGCACGCCAATCTGACGCAAGCCCATGTCAACACGCAGCTTGCCGAGATGAACTACGGCTACGCTAGCGTGAGCGCGCCGTTCGACGGCTACGTCACCGCGCGCACGGTTTCCGTCGGAGAATACGTCGGAGGTGCGGGCACGCCGACGGTGCTTGCGACCATCGTCCAGATCACTCCGATTTACGTGAATTTTAACGTCAGCGAGGACGACGTCATTCGCATCCGCGAGGACATGCGTAGGCGCAATTTGACGCCGCAGGATCTCAAGAAGATTCCGATCGAAGTCGGGCTACAGACCGAGCAGGGTTATCCTCATAAAGGCATGCTCGATTACGCCGCGCCATCAATCAATGCATCGACCGGAACGCTAGCCGTGCGCGGCATTCTGGAAAATGCCGACCGCGCTTTGTTGCCGGGCAATTTCGTGCGGGTGCGTGTACCTACTATCAGCTCGCTCGAGAACGCGCTGCTGGTGCCGGAAACTGCACTCGGGACCGATCAAGGCGGCCGCTATTTGCTGGTTGTCGGCAAGGATGATGTGGCCGAGCAGCGCGAGGTTGAGGTCGGCCCGCTCGACGGGACCGAACGCGTGATCATGAAAGGCCTTGCCGCGGACGACCGCGTCATCGTCGAAGGCCTACTGCGCGCAATTCCTGGCGAAAAAGTCGACCCGCACACCGCGTCAACCGCGGCGAAGTGAGAGTCTGCCCTTGCTCTCGAAATTTTTCATCGAGCGACCTGTTCTCGCCAACGTCATCGCAATCCTAACGATCGTGATCGGCGCCGTAGCGATGTTGGTGCTGCCCGTCGCGCAATATCCCAACGTAGTGCCGCCGACTGTGCAGGTGACCACGCGCTACCCGGGCGCCAACGCCCGCACGGTTATCGACACCGTGGCCCTGCCTATCGAGCAGCAGGTGAATGGCGTCGAAGATATGATCTACATGCAATCGTACGCCTCGGACGACGGCTCCTATTCTCTGACAGTAACTTTCAAGATCGGAGTCGATTTGAATTTTGCGCAGGTACTCGTTCAGAATCGCGTACAGGCGGCACTCGCCTCGCTGCCACAGGCCGTTCAGGCGCAAGGCGTCGTGGTACAGAAGAAGTCAACCGCAATCCTGCAGTTTGTGACACTGTCGGCACCTGATGGGCGGTTCGACAGTCTTTATCTCGCGAACTATGCCACGATCAATCTGAAGGACGAGCTCTCGCGCCTGCCCGGTGTGGGCAACGTGAACGTCTTCGGTGCCGGCCTCTATGCCATGCGTATCTGGCTCGATCCGGAAAAGATGAAAGCGCGCGGGTTGGTAGTCCAGGACATAGTCAACTCCCTGCAACAGCAGAATACGGAAGTCGCTTCGGGTCAAATTGGTGCGCCGCCCACGCCAAGCAGCGTACCATTCCAATACACCTTAAATGTTTCAGGCCGTCTCGACGATCCGGTCGAATTTGCCAATATCATCGTTAAGACTGGCTCGAATGGCGAGATTACGCGCGTGCGCGATGTCGGACATGTCGAGCTCGGAGCGAAGACCTATGGTCAGGTCTTCTCACTCGATCGGAAACAGGCCGCTGGTATCGCCATCTTTCAGTCGCCCGGTGCCAATGCGCTGGACGTCGCGACCGCGGTTAAGAAACGCATGACGGAGCTGTCGCAAACGTTTCCACAGGGCCTCGTTTACGGCGTCCCCTTCGACATTACAGTCTTTGTAAAGGCCTCGATTGATGAGGTTTATAAAACGCTTTTGGAAGCCGCCGTTCTGGTGCTGATCGTCATCCTAGTATTCCTGCAGGATTGGCGCGCCATGCTGGTACCGATGACCACGGTGCCGGTCACCATCATCGGCGCCTTTGCCGCCATGGCGGCACTTGGTTTCACCGTCAACTTCGCCACGCTGTTCGCGCTCGTGCTGGCCATCGGCATCGTCGTCGACGACGCCATCATCGTGGTCGAGGGTGCTGCCCACAATATTGACCAGGGCATGAGCGGACCACAGGCGGCGATCGAAGCCATGCGTGTGCTGCTCGGGCCCATCATCGGCATCACACTGGTGTTGTTGGCGGTATTTCTGCCTGCCGCCTTCCTGCCAGGCCTTACCGGCCAGATGTACGCGCAATTCGCGCTGGTGATTGCGGCAACCGCGCTGATCAGCGCGGTCAATGCGGTGACACTCAAGCCGACACAATGCGCATTGTGGCTGCGCACGTCGGTGCCGATGCAACAGCGCAACGCGTTCTATCGCGGTTTCAATGCGCTCTATAGCAAGCTGGAGTACGCCTATACGACGCTGATGCGTCGCTTGGTTGGGTTCTCCGGTATTGTGGTAATCGTGGCGATCGCGGTAATTGCAATCACTTCGTTCGCCTTTTCAACTATACCGAGGGGTTTCATTCCAATCGAGGATCAAGGCTACATGCTAGCGACTGTCCAGTTACCCGATGGCTCTTCACTCGGCCGCACGCAGCAAGTGCTCGACCGCGTGAGCGAACTCGCCGAACAAAACCCCGGCGTCGATAAAGTCATCACTATCGCTGGCATATCGGCATTAGATAACAATGCCCCACTTTCCAACGCTGGCATTGCCTACATCATGCTTAAGGACTGGGGAGTGCGGGGTAAAGCGCTCGGCTTGTTGCCGATGCTAACAACGCTCAATAGCACGATGAGCACGATCGAGCAGGCGAATGTTCGTGTGCTGCCCCCGCCGCCGATCCAGGGCATCGGCTTCGCTGCGGGTTTCACCATGCAGGTTGAGATGCAAGACAACAGCTTCGACTTCACCAAGCTTGGCAGCATCGTCAATACGATGCTCATCAATGCCGGCTCACAGTCGAGCCTGCAACTGGTATTGAGCCCTTTTCGGGCTAACGCGCCGCAATATGCGATCAATGTTGATCGTGTGAAGGCGCAATCGCTGGGACTGACAGTCGATCAAGTGTTCAATGCGTTCGCCGGCTACCTAGGCTCCTCTTACGTCAATCAGTTCACAAAATTCGGCCGCACTTTTCAGGTCTTCGTGCAGGCGGACGCCGAATTCCGACTGCGCCTAAGTGACGTTCTCAATCTGAATGTGCGGAATTCATCGGGCAGCATGATCCCGCTCGGCACGCTAATCGAAATTACGCCGGTCTCGGGTCCTTCGCTGATCAGCCTCTATAATCTTTATCCCTCTGCCAGCATCATTGGCATCCCGGCGCGCGGTACTTCCAGCGATCAGTCAATAGCGCTGATGGAGCAGATAGCCGCAAAGAGCTTGCCGCCGCATGTTGGCTACGAGTGGTCCGCCATGTCGTACCAGGAGAAGCTGCTCGGCAATCAGATGTTCTTGGTATTCGCGATGAGCCTGCTGCTCGTGTATCTTGTGCTCGCGGGCCAGTACGAGAGCTGGTACCGGCCGCTGGCAGTGATTTTCGCAGTGCCGATCTCACTAATCGGGCCGGTCTCTATACTGAGTGCGCTGCATATCGACAACAATCTCTACACCCAGATCGGCATCGTTCTTTTGATTGCACTGTCGGCAAAAAACGCGATCCTCATCGTTGAATTCGCGTACGAAAGGCGTGCCGAAGGAAAGCAGATTGCGGAAGCGGCGGTGGAAGCCGCGCGTGCGCGCTTCAGGCCGATCCTGATGACGTCATTTGCTTTCATTCTCGGCGTGGTGCCGCTAGTGCTAGCGACCGGAGCCGGTGCTAATGCGCGTGCCTCCATCGGGATTACGGTATTCACCGGCATGCTCGCCTCGACCTGCCTGGCGATTCTATTCGTTCCATCACTTTTTGTGATCGTGCAGCGTTTCGAGGAATGGCTGACCGCTCGCAAGCAGCGACGCGCGGCCCAGGTGGCCGCTGAATAGCGCAAACGCGTCGCCCGATCGGATGACGGGGGCACGCTGCATGATTGTCTCGATATTGATTCTAGGGGTGTCCGCTTTACACAATCGATTAGCAGTGCTCCGATCGGAGACAATCTCTGCATCTGAATCTCATCGTCCAACCGAAGGCGTTCATCCAAAGACGGCAGTAATGATCAACAATGTCGGCGAAAAGCTGAAGAACACGGGTGTCCGAACGGCGTCAGCGAAGCCGTCGCCTATAGCCTAAACCCTGCCCGTTACGAACACCGGCTGCCAGCAAGAGAGGGGGCAAGGCACTCGGACCTCTCGATAAACGCCGCCATCCAAGTCCTGCGAGACTTGGCAACCCATCGAGGATCGTGCACCGGCGAAGGCTCACGCACGGGTGAGTGCGTATCTTTCTTCGGCAGCACGTTTTAGCCTTCGCAGAGAGTCAGCAGGGCCCGTATTGAACTTTCGACGCAGCGCAATACGCATGAAGACGCCGCGCCAACCCGGCGGCAGAGAAAAGTCGCAGCGATAATTCACGAGCGTCTGCTCGACGCTGAGCGGCACACAACTCAGGGATTCGTAAACCATCAGCTGAAATGGTAATCGAACGTTGAGATCAAGCGCATAGTGAGCCGAATCGATTTTAAAGAACTGGATTTCCACCTTCAGGTGCAAAAAAGAGGGTCCTGATTCTGCGTAGACTGTCTGAGCGACCGCGGCAGGACCTCGCGGTCGTATTTCAACGATTCGAACGTCAAAGACCTTTTCCCAGCCGGCTGGATCGGTGAGGAGCGACCACACAACATTCACTGGCGCATTAACGATGTCGGTCGGGCAACTCGAATAGGTCATCTAACGATGCTATAACGACCAAAGAGGCACACGGACGCCGCATGAAAGCGATGGCCGGGTTGCTCAGTGCAATTTCTGCAGGTCCTCTGCTTGGGCACAGCTTGTTAAGAAAGCGTCATGCTCCCGTCGCAACGCTGTTCTTAAATATTTTTGTTCCGATCCTCAATCAGGACCCTGTTCCCTCCTAGTCCCCCGTCAGGGTTCGTCCTAGTCCCGCCGAGCTGCCGGGGCTTCTTGTGGTCGGTCGCGCGGGCACTGGATCAGAAGTGCGCCTTTGGAAGGCGCACCTGGGTTATAGGTGTACCGGGTGGCTCGTGTGGCGTATTGGGCCAATACCGGGACGAGGAACCTCGGCTGGCAGCAGGTAGGGCGAACCAGCCGAGGTTCTTAATGACGTTAAGCGCAACAATCTTAGCGTGCCCGGACTGGCGTGATGACGTTGTGCGCTAACGGAAAAGGAGCGACGACGGTGCACATACAAATCCAAGTTGCACTCGCCGATGGCTGGGCAACTTTCCACGGCGAGGTGCCAGACGGTTCAGACCTAGAATGTTGCAAACTGCCGCACCAAGCGAGCCGCGCTGAGTTTTGGTCCCATAAGCTCGGACAGCCTATACCCGACGGACGGGCTTTGATCTGGGAAAGGAGTGCGCCGAAAGAGAGCCAGCCGGAGAACAAATGATCAAAGAGACCGCCATAGGTGGCAAGCCACGAACTTGGGCTACGATTTACGGAGAGCGAGCGGCTTGGCCTTGGTGGTTGCGCGTCGGGGGCACGGAAGGGGGGATGTTAGGACGAATTGCCCGACCCTGGTGCCAACTTGTTGTCGTTGATGAGAAAGCCCGGTGATCAGCTAGGGGTACTGAGCATCGGGTTACGGTTGCAGCAAACTCGCCAACTAGTTTTACGCGACGCTCGGATATCCGGATATCATGGGTCAGTTCGCGAATAGCTGCCCTGTGCCGATGTCAACAGAAGGGTTCTGTGACACTTATGTGAATGATCTAGCTCAATAAGAGCATTACGGCGGCATGAGTAATAGACCGGCGTCACGGGTGTCTGCATATGAAATCGGAAATCATCGAACGGCTTGGGCAGTCCGATATTCTGTTGCCCGCATTGATTGCGGAAGGTCTCGCTTCCAATAACCGGGTGAAAGTGCGCTTGAGCGTTTTACAGGCCGCTGCACGTCATGCTCGCGAGCCGCACGGTACATCCTTTGATCTGGATAGCGAGTGCCGCGCCGTCGGTCTCGATGCCACTGCGATGCAAGCTTTGGTCAACGGCGCCGGCCAATTATCCGCCGAACAGATTACGGCACCTGGGCTTGGTGGTTTGCTGACGGCTATCTGCGACGACGTCACTACCATGACGCGCGCGGTCAAAGCGGCCAATAAGGCCGACGGTGATTTCGCGCTAGCGAGGTTGTCCGCATTTCAAGACGGAGGCTTGTCCGACAAGACTGATACCATTGCCTATGCGCAAATCGCTCGGTTGACAGGCCTTTCCGGCAGCAAGAGCGATAGCCTGCACCGCCTGGTCATGGACTTGCACAAAGCCCTCAACCGGCTCTCGGCACTCCATGCTGAAGAGATTTTGTCCGGCGCCCATGCGCACGGCTTGCTGCCCAAAGACCGGCCCGCCGTTGAAGCCTTTATGCGCGGTGTCGAATCGACGCGCAAACTCAAATTCGATCATCCCGGCTTGGCGACCACGGCAACACGATCGGGAGCGCGGCTTACGATCCAAAACGACATTGGAGAAACCGAGGCGCACGTAGTCGTGGTCACAGTGGAAGCCGATGTGGTGACGGTGACTTATACGGATGTGCACCTAGCCCGTGCGAAGTTCTTCACCGGCCTGTTGCGCAAGTTTCCTGTGCAATGGAGTGGGCTGGAGCGCAAAAGCGCGGCGGGGCTCGGTGACGAGGAGGTCTTCTATCTGGTCAGCGGACGCTACCCGACCAGCTGCGACAAGGACCGCAACGCCTTTCTTGAAGCGATTGGCGCCTCGCTGGTGTTCCTGATCGACTGGAACAAGGCGCGCAAGATTCTGCAAACCTGGATCTCTAAGGCCGATGCGATCCGCGTCCTCGACTGGGCTGCGCGCCATCGCTTCGGCCACCGCGCTTTCCTTGCGTTGGGCGGTAGCGAATTGGTTGCCTCGGCCGTACATCACGCTACTCCGACGCGGATCGGCTTCGGCGAGCGATTGGACCGCGCGCTGGGGCGAGACGCGGCGGTTGATTTCCTCAAGGCAGTGCTGCGCGTTTCTGCCGAGGCTTTGCTGCAAGGCGGCTCCACTCGCCTGGCGCGAGATCGCATCGAGGCGGAGCTTGTCCGGCATTTGCAACGCGTGGACGGTGCGCTATTGGCGATCGTGGTGCGCCAAGCCGGGTTGGCGCGGGATATCGCAATTGGCCTCGCAGATTATGTTGCTAAACGGCAGGCGGGGCAGCCAATTGACCGCGAGGCCCTTGCGGCCGCTGCCCGGCGCATCGAGGAGAAGGCCGACAAGATCGTCATCAGTGCGCGCGACGAGATAGCCCGTTTCGACGCCGACCCGATGGTCGAACTACTGGTCAACCGGATCGAGGAAGCAATTGACGAACTTGAGCAGGCGGCATTCCTTTCGTCGCTGCTGCCGGGCGATGTCGCGCCGGAACTGCTTAAGCCGCTGGCCGAACTGTGCTCGGTTGCGGTTTCCGGTGCGGAAGCCGCCGCCTCGGGTGCCGCGGCCGCTGGCAACATCCCGGATGGGCAACGCGTAGATATGGAAGACGCGTTGGCGGCGGTCGACCGCCTGATCGAGGCCGAACACAACGGCGATTCCGCCGAACGCGCGCTCACCGCGCTTGTCTTGCGCAGCGAATTCGATCTGAAAACATCGCTGGCGGTAATCGAACTTGCCCGTGCGGTCGAGCGGTCGACCGACCGACTGGCCGGCTTCGGACACCTGTTGCGTAGGCGCGTCCTCGCTAATCTGTCGGCTTGAAGGTGATGTCATGCAGGTTGTGCGTATCGGGGATGGATCGGGGAAGCGGCACTCCGCCGATGTGGTGGGCGCCAAGGCGGCCAATCTCGCGCGCATGACCGCCCTCGGCCTGCCGGTGCCGCCTGCCTTTGTACTGCCGGTCGACCTGTGCGCCGCCATCGTAAGCGGCGAAGGCCGCGCGATGGAAAAATTGTCCGAGGGCTTGGCCGAAGGAATTGAGTTCCTCGAAGCCACCACCGGCAAAGAATTTGGTGACCGGCGGCGACCGTTACTGGTGTCGGTGCGATCGGGCGCCGCACGTTCAATGCCCGGGATGCTCGACACGGTGCTTAATGTCGGCTGTACCATGGCCGCAGCGCATGGTCTTGTGCGGGCGACCGGGAATCCACGATTTGCCTGGGATTGCCGGCGCCGCTTCATCGAGAGCTATGGAACGGTGGTGCTTGGCCTCGACGACGCGAGTTTCCGGGAGCAGCGAGTTAAATTGCTGGTGGCTGAAGGCGTCGCCAGCGAGCAGGCGCTTGACGGCGAAGCGGTTGAGCGCCTCGCCAAGTCCTATCAGGATAAAATTGAGGATGACGATCTCACCATACCGGAAGATCCGATGGAGCAACTCGAAAGTGCTGCCAAAGCAGTCTACCGATCTTGGATGAGCGATCGCGCCCGCACTTATCGACAAGTTGCCAAGCTTGAAGACTTGGTCGGTACAGCCGTGACCGTACAGGCGATGGTCTATGGCAATTGCAGCCTTACCTCGGGTGCCGGTGTTGCCTTTTCGCGCGATCCGTCGACCGGCGCGGCACAGCCGGTGATCGACATCCTGTTCGGCTCGCAAGGCGAGGACGTGGTCTCCGGCAGCCGCACGCCGGAATCGGAGACAGCGATCGCCCAGTCGTTGCCCGCGGTCGCGGCGCAGCTGCGCGAAATCCTGATGCGGCTCGAACGTGAATTTGCCGACGTGCAGGACGTTGAGTTCACCGTCGAAGATGGCAGACTGTGGATTCTACAAACGCGCGCGGCCAAGCGCACGCCACAGGCTGCGCTGCGGTTTGCCATCGACTTCGTCAAAGAAGGCTTGATCCCGCCAGCTAACGGCTTGCGTCGATTGAAAGACTTAGACTTCAAAATGCTTGCGCACAAACGACTGCTTGATGTGCCGCCGCCTATCGCGCGCGGTACCGGAGCATCGGCTGGAATCGCTGTTGGACGCATTGCTCTCGATTCCACCACTGCCGAACGAATGGCGGCCGGCGGCGATCCGGTGATTCTGGCCCGGCCCGACACCAGCACTGCCGACGTTGCCGGTTTTGCTGCGGCGGCGGGTATTATTACGGCGGTCGGTGGCCGCACCGCTCATGCTGCGCTGGTGGCGCGCCAGATGGGCAAACCCTGTATCGTTGGCTGCGCGATACTTGCCATCGATATTGCAAGCCGCCGCGCGAGGTTCGCGGGCACCGCCGTCGAAGAGGGCACTTGGCTGTCGATCGACGGCGAGACGGGTGCGATCTATCGCGGGCGTCACAAAGTCGTCTCGGAACTGCCGGAAGCGGACTTGGCGGAAATCGAAACCTGGCGAAAAAAAGAACCGGCCGCCGTGTAACCGTGGGCCTCTAACGGACCTATCGAGCAACGTCTTAACCTTGTGACAGGGGCGAGCCAACCTATTCACTTCCTTATTTTATTCCCATCAGTGATAGGATTGCAGTGACCATAAGGAAACCAAGGATCATCAGGCTCGTCGCAGGCATTGCAGCCGATGAGGACCTTCGAACCTCGTATGAATGCTACGATTAAACCGAGTACCAAAGATCGAAAGGCGGTCCCAGCATAAGCTCTATTTTCTCAATCGATGTTGTAGTGGGCAGCTTCTTTGAGCCGTAACAATCTTTGTTATGAAAAGGCACTCATCGTGCTTATCGGCGGGCGCCGGTGTGAGCAGCTACAAACCAAACTCTGAGCCAGGCGGACAAAAGATTTAGGGGCACATTTTTTCAAGACCGCCGCCTCGGTATCAAACGACACCGAACACAATTCCTCCCGGGCAAAGCAACTGTGGCAAGCCCAATTATGCGTTTAGGGGATAGAAATTTGTGGTATCGCCCTTTGGGCGCTCGCTTTCGGGGACGTAACCGCAAATAATGTAGTGGACGGCCTCTGCTATATTGGTCGAGTGATCGCCAATCCTTTCAAGGTTTTTAACACAGAACAAGATTTGGGTACTTGCAACTAGATTTTCCGGATCTTCATTCATGTAGACCATCGTTTCATGAAACAAAGCGTTGTTAAACGCATCAATCTCTAAATCTCCATTTCGAACTGCGAGTGCTTTGTCAACGTCTCGCTGAACGTAACTATCAAGTGCAGTTTTGAACTGCCCCATTACCATATGCGTCATATGTTCGAACCCGGAAATAAGAGACGTTGGCATAGTTGCATCTTCAATGGCAATTGTCCGCTTGCTGATGTTCTTTGCGAGATCGCCGATGCGTTCAAGATCGTTAGAAATGTGCAAGGCTGAAATTATTTCCCTAAGATCGATCGCCAGTGGTTGACGCTGGGCGATTATATTGATCGCTTTATCTTCTATCTCGGATTGCAGTGCGTCGATGGCGCTATCTCGGTTGATAACCTGATAAGCGAGTGCTGCATTTTTGTTGGCGAGAGCGTCAAAAGCATGCGCAATTTGCTGTTCTACTAGCCCGCCCATTTCCGCGACCATGCGCATGAGATCGTGCAGGTCGGCATCAAATACTGTTCGCGTGTGCGGAAGATTTATCACTCTCTCATTGCCGAATCTTCGTTCGCGACCAACCCAGTATATCACATCGGTCTAGAGGAGAGCAGCGGCGATTATTCAATCGCTGAAATAATCACTGCCGGCCAGTATACTAACAGTCAGTGACAAAGGGATGACACCCTTTTCTGATCCGCAAACGACGCTGTCACATAATTCGGTTAGTTCTGTTAGTTCCGTTGATTCGGTGATAGCTGCACGCGGATCATTGAAATGATGACCGACCTTATCGGGATGACTGGCGCAACCCTCACAACGGTTTGCTGGGTTCCTCAAGCGGTGCGCATCATGCGCAACCGCGACACGCGCGCGATCTCGATTGTTGGCTCGGCGACATTTACTGTAGGAATTATTTTCTGGCTGATCTACGGCGTCGTTTTGGCCGACTGGCCCTTGATCGCCTCGAATACTGTGACACTTGTTCTAATGCTCATCATCGTCGCGTTTAAGATTCGGTACGGCTGAGCGGATGCGGCTACTAGGACCACCGCGAACCCCGCGACCGATGCGCGGCAGGGATTTAACAGAACCTTGCGCCACCCGTCGTCGAAATGTCATTTGGGCACAATATAAAATAGATAAATGAATCTCTCGATTCTACTTGCGGGAGTCTGCGCCGTCTCCCTTGCTGTCCATGTTGCTAGCGTCGTTACCGTTATCGCGCGCTTCAAGCGGCGCGATGTGGGCACTGCTGGACTAGCGAGCGCTGGCGTGAGCATCCTGCGCCCGGTCTGCGGCATCGAGAATTTTATCGAGGAGACATTACGCTCCACCTTTATGCTCAATCATCCGCGCTACGAAATCATCTTCTGCGTGGCTGAGGCCGACGATCCGGTTATCCCGCTAGTAGAGCGTTTGATTGCAGCGCACAAGCAAGTTGCCGCCAGGCTCCTGATCGGCAATTCGACAATGAGTAGCAATCCCAAACTCAACAACCTCGTCAAAGGCTGGCACGCCAGCCGCCACGAGTGGGTGCTGATGGTAGACAGCAATGTACTGATGCCGAGGGATCTGCTGCAGCGCATGCAAGCCGCCTGGCGTGAGGATACCGGCCTCGTCTGCTCACCGCCGGTGGGGGCAGCGCCGCAGAATCTGTGGGCGGAGCTGGAATGTGCCTTTCTCAACACCTATCAAGCACGTTGGCAATGTTTTGCCGATGCGATCGGGCTCGGTTTTGCCCAAGGCAAGGCGATGCTGTGGCGACGCGATGTGCTCGATGCGGCCGGCGGCATCGAAGCGCTTTCCGTCGAAATCGCTGAAGATGCAGCGGCAACCAAGATTGTACGCGGGCAAGGACTGCGCGTGCGATTGGTGGAAACGCCATTTGCACAGCCGTTGGGCCGCCGTGGCGCCGTTGACGTCTGGCGCCGGCAGCTGCGCTGGGCGCGGCTGCGGCGCGACACCTTCAAATGGTTTTTTATTCCCGAGATTTTTACCAGCGCGTTTGCTCCGCTTGTCCTTGCTACGCTGGCTGCGGCCCTAGCAGGCCGATCGGTGCTCGCCATGGTAGCTCCGATCGTTGCCGTCTGGTATGGCGCCGAGGCGCTGCTTGCTTGTGCAGCGGGCTGGCCACTTGCGCTGCGCATAGTCGCTCTCTTCATGCTGCGCGATGCGCTTCTGCCTCTGCTCTGGATAGCAGCTTGGACTGGCGACGAATTCGAATGGCGCGGCAAGGCGATGACCGTCGCGGTCAGCACCACATGAGCCGCAGGTCCAAGTGGAGGCTTCTCGATCGCGTCGCTCTCTTTACGATGGCTGCGGTCTTCTGTTCCTCCATCATGGTGCTCGCGAAAGAATTCTGGAATGTAAGCGCGCACGAGGTCGTGATGCGTCTTGCGGTCCTGCCGAGGCAGCAGATCCTTTTCGCCACTGGACTTACCGCGGTGAGTTATATGCTGCTCACCGGCTACGACTTTCTGGCACTGCAATATGTGCGGCGACGGCTGCGCTTTCGCGACGTGATATTTACCTCTTTCACTGCCTTCGCGCTGAGCAATAATATCGGCGTCCAGCTCATCTCCGGCAGTTCAGCGCGTTATCGCATTTACAAAAGCTATGGGTTCAGCACTATCGAGATCGGGGCGATCGTCGTCTTCTGCACTATCGCCTATGCGCTCGGTGTCGTCACCGTCAGCGGGCTCCTCGCACTAATCGATCCGCTCGACATCGCCAACCTTTTACATGTTCCGCAAGCCCTTGTGATAGAAGGCGGATTCCTTTTGCTCGGCGTGAGCCTGGCCTATTTCGCGGTCTCTGCGCTCTGGCACAAGTCTGTCGCCTTTGCGGGCTTCCACTTGCGGCCGCTGTCCCTGCCACTAGCGATCGCGCAAGTTGCGCTGGCCTCCGTCGATGCGGTAGCCGCAAGTACAGTGATCTATGTGTTGCTGCCCGATGATCTCGGCTTGAGCTTCCAGTCCTTTCTTCCGCTCTATCTGATCGCAGCGACGGCGTCGGTGCTAAGCCTTGTTCCCGGCGGCCTCGGCGTATTCGAAACAGCCATGACGATGTTGACAGCACCACCCTCAAAAGCCGCCGCGCTGAGTGCTTTTTTTGCGTATCGCATGATCTATTTTATAGCGCCGCTCTTGATCGCGCTTATCGGATTCGCCGTGCACGAGCTGCGAGGCAGCACTAAGCGTTCTGGCCGAATTGACCGACAGGACAGGGAGCAAGCTCTAATGGGAGCTTGCAGTGCTGACCGCGCCGTCAGCAGGCGATTTTCCCTTGGGATGAAGTAGCATCCGAAGCGGAACGAACCGGGAGCTTGCCGGGGCTCCTAAAATCAAAATTGTGCGCAGGGCAGCTTGTTTACTTCGCCTGTTCACCGGATTCCAAACGTCGGAGACCAGCTCCTGTTAGCACAAGAGCGGATATGCTACCCAGACGGGGCAACACCTTGCGGACATATCCGGCTGCGATTAGACGGTCTCGGTGCGCATCCGGGATCGTTACCCGCATCGGCTTGTTAGCTACCTGTTTTAGCGAGGCAAATTCCTCGCTCGTGAGCCGTTTGTCGTGTCGGGACAGAGATCGCGTTGGGCGTCGTCTTGGTGTCATTGCGAATATTCAAGTAAAAATAGAACGCGCCCCCTGATGCGTTCTCTTATACATCGGCGACCGTCATCGTCTTGTTATTTTGTGCCAGGAATTTGACGGAACATGCCAAAAGGCGACTGGGGATAAGCTGAGGATAAA
>Ga0207852_1000064_pt1 | contig 15602 bp, 14 predicted proteins | sample LuqExpMetagenom3_FD_187761 | JGI IMG/M metagenome (GOLD analysis project Ga0207852, IMG submission 187761) | Tropical forest soil microbial communities from Luquillo Experimental Forest, Puerto Rico - Sample 3 (SPAdes) | ecosystem: Environmental > Terrestrial > Soil > Tropical forest ...
TCGCCAGCAAAACGCTCGTGCAACTCCGCAAGCAATGGATTCGATGTTGGAAGTGGAGCAACCATGTCGGCGCCAGCAAACAGCAAGCTGTTGCGCGGCGCATCAAATGACACTGGGCAGCGGAACGCGGCGCGGTACGGGGCAGGATTCGCTGGCGCGGGATACGGCAATTCAATTGCCAGCGGATTGACGTCGCGCCCGCTGATCCAGCGGCAGAAGCCGATTAGAGTGACGAGAATAAAGTCAATTCGCTGCCGGGGTATCGGCCGACCGCCGCCAAGAAGCACGAATGTTACCCGATATCCGGTATGTTCTTCGTCCATTGTCATCGTAAAGGCGTCGCTTAGAATGAGCAGATACCGTATCAATCGCTCGAAGGCGTCACGCAGGTTGGCGCACGACATCATTGTATAGCCGACCACATCGAAGCTCGCGGGCCTAACCACATGGTGTTGCGCGAGCCCGATCGCTGGGTTGCCTGATTGCTCAACGGCAAGCTCCCACAGGCGACTGATTTGCTCGGTCGGCAAGCGCGCGTCAGGGGCTTCGAGTGCCGCGGGGTCGATTCCGGCCGCCACCAGCAATGCGCGCGCATCAAGGCCCTCGGCGGCAAACATGTCCGCGATGCCCTTGACCCAGACGGCAGAAGTCGTCCGTTTAGTCATCCTTCGCCCCTCCAGAAGCGTCGGTTGGCCTTATGGGGTCATTAAATTGGCCGCCGCGGTTACTGACCTGCGATTTCCTGACGTCTAGCGTTCTCATATCGCAGCCGCCGCGATCCGAGTGAAAGTCACCGGCTTCGTTCCAAAAGGAAACATGCCATGAAATCGCAGCCTTCGCCAAGAAACCTTCTTGGAGAAATCGCGAAAACGGCGAGCCGCCGCCCACCTGCTGACGCGCCGCACTATGTTGTCGACGGAGATTTCTACAAGATCGCGCACCTTGTCAGCGCGGAGGATCAGGCCCTACTTCGTCGGGTGCGGGCATTTGCAGAAGAGAAGATTGCGCCCATTATCAACCAATATTGGGGTCGCGCTGAATTCCCATTCGAACTCATCAGCGAGTACGGCGCGCTTGGGATCGCAGGCGTGCCGTACAGCGGGTTTGGCTGCCTCGGCAAGAGCGCGCTTCTCGACGGTCTTATCATGATGGAGCTCGCGCGCGTCGATTGTTCTATCGCGACATTCCATGGCGTTCATAGCGGCCTTGCTATGGGGTCGATCTATCTTTGCGGTTCGGATCAGCAAAGACAGCGCTGGCTGCCTGCGATGCAGCAAGCCGGGAAGATCGGCGCATTCGCCCTGACAGAACCTGACGTTGGATCCGGCGCGGCGCGGGGACTCACGACGACCGCCCAGTTCCGCGGCAAGAACTGGATCTTGAATGGCCAGAAGCGGTGGATCGGCAATGCTACCTTTGCAGACTTGACGGTTATCTGGGCTCGCGATGTCGACGACGATCAAGTCAAGGCTTTCGTGGTCGAGAAAGGCACCCCAGGCCTCTCGACAGAAAAGATGAAACACAAGATGGCGCTCCGCGTCGTCCAAAATGCGACCATCAGCCTCCAGAATTGCCATGTGCCGGACGACAATCGGTTGGCGAATGCTTCTTCCTTCAAGGATACAGCAGCGGTGCTGCGTATGACGCGCGCTGGTGTTGCCTGGGAAGCCGTCGGATGCGCCCAGGGGGCCTACGAGCACGCATTGCGTTATGCTTGTCAGCGCGAGCAATTCGGTCGGCCGATTGCAGGATTTCAACTTGTGCAGGATCTGCTTGTGCGCATGCTATCGAATGTGACGGCGTCTCAATGCATGGCGCTCCGTCTGTCGCAATTGCAGGACGCTGGCATGATGAAGGAAGAACACGCCTCATTGGCCAAGGCTTTTTGCACCGCAAGGGCGCGAGAGACGGTTGGTTGGGCGCGCGAGCTGCTCGGCGGAAACGGTATCCTGCTGGATCATCACGTCGCCCGCTTTGTCGCTGATGCCGAGGCCATCTATTCCTATGAAGGTACGCGTGAAATCAATTCGCTCGTTGTCGGTCGCGCCATCACGGGAATGGGTGCGTTTGTCTAAAGGCAGCCGCCCGTCGTTCGCTAATGACCGCACCTTGATCCGCATCCTGAGCTTCGCCATAGGCGCAAACAGATTGGCCCTATCGGGTCAATAGATTGGCCGCCTCAGTCACTGACAGAGGACGCCGCAAGGTCTAGTAAATGTAAAGCCGTGTTTAGTCCCAGTCCCACGTCTGTGCGTGCCAGCTGATTGAGGGGATTATGTCGAACAAGCGTTGGCTCGCTGCCTATGGCGAGCAAATTCCGCCCGAGATCAATCCGGAGGCTTACGGTTCGGTGCTGGAGATGCTCGAAGGCGCCATGCGGCGCTTCGCGGATAAGCCCGCATTCCACTGCTTTGGCCAAACGCTGACCTATGCCGATACCGATCGATTATCGCGCAACTTCGCCGCCTACTTGCAAGTCAAGCTCAGCGTCAAGAAGGCCGATCGCATCGCCGTGATGCTCCCGAACATTCCGGCTTTTCCGCTCGCCATGCTAGGAATCATCCGCGCGGGCGCGGTTCAGGTTAACGTCAATCCGCTCTATACGCCGCGCGAACTCGAGCATCAGCTAAACGACGCTGGCGTCGAAATCATCATCGCCTTCTGCGGCGTGTCGGCGACGCTTGCCGAAATAGTCGACAGGACCCCGGTCAGGACAGTAATCAGCGTCGGTCTGGGTGACGGCACTAGCGCTCATATTCCCAGTCCACCAGTCGATACCCGACTCAGAAATGTAATCGACTTTTCCGTCGCTCTTGACCAAGGCGCCGATCTCGCCATCCGGCCGCTAGTCTTACACGGTGAGGACCTACTCTTTCTGCAATACACCGGCGGGACTACCGGGCTCTCGAAGGGCGCCGCGCTTTCGCACCGAAACCTTGTCGCCAACACCGAGCAGTTCAAGGCCTTCATACCGGACGCCTTGCGCCCTGGCCAAGAAATCGTGGTAACGGCGCTGCCGCTCTACCACATCTTTGCCCTCATGGTGAACTTCATCTCCTGCTTTTCGATTGGCGCGGAAAACTGGCTGGTCCCCAATCCGCGCGAGATCGACGGCTTCGTCGAGATTCTTCGCAAGGCACGCTGCACCATCTTCACGGGAGTAAACACGCTCTACGGTGGGCTACTGATGCATCCGAAGATCGCAGAAGTGGATTTCACGCGGTTGCGTGTAGCGATCGGCGGTGGCGCTGCGGTTCTGCCCACGACGTCTTCGAAATGGAAGGCACTAACCGGAAAGGATATCCTTGAGGGCTATGGTCTATCGGAAACCTCCCCGATCCTCACCCTTAATCCGATGACGACAGCCGGTTTCACGGCAACAGTGGGTCTGCCTTTACCTTCGACCGATATCAAACTGCTCGATGCCAACGACAGGGAAACGGCACCCGGCGAGGTTGGCGAAATCTGCGCCAAAGGCCCGCAGGTGATGAAGGGTTACTGGCAGAAGCCGGAAGCCGATGCGGCTGCGTTCACGGCCGACGGCTACTTCCGCACCGGCGACATCGGCGTTTTCAACGAGCAAGGGTTCCTCAAGATCGTCGATCGCAAGAAGGACATGATCATCGTCTCCGGCTTCAACGTTTATCCAAACGAGGTCGAGGCGGTCGCTGCGGCTTGTACCGGCGTCGCTGAATGCGCATGTGTTGGACGGCCAGATGAAAAAACTGGTGAGGCGGTGAGACTGTTCGTAGCGCAGGCCCGGGGTGCGTTTCTGACGGAGACCGAGGTGATCGCCCACTGTCGGCGCGAACTTGCAGCGTACAAGGTGCCCAGAGAAGTGCGATTCCTCGAAGCGTTGCCAAAGTCGAACGTGGGCAAGATCCTGCGCAAGGATTTACGCGCAATTCCGTGACATGCAGGGCCAACGTATTTTGGCTCAGGCCGCGGAGGCAAGCTGTTCCTGGTCGCGCGCGACCTTGAGTGCCTTGGCCCACCAAGCCAACTGATCCAGCATGTCCTTTGCGCCGGCTTGCAGATAGGTGATGTCCTTGAGCTCCTTGCCGTCTTTCCACACCGCCATGAAGTCTGCACCCTGAATGTAGACGCCGGTGCGAATGGTCGCCAATTGCAGTTCGGCGGCAACAAGACGTAATTGCTCGATTGCCCGCGCGCCGCCCACCGAGCCGTAACCGACAAAACCGGCGGCCTTTTTATTCCATTCAGGGTAGGCGTAATCGAGGGCGTTCTTCAGCACGGCTGGAATGCCGTGGTTGTATTCGGCGGTAACGAAGATATAGCCATCGAAACCGGCGACCTTCTTCTGCCACCGTTGCGCAACCGCATTCTGCGAAGGCACCCAAGCATTCGACGCCACCTCGTCGAAAAACGGCATGGGGAAATCGCGTAAGTCCACGATTTCGATCTCCATATCGTCACGCTCAGCGGCAAGATCACTGATCCACTGTGCCGGCTTGTGGCCGAAGCGGGCGGCGCGGGTGGTGCTGATGACGATGGCGATCTTGAGTTTGTTCATGGCAGCCTCTATCTATCGGTTACGAATAGTTACCAGGGCTAAATAGATGACCAAACAGCTCGCACAAGAGGGTACAGCGGTGTTACCGAGTAACCTGCATGAGCCCGAGGATTGCCGTGCAGTAAGCGAGTTGCTTTCCCGCGTGGGAGATAAGTGGACGGTCCTGGTCGTATGGACCTTGGGGGATGGGCCCAAACGTTTCAACGAATTGCGAAAGGCTTTGGGCTCGATTTCACAGCGCATGCTCACGTTCACGCTGCGCGCGCTTGAGCGCGACGGACTCGTGATGCGCACCGCATTCGCGACAATTCCGCCGCGGGTAGACTATGAGTTGACCAAACTCGGTCGGTCATTGCTCGGTCCGGTTAGCGAACTGGGCTTATGGGCGCGCAAGAACCGGTCCGCGATCCAGAATGCCCGTCACCGGTATGATGCCCATCTCACTCGTGATTGATTCTGAGGCGTTTGCATAAGATGGGGTGCCAGAACCGATGGTTCGCAGCCTGGTGCGCCCGAAGCTCCCTCCGGAACATCTACGGCGCATCCGACAAGGTCATCGGTATGGCATTGCGGATTTTCTGGCGGTGGCTTTCGCCGGCGCGACCACGTCCGGCTGCAATCACGTCAGCGCCCCGATCGAAAATTCTCGACATCAGGTTCAGGGGTTTGAACCAAACTCCGGCGGCAACGGCGCCAAGCATCGCGAGGCCGTAGACGGCTAGCCCAACGGCAAGGAGAACGAAGAGCCAGGTAAGCGAGCCCGTAAGGCGCAACGCGAGCCAGCCGCCGCCGATTGCAATCAGCGTACGTACGGCACCTGTTAGGACCGGCCAGAACAGCCGTCCCGCGCCCTGCGAGCAGAAATAAAGCGAGAGGCCGAGACCGAAAAATCCGTAGAACGGTCCGACCACCCTCAGATATCTGACGCCGGCTTCAATAACGCTCGGATCAGCGCTGAACAGGCTGAGCCAGGTGCGCGGGAACAGCGCAGTCATGATGCCGATCGCTTCTGTCAGAGAGAAAGCAAAGGCGCCACCGATAAACCCGATACGCATTGCCCGCTCGCGATTGCCTGCGCCGACATTGGTGCCAACAAGAGCAACAAGGGGAGCGCCGAGACCGAATACCAGCGGGATCAACAGATATTCAAGGCGCGCACCCGTGCCATACCCGGCGACAGCAGCAGAGCCGGCTGCGCTGGCAACGAGTGCAGTCGCACCGCCAATAATAATGTTGGTTTGAATTGACGTGAGAGAGGCGACGGCTCCGATCCGAAGAATTTCGCGGAACAGCGGCCAACGCAAGCGCGTCAGACGCAGCCGCGCCAGATTGCGGCCCGAAAGAATGTACCAAAAAAGTACGGCCGCACCCCCGACATTGAACAGCACGACCGCAGCGCCCCCGCCAGCAATTCCCATAGCGGGAAATGGACCAATACCAAAGATTAGACAGGGCGACAGCGGCACCAGCACAACCACTCCGATGACAGTCACCATGGCCGGTACGAGCATGTTGCCCGTGCCGCGGATGACATTGGCGAGACCGTTCATCACCCACAGCACGACGTTTCCCGAAAATACGATATTAGAATAGACCAACGCGGCCTGGAGCTCGCCGCCTTGGCCGCCTAGCGCGCGGTAGATCGCCTCGCCGTGAAACAGCATCACCGCAGAGAAAAAACCACCGAGCCCAAGATTGATAATCACGGCATGCAGAACGAGACTGTCGGCTTCCTCGCGTTTTCCCGCACCGATTGCACGGGCGATTGCCGACGATATACCGCCACCCATGGCTCCTGCGGAGATCATCTGCATCAGCATGACGCATGGGAACACTAGCGCCATTCCAGCAAGCGCATCAGTGCCAAGCTTGGCAACGAAATAGGTCTCGATCAGTCCGGTCGCAGCCTGCGCCAACATCACAAGTACATTCGGCCACGCCATCCGGATCAACGTTGGCACGATGGCGCCTTCAAGTAGAATCCTAGTGCGCGCGCTGTGCGCAACCCTTGGCGCAGAGCGCGCCTCGGATATCCCCTCGGCAGTGATGACACTCATGATGTTGCCGATTTGCTCTTTGTGGACCGAGGTGGCGTGCCGTTCGATAGCGTTTGCGACGGCCGCGCGTAGCGGCGGCGGGTGCGTTCCGGTGCGGCAGGGCCAGCGACGAACTTGAAATCTGGCGCAGCAATCGGCCGCAACGTCCTGCGATCGACAAGAATTGGTTCGGCGGTAGTGCCAGTCATGGAGTTGACGATCTCCACGCTCGCGCCCTCAGGCGCAAAGTGGCGATTGCCCCAGGCAAGAAGTGCGATGAGTACGCTCCGGAAATCGCGGCCGCGCTCGGTCGGGACATATTCATAGCGCGGAGGATGATCGCTGTATCTGCGGCGTCGGAGCATGCCTGCGTCAACCAACGCGTTGAGGCGCCGCGTCAACATATTTGGCGCGATACCGAGGCTCTCCTGAAACTCATCGAAGCGCCGGTAGCCATGCAAAGCGTCCCGCATGATAAGAATGCTCCACCATTCGCCGACGCGCTCGAGGCTGCGGGCGATGGGACAGGGCATGCGGGCAAGGCTTTTTCGTTGCATTGACAAAGAATAGACTAGTCGCTATCATCATGCAAGTTACTATTTCCTGCCCGACAGGCTGAGCAGGTATGCGGAACACGAGGATCCGGCAATGCAGGAAAAGGCAAAACATCAAACCGCCCGTGACGATCCGCTTGCGTTCGACGATCTGACGGTCGGACAGCGCTTCACCAGCGGGACGCATGTGCTCGATGAGGCACAGATCAAGGCTTATGCCGCGCAATTCGACCCGCAGCCCTTTCACCTCAACGAGGACGCGGCGAAAGGCACCTTTTTCGGGAGTCTTGCGGCCAGTGGTTGGCATACCGCGTCTATAACGATGCGGCTGCTAGTGCTGTCGGGCCTTCCGCTCAAAGGCGGCATCATCGGCTCGGGTGGTGAAATCGCCTGGCCAAGACCCACGCGACCGGGCGACGAACTAACCGTGGTCAGCGAGGTTGTGGAATTGACGCCGTCACGTTCGCGACCAGACCGCGGCGTGGCTACGGTGCGTAGCGAGACGCGCAACCAACGCGGCGAAGTGGTGCAAGTAATCACGATGCGGCTTGTCGTGCCGCGACGACGCTCCGTGAACTAATGAACGATCTTCGCGCATGCGAAATTGGCACCTCTCCATGTGGCAGCAGGTCTAACTGCCCGAAACAGCAAAGGTGAATATTTAGCGCGTTTTTCCTGACTGTTGAGACGGCTAAGTTTGTCGTACTATTCACTGAATGCACCGCCGTAATTGAGGTCGATGGATCTACGGCGGCGCGGTTGCTGTCCTGCTATTTGATCGTGTCTGTCCTTCGCACACGAAGGAAGTGATGCATGGAAGCCAGGCGTAACGCCATCGATCCGAATCGCTACTTTGAGAGCATCGCCGCGCGCGCCGATGTGTCGGTGCAGGATCCAGTCTGCCTTTATCTCGAGACGACCAACCGCTGCAATCTACTCTGCACAACCTGTCCGCGCACCTATGAAGAGCTTGAACCGCCGGCCGACATGAGCTGGGGTCTGTTCACCAACATTGTCGACCAGATTCCGAATATCCAGCGCGCAGTTCTTCACGGCGTTGGTGAGCCGATGCTCGTGCGGAATTTGCCGGCGATGGTTCGCTACTTGAAGGATCGTGGAACTTACGTGCTCTTCAACACCAATGGAACCGTGCTCACTGAGCGCAAGGGCCGGGCGCTGATCAACGCGGGGCTTGATGAATTACGCGTATCGCTTGATGCGGCAACCGCCAAATCCTTCGTTGCCGTCCGCGGCAAGGATTATTTCAAACGTATTCTCAGAAATATACGCCAGTTCCGCGATTTGCAGGAGCGCGAAGGTCATCAACTTCCTCGCGTGTCGGCGTGGCTGACAGGATTGAAGGAGACGATTGCCGAACTGCCCGCTTTCGTAAAGGTCGCAGCGGAGGCCGGCGTCAAGGAGGTCTATCTACAGCGGCTCGTATTCTTCGAGAATGATGCAATCGGCCTAGCGCGCCCCGATCAGACGCTCTACGAACAAATGACGGAAGAGCAAGCCGTCTATCTTAACGAGGCGGCGGCGCTGGCGAGGTACTACGGCATGACTTTCTCCGCGTCGGGTGCGGCTTCCGAGCCGGGGATGAGCCTGAAGCGGGAGGGAGATGCATCGCACTGGCGTCTGTGCCGTCGTCCCTGGACGGTGATGTACATAACCGCAAACGGGCGTGCGCTGCCATGCTGTATCGCGCCATTCTCGCAACGCGGCTACGAGAATTACACGCTCGGCGACGCAACCCAGCAGGCATTACGCGAAATCTGGAATGGCCCGGCCTATCGGGCATTTCGCGCCGGACTGTTGTCGGATCGACCGCCACAGACCTGCGCAAATTGTGGGCTGCGCTGGAGTCTTTAGTGGAACCTCCATGCCGAACAGCAATGCCAATAATTGTCGTGGCCATCCCGGCGCTGAATGAGGAAGAGTCGATCGGCAAGGTCGTGCAGGAAATTGCTCGGGGCGGTCTCGTCGAACGGATCATTGTGGCGGACGGCGGCAGCCGGGATCACACCGCGGAAATGGCGCGCGTGGCCGGTGCGGAAGTCTTGCTCGCCGGCAAAGGGTACGGACGCGCCTGCCTCGCCGCTGCGCAGTCTGCGCACGATGCTGACATTATGGTTTTTATGGACGGCGATGGCGCAGATGATCCAGCTAACATCTCTGCACTGATCGGCCCGATTCAATCAGGAGAGTACGATTTCGTTATCGGCTCTCGCGTACGCGGAGAGCGTGAACCGGGGTCGATTGCTTGGTATCAAATCGCTGCTGGCCTGATGGTGGGCTTGTTCATCCGCGTGCTCTATGGGGCGCTTTACACTGATATGTGCGCCTTTCGGGCGATCCCGCGCGACACACTTCTTTCGCTTGGCATGCAGGAGCTGACCTACGGGTGGAACATTGAGATGCAGATACGAGCTGCGCGTGCGCGTCTTCGCGTCCTGGAGGTTCCAGTATCGTATCGCAGGCGCCTGGGCGGACGGTCAAAAGTGGCCGGTAACTTTCGGGGCTCCGCTCGTGCAAGTATTCAGATCATGGGCGCGCTCATCCGTGTGCTTGTAGCAAGCAAAAGCAGAAGCAAAGCTTAAGTTAAAAGGTAACGCGCTGCCGCGCGAACGGGACTCCGGCGGTAAAGCTGAACGAAAAAAACAATCGATCATGTTTCGTTAGCGACACCCAATTGATGCTGCAGCACAATCAACTGATGTCGGAGGACCGCATTTTCCGCCTCAAGCAAAGACCTTGCTGCGGGTCGATGGTCACCACAGCCGCGGTGCCAGCGACAAGCAAGGTTATTCGTCCTTGGCCAATCTCGGGTCGTGCGGTCTCGTTGTAATAAAGCGGGTATAAAGTTAGAACCCGGTGTAAATGCCGTTCGCCGAGGCTTGTAGAGATTTTGCTCGCGCAACAAATCGTTTCACCTTTTGCAAATCTTTTGTGTGGCTTCCATCGTCTTTATCCGTCTTCGTTTTCGAGTCCACCCCCGCGGGCCGCACCACTCTTATCGCATCGACGACGTTATCAGGCCCCAGTCCTCCAGCGATAATGACGGGAATACGCACGCTCTCTACGATCTTCCTGTCGATCTCCCAGCTGTGGGTTACCCCGAGCGCCCCTATTTGCACATCTCCGGGCCGATGGCTGTCTAAGAGCAGTATGTCGGCGACTCCATCATAGCTCCGTGCGATGGCGATGCTTTCGTCATCGACGATCGGAATGCTCCGCATCACCGTGAGGGTGCCACATCGCTGTTTGAGCTGCTGCACCGCCGACGCCGTGAGGAGATCGTTAGACGCGCCAAGATGTACAATGGCGGGTTTCAGCTCTGAAATTATTTGCTCGACGAGCCGCACATCAGCAGAGAGTAACAACGCCAAGCCCTTGGACGATGACGGAATGGCGGAAAATATGCGACGTGCTTGATTAACCGACTGCTCGCGCGGGAATGAGCCGTCACCTACTAGGACGCCAATATGATCAACGCCGAGGTTCCCGAGCGCACGTGCTTCTTCGGGAGTTGAGATTTCATAAATCTGCACAAGCATCTGCTGAAGGCAATGTCTGGTCGTGTCGTGTTCTCGCGCGGCTCGAGTATTGCGTCAATAAACGTTCCACTATTATGGCGGTCTATGGATCAGGATCGGCGGGGCAGACAGGGGTTCATGTGCGGTTCTGAGCCTCAGGGGCAGCAATGAGACTGCCCGAGTTCACCGCGGTTCTTGGTTCTGCGCTGGCTCTGAGGGAAGAAGCTGTCTGCCTTGCTTGCCCGAAGGCTTCACTTCCGCGGCGGCCTCAGACTGGCGCGCGTCGTTAACGTATCTCGTTATAATGCAATTGTATGCCGTAATCCGTACTCGTACGCTTTGGCCACCGCTTCTGTTCTCGTGCGCGCGTCTAATTTTCGGAACAATGCTTCAACGTGGAATTTCACCGTGTGCAGTGAAATACCTAATCGTCGTGCAATCGCCTTATTAGTCAGGCCATCACTAATTGCAGCCAGCACATCGATTTCGCGCGGGGTTAGAAACGCGTAAGCATCGTTTTCAATTAGGGGAGAAAAGCCATAGTCCTTATTTGTCTGCGACCGCACAAACAAGCCGTTCGCCACCGCGCGCAATGCGGCATCAATCTGGCCCATATCGGAATCGCGTGATATTAGCCCTGGTAGACCTTTATCGTTGCCTCCCAGTACTAAGATTGGAGCGTTTTCGCTTGGCACGCAATCTTCATCGGCCAAGACAACATCGGAAAACCCGGGCGTGGAAGCAACGATGTGACCCGCTCCTTCGACCAACTGCCGTAATAAGAGACGCCGCGCAGGGCTTGCCGCATACACAGCGACGCGCAGCTGCTTGATTGGGCTTAACTTGCGCGCCGCGATGCTCATGCAGGTGGGCGCTCACTTATCGTCAACTGGAGGGAAATTACCTCACCTCCTCGAATTAGCCGAAGCTCAGCCTTTTGCCCGATGCTATCGGTTCCAAAACGAGAGGTGATATTTCGCAACCTTGCCGTCGATTTGCCGTCAACGCTCAGGATGATGTCGCTCGGAAGAAGTCCCGCCGCTGCTGCGGGTCCATTTTCAGCAATGGACATCACCATGACCCCAGTCGATTGTTCGGCGGTTTGGGCAAGCCCATCTGGAATCGCAACCCGCTGCAAGGTAACTCCAAGCCATCCGCGCTTTATACGTCCATTCGCGACTAACGCCGGTACGATCCGGTCGATAGTTGTAGCCGGAATCACAAGGATTTTGGCGCGCGGTCCAAATGTTGAGATTCCCAAGTAGCGACCCATTGCATCAATAACGGGGCCGCCCTCCTCGCTGGGCCCGATACGAATGTCGAGCGCGATATGGTGGTCGATACGTCCGCCCGCGCGGCTGTGCCATTGCGGTCCGACTGCATTAACAAGCCCTAGCCTCGCTCTCACACTGCCCTGAGAGTCGGCGCTAATTGCGAGCACAAGGGCGCCGACTTGCGGCTCTGCCGAAACGATTGGACGCGCTGCGAGCGGCTTTGTCGATTTAAGGACAGCGATGTTTGTCCCCGGATCGCGTCCGACCAGCGTCGCCGTAACCGGGCTCCCACGCTCTGCAAGAACTTCGAACTCTGTTCGCTTTGGCAGCGACTGTTCGGAAGCTACCAAGAGGTCCGATTGCCATAATGTACCGGTAAGATGACGTCCCCCTCCGGCACTAATTGCTGCAACGCCATCTTTCGCAGCCGCCACGCGGGCGGCCAATGCCTTGGAAAACTCAAAAAGTTGATCTGGTTGGTCGGTCATCACAGGCTCCCATTGTTAGATAGGGAGCAATGTCGAAAATTCACTCAGTGAATTGTATCGGCCAAATGGCCGGGATTGACCCAGTCATTTGACCGGGTTGGCTCAATGGCAATCAGGTTTTCCATGGCGCGGCAAACATGACGCCTGCGACATGAATTATTTATTATCCATTTGTCGAAATCGTCTTTGCAAGTTGTCGCAATGTCAGGTGCGCACATTCTCCCGCCTGCTTCATTCAAGCGACGATTTCGATCGGAATGCCAATCGCAAGACCGAGCTCACGGTCCGCGCGCCCCTGATTGACGGCGATTTCGGCGAGCCCGTTAGAATTCTCGTACCAGAAGGCCATGCCGGGCGGTCGATCGCTAAAGGTCCCCGCGCGCTCCAGCACTCGACCCGCCACGACCAGCCTTGATTCTCGCTGCAGCGTGACCGCCCTCAGGCCAGTAATAGCATTGCCAAAATGATCGATGTAGACGATCTCGCATAGATCGTCCGGCCAGTCCGTCCGGCGATGCGCGCCATCCTGGTGCGGCTGGCCAGGCGGCGGCTCGCCCTGCGCGAGCATGGCTGCAACCGGTGCGAAAAGATCGCGCCCGTGAAAGCTGGCAGAGAGGCGCTCAGGCTTCCACTTGATATCCCAGCTGCGCATCGTTGCGGCACGGCGCTGAACCAACTCGAATAAGCCATTGCCGGGGCCGACATACCACCGGCCGTCCGCCTCGACGATAACAGGCGGGCGCGTCCCGCCGACGCCGGGATCGACAACGCAAAGAAAGATCGTTCCCGCCGTGAACCATTCGGCATAGGCCGCTAACAGGTAGGCCGATGCCTTGGGATTACCCACCGGCGCATCGGCGAAGAGGTCGATTGCGGGCACGCTCGGCGCCATTTGGTTCAGCACAGCCTTCATCTGACCCGTATAGGGGCCCTGCAAACCGAAATCCGTAAACAGCACAAACATGTCGTTAGCTGGTAGTGGGCCAAGCGTAATACCGATAGCTTGACCGAGCGTGCCCGCGCTTTGCGATAGCAGCGCCTTTCCATTGGCTGCAATTGGCACACCGGGTCAGTTGCCGCGGCACCATAACCTGAAACGTTTCTCCAACCGAAGGCCGGAGCACACCCTTTAAGTTTTGAGGGTCAAAGGGCAGCCAAGAAGTCAACACCCCGACGGCTATACAAAAGAATCTCTTCCAAAGGTGCAGGCAGCGATCAACGCCCCCGGCGGCGTGTATATTGCATTAGGGCCGGGAACGGCAATCGACGGAATGCTACCACAAGGCCGAACTCTTATGCTGCGCCTCACGTTGAAGGCTTGGCGTGGGCGGAGATTGAACGGATGTGGGAAGGTGTCCCGCATGACCAATACTTTTACGGTCCGTTTGAGCCCAGCGTTTCGCGGGCTCAATGGGTCGAACTGATCAGTTGATTGCTATAAAAGGACGTGTCGAACCAACTGAGTGTATGGTCTGCTAATGTTACGGCAGCTGACGAAAAAGCACTCTGAGGGGCGCTCGGTTGTTCCTGCTGGAGCTTTTTGTAAGCATGCCGAACCCGAAGACTGGGGTCGTCGTTACTGAAGTCTTATTGACCGGAGCCGTTCCATGAGCTGGCTACCATCGAATGATCCCGTGCTTGGTGACAAACGATCTTGTGATGCGCTCGAATTAGTTATCGTTCCGCGCGCGCGAGACCTAGGCGGATTTGAGGTGCGTCGTGCGCTGCCGCACGGAAAACGACAGATGGTTGGTCCGTTCATCTTTTTTGACCAAATGGGACCGGTTCAGTTCATCGCCGGACAGGGCATGGACGTGAGGCCGCATCCGCATATCGGACTTGCAACCGTGACCTATTTGTTCGATGGCCGTGTCATGCATCGAGATAGCGAGGGCAACGCGCTGGAAATTATGCCGGGAGCAATGAACCTGATGACCGCGGGGCGGGGCATCGCTCACTCCGAACGAACCCCACAGAGCGCACGTCAAGGTGGCGAGGGTATGTTCGGAATTCAGAGTTGGATCGCGCTTCCCGAGTCTTACGAAGAAACAGCTCCGTTATTTCAGCACTTCGATGCCGCAAGCCTACCGATGATTAAGGAGGGGGGCGTTACAGCGAGGATCATTGCTGGGTCAGCGTTCGGCAAGAAGTCTCCGGTGGGACAACTCTCAGAGTGGCTCTATGCCGAGGTGCTGCTCGAAGCCGACGCAAGTGCGCCGCTCGATCCCGATCAAGAAGAGCGTGCAGTCTACGTGGTGGAAGGCGAAGTTGAGATCGCAGGTGAGCCCTTTGAAGGTCCAAGGCTTTTGATTTTTCGCCCCGGGGATCGGATCACGGTTCGGGCAAAACGGCATGCAAGGCTGATGTTTCTCGGCGGCAGCGCCATGGAAGGCCCGCGGTATATCTGGTGGAATTTCGTCTCCTCGCGCAGAGAGCGGATCGAACAGGCGAAAGAAGAGTGGAAGACCGGACACTTCAAGCCGGTGCCCGGCGAAACCGAATTCATTCCGCTTCCCGAGAAGTAGATCGAACGAGTCCCTGAGCTCTTTCCTGAATGGGCAGCCGGGCGATCTTCGGCTAACGGCAAAGCGGAAGGATCTGATCAGGGAGGCGTGACCAAAGCATCGGGCTCTCCAAATAATTGCATGTGGCCTAACGCGTTTGGCGGAACCGGTCTCTGTCGTAATTCGAACCAGTCTGGGTCACCTCAAAACGGAAATCGAAAAAGACGAGCAGAAACCGGTGGTGGCAGAAGTATTGGAGGTAACCGGGAACGGTACGTTGAATCCCTTAGTTGTGGAGTCTTTCTGCAACGCAATAGCTCACGCGCGCATACAAAACTCTCTGTTACTGTTGATCTTGCCGCCGGATGGTCGCCAACGCGTCCGGCGGATTTTCTATTTCAAACGGCATCTCCCCACCCGAAATCTGGACGATTTCCAAATGGGGATTGGATGTTGGCCGCTGGGGATCGTCTATTGGATGCGGACGTCTGGTGAGAATTTTACTGTCCCCGAGACGTCCCTAACTGCAAAATCCACTGTTCCCCCACTTTCTAGTGCACGAGTGACGCCCATTCACTGCTGATCAAATGGCTGACGTTGGCGATGATCGCAATCAATACAACCATGAAAATTGCTAGCAGCACGATATATCGACTTAGTTTCATCTGAGCGCAAA
>Ga0207852_1000072_pt1 | contig 15060 bp, 11 predicted proteins | sample LuqExpMetagenom3_FD_187761 | JGI IMG/M metagenome (GOLD analysis project Ga0207852, IMG submission 187761) | Tropical forest soil microbial communities from Luquillo Experimental Forest, Puerto Rico - Sample 3 (SPAdes) | ecosystem: Environmental > Terrestrial > Soil > Tropical forest ...
ATGTTGAATCAGACCTCCGCTGATTTGAGAATCCCCAACGAGTCACGCCTTCAGAGACTTGGTATTAGACGCGCACTCATCACGCCATAACCCGAATTGCAAAAAACGGAGTTTGCTGTACAAGAAACAAAAAGCGTTTCTGATCGATGGGGACAACCTCAGCCTCGGTAACGGCCCGAACAGTAGCCGTTCTCGGTTCGTCATTAATCAACGACATCTCACCAACAATTCCGCCGGGTGATACCGTTTCAAAAACGTGGTTGCCGTCGACTACCTGCACTTCCCCCGACTTCACGACATACATATGGCTGCCGGGCTCACCCTTCTTAAAGAGTTCTTGAGCGGGCTTTAAGAAAACGACGCCGCGGTCGTTGCGAAACAACCCAAGAAAATCCTCTGTCATTTCCCGTCCTTCGGCATTCCAACGCTGTCACATTGCTTCAGCTTTATGACACTTTTCAGCCGAGCATTTACATTACCTATGGTTACCAGCATCTTTGAAGGTTTATCTACTTCATTCATTGGCGCGTAAATCTTGGTCGCTAAGCCGGAGTCGTCTTGCCATCTCACGTGTGAAGTACTTAAGCAACTTAAGACCTATCGCCGGACGCTCATTGAGAATGCTTTCGAACGTGGTTCGACTCAACTCGTAAGCCGACACATCTTCATTCGCACTTACAGTTGCTGAACGTCGAACAGACTCTTGTAAAAGCGCCATTTCTCCCACGGTAGTTCCCGCTGCCAGGCTCGCAATGCGTCGACGACCGTTCTCTACCTTGAGCCAAACACTTACAGTCCCCTTAGTAAGAAGCCACATCCGATCCGCATCGTCGTTCTCACTACAAATTATATCCCCGGCCGCAAACTCGCGAGCAGTTATCATTGATTCAAACTCAGCGATCTCGTCCGACTGAAATTCTCGCATTGCCTCGAGTTCGCAAAGAGGTATCGCCTGGTCGCGCGGACGTGATTTAGCGGAATGCAGCGCTCGTTCCTCCATCCACTCCAGGCCGCTATCGAGATCTGCTAATATGATCGCATCGGTACCCAATCCCATAAAATCAAACCGGATTGTTGGAACGTTGCAGAGTGCAACTACCTTGCCGAGGTTTCTCGCGCGGGCGAGCAAGTTAACAAGGATAGTAACACCCGAGACATCTATATCCGAAATACCACGCAGATCGAGCAATACCATATCGGTGACCTTGAGCAATTCGTTCACAACATTTGACAGATTGTCAGCGTTGCCGAAGAACAGGACACCTTCCAGTTGTAGCACCGCACGGCGACGTCCGATTCCAAGCAGGATTCCCATTTCCTCGCTTGAGCGTATACGCTTGGAGAAGATTTCGTCACCAAAGAAGCGCCGACGGACAATAGGCTTGCTCATATTTGCGATGAAGATGAGACAGGCCAATCCAAAGCCAGCAACTGCCCCAGCGATAATCGAGCTGCCAACGCTGGCTATCATGACCAGCGCTATTACTGCGAGGTTCTGCCAAGCATGCCTTCGATCGACGCCGGGACGGGGAACAAAGGCATCACGTAATGTCCGGAAGGTCCACGGATCGAAAATCTGAACGGCGACTGTTAGAAGCACGGCGTTCAGCACGATTACCGGTATTTGTGCGAGCACCGATGAGAAAAACACTATTAAAATAAATATTGTCGCGGCGGCCGAAAGCCCAACAATGCGTGTACGTCCACCAGCTCGAAAGCTTGCATTAATAGCAGACGGGGCGGGCACCGCAGAGATTCCACCAACCACTGACGATGCAATGTTGGCTATGCCTTGTGCGATGACGTCGCGACGTGGGTGCGGTGGCAAATCAGCCAAGGTCTGAACCATTCGAAACGCTAATAAGGCCTGCAGTGTCGCCACCACCGCGAGGGTCAGTGATGTCAGCAATAATGGCGAAGACACCGACAAAAGTGCAGCGCGTACAGAAGCGTCCGCAACTTTCACGAGAGAGGGTGCGGAGAGGAATGTTGTCGGTAAAGCGCCGATTGTTGGCCCGAGTGCAACTTCGGGCGCGATGGTATGCATGGCATGGAATAATAATGTACCACCGACAAGACCGACAAAGGGCGCAGGCAGTTTCTTAATCTGATTGGCGATGACAAGGATTCCCGCCGCTAGGGCAAGCATGAAGAGAAGCTCGGGCGGGCGCTCAAATCGAACCAATCCGAATGTATTACTGTCAAATACAAAGAAAGGGCGCAGTTGGCTTATCGCGACAATCAATCCAACACTATTTATGAACCCCGCCAAGACCGAATGCGGTGTGAATTTTATAACGCGTGCTATCCCGAATAGACCGAAGGCAATCTGCAACAGCCCCGCGAGCAAAATGCACAACACGATTGCCACAACAACTAAACTCAAATCGTGCGTAAATTCATTTTTCGTCATCAAATACGCAGCGAAGCCGGCCGGAATGATGGATGTACTGATATTCGGGCAAGTAATGCTGAAAGACGAACTTGCGGCTATTGCTACAACCGCACCGGCGATTATTGCCGTGTAGAGTCCGACTGCTGCGCCTTGCGCCGCGAATGAAACCCCCAAAGGCGAAAAGACCAAGACCCCAGCGGCTATACCGAACGGTAATACGATGCAGGCCGCGCTCAATCCGGCGAGAATGTCGCGCTGCCAGCCAAATCGCTCTTTGGCGCCGATCCGAATTGAAGCGTCAACAGACAACACCCGCCCCTTCCGTTATCCGCTGTCATATTGATCCCCGCGATAACTAGGTTCAAGTCATTCTGTTACCCACTCCGTTCGGCCCAAACGACCACGATCAACGACAAAAGAGAACTAGAGAACTATTGTTAGCTTTGAGCGGCTGTGAGATCTTTGATTTGAGCGCGGGTGAGACAATGGAGCCTATGTTCAAGGCTCTTGGTGTTGTTTGACGCAATCGATTCGTGCCAACGACAGAAATTTATAAATTTGGTCGAAGTATTAAGCTCGAAATGCGAGCGAGGAATTCACTTCGAGCCAAGTTCGGCCAACCGCATCAGCGAAGCCTGGTCCTTAATATTGATAGAGCGACCGTCAATGTGAATGATGCCAGCCCGCTGCCACCCGGCCAAGCACTTGTTGACGCTCTCACGGGTAGCCCCCACGAGATTCGCGAGCTCTTGCTGACTCAAGCGCACTTGCATGGAGGCGCTATCGGGCGTTTGTAATTTTGCTTTCGACTTAGCAACACGTATCAATGTCTTGGCAAGACGCGTCGGAACCTGGAAAAGCGCAATCTCGCCAAGAAGCTCATCTGCATGGCGCAGTCGGTCGCAGAGTACTTCGACGAGCGGAAGCCAAACAAGCGGTTGCTGAGTCAAAAATGCCAAAATATCTCGTCTCTCGAGAACGGCGAGGCTGCAACGGCCGACAGCCGTTGCGTCCGCCGTTCTCTCTCTGCCATCCAATACTGCAATCTCGCCAAAGATGTCACCAGCTTCAAGAGTTGCTAAGACAAGTTGCTTGCCTTCTGGAGAGGTAACGCTAATAGAAACGCTCCCTGTCAGCACTGCCATTAAGGTCGTGCCGGGTGAACCCATTTGAAAAATGCATTCGCCATCGGAAAATGTACGAGTCCGGGTGCGCGCTAGGAGTGAATCACGATCATGTGCGTTAAGTCCGCGAAATAGCACACATTTAGCCAATTGGCGCTGAGCGTCTTCAATCCCTGTTATGTTCTGATCGGACTTCAACACGACGTTTAACTCCACAATACCGTAATTATTCTCCTTCTCACGCGCGACGTAAACACCGTCCCAATCATCAAGGCACCGGAGATACACGATAAGCTAAAAGTCGCGACGCATAAAGACCGAAAAACGCTGTCAAATCGAACTCGCGTTCGAATATACAGGACATTCTTTTAGGCATCGATCCAAGCTAAAAAAGGGCAAAGAACAGACACCACATATTAAATTAAACTGCGGTCAGGGCGCTGGACCCTAATATTGTCGCTGAGCTCAAACGCTATGGTTTAGAGTAGATCGCCGGGCTGGCGATGGGATTGGGCTCTAGACACACGATCAAATTTCTAGAATTAAGCCCTCTCGCGCCACCAGTGACCCGGCGCGCTGTGCGGTGACTTCCGCCGCGATCCTATCGAGCAGTTCATCGTCATGGTCGGGATCATGGTGGAACAGGCAAAACTTTTTAACATTGGCAGCAGCTGCTAACCTTACGCCTTGCTGCCAGCTCGAATGTCCCCAGCCGACGTGGCTATGCAGCTCTTCCGCAGTATAGGTGCAATCGTAGACGAGCACGTCTACGTCGCGTGCAAATAAAGCAAGAGATTTGTCGTATGATCCGCCGTTGGATTCATGATCAGTGATATAGGCAACTGAATGATTATTAAATTCAAGCCGATATCCTGTTGCGCCATCCGGGTGATTCAACCGAATGGTATGCAAGGCAACTTCATTTGAAGGCCTTAGGGTTTGGCCGGCGTGGAAATCGTGAAACTCGAGTTCAGCATCAAAAATATCGTGTCTAATTGGAAAAAGGGGCGTGGCCATCATCTGCTCTATGACCTGGGCCAGCCTGAAGCGAGGAAGAAGGTTGCCCGCCCAAAGCCGTATCCTGTTTTTCCTAGAGTAGCATGGCGCAAAAAATGGTAGTCCGCAGATATGATCAATATGGCAATGGCTCAAAAATATATCGAGATCGATTCCCCCATTTGCAGGGAACCTTTTTCCGAGGTCTCGCAAGCCAGTACCCGCGTCGAAAATCAGAGTTTTTTCACCACACTTGATTTCAACGCATGAGGTATTCCCACCATAACGGCTTGTAGAATTTCCGGGACAGGCAATACTGCCCCGAACTCCCCAAAACGTCACAGACATCCTCGGTTGGTTAGTTAAAATGGATTGAGTAGTCATAACTGCCACGGTCTTGGGGCTACAGAGCAAAAGGCCCCCATCCAGCCACTGCCCGTACCCCAACAGGAGGATGCACCCGCAGCCGGAGCCGAAACTGTGACCAATTTCACAGGCCTTGGTTATATACCGAGAGTATGGACGAACGACTAACGCGCCATAGCGCCCTACGTTTCAATCAGGAAGAACCGCATTATGGCGATCCTTGCGCTGGGCACGGAGGTTCGTTAAGAGCTCCAATGGAGCAAGGGCCGCAATACGGGTTGAAACAATCAAAACGACCTGGTTTGTAGGACGGCCGGAAGCAAAACGTTTCCGAACTCAAAGCCATTGTTCGAAGGTGGCACCGCCCACCCTGAAGATTACTTCGATGTCGTCGAGCATTTTTCTGAGAGCACTGGGTGACTGGCCGGCTTGAAATTGGCTCTTGAGCTGGACAAGAACCCTGTCCGCGGCAACAAGACGCCGTGCTAAAATCCTGGCAACGTGGAGCACCGCGATCAGATCTTTCTCGAGCAGCGTCGCGTCGGCAACATAAAATTGCGAGTCCTTCAAGGCGCGAACATCAGCTGTATGCGGCTGATCTAACAACGCCGAGAGTTCGCCGAACATGGCACCAGGCTCCTCCACTCTGGCGATCTCAGTCGAGTCTTTGAGAATTACGACGGCGCCGCTTTTGAGGATCAGTAAGCGACCGGTTTTCGATCCGGCGGTCAAAACGGTTTCGCCAGCGCGGTACGACGCGAGCGGAAGAGCCGCGAGCATCTTTTGGAATGCGGCACTCGCATACTTGCTGCGTCCGTCCTGTGTTTCCATTGACAGTCCTTATTCTACCTCTAGAGCATAACATTTCGACCGAGAGATGTGAGCCGCAGGTAATGAGGATTTGACTTCTCGTGTTATGAATTCTGAGATCCGGCGTTGATACGCCGTTTTGCCTCTTCCTCAATACCCCGCGCGACCTCGGGATGCTGCGCCATAAACGTACGAAAATCCGAAGCTTCCAAAGTCAGCAGCGTTGACGGAGTTACGGTCGCCACGGTCGCCGTTCGCCCGCCACCTTCCAACAACGCAATTTCGCCAAAGAACGATCCCGGCCCGAGGCGAATTGGTCGTGGCTTTACCTTCACCTCAACTTCGCCAGACGCTACGAAATACATGCAGTCGGCCGGTCTACCTTGCCGCACCACGACCGTTCTTTCAGCCAAGTCTATTGGCCGCAGCAAGCGCGTCAGCTCGATAAGGGCCGGAGCATCAAGATCGCGTAGAAAGGGGACACGTGTGACAAGATCCCAGTTACGGATTACGTCACGTCGACGGCGCTCGATTGTGAAGCCAGTAATAATAATGCCGGCCAATAGACCGAAAATACAAAGTCCACAAACCATGACTAAACCTGCGATTATTCGCCCAAACAATGTTTGGGGTATCGAATCGCCATATCCAGTCGTTGTGAGAGTCGTCACCGCCCACCACAGCGAGGATGGCAAATCGCCAAAATGGCCCGGCTGACCTGGGCCTTCGAGCAGATAAACCGCCACACTTGCTGCTATTAGCACGATTAAAAAAATGACAAATACGCCTGCAAGTGGCTCAGCCTCAAGCACGACGACACGCCCCAGGACGCGTAATCCTTGAGCGCGAATGGCAAGCTTGAACAGCCAAAGGGAGGCCAACAACCAAGCGATGTGGGCTGGCACGCCGATCAAAAGAGCGATCGGAACCGGTAACACTGCTATTGCATCAACAAGGCCTTCGGCCGAAAGAAGATAAGTGGAGGACTTTTCAAGACGCGATCGAGTCCACCACTTGATAATGAGATCAACAACAAAAAAGACGAAACAGAGCCAAAGACCGCTTGTAATCGTCGTGCCCCATTTGATGCGAAGATCGACCACGGTCAGCAAGATCATCGCAGTCAGTCCAACCGCAACAAAGAGGTATTCCAGCGCCCGGTAAGCGCTGCTTCTCAAAAATTGGGAATATAAACGGTACTTTTTCAACAGAACGTTCTTGCATGCGCATGACAAATTTTGACTGTGTTTTGTACTGAATGGTCGTTGCGATAGCAAATCCGAAAACAAGCTTCATTTTTCAACTGACGCAACAAAGGTACACCTAATATTCTCGGGGGGCGAACGAACTCCCGCCGGCCGGTCAGCGCCGACATGACATGTGCACTGCGGCGGGAAAACCCCTACGCATTCCCTCACTCGTATGGCCTGCAATAGATGAAGAATCACGGGTAAAAATCCGATAAGATCTGATTCAAGCGATTCGCCCACCGGCAGCGAGAGACACCAGGGTGTGGGGATGAGGCAGATCATCACAGTTGCGACCATGAAAGGTGGCAGCGGCAAGAGTACTCTTGCCAGCTGCTTGGCCGTTCACTGGCATCTCACCGGTCGGCGTCCAACGATCATCGATGCTGATCCCCAGCGCTCCGTTGCACGACTGGCTTCACGCGAGCGGGGACTAGGTGGCGTCAATGTAATGGAGGACGCAACAGAAACCGCATGGAGGACCGCGCAAAATATTGCTGGTGAAGGTCGTCCGGTTATTATCGATACACCGGGTTTTCGCTCTCGGGCCACGTTAGCATGCATCGCCGCAGCCGACTTTCTGCTTGTCCCGGTCAAGGCATCGCCCCTGGATATTGATCGAATGTTGGATACGCTCAATTCTCTCATCGATGACACAAATAGCCAGCGTCCGATCTTTCGTTGTGTGTTAACGCAGACGACACGCGATTCCGTTATCGCAAAGCATATCCGCGCTGAATTGATCGACGCAGGGTTCCCGGTCCTCAAGAATGAGATGACCAATCGGGTCATCTACGCGGAGGCTGCGCTTTGGGGCGCAACACCCAATTTAATCGAGAACTCGGGAGTCGCCGCCCGAGAAATCGCCGGGATAGCTGACGAAATCGACGGCATTGTAAGTGTCCAGCAGGCAGCCTGACCGTGAACAAGAAAAAGCTGCCGAAAGCGATCAGGCCTGTTACCGCGAAACCGATAGTCCCGATTGAGGACGAAATCGCCACCGAGAGCCCGGCCCCGGTAGCACAGCAAAACCAATCTCAATCGAGTGGGAAATCCGCGGATACCGTAGAAGCCGCGCGGAAAAGCGTGGAGACCGCCCAAAAAGAACTAGTCACGACAAAAAGGGCGGCCTCTCCCCGTAAGATCGAAGTTGCACGTGACGCGCGCCGCGCCCAAGCTGCCAAATTGGTTGAACGCTTTGCGTTGTGGTCTGGAGTAGCGGGACTTCTTCCCATTCCGTTTGTCGACCTCGCTGCCGTTGGTGGCCTTCAGTTACAAATGCTGAGGCGCATCTCACAGATTTACGACGTCGCATTTTCTGAAAACCGTGGCAAAGCGCTTGTCGCCAGTCTAGCAGGTTCAATGCTCCCCGCGAGCGGCGCGATCGGAGTCGCCAGCCTAATGAAGGGCCTACCAATCCTTGGAACCACTGTCAGCTCACTGACAATGCCCGCGCTTTCTATGGGCGCCACATACGCAATCGGCTTAGCTTTCATTCAGCACTTCTCGTCGGGGGGAACGCTTCTTGATTTCGACCCTCCGAACTATCGTGAATTTATCAGAGCACACAGTGATGCATGGAATGCGCGATCTAAGGCCGCCCCGACGCCAACCGGCAAAAAACGCGAGGTGAAGTCCGAAACGGTTTCATAAGTCTTGGGGGAAGGGCGGACCTATTCACCCTGCTGGAACTGTCGCCGGCCGCCGACTTTTGTCGCTTTACTCTCATCCCACCACCAGAGCGCAGGGAAAGCTGACATGCCATATTTAGGCAGTTGAGCGGGACGGCTGAAGCGATCCCAGCGTGCCGTACGCAATTTGCCAAAGGCCCACTGTGGTACAAGAAAATTGTTCCACAGTAGCACACGGTCTAGCGCCTTGGCGGCGGCGTTCAGATCCTTGCGGTTCGTGGCCAAGATCACTTGTTCGATCAAGGCGTCCACCGCGGCATTTTTAATGCCAATCACATTTTCCGAGCCCGGCTGATCCGCTGCTTGCGATCCAAAGTACCCGCGCAACTCGGTTCCCGGCAGCAATGTTTCTCCCCAGGCGTATGTAATAATGTCGAAATCCCAGCCACGCAGCCGATTCTCGTACTGCGCCGCATCGACCGTGCGCACCGATACCGTTATGCCGAGTCGCTCAAGCGACGGTTTGTAGAAAAGGAAGACCCGCTCGAAGAGCGCGTTATTGCCGAGCAATTCGATTTCGAAAGGTTCGCCGGATTTTGCATCGACAAGTTGTTGTTCACGGACCTCGAAGCCTGCCTCTCTAAACAATTTCAAGGCTTCACGCAGATTATTGCGCACCGCCGAAGGGTTGCCGTTGATCGGATTTGAATAGGCCTTGTGGAATACTTCGGACGGAACTTTGTCTCGTACCATATCGAGCAATTCGAGTTCGCGCCCGGTCGGCAGTCCCGTAGCGGCAAGGTCGGTACCTTCGAAATAGCTGGCAATGCGCTTGTACTGCCCGAAGAAAAGCTGCTTGTTCATCTCCTCAAAGTCGAACGCGTAGTTGAACGCCAAACGAACCCGGGGATCTTTGAACTTGCTTCGGCGAATGTTGAAGGCAAAGGCCTGCATTATGCCGACATTGTTGATCGGAAATTCCTCTAAAATGACGCGCTTTTCACCGACCGCCGGAAAATCGTAAGCAGACGCCCAGTTCTTCGCACTATTCTCAATACGCCAATCGAGCGAGTCTGCCTTGAACGCCTCAATCGCAACCGTCGCATCGCGAAAATACTCAAATCGCAGCTCGTTGAAATTATCGCGACCGATGTTCACGTTCAGGTCCGCACCCCAATAGTCCTTAACGCGTTCATAAGTGATAGAGCGACCAGGCGAGAACTCCTTGATCCGATAGGGTCCGCTGCCAAGCGGCGGCTCTAGTGTTGTTTGCCCAATATTGCGGGCATTACCATCCTTGTCGGTGCCCTCCCACCATTCCTTGCTAAGGATCGCAAGATGGCCAAGCAGTGGCGGCAATGAGCGGCTAGCGGGCCTATCGGACATGAAGGTAATTTCGCGATCGCCGGTTTTCTCGACTTTGACGATCTGTCGAACTTCCACCGCCGCTTGGGGATTGAATTTCTTAAATGCCTCGAACGAGAATAACACGTCATCGGTTGTGATGGGCTTGCCATCATGCCATTTCGCGTTCGGCCGGAGCCGAAATGAAATTGACGAAAAATCAGCGGAATAGCTGACCGCCTCGGCAAGCAGCCCGTAATCGCTCGATACTTCGTCAAGCGAAGATACCAATAGCGTGCTGTGAGTATTCTCGATGCCGAGAACGAGCGTGCCTTTAATTCCGGCTACCACCGGATTGAAATTGTCAAAGGTGCCAAGCGCAATCTGCCATGCTGATCCAGCCTTCGGTGCGTTCGCATCGACGTAGTCGAATTTCTTAAACCCTCGCGGATATTTCAGGTCTCCGAACGGCGAGATGCCGTGCCGCCACTCCCCGCTGGTAACTCCTGCTTCAGCAGCAGTTGTCCAGCCGGGCAGCGGCAATCGATTCGCAAGTAAGACCAACGCAGAGGTGAGCAGGGATCGACGATTCATCTAATTACTCGGAATGATGCTCGAATGCGGGAGCGTGGAGCGTTGCTAAACTATACGCTTTCCGCTGGTTGGCAAAAAAGCGCAAACATTCTTCGCTGCAGCGCAAAACAGGACGATTACGGTGAGCCAGCATGCGTGCCGTACGCCCGCGAGGCGCTTTTCCAGCGTCTAACCAACCATCAAGCGAAAACTGAAGCTAAAATAATAACGAGGCGCCAGAATTGCGGGGCGCCTCGTTAAGCCGGTGTGACTCAGGCCGTCAGCGACAAAAAGAAGAGGCCAGTTCGATGAACCAATCAGCCTGGGCAAACAGATAGACCGGTGCAGGCCCCCAGAGTGAAGGCGTTCTGGTTCTTTGCATCCCCAGCCGTCTCCAACGCCTCGTCGGAAACTTCGAAATTGAGGATTTCTTCTTCTCGTTGCTCTAAAGCAAGGTCCTTCATGGCTTCATTCCTTTCGTTCGCCAGCGGCGCGGGCAATTCCGGTAAGCGGTTGGAAAATCGATAGCCCCCATCCCAACGCCATATAATCATCATCCAATGCGCGGCATACAAAGTCAATGCAGAGGGGGGCCCATCAAACGTTTCCGATAACCGCGTTAGATATTTGATTTATCAAGATAAATCGCTATCGCTTGCCTGCTGTTCTGCCGTATGATCGGCACAGACAACTGCCTCGAAGGCCGCCTTCTGTTCACCGGCAAACGCCCAGCAGCAAGAGGAATGGTGGCAGGAGTTCTTGAATAGCTCCCCACCAACGAGATGAAAGGGCCGTTGGAGCGGATGATGGATGATTTCTACCAGCGATTGATAATCCGCAGCGCCACAATTGATGAGGTGGTCTCCGACGAGTTCGAGCCGTTGCCGGGTCAGAAAACCAATGCGGATTCGGCTGCCCGGCGTCTCGCGGCTTGGTGTCGCTCGTGCGCCAGTGGCGATTGGTCATTGTTTGAGCAGCGGCTGAATAGAGACGCGTTATCGCTCGGCCATGTATTGGCACGATTTGCGACCATTCGCCGGAACAGCGCCGCGCCATGGCCGACATGGGTCAACGACGCAATCTGGATAGAGCAAGCGTTGCAAAGCGCAACCAATGCTGAAATTGAACCCGACGGCCACGAGACTTGTCCGTTCGAGCACCTGTTTCTGCCGCTAGTACGAAAAGCGGAAATTTCGCTTTATTCGGAAAAGGGAACGCCCGGTAACCTCAATCAATCTGCCCGCGCCAGTCTTCGCATTTCGCTTCTCAGGCAGCTGTCCGCGCTCTGTGCGCCGGTACTATATGAACTGTTCGCTAAGCTGCGAAAGGCAAGCGAAAAAATATCCGACGCATCTGCGCCGCAACGCGGCTCCACATCACTCTACGACGGATTCGTCGCCGAGATGAAGGCGGGCGGTTTTCGCAAGCTATTTGAAAACAAACCTGTTCTTTTGCGGTTGATAGCTACGATAACGAGGCAGTGGATCGATTCATCGCGCGAATTGATTGTTCGACTCAACGCAGATATCGACTCTGTTTGTCGCGAGCTTCTCCCAGCCTGCGATAATCCCACAATTGCTAGAGTTGAAAGCGACGTCGCCGATCCACACAATGGCGGCCGTTCGGTACAGATAGTTAGCTTCCTGGATGGCTCGCAGATTCTTTACAAGCCAAAGGATCTGCGAGTCGACGTTGCTTGGCAGAACCTGATCGAGCGGTTAAACCGGGCAACCGCTCCGGTCCAATTAAGAGCGGTACGCGCGATCGCGCGTGATGGCTATGGTTGGACCGAATTCATCCGTCATAGTGGATGCGCCAACCAAAAGGGCTGCCAAGAGTTTTTTCGCCGCGCTGGCGCTTGGCTTGCGCTTTTCCATTGCTTTGCGGCAGCTGACATGCATCAAGAAAACATCATTGCTGCTGGAGATCACCCGGTTCCAATTGATCTGGAAACAATTTTTCATTCAATGATCGAGGATCACGAAGCCGCTGATCCTGAAGCAGAAGCGGCAGAGGCCGCCAAACAAAAACTCGCCAACTCTGTTATGATGGTTGGACTCCTTCCAACGTACGGGCGATCTCCTGAAAACAAGATCTTTGCCATTGGTGGAATGACCGCCGACTGGAGTGTGAGTACAAGAATCACATGGCTACATATAAACACGGACGAGATGCGTCCGACGAGGACGAAGCAAATCGACGCTTCAAATACGAATTTACCACATGTGGACGGTGTCTATGCCAAATTTGCGGACCATATCGATGATTTCATTACTGGTTTCGAGAATTACGCCAGATTTTTACTCTCCTATATGGAGAGAGGAAAACAGGACACTCTTTTCGAAGGCTTTGCGGGCGCGTCTGTTCGAAAAGTTATCAGGCCCACCCGATTCTACCACATGTTGCTTCAACGCTTGAAAAATCACCAGACAATGGATGATGGGGTGGTCTGGTCCTCCCAAGCAGATTTCATAGCAAGGCTTGCAGACTGGGAAACAGATACAGACTCCCTTTGGTCGTTGCAGCGCGCTGAACGTTCAGCCCTCATATCATTGAACGTACCACATTTTCTCTCAGCGAGTGATGCAAACGAAATACGCGATGCGACGGGGTTTTTCCTTTCAGCTCGTTCGCCCGCTGGCCTTGATCGCGCTCGGGCTCGCCTTCATGACTTCAGCGAGCAAGAAATTGGCTGGCAGATTGAAGTTATTAAGCAGAATACAAGCTCCCTTTCGAGGTCCGACCGCCCAAAAACCGAGGCCGTGATCCTTGATCCGAATACTCCTGCTGTGGCCAAGGAGGATTACATCGCGGAAGCCAACAGGATCGCCAAGGAGTTAGCTGATTATGCGATTCGCCGCGGGACCGGTGCTGCCTGGATCGGCCTCGACTGGCTGGGAGATGCCGACGTTTTCCAACTCGTATGCCTTGGCCCAGATCTCTACAACGGTAATTCCGGCATCGGAGCCTTCCTTGCTGCGCATGCCGCGGTTACGGGCTGCAGCCCTTCAGGTGAGCTTGCCTTGGCCGCAATCGCGCAGGTTCGCAACAATCTTAAAAGCCGAAACGCAGCGCATATCGCACGTTCTTTAGGCATAGGAGCCGGCACTGGGCTGGGCTCCATCGTGTACGCGCTCACCATAATATCGAAGCTTTTGCAAAATAGAGACTTGCTGGTGGACGCTCATGCAGTGGCGGAATTGTTTACTGATGATCTCATAGCGGCCGACAAACAGTTGGATGTGATTGGCGGCTCCGCGGGTGCAGTGCTCTGTCTGCTTCGTCTATATCGCGATGGCAACTCTGAGTATGTGCTGAACCGTGCCCTAAAGTGTGGCGAGCACTTGCTGAATCAAAGTCGGATGGGCGAAAAGGGCAGTCGCAGTTGGAGCTCTCAGGCTTTCAGCCAACAAGCACTTAATGGAATGTCACATGGAGCAGCGGGATTTTCTTATGCACTTGCATCGCTGTCCGCAGTCACGGGTCAAGAGCGGTTCTCGAACGCCGCATTGGAATGCATAGCGTTCGAAAATTCTAGTTATGACGAAGATCATCACAATTGGCCGGATATGCGCACTGGTGAAGAGCCATCTTGGACATGTCAGTGGTGTCACGGTGCGCCCGGCATTGGACTCGCACGAGTTGCAACCGCGCGCCAAGGACAGATAGACAGGAACCTAATGACAAGCGATATTCAAAAAGCCGTGGAGGGTACCACGAATGGTTGGCCTGGCCTTGTCGACACTCTTTGCTGCGGCGCTCTCGGCAGCATCGAACTCCTACGCGAAGCTGGTGTCACCCTCAGAAGGCGTGATCTAAATGAGCTTGCTTCAAGACGCTTGTCGGCAGTTTTACAAAACGCAAAATCTGTCGGCGATTACCGTTGGAACAGCGGTAACAGGCGTTTCAATTTGGGGCTATTTCGCGGTCTCGCTGGGGTAGGCTACGCATGCTTGCGTCAGGTCGATGGAACTTTGCCAAACATTCTAATTTGGGATTAGTCACACCCCTCGCTGGCTGTGATTTCTTCAGCAGCCCATAAGGCACCATCAGCGCTTTTTAGACGCACTCGCCTTCTGGTGCACACATGCACCAAGGTATCAATGATACGGTCGAGCGACGTTCTAAAAAAATGATGGACAAAAGCAACTCCATGCTGACCCTGCCCTCAGCGCTGCTTTCTTTGAAAGTTGGAATTCGCTCTGTGAAAATTAATCCGATTTGCTTCTGAGAGTGTACCTCAACGAATAGTTGGCCAATCAAATTTACTGAGCTTTTGTTCCCGCGCATGAGGCGGTGACGACGGCATTGAACATGTCAAAGGATTGGACGCTGACTTGGCAATTTGTTGCAGGATCAAGTGCGATCCTGATAACGTCCCCTGGAGCCGCTGAGTGCTGGTTTCCATTGACGTTAATCTTGACACTTTCGTTTGCCGGAGGGCCGACCAATCCGATGGTTAAGCGGCCATCGGCAACGATCAACGACTGATTAGGAGTAAGGTTGTAGGCGTTCTTTTTGGGAGTCATCGCCTCCAATGCGGCCCGAACATTAGTAAGGTTAGCCTCGAGCTC
>Ga0207852_1000080_pt1 | contig 14052 bp, 10 predicted proteins | sample LuqExpMetagenom3_FD_187761 | JGI IMG/M metagenome (GOLD analysis project Ga0207852, IMG submission 187761) | Tropical forest soil microbial communities from Luquillo Experimental Forest, Puerto Rico - Sample 3 (SPAdes) | ecosystem: Environmental > Terrestrial > Soil > Tropical forest ...
CCGCCGCCGGGGGCGGTGAGCTTCATGTCGTCGCGCGTCTTCGGCACCGGATCATGTGGGATGGCACCGAGCCCGTCGGCGGCGCAATCGGCGCCGGTGTACACGCCGAGCACGCCGGGCATCGCCAGCGCTTTGGCTTTGTCGATCGAGACGATGCGCGCGTGCGGATGCGGTGAACGCACTATCGCCGCACAGGCCTGACCCTCGAAACTGAAGTCGTCGGTGAACTGTCCCTTTCCGACGACCAGCCGCGCATCCTCAGTGCGCGGTATGGGTTGCCCGATGAAGCGAAAGGATGCCGGTTTGTTCATCGCATGCAACCGACGATCAGGACTTCTTGGGTGGACCCTCGACATTTCGCGCCGGAGTCTCCGGTGTCAGCCCGCCGCGTCGCCTCTTGATCGTCTCGTTTCCGCTTTCCTCCCAGCAGCCTTCGACTGCGCGGCGCGCGTAAGTGTCATAGAGCTCGTCCCAGTCGCCGAGCGAGTAGCCGTACCAGGGCGGCTGCGGGGTGATCGGCGGAAGGTTGAGCTTCTTCCACAGCGTGAGCGCGCGCTCCATGAACTCACGCTTCGGCAAGGCGAGCGGCGGCATGTCCTGCTTGAGCGTGGCGTCGATCAGGATGGTTGAATCCGCGCGCTTGTCTGATTTAGGGCCGTGCCCGGAGGAGCGGTAGGGCATGATCTGCACGTCGATGCCGGGATTAGAGCGGTAGGCGAGCGACCAGAAGATGGCGTCGACGTTCGCCGGATCGATGTCCTCGCTCACCGCGATGCAGATCTTGCCGCAGTCGGCGCGCAGCGCCGCCGCGCCTTGAAGGCCGCGCCAGATTTCCGTACGGGCGGTGCCGCGCGCGAACTGCAGGAAGATCACCTTGCGCAGGTTGGTGAACGGCTCATGCATCGCCACGCGCTTGATGCCGCGGATGCCGAGCTGATCGCGCAGGTGCGTCAGAAACATTGGCTCGAACGCCACCTTCTTGATCACGCTTGATTCGCTCGGCGTGACCTGGCTGATGATCGAGACGAACACCGGCTTCTTCTTGTGTGTGATGGCCGTCACCCGCATCGACATGTTGAAGTCTTCCAGCGCGACGTGGCCATGGCTCTCGCCAAATGGTCCTTCCGGCTCGAGCATCTCGCTATCGATCAAGCCCTCAATGACGATCTCAGCATCGGCCGGCACGTTGAGGTCGATAGTGGTCGCCTTGACGACGCGGATTGGAGCGCCGGCGAGCCCGCCTGCGACCGACATTTCATCGAGATCGATCGCGAGCTTCTGCGGCCCAGTGAACATCACTACCGGCGCGCAGCCGATGACGATGGCGCATGGCATCGGCTGCTTGCGCTTCTGATATTTGCGCCAGTGCAGGTAGCCGCCGGCGCCGCCGGGCCGCGACGACATGCGCACGCCGAGCCGGTCCTGCGCCTTCAGCGCGGCGCGATAGGTGCCCATGTTTTGCGCGCCGCTGTCGGGATCGCGGGTGATGCAGAGCGTCGCGGTAAGATAGGGCGCGGAGTCGAAGCCGGGCGTCGAGATCGGCACCGGCAGGCATGCGAGTCCTTCGCCAGGGCGGAGCAGGGCGTCGCCTTTGATCACGACTTCCTGGCAGGCGGCGGACTTAACGAGCACCGGCCCGATGGGATGCGCAACGGCTTGTGTCCAAGCGTCACCGATCTCATCGACCGGCTTGGCCATGCCGACGGCGTAGATTTCCGGCGAGGCGCCGAGCGCGCCGACGGCGACCGGAATGCCGTAGCGCCGGCCAGAGCCGTCGACGACGTTGGTGAAGAGAAAGGCGCGCCGCTGCTCTTCGGCAAGCCCGCCCTGGAACTGCCAACGCACCAGCGGGTGCAGTTCGCTGTCTTTGTCGATTGCCTGGTCGATGCGTGTGACTAGTCCGCGCGCCTCCAAGCGCCGCAAGTGCTCCTGAAAATCGAGCGGCGGACCGCCGACAACATCCTGAGCAGGTTTCTTCGACTGGTCCGCAGTGTCAAGCATCGCCTATCTCGCTGAACGCGCCGGACTTCATACAACAGCGGCGCGCTGTAATCTATCGCCCGAGTTCGCACAGCACGTTGCGGATTCAGCGGCCTGCGAAATTCGGCACGCGCCGCTCGGCGGTGGCCTTGACGCCTTCCTTGAAGTCATCGGTCTGGCGCAGCCAGGTCTGCTCCTTGAGCTCGTGCTCTGTCGCCTTGAGCACGCGTTCGGCGAGTTCGCTACGCATGGTCGCGCGCGTGGAGATCAGACCGAGAGGCGAGTTCTCGGCGATTTCCGCCGCGAGCTTCAGGGCCGCTTCCCGCACCTTGTCCTGCGGTACAAGTACATCGGCGAGCCCCATTTCATAGGCTTCGTCGCCGCGCACGCGGCGGCTGGTGTAGAACATCATCGCGGCCTTCGTCGGGCCGATCACGAGCGGCAGCGTCACCGTCAGTCCGAAACCTGGATGGAAGCCGAGCCGGGTGAAGTTGGCGCAGAAACGCGTCTCCGGGCAGGCGACTCGGAAATCCGCCACCATGGCGAGGCCGAGCCCACCGCCGACCGCCGCGCCGTGCACAGCAGCGATGATCGGCTTCTTGGTGCGGAACAGCCGATTTCCCTCAAGGTACAAATGCCGCACCATCTTCTCACGGTTGAGCTCGCCTGGCCGCTGGCCGTTCTTATTAAGGGTCGAACCGTCGCCGTAATTCGCTCCGGCGCAGAACGCCTTGCCTTGCGCGGCCAGCACCACCGCGCGGCAATCGGCGTCCTGGTCGAGCGTCTCGAGCGCCGTTGCGATTTCCTGGATCAGCGCGATGTCGAAGAAATTGTTGGGCGGGCGGCGGATCTCGATCAGCGCCGCATGGCCGGTTTTCTCGACGCCGATATCCTTGTACGGGCCCATTGGCTGGTTCCTCATTCCGCCGTGCTGCGCTGCGCGTGCTGCTGCTTGACGATTAGGGCGTCAACGATCGAAACGCCTTGTCCCTTGGCGTGCACGATAACCGGGTTGAGATCGATCTGCTGGATTTCGTCGGCATGGTTGGCGGCAAGGTGCGACAGCCGCACGATTAGTTCGACCAGCGCCTCAGTGTCGGCCGCCGGTTCGCCGCGAAATTCTCCGAAAACTGGCGCGCCTTTCAGACGCGCGAGCAGGGTATTTGCCGCCGCATGATCAAGCGGCACCGGCGCGAGGGCGACATCGCCGAGTGCCTCAACTAGTAGGCCGCCGAGCCCGACCATCAAGAGCGGGCCCCATTGCCCGTCGCGATTGACGCCGAGGATCACCTCGCGACCCGGCGGCGCCATGGGCTGCACCAGCACGCCATCGATCTGCGCGTGTGGCACATGCCGTTTCGCGGAAACCAATATGCGCTCATAGGCGGCATAGGCTGCATCGCCGGAAATTCCGAGTACGACCGCGCCGGCTTCCGTTTTGTGCAGGATATCGGCGGACTGCACCTTCAGTGCGGCCGGCTGCGCCAGCGCGCGCACCGCCATCTCCGCCTCGGCCGGCGAATGCACGAGCTGACCTGCATCATTGCTGCCGATCCCGTAAGCCGCGAACACCGGCCGCGCGTGCCATTCGCACATAACCGGGCCGGAAGCTGTCAGCAGCTTGCGTGCGGCGGCGGGGTCCGGGCTTGGGCTGTGTGCGGTTTCCGCCGAGGCCAGCAGTCGCTCGCGGCTCACGCGGTAATCCGTCATGGCGCGCATGGTGCGCGCGCAGCTGTCGGCGTTGATGAACAGCGGATAGCCGGCCTCGTTGAGAATCTCGACGCTGCGCTGGGACGGCAAGGTGTAGGTCCACATGAACACCGGCTTTCTGGTCTCCCGCGCCAGCGCCTGCAGCTTCGGCAGATCGTTTTCCAGAAACGCCGAGCGGCGCGCCGTGATGACGACTACGACGCCGTCGGTAACCGGTGAGTCCGCCGCGAGTCGCGCGAAGGCGGCATAGCCGAGCTTGTGCACGCCCTGCGCCGTGGAATCGATTGGATTCTGCGACGTGCCGTAGGAAGGCAGGTGCACGTCAACCGCCTTGCGCGTTGCCGCGTCGAGTTCGGGCACCTCCAATCCCGCGCGCACGCAGGCGTCCGCCATCCAGACGCCTGCGCCGCCAGACGAGGTGCAAATGCCCATGCGCCGACCCGGCGGCAGTTTGTCGCCGCACGCCAGGAAGCCGACCGCGCGATCGATCATCTCGTCGAAATCATTGCCCTCGATGACGCCGTAGTGCTGGAAGATCGCGTGATAGGCGGCATGCGAGCCGGCAAGCGCAGCGGTATGCGAAGCGACGGCGCGGCGGCCCGGCTCGGTCTGGCCGATCTTGGCGGCGATCAGAGGCTTGCCGAGTCGCAAGGCCTTGTCGGCGGCACGGCGGAATTTCGCAGGTGTCTTCACGTCTTCGAGCAGCAGCAGGAAGACGTCCGTCTCACCCTCGTCAAGCATGTAGTCGAGCACGTCCGAGGTCTCGAGGGCGGCCTCATTGCCGGTGGTGACGATATGACGGAAGGTCAGATTTCGGCCGCGCGCGCGGTCGAAGAAGGCGTAACCGAGCCCGCCGCTCTGCGAGATCACCGACACCTGGCCGCTCCCCAGCGGGCGCTTGGGCTTGATTGGTCCGGCGCTGATGTCCATTGCCGGGCTGAAGGTCGGGCAGAGCGCGGCGGCGATGTTAGAAAAGCCCTCGGAATTCGGCCCGATCACCGCCATATCGTAGCGTTCGGCGGTGGCGCGCAACGCCTCTTGCGCGCGCTGTCCGATGCCTCCCGGCTCTTCGGCGAAACCGGACGTCAGGATCACGGCGGCTTTCACGCCGGCCCTGCCGCAGCGATCCAGTTCGTCCGGCACGAACTGCGCTGGGATGATGAGGATGGCGAGATCGGCTGGCTCGGGCAGGTCGGCGATCGACGGGTAGGCCTTGCGGCCCTGCACCTCGGCGGAGCTGCGGCTTATTGGATAAATGGTGCCGGCAAACGGGTGGCTCAGCATCACTTCCAGAATGCGGCCGCGCAGCCCTTCACGATCGTTCGAGGCGCTAACCACTGCTACCGTTTTCGGCCACAGGAGCTTTGAGATATCCGGCACCGTTTCCCCCGTTCACCGCAGTCCGAGGCCGCGCGCGATGATGCCGCGTAGGATCTCGGTGGTGCCGCCCTGGACGGTGAGCTTGGGCGCGACCTTGAAGGCGAAGGAAAGTTGGTCGTCTAGCGTTGCCCGGTTGCTCTCTTCCGGGGAGAGGAAGGCGCTCAATTCGCGCACGCGTTCGGGCAGCTTCTGTTCCCAGATGGTGCCGAGGTCCTTCACGATCGAGGACTCGACAACCGGTTCCTTACCGGCCTGCAGCATGCCGGCGACCGAGATCGACATGCGGCGCAGCGTATGCAATTGCGCGACCAGTCGTCCGAGCCCTTCGGCGCTGCGCAGATCGGGTTCGGGCCCCAACGCGCGCACCAGTTCGCCGAGCAGGTAATAGGTCTCCAGAAATCGCTCGGGCCCGCTACGCTCATAGGCGAGTTCGCTGGTGGCCTGTTTCCAGGCGCCATCGATCTCACCTAGCGCGTGATCGTCCGGGATAAGCGCGTCGTCGAATAGGACCTCGTTGAAGTCGTGCTGACCAGTCATCTGGATAATGGGATTGACTGCGATGCCCTGGGTCTTCATGTCGACCAAGAATTGCGTCAGGCCGTGGCGGCGGTTTTCCTTGGTCGGCGGCGAGGTGCGGAACAAACCAAGCATGTAGTCGGCGATGTGCGCATTGCTGGTCCAGATCTTTGAACCTTTGATCTTCCAGCCGCCGTCGACCTTGGTGGCCTTGGTTTTCGCCGCGAACAGGTCGGAGCCCGAGTTCGGCTCGCTCATGCCGATGACGAAACACAACTCGCCGCGGCAGATGCGTGGCAGAATGTCCTGCTTAATGTGCTCCGGCGCGTATTTGAGCAGAATCGGGCCGCTCTGCCGGTCGGCGACGAAATGCAGCCGTACTGGCGCGTTGACCACGCGGAATTCCTCTGTGACGACATGACGCTCGAGGAAAGTGCGCTCGTGCCCGCCGTATTTCTTCGGCCAGGTCATGCCGATCCAGCCCTTGGCGCCGACCCGCCTGCTGAAGGCGCGGTCATGGGTGTCGCCGTGGCCGGGCCGGTCGGGTGCGAAGGTGCCCGCCGCCACTTCCTCGGCGATGAAGGCGCGAACTTCATCGCGCAGCTTCTCACACGCAGGTGGCAGGCGGATCTGATCGAAGCGCAGGTCGGTGCTCATTGCTTCATCGCGCCGCCAGGATGGGCCAGAAATTATCGGAGCCGCGCGCAGCGACCATGCTGCCAAGCGCCGACGCCCAATGGCTTTCGCTGCCGAAATCGTCGCGCCAGGAGAGAAGCCGCAGCGTGAAACGATGCAGTACGTGTTCGCGGGTGAAACCGATGGCACCGTGCACCTGGTGGGCGATAGCGGCACCTTCGGCGGCCGCTTCACCGGCGCGGATCTTCGCCGACGCGGCCTCGAGAAAAACCGCGTCGTCGAAGGCGTCGCGATTGGCGATGGTGTCGGCAGCCGAGCCCGCGGCGGCGAGAGCGGCGGCGGTTTCGCCGGCAAGCCGAGCGAGGTTTTGCTGAACGGCCTGGAATTTTCCGATCGGTCGCTCGAAGGCGACCCGCTCATTGGCGTAGCGGACGCTTAGCGCGAGAACGGCTTCCAGCGCGCCGGCCATCTGCAGGCTGCGCACCGTCGCCCCCATTAAAATCAGCGCGGATGCGTCGATATTAGCGGGCGCGCTGGCGATCGGCTTCGTGCGGTCGAAGGTCACCGTGTCGGAGCCATCGCCGGCGAGACTTTGTCCTTCATTCACGCGGCAATCGACGGTTCGCACCAAGCCAATCGTGGTATTGTGGTCGGCAGTCGCCGCCACTGCGATGTGTTCCGCATCCCTGGCAAAGGGAATTCCGCCGATCTTTCCGCTCAAGCTGCCGTCGGCATTAAGCGTGACCTTGTCGCGCGGTCGTGCCGGCGCGACGGTCATGGCGCCGGCCGGTGCGGCCAATTCCGCGCGCGACAGCAGCCAACCGGCCAGTAGCGTTTCGGCGATCGGCACCGGCACGGCGTAGCGACCGGCAACGCCGAGCACGGCACAGCCGTCGGTGAGGCTCGCGCCGGCGCCGCCTAGCTTCTCCGGCGTCCAGGCTAACGTCAGCCCGGCATCCGCCAAAGCGCGCCAGAGTGCCTCTTTCCATCGCGTGTTCCCTGCGCGATTGACCGTCTGAGGATCGGCTAGGTCTGCAAATATCCGTGCCGCCGTTTCGGCAACGATAGGGTCGCTCTCGGTCACGCTTCCGGCTTCCTACTCGGGCACTAGTGACGCCATCGTGCGGTGTGGGCGCATCGTTGGCAAGCGGCAGCAATATCGCGCCGCAATGCGCACTTTTGTCGTGTTGATCGGGGCTACCATACCGGATAGCGTTGCCGTCATAACAAGCAAAAAAATAAGCTGCCAGCCGGTTTGAGCCGCGTCAGCGCGCATCCCGGGGAGGATCCAATGAGAACAACATTCCTCGCCTTGCCGACGGCTGCGCTCGCCGTTTTCACGGCTTTCGCCGCACAGGCGGCCGAGCCGAAACACGGCGGCATCTTGCACATCTATCATCGCGAGACGCCGCCTGGCCTCTCGATCCACGAAGAAGCGACGTTCTCGGTGAACGCGCCGGCGATGCCGATTTTCAACAACCTAGTCATCTACGATCAGCACAAGCCGCAGAACAGCATGGCCACCATCGTGCCTGAGCTTGCCGACAGTTGGTCCTGGAGCAGCGACAACCTTTCGCTCACGTTCAAGCTGCATCAGGGTGTCAAATGGCATGACGGCCAGCCATTCACCGCCAAGGATGTGAAGTGCACCTTCGATCTGCTGCAAGGAAAAGGGCAGGACAAGTTCCGCAAGAATCCGCGCAAGGACTTGTTCAACAACATCAAGGAAGTCACCACCAACGGCGACTACGAGGTGACGCTACACCTCGGCCGGCCGCAACCTTCGCTGTTGGCGATGCTCGCCTCCGGCTATACCCCGATGTATGCGTGCCACGTTTCGACAGCGCAGATGCGTACGCATCCGATCGGCACTGGGCCGTTCAAATTCGTCGAGTTCAAGCAGAACGAGTCGATTAAGCTCGAGCGCAATCCGGACTATTGGAAAAAAAGCCTGCCGTATCTCGACGGCATCGAGTACACGATCATCCCCAACCGCGCGACCGCGGTGCTTGCCTTCGTCGCCGGCAAGGTCGACATGACCTTCCCGACCGAGATGACAGCGGCGCTGGAGAAGGACATTAAGGCGCAGGATCCGAGTGCGATTTGTGAGATTGCGCCGATCAACGTCAGCTCTAATCTCATTGTCAATCGCGAAAAACCGCCGTTCGATAATCTCGAACTGCGCAAGGCGCTGGCGCTGGCGCTCGACCGCAAGGCGTTCATCGACATCATCTTTCAGGGGCAGGCTGATGCGGGCGGTACGCTGCTGCCGCCGCCGGAAGGTGTCTGGGGTATGCCGCCGGAAATGCTGAAAACCATTCCCGGGTACGGCGACGTCCACAAGGATCGTGAGCAGGCGCGCGCGATCCTAGCGAAGTTCGGCTACACCGCCAGCAATCCGCTCAAGATCAAGGTGTCGACGCGCAATCTCGCCACCTATCGCGATCCGGCTGTGGTGCTGATCGACCAGCTCAAGACGATTAACATCGACGCCGAGCTTGAGCCGGTGGAATCAAGCCAGTGGTTCGCCAAAGTTGCTCGCAACGACTATTCGGTCGGTCTCAACCTGACCGGCAACGGCATCGACGATCCCGACCAGGCATTCTACGAGAACTATGCCTGCGGCTCCGAGCGCAACTACACCCACTACTGCAACAAGGAACTGGAGGCGCTGTTCGACAAGCAATCGGTCGAAACGGACGTCGAGAAGCGCAGGAAGATGGTGTGGGATATCGACAAAGAGTTGCAGGAGGACGTCGCCCGTCCGATCCTGATGCACGCGCGCTCCGGCACCTGCTGGAAGCCCTACGTTAAGAACGTGACGATCATGAATAATAGCGCCTACAACGGCTACCGCTACGAGGATCTGTGGCTGGATAAATAAAGCCAGCGTGAGCGCTTCGCCTGCGGGGGCCGGAGCGGGCGCGCATTTCCCCAAAGAGAGGGAGACTTAAGTTGGGGAGCTACCTGATCAGGCGCTTCTTTTTGATGCTCCTGACGCTGTTCGGAATTTCCGTGCTGATCTTCGTAATGTTGCGGATCGTCCCCGGCAACATCGCCGACATCGTGTTCAACGCGGCTGGCATGATCGACGTTACTGAAAAGGCCAAGCTCGAAAAGGAGCTCGGCCTCGATCAGCCGATCGCCGTGCAATACGTGCAGTGGATCGGTGGTTTGATGCACGGCGACTTCGGCTATTCCTATGTCTCAGAGAAGCCGGCTCTGCAGGAGATCCTGCCGCGCATTCCGATCACCGCTAAGCTCGCTGGCTTGGCGCTGACTTTTGCCGTGCTGTTCGGCGTCCCGCTTGGCGTGATCAGCGCGGTGAAGCAGAATTCCAAGCTCGACTATTTACTGCGCGTCATCAGCCTGAGCGGGCTGTCTATGCCGGCCTTCTGGCTCGGCCTGCTGATCCTGATGGCGTTCGTGAAATATTTCGGCACCATACCGATCTATTCGAGCGCGCCGCTCGGGTTCTGGCAGACGCTCGGGCTCTACAGCATTCCGGCGGCGGCGGTCGGCTTCCGTTCCTCGGCTCTGATGATGCGGCTGACGCGCTCGTCAATGCTGGAAGTGCTGCGCCAGGACTACATCCGCACCGCGCGCGCCAAGGGCGCATCCGATAATAACGTCAACTTCCATCATGCCCTGCGGAACGCGGCGCTGCCGGTGATCACCGTGATCGGTATCGAGGCCGCCTTCCTGATGGGCGGCCTGATCGTGACCGAGACAGTGTTCAACATCCCGGGCGTCGCGCGCTTCTTGGTCGAGGCGATCCGCTGGCGCGATTATCCGATCGTGCAGAACCTGGTGATGTTCATCGCAGTAGTGGCGGTGTCGATCAATTTCCTGATCGATCTGCTCTATGCCGCGCTCGATCCGCGCATCAAATATTCCTGAATGGGGCGCGCATGGCGAGCATTGATATCACACCCGGTCCCGCCGAAATCGCTCGCGGCGAAAGCCTGTGGTCGAAACTCCTCTATTACGCTGGCGCCTATCCACTCGGCGTCGTCGGCGCCGGCATCATGTTCGTGTTCGTGTGCGCCGCGATCTTCGCCGGATTTATTTCCCCGTACGATCCGATCCGCACTAATGCGGCGGTTTCGCTGGCAATGCCGAGCGAAGCCCACATTTTTGGCGCCGACCAGATGGGCCGCGACATCTTGAGCCGCATCATCTACGGCGCGCGTATCTCGCTCGCGGTCGGCCTGGGCTCGACCGCGCTCGGCTCGCTTTTCGGCGTGATACTGGGCTTGGCCTCGGGATATGTCGGGGGTTGGGTCGATCTGGTGATCCAGCGCATCGTCGACGTACTGCAGGCGGTGCCGCTCCTGGTGCTGGCACTGGTGATGGCCGCGGCGCTCGGTCCAGCGCTCGACAATACCATCGTCGCCATCTCGATCCCGCTTATTCCCTATACCGCCCGCGTCATACGCTCCAACACGTTGAGCCTGCGCGAGCAGCCCTTCGTCGAGGCAGCGCGCGCCGTGGGCATGAGCGAGTTCCGTATCGCGATGCGCCACGTGCTGCCCAATACGCTGGCGCCACTGATCGTTATCGCTACCGCGCAGCTCGGCGCTGCGATCCTGACTGAGGCATCGCTGTCATTCCTCGGCCTCGGGGTACCGGAGCCGCATCCGTCCTGGGGCCGCATGTTGTCGGATTCGGCGGCCGAATACGTACGCACCGCGCCCTGGCTGGTGATCTTCCCTGGCGCCGCCATCAGCTTGGCGGTGTTCGGCACTAACCTGTTCGGCGACGCGCTGCGCGACATCCTCGATCCGCGGCTGCGCAATTGACGGCCTGGCCATGACCGTCACCACGAGCGAACGCGACACCGGTCGGCCGGCGGCAAGCGATATTTCGAACGAACCGCCTTTGCTCGAAGTCGATGGCTTGCGCACATATTTCGATTTGCGCCATGGCGTCGTTAAAGCAGTGGACGGCGTGAGCTTCACGCTCGGCGCGCACGAGACGCTGGCGATCGTCGGCGAGTCCGGCTGCGGCAAGAGCATCACGGCGTTGTCGCTGATGCGGCTGGTACCCGACCCGCCCGGGCGTATCGCCGGCGGCTCGGTCAAGCTTGCCGGCCTCGATCTGCTTGCGCTCGACGAGGAAGCGATGCGCGACGTGCGCGGCAAGGACATCGCTATGATTTTCCAGGAGCCGATGACCTCGCTCAATCCAGTGCTCACCATCGGCAGTCAGATCGCGGAAGTGCTCCTCCTGCATGAATCGCTGACGCGCCAACAGGCCTGGCAGAAGGCGATCGACATGCTGCGGCTAGCGCGTATCCCCGAGCCAAAGCAGCGCGCGGCGGAATATCCGCATCAGTTGTCCGGCGGCATGCGCCAGCGCGCCATGATCGCCATGGCGCTCGCCTGCAATCCGAAGGTGCTGATCGCCGACGAACCGACCACCGCGCTCGACGTAACCATCCAAGCGCAGATCCTCGACGTCATCCTCGACCTGCAGCGCAAGCTCGGCACTGCCATCATCCTCATCACTCATGATCTTGGCGTGGTGGCAGAAACCGCGCAGCGCGTGATCGTGATGTATGCCGGGCGCAAGGTGGAGGAGGCGCCCGTCGAAGAGCTGTTCGCGCGGCCGCAGCATCCCTATACGCGCGGGCTGATGGCGTCGATCCCACGGCTCGCTCTGATGCGCGGCGAGATGGAGGACACCGGCGAACGGTTGCAGGAAATCCCCGGCATGGTGCCGGCCTTGAGCGACCTGCCGAAGGGTTGCGTGTTCGCGCCGCGCTGCGCCTATGCGCAGGACCGTTGCCGGCAAGCTTATCCGGCCTACGAGGAAAAACGCCCGCGCCACTGGGCGGCGTGCTGGCGCTCCGAGGAACTGTTTGGGGGCAGCGATGGCTGAGGCCCCCTTGCTCGAGGTCTGCAACCTGAAGAAGCATTTCCCGATCCGCAAGGGGCTGCTGCAGCGCATCGCCGGCACAGTGTTCGCAGTCGACGGCGTTAGCTTCTCGGTCAGTGCCGGCGAGACGCTTGGCCTGGTCGGCGAGTCGGGCTGCGGTAAATCGACCGTCGGCCGGGCTATTCTTCGGCTGATCGAGCCGACCGCCGGCAGCATAAAGGTGGACGGTCGCGATATAACCCATGTGAGCAAGACGGAACTGCGGCCCTATCGCCGGCAGATGCAGATCATCTTCCAGGATCCGTTCTCCTCGCTCGATCCGCGCATGTCGGCGGGCGACATCGTCGCTGAGCCGATGCGCGTGCACCACACGGCCGCCGGCGGCGACGTGAAGATGCGTGTCGCCGAATTGTTCGAGCGCGTGGGTCTGCGCAAGGCGCAGATGAACAACTATCCGCATCAGTTCTCCGGCGGCCAACGCCAACGCATCGGAATCGCGCGCGCGTTGGCCTTGCAGCCGAAGCTGATCATCGGTGACGAGCCAGTGTCGGCGCTTGACGTCTCGATCCAGGCGCAGGTGCTCAACCTGATGATGGACCTGCAGCGTGAGCTCAAGCTCGCCTACCTCTTCATTTCGCATAATCTGGCGGTCGTCGAGCACATCAGCCATCGCATCGCGGTCATGTATCTCGGCCGCATCGTCGAATTCACCGACAAGCGCACGCTGTTCACGCGCCCGCAGCATCCCTACACCGAGTCCTTGCTTCTGGCGGTGCCGGTGCCCGATCCCAGGATCAAGCGGCAGAAGCGGGTGCTTCAGGGCGACGTGCCGAGTCCAATCAAGCCGCCCTCGGGCTGCCACTTCCACACCCGTTGCCCTTATGCGGTCGAGCGCTGCCGGACGGAAACGCCGGTCTTACGCGAGGTCAAGCCTGGGCAACTGGTCGCCTGTCATTTACGGTAGCCCCATGCGCGCCAGCGTGTCCAAGGTCAATCCCAATCCGTTCACCACGCGACCCGAGATCGAGGGCACCTTCGGCGTGGTGGCCTCGACGCATTGGATCGCGACCGCGGTCGGCATGGCGACGCTGGAGAAGGGCGGCAACGCCTTCGATGCCGCGGTCGCCACAGCCTTCACGCTTCAGGTCGTCGAACCGCATCTGAACGGCCCCGGCGGCGACGTGCCGATCCTTGTTTACGACGTGAAGCGCGGCAAGCCTGAGGTGATCTGCGGGCAGGGGCCGGCTCCGGCTGCGGCCACCATCGCGCATTATCGCGGCCTTGGCCTCGACATTGTGCCGGGCACCGGCCTGCTAGCTGCGTGCGTGCCGGGCATGTTCGACTCCTGGATGCTGCTCTTACGTGACTACGGCACGATGAAGCTCGCCGACGTGCTCACCCCGGCGATATTCTACGCGCGCGAGGGCCATCCATTAGTCGAGCGTGCCAGCGCCACCATAGCCACGGTCGAACATCTTTTCCGCGATCATTGGCCGACGTCGGCAGCGGTCTACCTGCCGGGCGGCAACGTGCCGAAGCCTGGCGTGCTATTCGCCAACCAGACTCTCGCCGATACCTACACCCGCGTTCTACGCGAGGCCGAGAGCGCCGGCGGCGACCGCGTCGCGCAGATCGAGAGCGCGCGCAAAACCTGGTCGCAGGGCTTCATCGCCGAGGCAATCGACAAATTCTGCCGTACGCAGGAGGTGATGGACGTCTCCGGCGAGCGCCACCGCGGTGTTTTGACCGGCGCCGACATGGCCCGCTGGCAGGCGCATGTCGAGGCGCCGCTCACTTATGACTATGGCCGCTACACCGTCTACAAGGCCGGCGTCTGGAGCCAGGGCCCGGTGCTGCTGCAGCAACTGGCGCTGCTTAAGGGTTACCATTTCGACGCGCTCGATCCAATTGGCCCGGACTTCATCCATCTTCAGGTCGAAGCCGCCAAGC
>Ga0207852_1000082_pt1 | contig 13811 bp, 12 predicted proteins | sample LuqExpMetagenom3_FD_187761 | JGI IMG/M metagenome (GOLD analysis project Ga0207852, IMG submission 187761) | Tropical forest soil microbial communities from Luquillo Experimental Forest, Puerto Rico - Sample 3 (SPAdes) | ecosystem: Environmental > Terrestrial > Soil > Tropical forest ...
TTGCCGGGCCCAAGCACGAACTCTAGCCAACGCGGATGCCGCCGCGCTGTCCCGGTTTCAGCGCGCCTCAGAAAATCACCTTCTGTGACGATACCCACAATTCTTTTATGATCATCCAATACCGGCAACCCACTAATGCGGTACTGAAGCATGAGCTTCGCTGCGTCCCTTATGGAAGCCTTAGGGCCTGTGGAGATCACTTTAGATGTCATCACATCGGCGGCTTTCATTCTGGACTCCATAACCATGCTTTCTGTGGGTTAATCGAATTCTACAGGCAGAAAGCCGGATTTAAATCAAGCGACCTGTTTGGCTTAGGGCAAACCAAGAGCCGTCTTGGCTCCGCGCAAGGTGTCTTTCGGCGAGCCACCGGCGTCGATCTTTATCCAGTCGACGGCGCCAAGCTGGTAGCCTTCCTGCTCACGCGCCACAGCGGCGTCGGCATCGGAGGCGTCGCCGTGGCGGCCGCCTACGCGCGCGAGCCGCGTCGCCAGCTCGGCGGTCAGGAATAGGCCGTGGAATGCAACGCCGGCCGCCACTTGCGCAATCGCCGCGCGTTCGCCGGCGCGTGCATGCACGGCATCCACAATTGCAGAGTGACCGGCGGTAACGACACGGCGCGCCTTGTCAGCAAGCGTGGCGTAAACGCGCGCGGTGACCTCACGAGTGTAGGCAGAATCGGGCAGGGGATCGGTCTCGGCGATCCCCAACAGAGCCTTGCGTTCAACGTCGCTGCGCAGCACCACTGCGCCCGGCGACGGTGCAATATCCGGCGCCAGCGCCCTCGCGAGCAACGACTTGCCGGTGCCCGACAGTCCGCCGACGGCAATGAGGCGAGGCGCCGGCGGCGCTAGCAATTTGCCAGCGAGCGCGAAATACTCACGCGCGCTTTGGTCGATGTTCGAGCGCAGGCGAGCGTTCACGCGCCGCGCCGCCGTCACCTTGGCGCGGATTGTCGCGCGCAGCGACAGGAACAGCGGCAGCGCAGCGAGCGCGTCCAGATTGTCCGCATGCTGCATCTCGCTGAGATAGCTGTTGAGCACGGTATTGGCGGCTGGCTCCAGTCCGCGCTCAATCAGATCCATCAGCAGGAAGGCAAGATCGTAGAGCGTGTCGCCGGTGGCGATCACCGGATCGAATTCGATCGCGTCGAACAGCATCGGCCGGCCGTCGATCAGCACGATGTTCCCGAGGTGCAGATCGCCGTGGCAATGCGCGACGCGTCCGGCAGCTTCACGCGCGGCTAACAATGGGCGCAGGCGATTGAGTGCGCGCTGCGTCGCTCCCATCAACGCGTTCACCGCGCCGGTCGGGAAGAGTTCGGGCACCGCGTGCAGCTCAGCGTCGTTCTGCTCGATAATTTCGGCGAGTTGTTCGGCAAATCGGGCGGTCTTGTTGACTGACGCCGTCGTATGGGCGCGCGCGACGGACCGGCCCAGCGCGTCGGCGAGCGCGGCATCGATGCGCCGCGCCTCGGCTAGATGGTCAAGCGTCTGCGTCTCATCGAAGCGGCGCATCTCCACCGCCCATTCCACCGGCTCGCCTGCGCCGGCAATGGCAAGGGTGCCGTCTTTTTCCTGGGTGATCGGCAGCACGCCGCGGTATATCTCCGGTGCGAACGCGCGGTTGACCTCGATCTCGGCCTCACAGGCGGCCTTGCGCTTTGCCAGTGTCGAATAATCGAGGAACGGAAAACGCACTGCGCGCTTGATCTTGAGTGCGCGCTCGCCCGCCAGAAATACCGTCGCGGCATGGGTATCGATACGTTTGACCGCCGCACCCCCGTGGGTGGCGGGGCGCTCAAGAAAATCGATTACCGCCTTTTGCACATTGCTAGTCATGCGGCCCTGCCGCCAGTACACAATTTGGCGCGACTTCTTACCCTAATCCAGCTTAGCGGCGCGCATCTCGCGACGGACAACAGCGCCAGTAGCTTTGCGTATTACGGAAACCGGCCGAGCAGTGTTTGGAGCATAACGTCCTAGGTAGGGCCTATGTTGCCGGCCGCGCTTAAAGCCAAGTCTATTGACCGCAATGCGGCGTCCCGAAAGAGTGCGCCCCTGATAGCCGCAAAGGGCGGCGCGTTTGCAAGGGGAGGAGTGAGTGCTCATCGATCATCGGACTTACCGCATTCTGCCCGGCCGGGTGTCGGCGCAGCTCGAGCTTTACAGCAAGCTCGCCTATCCGGTGCAGCTCCGTTACATGGGCGAACCGCATTACTATCTCGTCAGCGAGAGCGGCCAGCTCAATACGCTCGTGCACGGATGGATCTATGAAAGCGCTGGCGAGCGCGAGGCTAAACGCGCCAAGATGATGCAGGATCCGGACTGGAAGCACTTCCTCGCGGAGAACGCTAAGGCGGGTAACATCATCGAGCAGGCCAGTTGGCTGATGACGCCGGCGCCGTTCGCGCCGAAGATTCCGCCGGCGAAGATCGTGAAGTAATTCGATGCGTGGCACGGATAACGCCCGCACCGGCGGCGAAATCCTGGTGGATCAGCTTTCGATCCACGGGGTGCGCCATGTCTTCTGCGTGCCTGGCGAAAGCTATCTTGCCGCGCTCGATGCTTTTCACGATTCGACGATTACACTCACGGTCTGCCGACACGAAAGCGGCGCCGCGATGATGGCCGAAGCGGTCGGCAAGACTACCGGCTTGCCGGGCATCTGCTTCGTGACGCGCGGGCCGGGCGCGACTAATGCCTCGGCGGGCATCCATATCGCGCGGCAGGATTCCTCGCCAGTGATCATGTTCGTTGGTCAAGTCGGCCGACAAATGCGCGATCGCGAGGCGTTTCAGGAGCTCGATTACCGCGCTGTGTTTGGGTCGGTTGCCAAGTGGGCGACAGAAATTGACGACCCTGCGCGCATTCCGGAGATTGTGTCGCGTGCCTTCCATACCGCCTGCAACGGGCGTCCGGGGCCGGTGGTGGTCGCCTTGCCCGAGGATATGTTGCACGAGCGGTTGGCGGTGCCGGACGCGACCGCCTTCACGCCGGCGGAAACCTCGCCGGGCGCGGCCGAGATGAAGCGCTTGCAGGAGATGCTGGCATCCGCTAAGCGACCGATCGCCTTGCTCGGCGGCAGCCGCTGGTCGGCGACGGCGTGCGAAGCCTTCGCGCACTTTGCCGAACGCTTTGCGCTACCGGTCGCCACCACGTTCAGGCGACAATATCTGTTTGACAATCTGCACGCCTGTTACGCCGGCGACCTCGGCATCGGGCCGAACCCGAAGCTGCTTGCCCGCGTGAAAGCCGCCGACATGGTGCTACTGATCGGCGGCCGGATGAGTGAAATGTCGTCGCAGGGTTACACGCTGTTCGACATTCCCGAGCCGCGGATGAAGCTCGTGCATGTGCACCCGGGCGCCGAGGAGCTGGGCCGCATTTATCATCCGACCCTAGCTATCCACGCGACGCCGACCGCGTTTTGCGCCGCGCTGGAAACCCAGCAGCCGCTGAAGGAGATTCCCTGGAAAGGCGAGGTGGCCGCCGCGCACGCAGACTATCTCGCTTGGACGGACAAGGCGACGCAGGTGCCGGGCCCAGTCAATCTCGGCGAGATTGTGGTTTGGCTGCGCGAAAATCTGCCGGTGGATGCGATTATCGCCAACGGCGCGGGAAATTTTGCCGGCTGGATCCATCGCTTCTACCGCTTCCGCAAATACGCCACCCACGTGGCGCCGACCTCCGGTTCGATGGGCTACGGTTTCCCGGCGGCGGTGGCGATGAAGCTGCTGCATCCCGACCGGCCGGTCGTGTGCGTTGCCGGCGACGGCGATTTCCTTATGACCGGCCAGGATTTCGCAACTGCGGTGCAATACAAATTGCCGGTAATCGTGGTAGTCGCCGACAACAGCCTTTATGGCACCATCCGCATGCATCAGGAGCGCGACTATCCCGGCCGCGTGGTTGCCACCTCACTGACCAATCCGGATTTCGTCGCCTATGCCAAGGCGTTCCGCGGCTTTGGCGCGATCGTCGAGAAGACCGCCGATTTCCCAGCCGCCTTCGCTGCCGCGCAGCAGTCCGGCAAGCCGGCGATCATCCATCTGCGGATCGATCCGGAAGCAATTACGCCAGCGGCGACGCTGAGCGGCATTCGCCAAAACGCACTCGCGGACGCTAAACACGCGACGCACCGCAGCTGACAGAACGCACCATCGGCGCAGTTGCTTTTGACCTGTGAATCGTCGTTCAGTCGTTGCATGTCCTATCGCCGCACGGAGAACGTGATCCGCCATCTGGCTGAGCGGGAGGAGGCGATCCTCGCCGCCGCCACGGAAATCGCCGCCGAAGGCGGCATGGCGGCGGTGCAGATCGCGGCGGTTGCTGCGCGGGCCGGCATCGCTGCTGGCACTGTCTACCGCTACTTTCCGTCGAAGACCGACCTCGTTGCCGAAATGATGGCGACGGTGGCCGGCCGAGAACTCGCCGCTATAACCGAGGCCGCCGACGCTGCGCCCGGGCCGTTATCGGCGCTCGCCGCGTGCATCGCAACATTTGCGGCGCGCGCGTTGCACCGGCGGCGGCTGGTTTGGGCGGTGGTCGGCGAGCCGGTCGACGCCCACGTCGACACCATGCGGCTCGACTATCGCCAGTCGCTTGCCGCCGAGTTCGAGACACGTATCAAAACCGCGATTAAAGGCGGTCTGTTGCCCGAACAGGACGCCCGCGTTGCCGCTCCGGCCATTGTCGGCGCGCTGATGGAGGGATTGCTCGGACCGCTGGCGCCGGTGCCGGCGGATGACGCCGCCGTGCGTGCAGCGGTGCAGTCGGCGACGCTCTTGGCGTTGCGCACGCTCGGCGTTATCGACGCGCGCGCCCGCGGTCTGGTCGCGCAGTGCATGCTGCCGTGACGCCCTAGTGCAGCAACGCCTCGGCCGGCACTTCATCGAGCGGCAAGGTCACCACCTTTACGCCGTGTTCGCTGGGATCATCGGCGATGTGGAAGCCGAGTTCGCCGCACATCTGCAGCATGGTGCGGTTTTCCGCCAGCACCTGCCCGTGCACGGTCTTCAGACCTTTTTCCTTGGCGTAAGTGATCATGTGTTTCATCAGCAGCCAGCCGAGGCCGTCGCCTTTCAGGCGCGAACGCACGATGATGGCGTATTCCCCGGTTTGATCGTCCGGGTCGTTGTGCAGGCGCACCACACCGAGCATTCGGCCTGTCGCTTCCTCGATGGCGATCGCCGCCATGGCGTGCTTGGGATCATAATGTACGAGCCTGTCGATCAGCTCGGAACTGACGTCGCGCATAGCGGCGAAGTAACGTAGCCGCAAATCTTCAGGTGTTATTTCGCTGAGGCAGTCCGGATAGAGCGCGGCATCTTCCGGCTTGAGCGGACGAATCAGCACCGGCATTCCGTCCAGCAATTTGACGTGGCGTACATCCAAGGCGGATTCTCCTGTCGCCCCCGAACGTGCGCACCCATACCCCGCAGCCTTTCGCCAGGCCAGTGGTTATGATCGCGGGCGAAAGCTCACTATAAACGACAGCAAAATCAATGCGACATTAGCGTTGGAACCGTCATGGTTTCCAACAGACCGCGGGTCACGCCGCCGAGGATGAACTCGCGCAACCGAGAGTGGCCGTAGCCACCCATCACGATCATGTCGGCGCTGGAGTCCGCCGCGTAGGACAGAATCGTCGAAGTCACGTCGATATCGGGCGACGTGATGCGCTTGACCTCGACCTTCAGTCCGTGACGGGCAAGGTGTTGGCCCATGTCGGCGCCGGTGAGTTCGTTCGCCTTGCCGGCCTTGCTTGAGACGATCACAAGCTCGACTTGTTTCGCCTTCTCCAGGAACGGCATGGCGTCGTTGATAGCGCGCGTGGCAGCGCGGCTGCCATCCCAGCACAGCATCACGCGATCGAGTTTCAGTCCGGATTTCTGGATGTAGGGTACGAAAATGACTGGCCGTCCGGAGTCAAATAGCACGCCCTCGTCCACCACTTCCGCCGCGGCCGCCCGCTCGCGTTCAGGTTGCCCGACGATGGCGAGATCGAAGCGGCGCGCCAGATGACCAAGCCGGTCGGCGGCGCCGGCAATGCTGGCGTTGAGCGTACGCGTTTCGTAGGCGACGCCTACGCGCTTTGCCGCCTGTTCGAAGCGGGCGATCGCCTGTTGCACCTTCTTTTCCGACTCGCGTCGCTGCGATTCGATGAACTCCGGTGGAATGCCGCCCATGACGGAACCAGGGATCACCGGATCGTAGACGAAGGCCAGGCCCAGCACGTGCGCTTCGAATGCGTCGGCCACCGATATGGCGAAATCGCTGGCCGGATCATTCGCTCCTAGCCCGAGGTTGACGACCATGTCCTTAATCATGCCAATTTCTCCCTGACCGGCCTGCAAAAAAACAAAAATAAAATTACGCGCCAGCGCCTGCCGGGCTTTGACCGAGGTCAAATGGCCCTAGCCTATTTTCGGCTGCCTAACGGTTGCAGTCACTTCTTTTTTTCATCCGGGCCGATTTGAGCTCAAAGATCGTAACGCTCTGATACCGGGGAAACTGGAATCTTGTTCGTGACCGGAATCTTGGCTCTCGAAGGTCTTCTCGTTCCGGATGATGCCCGAATTCTTGCTGGCATCGGAATAACTCTAGTCGGGCGCTGTGCACGATTTGCCGCCGTCAAGGCGCCGTTGGCGGCGGGAGCGACCTTGTTTTTCGCGTCTTCGCCGCAGCGGCCTGGCATTTGCGGAAGGGCCGCGACGCCCTGCGCCGACGCAGCCTGTGGGATGGCCGTTATGACTGATGCGAAGATCAGAAGTGGCACTCTCATGGCTTCAGCTTTGGTACTAGCTCGATGCCACCTGGATGGGCACGGCTCCGGGCAGTTGTGCTAGCCCTTTGTGTCGGTAATCAAATGACTGATACTGTGGCGGGAACACAGAGCCGGGTGCCCCTATGTCCCTGAAAATGCCCGAGGTCGATAGCGCCGTACTGGCGCGGCGGGACCGCATCGTAGCGGCCCTGCGCACCATAGTGCGTGGTGAAGGTGTGATCGCGACAGAGCGGGAAATGAAGCCGTTCGAAAGCGACGGGCTCACCGCTTACCGCCAGCCGCCCATGGTCGTGGTACTGCCGGAGACTACCGAGCAGGTCGCGCAGGTGCTGCACTATTGCCATGACGAGGGCATCAAGGTGGTGCCACGGGGGGCCGGCACTTCGCTCTCCGGCGGAGCCTTGCCGCTCGCTGACGGCGTGCTGCTGGGCATGGCCAAATTCAACCGTATCCGCGAGATCGACTTTGAAAGTCGTGTCGCAGTGGTCGAACCGGGCGTCACCAATCTCGCGGTAAGCAACGCGGTCGCCGACGCGGGCTTCTATTACGCGCCCGATCCGTCCTCGCAGATTGCCTGCACCATCGGCGGCAACGTAGCGGAGAATTCCGGCGGCGTACATTGCCTGAAATACGGCATGACCACAAACAACGTGCTCGGTTGTGAGATCGTGCTGATGACGGGCGAGATGATCCGCATCGGCGGCAAGCATCTTGATGCCGGTGGTTACGATCTGCTTGGGCTCATCAACGGCTCGGAAGGATTGCTCGGGGTTATCACCGAAATCACCGTGCGCATCCTGAAGAAGCCGGAGACCGCGCGCGCTATGTTGATCGGCTTCCCCACGTCGGAAGACGCTGGCGCCTGCGTCTCAGCGATCATCGCCGCCGGCATCATACCCGGCGGCATGGAGATGATGGACAAGCCGGCGATCCACGCGGTCGAGGAGTTCGTCCATGCCGGCTACCCGCTCGATGTCGAGGCGCTGCTGATTGTCGAGGTCGATGGGCCGCTGGCCGAGGCAAACGATCTAATTGAGCGCATCGAGATCATCGCTGCCAAGTGCAACGCTCTATCTTGCCGGGCTTCCACGTCCGAACAACAACGGCTGTTGTTCTGGGCCGGGCGCAAAGCAGCGTTTCCTGCGGCAGGTCGCATTTCGCCGGACTATTACTGTGTCGATCCGACCATCCCGCGCGGCAAGCTGCCTTTCGTCCTCAAGCGCATAAGGGAAATGTCGGAGAAATATGGATTGCGTTGCGCCAACGTCTTCCACGCCGGCGACGGCAATCTGCATCCGCTCATCCTTTACGATGCCAACAGGCCGGGCGAATTGGAGAAGACCGAGGAGTTCGGCGCCGAGATCATGAAGCTGTGCGTTGAGGTTGGCGGCGTGCTAACTGGCGAGCACGGCGCGGGCGTTGAAAAGCGCGACCTGATGCCGTTGATGTTTTCGGAAATCGACCTGGCTGCGCAGCAGCGAGTCAAATGCGCCTTTGACGCCAAGGGTCTACTCAATCCCGGAAAGCTGTTTCCGACCTTGCATCGCTGCGCCGAGCTCGGGCGCCTGCATATTTCCGGCGGCAAACTGCCGTTTCCTGACATTCCGCGGTTCTAATGGCTGACGTCATTAAACCCCGCGACGCCAAGGAGGTTGAAGACGCCGTGCGCTGGGCGCTCGGTAACCAGAAGGTGTTGGAAGTCGCCGGGCAGGGGAGCAAGCGCGCGATCGGGCGTCCCAGCCAAACGGATATCACGCTCGATCTCACCGCGCTTTCCGGTGTCATGCTCTACGAGCCGGCCGAGTTGGTGCTCTCGGCCAAGGCTGGCACGCCGCTTAGCGAGATTGAGGCGTTGCTCGATCAAAACAATCAGCAGCTCGAATTCGAGCCGATGGACTACGGCCCGCTGTTTGGCCGCGAGGCCGGCCAGGGGACGCTCGGCGGCGTGATCGCCGCCAATCTGTCCGGCCCGCGACGCATCAAAGCCGGTGCCGCGCGCGATCATTTTCTCGGCGTCAGCGCCGTCACCGGCAGGGGTGAAATCATCAAGTCGGGTGGCCGTGTGGTGAAGAACGTCACCGGCTATGACCTGTGCAAGTTACTCGCCGGCTCTTGGGGCACGCTAGCGGCGATGACCGAGATCACCGTCAAGGTGCTACCTAAGGCGGAGACCGTCGCCACCGTGATCGTCGGGGGGCTCGACGACGCACGCGCCGCACAGGCGATGGCCGCGGCGATGGGCTCCGCCTGCGAGGTCTCCGGCGCGGCGCATCTGCCCGACCACGTGGCGTCCTGCTTCGACAGCCTGCCGAATTCGGAGGCGACGACCGCGCTGCGGCTGGAAGGCTTCGGTTCCTCGGTCAAACACCGAACCGAAGCGCTCATCGCTCTAATGAAGCCTTTTGGTCAGGTCGCGCTGCTCGACGAGAAAAATTCGCGTGCGCTTTGGCGTGACGTGCGCGAGGTGAAGCCTTTTGCGGCAGAGTCCGCGCGCACGCGGCCGCTGTGGCGCATCTCCACCGCGCCCGGCAAGGGCTACGAAATCGCTGCGGCGATCACGCCGGCAGCACAGATGTTCTATGACTGGGCCGGCGGGTTGCTCTGGGTAGCAATGCCGTTTGCCGACGAGCCTGATGCCGCGTCGGTCCGCGGCGCGGTTAGAAGCTTGGGCGGCCACTCAACGCTGGTGCGGGCTCCCGCTGCGGTGCGCGCTGCCGTTGATGTGTTCGAGCCGGAGCAGGCGGCTCTTGCCGCCTTGAGCAAGCGGGTGAAGGAGGGCTTCGACCCTAAGGGCGTGCTCAATCCGGGCCGAATGTGGGCAGGTGTTTAGCGGCGCTGAGTATGAGTTCATTCGTTCTCGATCGATGACGTGTTCTCGCCGACCGCGTTGGGGCGGCAGACCGCCGCCGTCGTAGTGATCATGGGCGCGACCAACTATGTCAGCGATGGAACTCAGCATGCCGCCAAGTGCAACGACCCGGGGCATCTGCCGGCAGAAATCTGCGACGCACCGCAGAGGATGGATCGCTTCAGGCTGACGCGCTTTGCTCGCATATCGCAGGATTGACCTCAACGCGGAAACCACGTTTCGATCTCGACGTGTCATGCAAACCGCCTTTACCCTCGCACAGCTCGCTGATCCGCAGATCTATTCGTCGGAAAAGATTCTGCGTGCCTGCGTTCATTGCGGGTTCTGCACCGCTACCTGTCCGACTTATGTGCTACTCGGCGACGAGCTCGATTCGCCGCGCGGCCGCATCTACCTAATCAAGGATATGCTCGAGAATGAGCGGCCGGCGAGTGCCGAAGTGGTCAAGCACATCGACCGCTGTTTGTCGTGTCTGTCCTGCATGACCACCTGCCCATCGGGCGTGCATTACATGCACCTCGTCGATCACGCCCGTGAGCACATCGAGAAAACCTATCGGCGTCCGCCGTTCGATCGCGCCATGCGTAATCTACTAGTGCGCGTACTGCCCGATTTGACGCTGTTCAGGGCGGCGGTGGTGATGGGCCTGGTGTTCAGACCGCTGGCGCCGGTCTTGAAGGCGATCGGGCTAAGGAGGATGGCGGCGATGTTGCGGCTCACGCCCCGCTACAGGCCGTCGCCGCCAGTCGAGCGCACCGGCAAGGTCTATCGGGCGCAAAGCGCGTGCCGTGGCCGGGTGGCGCTGCTGTCGGGCTGCATCAACCCTGTGTTGGCGCCGTTAACCAACGAAGCCGCGATCCGTCTGCTCAACCGCAATGGCGTGGAGGTGGTGGTTGCGGCCGGGGAGGCCTGTTGCGGGTCACTCGCCCATCACATGGGTCACGAGCAACAGGCCCTAACGCAGGCGCGCAACAATATCGACGCTTGGACGCGTGAAATCGAGGGCGCCGGGCTCGATGCCATCCTGGTGACGGTGTCCGGCTGCGGAAGCACCTTAAAGGACTACGAGTTCATGTTGCGCAGCGACCGCGACTATGCCTCCAAGGCGGCGCGGATTTCTCGCCTCGCCAAGGATATCACGGAGTATCTGGCTGCACTCGACATCCCAGCTCAAACCGCGCCGCGGCCGCTCACGGTCGCTTACCACTCGGCCTGTTCGCTGCAGCACGGGCAAAAGGTAACGCAGGCACCGAAAGAACTGCTTTGCAAGTCCGGCTTCATGGTCAAAGATGTGCCGGAAGGGCATCTGTGCTGCGGCTCGGCGGGCACTTACAATATTTTGCAGCCGGCGCTGGCCGACCGGTTGCGCGACCGCAAGGTCGCCAATATCGAAGGGCTGAAGCCGGATGTGATTGCGGCGGGCAATATCGGCTGCATCACGCAGATCGCGGCCGGCACCGCGATTCCGGTCGTGCATACGGTCGAGTTGCTCGACTGGGCGACCGGCGGCCCAGTACCGGAGGCGCTAACAAGATCGCGGCGGAAAGAATTGACTGGTTAAGGCGGCAAAATGACGCGTTGCAATTATCGGGAGGATTGGCATGGCAAAGAAACGCAAGAGCAAAGTGAAGAAGACCAAGCGCGGCGCGGCGAGCAAACCAAAGGCCAGTAAGGTCCGGCGCCCGATCAAGAAGGTTGTCAGCAAGAGCAAGCCGGCGAAGGCGAGAAAGCCGGCCGTAAAAAAAACAGCGGTGGCGAAGCCGACGAAATATAAGATTTTGTTAATGGGAGCTTCATACGGATCGCTGCTCGCCTCCAAATTGTTGTTCGGTGGACATTCGATCCACCTTGTCTGCCTACCGGCGGAAGCCGAGCTCATCAACTCGGAAGGTTTCAGGGTCAAGCTGCCGGTGCGCGGCCGCAGCGAGCCGGTGCTGCTCGAATCACGCAAGCTACCCGGCAAGGTGACCGCTGGCCCCGCCACCGGTGTCAACCCAAAGGATTACGATCTTGTCGGACTTTGCATGCAGGAGCCGCAATACCGTGCGCCGGGTGTGCGCGAACTGCTTGACGCCGTGGGCAAGTCGCGCGTGCCCTGCATGTCGATCATGAACATGCCACCGCTGCCCTACATCAAGCGCATCCCCGGACTCGACTACAGGGCGCTCGAGCCGGCTTATACCGATCCGCGCGTTTGGGATTCTGTCGATCCCAAAAAAATCACGCTCAACAGTCCCGATCCGCAGGCGATCCGTCCGCCGGAAGGAAAGGCGAATGAGCTCTTGGTCACGCTGCCGACCAATTTCAAATGCGCGCGTTTTGACAGTGCCAAGGACACGGCGATCGTGCGCCAGCTGGAGAAGGATGTCGAAAGCGCGCGCTTCGACGCTCCGGAAGGCAAAATCGAATTGCCGGTCAAGCTGAAAGTCTACGAGTCGATCTTCGTACCGCTTGCCAAATGGGCGATGCTGCTCGCCGGTAATTATCGCTGCATTACGACGGACGGAATGCGAACCGCGCAGGAAGCGGTGCATTCCAACATCGAGGAGGCGAGATCGGTGTACAATTTCGTGAACGACCTCTGCGTGAAGCTCGGCGCTTCGCCGGATGATCTAGTGCCCTTCGAGAAATATGCCGCCGCGGCGCAAAGCTTGACGCGTCCAGCATCCGCCGCACGCGCGCTCAACAACGGCGCCCCCAATATCGAGCGCTCCGACAAGCTGGTGCAGCTAATCGCCCGGCAAAAAGGCCTTAGCCACCCCACCATCGATGCAACCGTCGCGCTGGTCGATGCGCGACTCGATGCTAACCGGAAAAAGGCGGCGGCCGCCTGATCGGGCTCGCTGCCATTTTCCCGATATCGAATTCGCGTTGATGCTCGGGATGGTTATCCACAAGTCGGATTGCGTCCGGATTCGAAAAAGGTCCGCGACCTTAAAATTGTGACTTTCACGCAACACTTTATTGCTTTTTCTCAGTAACGCCTAAAAAGGCGGCAATTGCCACCGTTTTTGCCTTGCGATGTTCCAGGTTCGGGGCTTCAACATTACCCCGATGGGGCGAAAGTATCGGCCTGAAAGTCGGCCGAACTGAAAAAGGGGCAGGTTCAATGAAAAAGGTTGTTTTGTCGGTAGTGGCGGCGCTGGCAGTTTCCGCTGCAGCGCCCGCATTCGCGGCGGATATGGCGGTGAAGGCCCCACCGGTGGCGGCTCCGGCCGCCGCACCTAGTCCGTGGGACATCGCGTTCGGCTCGGCTATCATGAGCGACTACATCTTCCGCGGCATCTCGCAATCAAACCTCAAGCCCTCGGTCGCGGCTTATTTCGAACCGCGCTACAACATCACCAAGGACCTCCAGTTGTATGTAGGTTTGTCGGGGGAGAGCATCAGCTTCACCAACCGAGCGGCGGCTGAAATCGACTTCTACGGCGGTGTACGCCCAACCTTCGGTCCGATCGCGCTCGATCTGGGCTTCTGGTATTACTGGTATCCGGGTGGCCAGTGCATCGGCGGGGTGCCGCCGTGTGGTGTGGGGGACAACGCGCTGATTAACGGTAACGTTTCGAAATCCAATTTGAGCTTCTGGGAGGTGTACTTCAAACCGACTTGGAACGTGAACGACTCCTGGGCGATTGGCGGCAACGTGTACTACACGGACTCCTTCCTGAACTCCGGCGCTTGGGGCACCTACGGGTCGGGGACTGCAAAGTTTACGGCGCCTGCCAATATGGCGATTGGCCCATTCGGATGGTACGTCTCGGGTGAGTTTGGCCGGCAGTGGTTCGGGACTACCGATGCCTTCTATGGAATTCCTGCGGGAACGACAATCGGACTCGGCCCGTTTACAACCACGGGCATTTACGCAAATGGTATTCCGTACAAGAGCTACAACACTTGGAACGTCGGCCTCGGCTTGACCTGGAAGGTGTTTACGCTTGATCTGCGTTACTCAGGCACCGACCTGAACAAAGGTGATTGCAACGCCTTCACGAGTGACTTTACCGCTTCCGGTTTCGGCAACGTGACGGCGATTAATCCAATCGGTGCCGGCTCTAACTGGTGCGGTAACACCTTCATTGCTAAGCTCGCGGCTGACCTCACCTTGGGAAGTAATCTGAAGTAAGCGATCCAAAAGCTGTCTCGACGAGCGGCG
>Ga0207852_1000085_pt1 | contig 13555 bp, 12 predicted proteins | sample LuqExpMetagenom3_FD_187761 | JGI IMG/M metagenome (GOLD analysis project Ga0207852, IMG submission 187761) | Tropical forest soil microbial communities from Luquillo Experimental Forest, Puerto Rico - Sample 3 (SPAdes) | ecosystem: Environmental > Terrestrial > Soil > Tropical forest ...
GACGTCGGCCAGATCGTCGAGGGTTTGTCTTTTTCCAATGACGGAAGCTATGTCGCCGTCACAGCGCAAGAGGGCTCCGGACGGGCGCCGACGCATCCCTTCTATAATGATAACACGCTTGTCGCAATCTTCAGCGTGAATGGAACGAACCTCACCAAGGTCGCCGAAGCCAAGACCGGAAGATGGGGCCAGGGCGTAGTTTGGAGTCGTGACGGTAAGACCCTGCTCGTGCAGAGCATGGTTGACAACGCGCTTTCGGTGTTGAGCTTCGACGGCAAGAGCCTGAAGACAACCGGCCAGATCAAGGTCAGCGGCGGCCCCGAGGGGTTGCGCACTGCGGAGCATTGAAGCGAAAGGTGGCGAACGCATGGGGCCGCTGCGGTCGTCACAATCGTGCTGCATCCAAGCTTCGTGCGGCTTGCGACGTGACGAAATGTCCAGGCGCCTTGGCGGGTTTGAGAATAATCACCAGCTCGAATTTTAGCCGCTGGGCAGCTCAAACCCGGCATCTTTCCAGACAGACCGGTTCTCTGGGGCAGCCATGAATTTCACGAAGGCCGCCGCAGCGTTCGGCGCCGCGCTGTCGGCGGTTGCCGCCGCGCCATAGACGATCTCAAGGTTGATATCCGCCGGCAAGGGTCCGACGATGGTCAAACCTTTGACGGTCGCGACTTCGCTCGCCGGATAGATGCCGATTTCGGCCTGGCCTGCCGCCACCAACTGCACGCCGCCGTCGAGCGCTGGCTTGTGGATGACCTTCTTTGCCATAGCATCGGCGATACCGAGCTCTTCCATCACCTTGCCCATGTGAGTGCCGCTCGGCGTTTTCCCCGGCGTGGCGTGAACGACCGAGCGCGCAGCCAGCATTGCGTCGCGAAACTTTTCCTTGCTCGAAATATCCGGCCGCGGTGCGCCTTCTTTCACCACCACGCTGATGCCGACGGTGCCGAAGGTGGCGCGGCTGTCGACGCGCACCTTGCCGTCCTTGGCAAGACTGTCGAGCACCGGCGTTGGCAACACCAATACGTCGGCCTTCTCTCCAGCACCGATTTTTTCCCGCAGTTCGGTGATGACTGCGTAGGTGAACTTCACTTTATTGCCCGTCTGCTGCTCAAATTTCGGTGCGAGCAGCGCGAAGACCTCCTTCGGCGCGCCCCCGCTCATCACGTGTATCTCGGCGGCTGATACGGACATGCTGGTCACGATAGCGACTGCGGCTGCATTAATCTCAAGAAGCCCATCACCTCCTGGTCCCCGAGATTAGCGGGGATTCTTACATAAACCTATCATGCGCGTAAGAAACGATTTCGGTGAACTCGCCCGGGTGCGTATCGACACCGATGAGCCGCCATGTTGCTTCACGACTGATAGATCCAAGCCCGGTGCCTTCGCTGGCGCACCTGGTTGATACATTCCCGGTAGATCAAATTGCGGGTCTTCTGTTGCCTGATATCATCCACGTTGTTTGGGACCACATTGAGGAGTGTTGGCCCATGAGCGGTGATTTAAATCAAACCAGACGTTGGCTGATCAATACCACCGGCGCTATGATTTTATCGAACGCACTGGGGCCGGGTCGTCCTATGCGCAAATGACAAACGCACCAGTAACGAAGATCCAAGATCCCGACGAGCCCGTCGGCAATGTTTCGATTTCCCCGGTTACGCAAGCATTGTGCGACTATGTGGCAACCACTCTCGAGCGTGACATGCCGCCCGAAGTGGTGGCCAGAACCAAGCTGCACATCCTCGACACCATCGCCGCGATGGTGTCTGGCTCGCGGCTCAAAGCTGGCGAAATGGCGGCCCGCTACGTGGACAGTCTCGGTGGCAAGCCGCAGGCGACTGTAATCGGTACCGGAATTCTCACCTCAGCCGTCAATGCCGCGCTCGCCAACGGCATGGCGGCCCATGGCGATGAGACCGACGACTCCCATCTGCGCGGTCGCTTTCATCCCGGCTGTGGCATCGTGCCGGCTGCACTCGCTACTGCAGAGTTGGCGAACCGCAACGGTAACGATTTACTGCGCGCAGTTGCACTCGGCTATGACATTGGCGCGCGACTCACCCTCGCACTTGGCTTCGGAAAGATTTACACCGAACACCACAGTACGCACAGCCTATCAACGAACTTTGGCGCCGCGGCAGCAGCTTCCGCGATGCTGCGTCTCGATGCACGCGGGGTCCGCCATGCATTCTCGTTTGCGGCCCAACAGGCTTCCGGTGTGCCCTACTGGGAGCGCGACCGTGAGCATGTGGAGAAGGCGTTCGACTTCGGCGGCATGGGGGCCCGAAACGGCGTCACAGCGGCCACCATGGTGGCGTCGGGCTTAACGGGGGTCGACGATTTTCTCAGCGGCACAAAGAATCTGTTCACTGCCGTGGGCGGAGAGAGGCCGATACCAGGTGAGCTTGTGGCCGAGCTCGGTACGCGCTTCGAGATCATGAACACGTCGATCAAGAAGTGGACGGTGGGCTCGCCGTTGCAATCGGTACTCGACGGGATGGCCGTGCTGCTGGAAGACCCGGTCGTGCGCGCCGGCAAGATCAAACGCATCGTGGTCGACATGCCGGCGGACCGCCTGCATATTGTCGACAACCGCACCATCCCGGATATCTGTCTGCAGCATCTCGTCGCCGTGATGATCGTCGACGGCGGTTTAACTTTCGGTAGCATTCACGATGTCACGCGCATGAGCGACCCAAAAGTGTTAGCAGTACGCGAACTTGTTGAGGCAGTACCGAACCAGGAACTTGTTTCTGCGGTGCCGGCGCGCCAGTCAATTGTGACGATCGAGACAACCGACGGTCGTACGCTCAGCCGCCGTACCTACGAAGTGCGTGGCACCCCAGGAAACCCGATGAATGCAGACGAGGTTGCCGCGAAGGCGCTCGACCTGATGGCACCCATCCTGGGTACTGGCCGCGCGAAGGAGCTTGTCGCGGCAATTTATAAGCTCGACAGCGTCGGCCCGGTGACGGGGCTGCGGCGGCTATTACAGGCCTAGTCCGGCACGGAGTGCCGTTAAAGCATGAGCTTGTGGTCGAATGGAGCCCGCGACATCACATGCGGCCCGTTCTCGGTCACCAGCACCATTTCTTCCAATCGCACGCCGCCGCCGCCGCGCACACCTTCCACCCAAATCAGGGGTTCGACCGCAAAGACCATGCCCGGCTTAAACTCGTAGGTCGGTGCGCCAGGCAGGGTTTCGCCGATATAGGGCGGTTCGTTGGCGCCGATGCCGACTCCGTGACCGATAAACAGCGAGAGGAAACGGCCGCCCAGCCCGTGCTTGTCGGCAGCTTTGATCACAGCGTCTGCTGCATCCTTATTGGTACGCCCCGGACGCATTTCCGCGATGCCGGCTTGCAGCCCTTCATAGACAGCAATGTAAATCTTTCTTTGCTCTTTTGAGGCCTCGCCGCAGATCACGGTGCGCGCCATATCGCCAAAGTACCCACACCACGCACCACCGATGTCTATAAAGACGACATCGCCGTGCCGGATCAGCTTGTCGCTGCAAATCCGATGCGGCGGTGCCATGTGTTCACCGGAGGCGACAAAGGGTGTCATGACGTGGGCATACTCGCCGCCGAGTCTGAACAGCGTGCGCATGGCTTCGCCGGCCACCTCGCATTCGCGCACACCGTCTGCAACCGCGGCTGTTGCCGTCGCACAGACGGCGTCGGCGATGGCTGTCGCCTCTTCGATCAGAGCAATCTCTTCGTCCAGTTTGATCAAACGTGCTTGCTGCATAGGGGTATCGCCGTCTTCCACCTTCATTTTGGGGAAGTGATTGGTCAGCGCTTTGTAAAAGACCATGTTGGATTCATCGAGCCCGAGTTTTGCATCAGTCAGACGATGCTCGCGCAAGACAGGTCCAAGAATATCCCTGATGAGCCCGGCAACCAGCGCCTTTTCCTCGATGATCGGAATGGTGTGGACCTCTTTAACCCAGGGCATTGTCCGGTCGATTCGATCGCGTTCACCGCCCGAGCAGAACACGATGGGTGCCCTTCCCTCTACCAACAACGCGCCATTAAGGGCGGTCGTCTTGCCAGCAATCAGCTGGGGTCTCAGATCTGTCAAATATCGGCAGTTTTCGTCCTTCCAAACAAGCAAAGCATCGAGGCCAGCTTGGCGGCGTTGCTCATCAGCTTTGGCAATGCGCTTTTGCCGCAAAGCATCCAGATCGACTCGGCGTTCGTAACCGACGTGAAAGGGGCCACGTGCAAAACGGTCCATCGGCTGCCTCCCAGTTCATCCATTATTTTGCGTTTTCACCAAGCGCGCGTTCGTTTCAAGCCACAACAAGACTCGGGTTCAGCTTGGGCGGTATCGGTGCCGCTTACTTACTATCAGTTCGTTCTACAAAACGGCACATCTCGTGGGTACAAACGGCACATCTTGTGGGTACGATATGCCGTACGAAATGCCGAATTCTCATCAACAATAACTATCTGAGAACATAAGGATTTTGGTGACAGATACCGCCATCCATCATTCGGCTGATTGAAAAGCGTTTTCAGTTCTTTGGTGCTTCCATCTTCTTCATCGAAAGTGTTCGTGGCAGGTCACTGCATTTAGATATTGCCAGCAATTTCTAGCGCGGTTTTTCGCTGATAGAGCAACTCGATCTCCTTGCAGGCTTGCCCAAGCTGACTGCCGTTAACCCGCACAAGAAACCGCCAGGGCGTCTCCGGACGGTAGACTGATTCAGATCAATGTCCAAACTGCCCGACTGAGTATTGTTCGAGCAAACTGGACATCCTCAAGTGAAGAGGCATCATATGGCAGGGGCACGGCTTCAAATTTTTGCACTTGAAGCCACGGCCGAGTTGGGCCGGGCGGTCGCAACCGTCCTCGGTCAGCCATTGGCGGCGCACGAAGAGCGTGAGTTCGAAGATGGCGAACATAAGTCGCGCCCGCTTGATGACGTGGCCGGCGCAGACGTTTATGTCGTGCAAAGCACGCATGGCGGCCCTCAGCAGAGCGCCAACGACAAACTGTGCCGGCTGTTGTTCTTCATTGGCGCCCTAAAGGATGCCGGCGCCGCTCGCGTCACCGCGGTGTCGCCCTATCTTTGTTACCTCCGCAAGGATCGTCGGACTAAACCGAATGACCCGGTCACGACGCGTTACGTTGCTAGCTTGTTTGAAGCTGTCGGTACCGATTGCATGGTGACCCTAGAGGTTCACAATCCGGCGGCATTCGAGAACGCCTTCCGCTGCCGCACTGTGGCGCTCAGCGGGACGCCATTGTTTGTCGACTACGTAAAAGCCAATCTGACGAATGAGAATTTGTCGGTCATCTCGCCCGATGCCGGCGGCATGAAGCGAGCCGAATTGCTTCGTGAAACACTTGAGCACGCTCTCGGGCGTCCGCTTGGCAAAGGTCTGGCCGAAAAACACAGAAGCGCCGGCGTGGTTTCAGGCGACCTCTTTGCGGGTGACGTGATTGGAAGTACGGCGCTGATCGTTGATGATCTCATCAGCACGGGCGGCACGCTGTTACGTACTGCGCGCTCAGCGCGCACCGCCGGCGCAAAGCGCGTGCTCGCCTTCGTCACGCATGGCCTGTTCATGACGGGTGCCGCAGCGGTACTCGTCGACCCAGCGCTCGATCAGGTGGTGATCAGCAATGCTGTGCCGCCGTTCCGGTTAGAGCCGGCGCAGAGCAAGAAGCTGGTGATCTTGCCGGCGGCGCCGTTGCTCGCCGAGGCTATTCGGCGCTTGCACGAAGAGCGCAGCCTGACCGATCTCATCGTGTTCTGAGATAGACCTCAAGCTTGCGCGCACTGGCGTCTGCCAATTTTAGATACGCGGCGCAGAGTTGCGGCCATTTCTCTGGCGCGCGCGGGCGCTTTTCCATGAGATGGGCAATGGCCAGGCGCGCGCGCAGCATAGCGCGATGGCAGCGGTAAAATGTGAACAGTTCATCCGCCGGCCCGTCCCGCAAAAGCCGCTTCATACGCCGCTGAATGTAAGCTCCCACCCAGGCTGCGCCGAGCCGCTCGCATTCGAGGCAGAGATAGGCGACCTCATCCAATGGATCGACAATGCGCAGTCGAGGATTGAACTCGAGACAATCGATTATACGAATTTCATCATCGAGCCAGATGTGCTCAGGCCGCAGATCGCCGTGTCCATCCACGATTCGGCGGCGGCGCAAGCGGGCGGCGATGAGATAGCTGCGCCGCTGCAGGAAAAGGCGCTGCGCGCGATCGATGCGTCGCACCAGACCGACGGGGGTTGCAAACCGTGGATCGAGCAGTATCCGTCGATTGTAGGCGAGCCGTTGCCACCAGTCGGCAAGGTGCACGGCTGCGGGCAGACATATCGGCGTCGCCGAACGATAGAAGCAACCGAGCGTGGCGATGAGCCGGTCTAGCCGGACGAGGCCGATACGCTTGTCCTTGATCATGCGATCGAGCGTGAAGCCTTCGTCCAGTCGCCGCATGACTACCAGCCAATCGACCGGTGCACCAGCGCCGTCGATCGACAAGCTGCCGCTAGATTCGGTGAGCGGCACGACGTCGAGATAGACATCGGGCGCCAGACGGCGGTTGAGCCGCAATTCCGCTCGACAGGCGGCTTCCCGCCGATCTAGCGTCGAGAAGTTGAGATAGGGAAAGCGAACCGGCTTCTTGAGCTTGTAGACTTTGTCGCCGGCCAGAAAGATCCATGACATATGGGTTTCCCGGCGGACGACGCCGGCGCTTGCCAAGCCATAGGCGGCCGGCTGACTTAGAAAGTCCACTTTTTCTGCCAACGCCGAGTCGGCGCCGATGAATGAGATTCCGTGCACGGCCGTCCCTGCTAATGTCGGAAATCTAATGCATTTCAAGTTGTTTCCGTTGATTCCTATCAATGTTGGCGGCGTCCATTTCGGGCAGATTGCCAACGAATTTGCGGGAAGCCCTCATGTCCTCCGCTGTCACTAGCAAGCGCACGCGAGCCGTCGAACGCGAGGTGCTCGTCGGCTCGCTTCGTTTGCCCGGTAACCTCACCGTGCCGGCGGATGCTCATGCGTTGGTTTTGTTTGCCCATGGCAGCGGTTCGAGCCGCCTTAGTCCGCGTAACCGGGCGGTCGCCACCGCATTAAATGAACAAGGCATCGCGACGCTTCTGTTCGACTTGCTTACTCCCGAGGAGGAAGAGGATCGCACCAATGTGTTCGACATTCGCCTGCTTGCCGACCGGTTGATTGCGGCGGTCGATTGGATTGATGTGCAAAGCGAGCTTGCCAGGCTTCCGCTCGGCATGTTCGGCGCAAGCACGGGCGCTGCGGCGGCGCTGGTGGCGGCCGCCAAATTGCGAACGCGGGTAGGCGCAGTCGTGTCACGAGGTGGCCGCCCGGATCTTGCCGGCGCGGTGCTCGATCACGTGGCCGCGCCGACGCTCTTGGTCGTCGGCGAGCTCGATGACGTGGTAATCGAACTCAATGAACAGGCTTATGTACGGCTGCACGTCGAGAAGGCGCTGGAAATCGTGCCCGGCGCGACCCACCTGTTTCCCGAACCGGGTGCCCTCGAGCGCGTCATCGAACTCGCTGCCAACTGGTTCCGCAGCCATCTCGTATCACGTCACGCGCGCGTGGATGACGGAGGTAAATGATGCCATTTAGCAACCGCACCGAAGCCGGACGCAAACTCGCCGAGGCACTCGCTTTCTACAAGGGGCAGCATCCGGTGATACTGGCTCTGCCGCGCGGCGGTGCGCCGGTAGCGGCCGAAATCGCCGCTGCACTCGAAGCACCGCTTGATCTAGTGCTGGTGCGCAAGATCGGCGTGCCCTTCCAGCCCGAACTCGCCATGGGCGCCGTCGTCGACGGCCAAGAGCCATTGGTAGTGCGCAACGAGCAGGTGATACGCATGGCGGAGATCAATGAAAGCGAATTCGATGCCATTCGTGACCGGGAACTGGAGGAAATCGAGCGCCGGCGCAAGCTTTATCTGGGAAACCGGCCGCATCCTGAACTGAAAGGCCAGACCGTCATTATCGTCGACGATGGGATCGCCACCGGAGCCACAATTCGCGTCGCCCTGCGCGCTATTCGCATGCGCAAGCCACGCAAGCTGATCCTGGCCGTGCCCGTCGCTCCGACGCAGAGTTTGGATGAGTTGCGGACTGAGGCCGACGAGATCGTTTGCCTGGAAGACTATGAGGATTTCGGCGCCATAGGACTTTACTACTCGGACTTTCGCCAAATATCCGACGCAGAGGTGATCAAGTTGCTGGCGTTACACCCGGTCAAGGCGGACCTAGGGGCGCATTAACGCATCCGCCCGCATGAATCCGCTGACCAGCCCGCTACTCACGGATCTTTATCAACTCAATATGATCCAGGCGTACCTGGATCATGGCGACACGCAAACTGCTGTTTTCGAATTCTTTGTGCGCAAACTGCCTGCGCAGCGCGGCTTCCTGATAGCAGCCGGCCTCGAACAGGTGCTCGATTTCCTCGAAAATCTCCGTTTCAGCGCGGAAGAGATCAATTGGCTCGCCAGCACAGGACGCTTTGAGCAACGGTTGCTTGACCAACTCGCGAATTTCCGCTTCAGCGGCGACGTGCATGCCATGCCGGAAGGCCGCATCTTTTTCACGAACGAGCCCATCTTGCGCGTTACGGCGTCGATGCCGCAGGCCCAATTAGCCGAGACGCGGATCATCAACATCCTCCACTTCCAGACCCTCATCGCGTCCAAGGCGGCGCGCCTAGTGCTCGCCGCGCCCGGCAAGTTGCTGGTCGATTTCGGCCTGCGCCGCGCGCATGGCGCTGAAGCAGGGCTGATGGCCGCGCGCGCGAGCTATATCGCCGGCTTTGCCGGCACAGCTACGACTTTGGCCGAGCACGATTTTGGTATCCCAACTTTCGGCACCATGGCGCATTCCTTTATCGAAGCCTATGACAGCGAAAGCGAGGCATTCGAATCGTTTGCTCGCGCGCGGCCCAAGAACCTCACGCTGCTACTCGATACTTACGATACCGAAGCGGCGGCCCGGCGCGTCACGGCGCTCGCCGCGGTGCTTGCTTCGCGCCAGATCAAGATTCGAGCAGTGCGGCTCGACAGCGGCGATCTGCTTCAATTATCGAAAAGCGTACGCCGAATTCTCGACCAGGGCGGGTTGAGCGAAGTCACGATTTTCGCCAGCGGCGGGCTTGACGAATACAATGTGCGAGAATTGATCGCGGCTGGCGCACCGATCGATGGTTTCGGCATTGGTACCAGCTTGACGACTTCATCGGACGTACCAGCACTCGATTGTGCCTACAAGCTGCAGGAATATGCCGGTATCGCGCGCCGCAAGCGTTCGCCCGGGAAGATAACCTGGCCCGGTCGCAAGCAAGTCTGGCGCCGCTATCGGCCCGACGGGTGCATGGCTGGCGACGTCTTGTCGTTGGAATCGGATAGGCAAGACGGTGAGCCGTTGCTTGTACCGGTCATGCAGAACGGTCGGCGGCTACGTCCAAGTCCCAGCCTTGCGGATATTCGCGCCGTCGCTGCGCGCGACCTCGAACGCCTGCCGCAGCCCTTGCGGGAACTCACGCCAGAGACTCACTATCCTGTCACGGTGGCCGATGCGCTGGTACGATTGGCCGCTGAAGTCGACGAACGCATCGCCAAGAGTCAAACCGCGCCATGACCGAGAAGTTCACCATCGACGAGCATGATATCCTGCTCGCTGTCGACATCCAGATCGATTTCTGTCCCGGCGGAAATCTCGCGGTTCCACATGGTGACGAGGTTGTTCCTGTGATCAATCGCTTGGCCCAGCAATTCGCGCATGTAGTGCTAACCCAGGATTGGCACCCGAGTGGCCACCTTTCCTTTGCGTCATCGCATCCAGGAAAGCGGCCCTATCAGACCATAGAAGCTTTCTACGGCACGCAGGTGCTGTGGCCTGACCATTGCGTGCAGGGCACGCCCGGTGCGGCATTTTGCGACGATCTAAGCATCCCGCATGCCGAGCTGGTGCTGCGCAAAGGCTACCACCGCGAAATCGATTCCTACTCGGCCTTTTATGAGAACGACCATGTCACGCATACTGGCCTTGCCGGTTACTTGCGCGAGCGTAACTTTCGGCGCGTCTTTTTGGCCGGTCTCGCCTTTGATTTCTGTGTCCGTTATTCGGCGGAGGACGCGCATCGCGAGGGATTTGAGCCGTTTGTCATTGAAGACGCCTGTCGCGGCATCGACGTCAACGGCTCCATGGCTGAGACGCGGGCGATGTTCCGCAAGCTCGGCATCTGCTGCTCTCCTGCAGCATCTTTCAACCACTGACGTCCCGATTTTTGTGCTCCCTGCATACGACCTGATTTCCCGGACCGATGACAGTGCTGGAACTGGCGCATTGTCCACGTCGTGCACTACCGAGTGCGGTACCTTGTCTGAACGGGAACTACCCTCCTTGAGATGCATCAATTGAAGATAATTAGCCTTTCACGCAGATCAGCGGACGCAACCGGGCTACCCGCCGCGCCAGACCCGCATGTTCCGCAGCGGCCACGACGGCACCTACGTCCTTGTAAGCGCCTGGCGCTTCTTCCGCGATTCCGCGCGTGGAAGGACTCCGGATTAGGATCCCCTGAGCTGCCAGATCGTCCTGGATCTTGCGCCCGCTCCACTGCTTGAGCGCAGCGTGGCGCGACATCGCCCGCCCGGCGCCGTGGCAAGCGGAAGAAAACGCCTTCTGCTCACTGCTCGTCGCGCCCGCCAGAATGTACGAACCGGTACCCATGCTGCCCCCAATCAGCACCGGCTGCCCAACGCCGCGCAGCGGTTCCGGCAGGCTTTCGCAACCGGGGCCAAAGGCGCGCGTCGCGCCCTTGCGATGCACGAACAGCTCACGCTGTTTGCCCTCCACGACGTGCGGCTCGAGCTTGCAGGTATTGTGCGAGACATCGAACAATAGGTCCAACGTATTGTTGGGGAAGAAATGAGCGAACACATGGCGCGCGCTATGGCCAAGGATTTCGCGATTGGCTAGCGCGCAATTGATCGCTGCCCGCATGGCACCGAGGTAGCGTTGACCGACTTCGGACTTGATCGGCGCGCAGGCAAGTTCTCGGTCCGGCAGCTCAATGCCGTGGTCCTTTGCCGTCACCACCATCTCGCGCAGGAAGTCGGTGCCGATCTGATGACCGAGACCGCGTGAGCCGCAATGGATGGTGATAACAACATCGTCCTGCCCGAGCCCGTAAGCCCGGGCAATATCCGCATCGAAGATCTCAGCAACTGCCTGCACTTCAAGATAATGATTGCCCGAGCCGAGCGTGCCCATTTCACGGCGTTGCCGCTCCTTAGCTTTGTCAGAGACGCAGTCCGGCCGAGCGTCCGCAATGCGACCGCCCTCCTCGATCCGCTGAAGATCGCGAGCGTCACCCCAACCCAGCTCGACAGCCCACTGAGCGCCGGCGGCGAGCATGGCCTCCATCTCGATCGCATCAAGCTTTATGGCGCTCGTGCTGCCGACGCCGGCGGGAATCTGGCGGAACAGTGAGTCAGCCAGCGGCTTCTGCACACCTTGGATGTCGGCGGCCTTAAGGCCCGTCAGCATGGTGCGCACGCCGCAGGATATATCAAAGCCGACGCCGCCGGCCGAGACCACGCCGCCTTCGTCGGCGTCGAAAGCGGCAACACCACCGATGGGGAAGCCGTAACCCCAATGCGCGTCGGGCATAACATAACAAGCCTGCACGATGCCAGGCAAAGTCGTGACATTAGTGGCCTGGATGTAAACCTTGTCGTCCATGTCGCGGATCAAGGCTTCGTCGGCGTAGACTATGACCGGCACGCGCATGGTGCCCTGCGGCTCAATGCGCCAGGCCGTTTCCGCGATACGCGTGAACTGGCCAGGATCCATAGCCTCCTCCTTCACACGTCAACGACACAGGCGGCCGACCAGGTCCCTTCGCTGTCGACCGCGACCTTCAGAGCGGTATAGGTCGCACCCTTCGCTTCGCAGGCTGGCGCATGCCGAGCGACGTCGACCGGCTCGCCCCACAACGTTCCGTCAAGCCGCTTGCCCCCAATCTGCACGGCAAACCGCGAAAACAACATCCTACCCACTGCCATCTCGTAGATGATGGCATTGAGCCATTCGACGAATAGCAGTTCCAGATCTGGCGCCTCGCAGCTCACCTCAATCTTCGTTTTTGGTTCGATTGCCGCGTTCGTGATGACGGCAGTCAGCGCCAGCGCACCCTGCTCGAAGGCTTCGGCCGGCGAGCGGCCGAAGCCGCGGACACCGACATCTGCTTCATGCGCGAAATGCTCCCATCGAGCCTTGCTCTCTAGCATGCGGCCGGGGGCAGCCATTAATGCACTCGTCGTTTCAAAAGCTTGCGCAGGTCCCCAAATTGGCGAGTGTTGATCACATCGTCGGCGGTCAGCCACGCCCGCCGCGCCTGATCGACACCAAAACGCATGTATTGGAATGCGTTCACCGAATGCGCATCAGTGGAGATCGCGATTTTGACTCCCTTGCTCTTGGCCATGTGCGCATGGATGTCGTTGAGATCGAGGCGATCGGGCTCGGCATTGATTTCGAGGTAGCAGTCAAGGTCACGTGCCGTGGACGTTATGGCGTCCATGTCGATGTCGTAAGGCTCGCGTTCGCCGATCAGCCGGCCGCTGGGATGGCCGACGATGGAAACGTGCGGGTTCCGCATGGCGCGGATCATGCGCTGGGTCTGTGCCTCGCGCGGCAGATCGAAAAACGAATGTACCGACGCAATTACTACGTCCAGCTGCGCCAGTGTCGCGTCCGGAAGATCGAGCTCGCCGTCCTTCAGGATGTCGACCTCGATGCCCTTCAAAATCGTGAAGCCCTTAAGTGTGCCATTGATCTTGTCGATCTCGCGGAGTTGCCGCGCGACCTTTACCGGATCGAGCCCGTGCGACATTGTCTGCCTGCGGGAATGATCAGTCAGCGCCATATAAGCGTAGCCGCATGCCTGCGCCGCGGCAGCCATGTTGGCGATGCTAGCGGTGCCGTCGGTCCAATCGGAATGGATGTGCAGGTCACCGCACATGTCTCCGACCGAAACTAGGCGGGGCAATTCGCCATTAAGGGCGAGGGCGATCTCGCCGCGATCTTCGCGCATTTCCGGCGGGACGTAGGCAAGCCCAAGCTTCCTATAGACCTCCTCCTCGCTGGCGCCGGCGATACGCCGCTTGCCGGAGAACAGGCCGTACTCGTTGAGCTTCCATTTGCGAGCATTCGCGATGCCGCGCAGCGCGATATTGTGGGCCTTGGAGCCAGTGAAATAGAGCAGCGCCGCGCCGTAGCTTTCTTCCGGCACGGCCCGCAAGTCGACCTGGATGCCGGAGCGGAGCAGCACAGTCGTGCGTGTGGGCCCATGCGCGAGCACGTCCGCCACATTGTCATAGCCGACAAGCTTATCGCCCACCGCTGGGCCCTGTTTTGACGTAACCAAGATGTCCAAATCGCCAACGGTGTCGCGCCGACGACGGTAACTGCCGGCGACGACCACCTGCCCTTTGTCGCGCAAGAAAGCAACCAGGGATTCAGCCTCAGCTTCGGCAACT
>Ga0207852_1000099_pt1 | contig 12912 bp, 15 predicted proteins | sample LuqExpMetagenom3_FD_187761 | JGI IMG/M metagenome (GOLD analysis project Ga0207852, IMG submission 187761) | Tropical forest soil microbial communities from Luquillo Experimental Forest, Puerto Rico - Sample 3 (SPAdes) | ecosystem: Environmental > Terrestrial > Soil > Tropical forest ...
TACAGCACTAATGTGAGAAGGCGAGCGTTTGTTTTGTTGGTGGCGTTTGCCTTGGATGGTTGCTTGCCAGATCAAGGGGATTGCCCCGATCGCTGTTGAAATAGGGAGGGAGGCGTTGCCCACCTTGAGCCGCTAGGCTCGGGGTGTCGAATCCGCAGAGGAGAGCAACGCCATGACGACTATTACCACGCCTTCATCGCTCGCGCTGGTGCCTAGCCTTGAGACGGCTTGGCAAGATGTGGACAGTTCGTTCGAGCGTTTTTGTCTGACCGCCGGGATCGGAGCGATCGAGCAAATGTTGTGCGAGGACGCTCAGCAGCTTGCCGGCGCGCCGCATAGCCGCGGCGGGGGCCGGGTCGGCCACCGCTGGGGCAGAACCAAGGGCAAGATCGGCTTCCATGGTGGCAAGGTTGCGGTGCATCGCCCGCGGGTTCGCGGCTACGACGGACATGAGATTGCGCTGCCGACTTGGACGGCAGCGCAAGCCGAGGATTGGCTTGGCCGTTGGGCCATGAACCTGATGCTGCTCAACGTGTCGACGCGCAAGCTGCGGCGTGCCGTGCGGCTTCCTGAGGGCGATCTGCCGGCGATTGCCGGCGACGGCACCTCGAAGTCGGCGGCCTCACGCCGGTTCGTCGCGCTGTCCGCCGAGCGGCTGGCCGAGTGGATGGCATCTGACCTGTCCAAACTGGACCTCCTGGTCATCCAGATTGACGGGCTGCACATCGGCAACGACTTGGTGCTGGTGGCAGCCCTCGGCATCGACGGCAACGGCGACAAACATCCGCTTGGCCTGGTCGAAGGGGCGACCGAGAACGCCAGCGTGGTACAGGCCTTGATCGATAATCTGATCGAGCGTGGGCTCGATCCGACGGTCTGCCGGCTATTCATCATCGACGGCGCCAAGGCGCTGAGCAAAGTGATCCGTCGCACCTTCGGTGCCCACACGCCGATCCAGCGATGCCAGATTCATAAGGCGCGCAATGTGACCGAGCGTCTGGCCAAGCCGCTGCATACGTCGGTGCGCCGGGCGTTGCGGCAGGCTTGGGAACTCGACGATGCCGCTAAAGCCGAACGGCTGCTGCGCAACCTTGCCCGCCGGCTCGACCAGGAAGCGCCGGGTGTTGCCGCCAGCATTCTCGAAGGACTCGACGAGATGCTGACCGTCAATCGCCTTGGACTGCCGCTCAAGCTCCGGCGCTCACTCGCCTGTACCAACTCGATCGAGAACATGATGGGGACTGTGCGTCGCGTCTGCCGCAACGTGAAGCGATGGCGAAATGCCGCGATGGCGCTGCGCTGGACGGCCGCCGGCATGATAGAAGCGGCCAAAGGCTTCCGTCGATTGAAAGCCTACAAGCAGCTTCCGATCCTCAGAGCTGCGCTTGTCGCTCACGCCAACAAACACCACGTCACGGAGAAGGTTGAAGCAAACGCTGATGCCGCATAGCATGATCCACGGCAATGCCTGCTTCGTCTACTTCAACAAAATCTGGGACATCCCCACCTTGCTTGGCGGGGTGGCATTTGGCTAGAGCTTCACGTCCATAAGCCATTGTATCGATTTGATTTTCCGATCGCAGGTTTTGACTTCGATCAAAGTCTTCGAGAAGGAGGGGTTTAGCGTTCTTCGTAGGATCAAACGGGGGCCCGCAGCTGAGATGTTTTCTCACGTCGACTCAGCAGTCGTTGTTTCTATGATGAATTTTGGAAGGCAAATTGTATCAGCGATCTTGCTGATCATGGGGTTTACGATTTCCGCAAACGCGGAAACATTGCCACGTGGCGTGTTGATTATCAGCGAAACCGCTGCCGAGTCTCCATTTGCTCACCGATTTGTGGAGCAGATCCACCTCGCGTTAGACGCCAGAACCGTACAGCCTTACCAGATCTATACGGAGTACTTGGATTTTGGACACTTCGCTGGTCCAAGCTATGACGCGACGCTTCACACATATTTCAGAGAAAAATATCGCGACGAACCAATTCGCGTCATCGTCGCGCTTGGCACGCAAGCGCTTCAATTTGTATCGCATCTGCGATCGGAAATCTGGCAAAACACATCCGTTCTCTTTGTTACGTTCGATCACCTTTTAGAAAACGGATTTAAGCTACCGTCAAATACGACCGGTATAATTGCCACGCGCCGGTTTCAGGACCTGGTAACCTCCGCAAGACTCTTCGTTCCAAAACTTGGCACTATTGTTCTGGTAGGCGGGCCACTGAACCGTCAGCCACTGCGCGACGGATATCAAAAGGATGTGCAGCAATTTGCTAAAGAGTTGAACATAACTGATCTTACCGGCCGATCAATTGGCGAAGTAAGAAAACGAGTAGCAGTGCTGCCCGACGATGCGGTGATTGTATATCTCCCAATCTATACCGATGAGACAGGCATAAGTCATAACCCTCAAGAAGCGATTAAGGCTGTCTCCGAGGTTGCCAACCGGCCGATTGTGATTGATTCAGAAGATTTGGTCGGAAGCGGCGCGACCGGAGGGTTTATTGTCTCTGCGCGAAAAATTGGAGACGAAGTTGGAGCGCGCATAGCACGAATCCTAAATGGTGAGGACGTCGCTAACATCCAAGTTGCAACAAGAAATTTTATTGTGCCTATGTTCGATGCGCGCAAACTTAAGGAATGGGGTATTGGCGAACGTGGTCTCCCCATTGACAGCGATGTGCGATTTCGCGAACAAAGCATCTGGGATCTATACGCTTGGCAGATTCTTGCAGTAGCAATGGTAATTCCGATCCAAAGTTTTCTGATTGGATGGTTTTTATATGAGCATCGCCGCCGACAAAGGGCCGAGCGGGAGTCGCGCCAACACTTATTGGAAGCCGCTAAAATGGACCGTGCCATGATGGCGAGCGCGATGTCTGCATCCATTGCGCATGAACTTAATCAGCCGCTTGGAGCTATTTTGAATAACGCTGAAACGGCAGAAATTCTGTTGAACAAAGACTCTACCGATCGGAATGAACTTAAAGAAATCCTTGCCGACATTCGTCGTGATGACCAGCGTGCGGCTGAGATCATTAGGCGTCTTCGAATGCTACTAAAGCACAGCGATCTTGAGGCGAGAGAAATAGAATTGGCCGATGTGATAACAGATACGATTAAATTAGTTGAGCACCAAGCTATTGAACACGGCGTGACCATAAAGGTTGCCCCCCTGCCTGCGCGCCTTCGCGTTCGCGCTGATCCCATACACTTGCAACAAGTCCTACTAAACATTGCATTGAACGCGATCGAGGCAATGCAAAATATTCCCGAGGGCGCGCGAGAGTTAAAAGTTAGAGTTGATCAGCTGGAGGGAGGAGAAGTCAGGGTATCAATAGAAGACAATGGTCCCGGGATACCTGTTGAAAAGTTGAAGAGAATTTTTGAGCCGTTTGTCACAACAAAACGCCAAGGTACCGGGATCGGATTATCGATTGCGAAAACCATTATTGGTACTTATGGCGGTAGGATTTGGGCGGAAAACGTTCCCAACGGTGGAGCAATTTTTCATTTTACTTTGCACGTAGCGACGGCAGATTTGGAGGCTGTATGACGATATGTCACGCAGGCAATACGAGCGAAAGTCATCACATGAACAGTGATAGCTCTTTTGTTCATATTGTCGATGACGATCCGTCGGTACGTACAGCGGTCGGGCGTGTATTACGGGCGGCGGGATATCAAGTCACGCTTCACGAATCGGCTAGTCACTTATTGCAGAATTTGCCGGCGGCGGCCGAGCGCGGTTGCATCCTGCTCGATGTACAGATGCCAGGGTTGAACGGCCCACAGCTTCAGGAAGTCCTTGGGAAGATGAATTTTGCGCTACCGATAATATTCTTGACCGGCCACGGCGACATTCCGATGAGCGTGCGCGCCATCAAAAGCGGAGCCGAAGACTTCTTATCAAAGCCAGCGCCGAAAAGAGTCCTGCTTGAAGCAGTTGAACGTGCGTTAAAACGATATGACGCCATGAATGAACTCAACACACAGTTGAGTTCATTCCGAGAATCCCATTCTGCATTGACGCCTCGAGAACGCGAAGTGTTCCTTCTTGTTGTGCGCGGCAGACTCAATAAGCAAATTGCGCATGAACTTGGAACCTCGGAGCGAACGATCAAAGCGCATCGGCACAATATAATGCAAAAATTCAATGTAAAATCGATTGCAGGGCTAGTGTCGATTGCCGAGAAACTTCAGTTGCTTAGACCCCCAGCTAATAGGCAATGAACTTGCAGTTAATAGCCCAATTTTCTGGACGGGTGCGCCCCTGTACCTTGGGACAATTGCGGTTTTCTGAGTTTGATGGATATGGTTTCTCGTTCAATTAAAGAGTTCGGTAGATGCAGCAAACTGCAAGGATGGATACAGCGCGACCCGTGATTGCGATTGTGGATGATGATCCGGGAGTCTTGAAGGGACTTAAACGGTTATTGGAAACCTGCGATTTTAGGACGGAACTATTTGATTCTGGAGAAGCATTTCTTAATCGTAAAGACGGGAGCACTGTCGCTTGCATTGTACTTGACAATCATCTGGGTGGAATGTCGGGCATTGAATTGAAACGTCGAATGACGAAGGCCGGCGGAAAAACTCCCGTGATCTTAATGACCGCGCTTGATAGTCCTACCGTTCGAAAAGAGGCTTCGGATGCAGGTTGTGTAGACTATCTGCGTAAACCATTTTCCGGTCATGTCTTGGTTGACTCAATTCGCAAAGCGATTTCCCTCTAAAATTTTCGGAGCGGCGCGACAATTACTACGACCCTGAACCTTTATTCGCACGTCATCCAGGCAATGCAAAACGATCCGCCCGAGCGTCTGGAGGGTTCGGTAGCAAACTTGGTAGCAACCGGGTCTGGAGGTATTAACCTGACATAGAAATCCGTTTATATCTGACTACGTTGGTCCCGTAGCTCAGCTGGATAGAGCAGCGGTTTCCTAAACCGAAGGTCGGAGGTTCGACTCCTCTCGGGACCGCCAGCAAATCAATGACTTACTGCTTCACAGCAAGTTCAGAAAAGCCGATTTTCCACCCAATTCGCACCCAACTGTTCTGCGAACGTACCGGTTCACCGCAGCCAAGTGTTGATGCGCAGCGCCGCGTCCGCCTGCGCATGTTCGGTATGTAGGCCGCGTAGGTGTTTAATGATGTTCACGTTCGCATGGCCGGCGCGTTCGCTGACCACTTTCACATGTATACCGTCCATCAGCACGTGTCTGATATGGGTGTGCCGAAGGCCATGCAACGTGATCGGTGTCACCTTTGCCTTGAGGATCAGCCGCTCAAACGCTTTGGAGAGGCTATCCGGGTCAAGCGGTAGGCCATCGCCGCGCGTGAATACGAGGCCGCGCGGATCACGCCCGAGCCCAAGTTTCATGCGATCTTCAAGATGCGCCTTATAGTGCGCCTGCAAGGCTTCGACGGTCACGGCGGGGAGGGTGATGGTGCGCCGGCTCGTTTTCGTCTTGGGTTGCTTGAACTCCAGTTCGCCCCGCGTGCGATGCATGGCCTGATTGACGGTCAGCTTACCGCCCTTCAGTCCACATCCGACCAGCGCAACCCGAGCAGTTCACCGCGCCGCACGCCGGTTGTAACGGCGACCAGAACCGGGTCGTACAGACTGGTGCCCTTTGCCATCTTCAACAGCGTCGCGATTTCCTGCTTACTGAGTATCTTGATTTCGGGCTTATCAGCCTTCGACGGCTTCACTTGCCGGGCGGGGTTCTTCACCAATATGTCCAGCCGGATGGCATGATTGAGAGCCTGCGAAAGGGTCCGGCTTCTGGCCCAAAGCGGGCAAGATCAGCGGGAACAGGAGGAAGCCATGAAGGGCGTCGTGTTTCTCGGAGACCGCAAGCTGGAGCTGAGGGAATTTCCCGATCCGACTCCGGGTCCGCGGGACGTGATCTTGGAGATCAAGGCGTCGGGGATGTGCGGCACCGATCTGCACATTTATCGCGCGCCGGCTCAGCCGGGCGGGGCAGTGGCGGGCGGCATCAAGCGGCAGGCCGGGGTGATTGCCGGGCACGAGCCCTGCGGCGTCGTCGCGGCGGTGGGCGCGGGCGTCAGCGAGAAGGAGGCCCGGGTCGGCGAGCGCGTGATGGACCACCACTACGACGGCTGCGGCACCTGCAAGCACTGCCGCGCGGGCTGGACACAGATGTGCCTGGAAGGCTCGGTGGTCTATGGCTCGGGGGGGCACGGCGGGCACGCCCGCTATATGAAGGTGCCGGTGTCGACGCTCGTGCCGCTACCGGATGCGCTCTCCTTCGTGACGGGTGCGGCCATCTCCTGCGGCACCGGCACGGCCTGGGGCGCGCTCAGGCGGCTCAATCTGCAGGGCGGCGAGACGATCGCCATCTTCGGCCAGGGCCCGGTGGGCCTGTCGGCGACGCAGCTCGCGGGGGTCATGGGCGCGCGCGTCATCGCCGTCGACATCGCGGCCGAGCGGCGGAAACTCGCTCAGCAGTTCGGGGCCCACGACGTTCTCGATTCCGCCGTGGGCGACGTGGTGGCAGCGATCCGCGACCTGACCCACGGGGAAGGCGCGCACAAGACGCTCGAGGCCTCCTCGGCGCCCGACGCCCGCGCGGCGGCGGTGCGCGCGGTGCGCGCGTGGGGCACGGCCTGCTTCGTCGGCGAGCGCGGCCAGGTGACGCTCGAGGTGAGCCCGGATCTCCTGCGCCGGCAGGTGACGCTGGTCGGCTCCTGGACCTTCTCGAAGCAGGGGCAGGCCGAGTGCGCCGAGTTCGTGGCGGACCAGCGTGTGGACGTGGAGCGGCTCTTCACGCACCGCTGGAGGCTCGAGCAGGCGGAGGAGGCCTACCGGCTCTTCGATACGCAGACCACGGGCAAGGCCGTCATCCTGCCGTCCTGACCCTCAGGGATCGGCGGCACCAACCAGCTGGGGCAAATGCAAAAGACGAGGTTTTCTCGGGAACGGACGCGGCGCGCCTATTTTATCTAGTCGGAAAATCTACATCTCAGGAAACGAACTCGATAGCGCATGGGCGAGGTTGCAGGATTTGTGTGTGCGGCGGCAAATCACTCGATCAGCTTGTCATTTCACTGCGCTGTCGCGTGGCCACCGTGGCCACTCTGGCCACCCGTGGTCAAAATCTGCTCGATCTCCCCGCGAGATCGCGTAGGCGGCTTTCCACCTGACAAAACTCCTATTTGCGGTTGTGGTGCACTCGCGCTGGTTGTCCTCGGTGCGCGGTTTCAGGCTGCAGGCTGTTTCAGCGGGCTATGGCGACCTTGTCCCTTGTCATATTTTTTTTCGAGGCCGTCTATCGATCACTATCTCGCCAAGGAGTTTTGAGGGATTGTTCCCTGGGGAGGATAAAGAAATGATCACAGCATTTCGTGCTCTCTTTTTGGGTCTTGCGGCGATCAGTCTCTTGACTGTCGGCCAAACGGTGCGCGCACAAGATAAGACGATCAAGATCGGCGCCCTGTTTCCGATATCGGGGCCAGGCTCCTATTTTGGCGCGCAGGATAAGCAAGGCGTCGAGCTCGCGTTGGAACAGCTCAATAAGACCGGAGTAAATGGATACAAGTTTGCGATCCAGTACGAAGATTCGAGCTGCGCACCGCTACCTGCGACACAAGCTGCCAAACGATTGATCGAGCAATTTAAGCCCGACGTCATCATCGGCGAAGAATGTTCGGATGCGACCCTCGCTGTGATGCCCATTGTAGAGCAAGCCAAGGTGCCGCTGCTCAACGCCGGCTCTTCTTCGATAAAAGTCACCCAGCCCGGCAACCCTTGGACATTTCGCATTATGCCCAATGAAGTCATGCAGGGCGTTAATCTCGCAGAGAACGCATATAAGCGGCTAAATGCGCGCACGGCCGCCTTGCTATTTGAAAATACCAACGCCGGCATTGGCAACGCGCAAGTTTTCAAGGAAAATTTCACCAAGCTTGGCGGCAAGGTTTTGGCGGAAATAGGCTTCGGCCGCGACATCAACGACTTCACTGCGATTGCGACGCGCGTTGCGGGCCTCGGCAAGATCGATGTGATCCCGACCTACACGCTTGAGGGCCAGGGCCTGAAGATAACTCAAGCGCTCGCCCAAGCCGGGATCACCAAAGGCGGCGGCGGCGGCGCTATCCAAATCGGCACAATCTGGCTGCCATTTGGATTTGAGCAGAAAGCGGGTAAAGCCGCTTTAGGTTACATTCGAATTGTGCAATTCGATCCGACCGATACCCGCGATGTAGTGAAAAACTTCATTGCTGCCTTTAAAGCCAAATACAACGCAGAGCCGACGCACCTGAATGCGCATGCTTACGATCAGATCATGCTGATCGCAGATGTTGTGAAGCGCGGCGGCAAAGATGCTCAATCAATCCGCGACGGCCTTGCAGCTACTAAAAGCTTTTCGGGAGTGACGGGGAGCGTGGATTTCGACAAGACCAATCAGAACACAAAGATGGATACCGTCCATTACATGGAGACCAAGCCTGACATGTCGTGGACGAGTCTGAAGTGGAACTGATCCGAAGATGACCGTCACGATCGTCCTACAACAGGCGATCAATGGCGTGGTTCTCGGAAGTCTCTATGTTCTTGTCGCTTTAGGTCTGACACTGATCTACGGCGTGCTCGTGCAAATAAATTTCGCGCACGCCGACTTCGTCACGCTCGGTGCTTTCGCCGCCTATTTCTTCATGCACCTAGTCGGTGCAAGTTATATCCTCAGCATCGGCGTCGCATTCTTGGTCGGCGCTATCCTGGGCTGGATGATCAACGCGTCAATTTTTACGCCCTTACGCCGCAAGGGCAATGAGCTATTGCCGCTCATTGCCACGATAGGCGTTTCAGTCATGATGCAGAATCTGATGTTGGCGTGGTTTGGGCCAATACCATACGCATTCGAAACTCAGTACAGCAACCAAGTGATTCGTTTTGCCGGAATTTTCGTCTCCTGGCAAAACGTTATCATCATTATTGTCTCATCCCTGACGATTGCACTGCTTTACGCGTTCATGAAATTCACATTCCTGGGTAAGGCGCTACGCGCAGTGTCGCAAGACCACGAAACTGCCGGGCTGATGGGCATCAATCAAAATCAACTTATCATGCTTACATTTGTAATTGCGTCTGCTCTGGCCGGCATGGCGGGCGCAATGCTTGCACCTGTGCTTGTCCTTACTCCGTTTGCCGGAACGTCGGTCATCGTTAAAGCATTCGCCATCGTTATAATCGGTGGTTTCGGTAACGTCGAAGGAACGATTCTCGCCGGACTCATTGTTGGCCTCATCGAAAGCTACACGACGCAATTCCTCGATCCCGGGCTGATCGATATCGTCGTTTTCGCGCTACTTTTGCTGATGTTAGCGGTCAGGCCAACCGGACTGATCTCGGAGAGACGCGAAGAAAATGTCTGATCCCGCAGTGGGACAACAGGTGCCGGATCGGTGGACGGCAGCAGTAATGTCCTGGCGGATAAAATATTTACTCGCGGCACTCTCGGTTTTCGTGTTGCCGCTGATTTTCAACGATACCTATTGGCGCACGAATTTGACAATTTGCGCCATCAATGTGTTGCTCGCACTCGGCCTTGATTTCATTCTTGGCTATACAGGTCAGCTTAATCTTGGCCATTCTGCCTTTTACGGCCTCGGTGCCTACGTTTCGACGCTGCTGATCGTAAAGCTCGGCGTTCCGTTCTGGGTGGCTTTCGTTGCGGGCATTGGTTTCGCCGGCCTGGCTGGAATGCTCCTTTCGCTATTCGCGGTGCGGCTGCGCGGCCACTATCTTGCGATTGCTTCTCTCGGTTTTGCCGTCATCGTCTACCAAATCCTGCTCAACTGGATAAGCCTGACGCAGGGGCCGCTCGGTATTTACGGAATTGCACCGCCCCCGGCAGTTGTCATCGCCGGAAGTGTCGTCGCTGACTTTCGCAACTTAACGGCATTTTTTTATCTGGTGTCCGGATTCACATTCCTCGTCTACCTGCTGCTCAACCAGCTCGTCCGTTCACCGGTCGGAGAAACGCTCACCGCTATCCGCGAAGACGAAATTTCAGCTGCCTCTCTCGGCATCAATTGCGCGGCTTGGAAGGTATTTGCGTTCGTCGTGGGTTCTGCCGTTGCCGGCTCGGCAGGTTGTTTTTACGCGAGCTTCGTCGGTACTTTGGTGCCAGACGCGTTTTATGTGACCGAGGCCTTTAACGTCTTAGCCATGGTGATCGTTGGCGGTATGGGCACTTTGATCGGCCCGGTATTTGGCGCGATTTTTTTGACGCTGCTACCCGAAGTGCTTCGGGGGATCGGCGACCTGCGACTCGTTGTCTATGGTGCCGCGCTCACCTTTGTTGTCTTGTTCATGCCGGGGGGACTAATCCAAGCAGCCCACCTCGTGCGCGAAAAACTCAGGCCCGGTGGGCCAGTATCATGACCGCGGCACTCGAAATTGGCGCTTCAGCGGTGGGCGTCTCGTTGTTGAACGTGCAGGGGCTACACAAGAATTTTGGCGGCGTGCGGGCGGTTTCCGATATTTCGTTCGAAGTTCAAAGCGGTTCTATCTTCGCCATCATCGGCCCGAATGGCGCAGGCAAATCAACGCTCCTTAACTTGATTAGTGGCGTGTATCAACCCGATTCTGGCTCGCTTTCCTTCAAGGGGCATAATCTCTCTGGGATGCGGTCGCACCAACGTGTACGGCTAGGCTTGGCGCGCACATTTCAAAAAATCCGTTTGTTCAAGCAGCTCAGTGTACTCGACAACGTGATCGCCGGATTTCATGTCCATCACAGAATTCCCGCTTGGCAATACGTGTTCCACGGAGATGCCTTTGCGTGTGATCGACGACACTGTCGTGAAGATGCATTGCGCTTGCTTGAATTCGTTGGCATGTCAGCCCGTCTACATCTAATCGCCGGAGCCCTGTCGTACGGTGAACAGCGAATGCTCGAGCTCGCGCGTGCGCTTGCGACCAAGCCAGAACTACTGCTGATCGACGAGCCGGCAGCAGGCCTGAACGGCGCTGAAGTTGAGGTCTTACTTGATCGAATCCGTACCCTTCGCAGCCGTGGCATCACCGTTATTATTGTCGAGCACAATATGGATCTCGTGATGAATGTTGCTAACCGCATCATGGTGATGGACTACGGCCGACATTTGTTCGATGGCACGCCTGCTGAAGTACAAAAAAATCCCGCCGTCATTGCAGCTTATCTCGGCGGAGAATTGTCGTGAGTGCGTTTCTCTCCGTTGAGAGGCTTGAACTTGCGTATGGGCAGGTGGCGGTCTGTCGGGATATTTCGTTGCGGATTGACAAGGGTGAAATCGTCGCTCTCATTGGAGCCAACGGCGCGGGAAAGTCGACGACGCTGCGCGCAATTGCGGGCACACTCGCACCGCGGCGCGGCTCGATCATGTTTTGCGGGCGTGACGTGACGGCCATGCCTTCGTACGAGCGCACTAACCTCGGGATTGCGCTCGTTCCGGAAGGCCGCCACGTGTTTCCCTTCCTTACGGTAAACGAAAACCTTGAGATGGGTGGCTTCAAGAGTCGTAAAGACCCTGCAAAAATTCGTCGAATGATTGGCGCGATATTCGAAATGTTTCCTCGGCTTTCTGAGCGTCGTACGCAGAATGCCGGAACATTGAGCGGCGGCGAGCAACAAATGCTGGTGCTCGGTCGCGCCATGATGTCAGAACCGCAATTGCTCTGTCTTGATGAGCCGTCGCTCGGTCTCGCCCCGGTCGTCGTGCAGGACATTTTCCGCACAATCCGTGCGATAAATGCGGCTGGCACCAGTGTCCTTCTCGTCGAGCAGAACGCTCGCTATGCGTTGGAAACCGCGAGCCGTGGCTATGTGCTGCAGACGGGGGTGGTCATCGCGAGCGGGACCTGTGCGGATCTGAAGCAGAATCCGCGTGTTCAAGAAGCCTATCTGGGCCGGATAACGGCCACTCCCGCCTAGCACTACTTTGGTCCCAAAGCGGAAATGGCCGTGTTAGCGCCAGTGCCAAATCGATCACGATGCGGCGGCCGGCTCTTTGTCATACCAGGGCGCGTGCAGGACGACGCGGTTCATCTCCAGATAGCTCTTGAGGCTCGACAGCACGAGCGGCCAGCCGTTGCTGATCCTGTCGAATAGCTTGCTGCCGGGTGCGAACTCGTCATGGGTCACGGTGAGCTTAACCTGGTTTTTCTGCTTTTCGAGATCGAGCACGACGCGCGTCGGCGTCTCGCTGTCGAAGCCGTCGTGCTGCGAGTGGAATGTGTAGGCAAGCCGCCGTGGCGGGTCGTACTCCAATACGTTGCCCTTGACGATCAACTTGCCCTCGCGACGGAATTCGACCGGCGCGCCGACCTTCCAGTCAGAGGTGACGGCATTGCCGAACCAGAATTTCGCAGTCGCATCGGTATCGGTCAGCGCCTTGAAGACTTTCTCGGGCGTCGACGCAATGTAGATCGTGTAGACGAAAACGGGCTTACTCATCACGAGCCTCCAGTCCTTTCTTGAGTTCACTCAGTGCCTGCAAACGGTGGCGTTCGAATTTCCCGATCCAGCGCTCGGCGATGTCGTGGATCGGCACCGGGTTGAGGTAGTGCAACTTCTCCCTGCCCTGCTTCACAGTGGCGACCAGATTGGCCTCCTCCAGGATCCCCAAGTGCTTGCTGACCGCCTGCCGCGTCATGTCGAGACGCGCGCAGAGTTCGTTCAGCGTCTGGCCGTTGTCCGCGCGCAGCCGGTCGAGCAATTCTCTGCGGCTGGCATCGGCCAGGGCTTTGAACACTTGATCCATACTCACAATATGCAACCTTTTGGTTGCCTGTCAAGGGCGAAGTTCATAGCGGACGCATGTCTGCTATGTTATTCGGCGACCCCCAGCAATTAGGTCGCTTCTCTAATCGGCCGTTCGGGGTCAAGCACTTTCAGGCT
>Ga0207852_1000102_pt1 | contig 12504 bp, 10 predicted proteins | sample LuqExpMetagenom3_FD_187761 | JGI IMG/M metagenome (GOLD analysis project Ga0207852, IMG submission 187761) | Tropical forest soil microbial communities from Luquillo Experimental Forest, Puerto Rico - Sample 3 (SPAdes) | ecosystem: Environmental > Terrestrial > Soil > Tropical forest ...
TACTTGTCGTCAGATTTGATCAACAGCCACGGCTCTTGCCGTTCGCCTGGGCGCTTGCGCATGCGCACTAGGTGCCAGCGGCCTTTGAGTTTTTCACCATAGAGTTCGAAATCGAGATGACCCTTCTGCATGCCGCGGTGCGGGTCTTGCTCGGGTCTCCAGGTGCCGCGGTCCCAGATCATCACGGTGCCGCCGCCGTATTCGCCTTCGGGAATGGTGCCCTCGAATTTGTTGTACTCGATTGGATGGTCTTCGACGTGGATGGCGAGCCGCTTGTCGCCGGGAACTAGGCTCGGCCCGCGCGTAACCGCCCAGCTTAGCATCACGCCATCAAGTTCGAGGCGCAGGTCGTAATGCAACCGCGTCGCGTCGTGTTTCTGGATGACGTAACTGCCGCCTGTGCTTTTCAATTTGACACGTGACAGACTGCCACGCGGCTCCTTGGTGCGGCTGAAGTTGCGCTTGGCGCGGTACTTGGCGAGCCTGGCCACGGATCAATCCGGCTTGTTGCAAAGCTTCAGGTCGCGCACGAATGCCTTGTATGCCGCGTGGCGGTCACTGCGGTCGGGAATGCGCAAGAGATAGGACGGATGCATAGTTGCGATCATTCGCTCGCCAGACTGCAGCGCGATAGGACGGCCGCGGATCTTGTTGATAGTCTGCGGTTTGCCTAACACCCCGCGGATCGCGGTGGTGCCAAGCGCGACGATGATCTCGGGCTTGACGATCGCTCGCTCCTGCTCGAGCCACCATTGGCAGCGGTCAATTTCGTAGGCGTTCGGCTTCTTGTGCAACCGTCGTTTGCCGCGTTGCACGAATTTGAAATGCTTGACGGCGTTGGTCACGAACACCTGCCGGCGGTCGATACCCGCATCGGCGATCGCCTTGTCCAGAATATTGCCCGCCGGCCCGACAAAAGGACGGCCTGCGATGTCTTCCTTGTCGCCCGGCTGTTCGCCGACGAACATGACGCGCGCACGTCCCCGTCCTTCACCGGGCACGACTTGCGTTGCATGCTTATAGAGTGGGCATCTCACACACTTGGCTTCCGCCCGTCGCAGACTCTGCAGAGTTGCAATCATCGCCATCCGTTAATTCCAGCCCATCTTAACCCGGGGGCAGGACATATTCTAACGGGGCAGGAACGAGGCCGGACAGGCTGACCACAAAACGTATCAAGGTGGCTATTGGCGCCTAACTATAAGCGCCCCATCAAAGCCAGAAATCACAGCGATTACCAGGATGGTGTCGACCAGTTCGCCCGGTCCATAACCCCCAGCCCGCGTTGTAAGGCCAGCGCGGCGATCCGCTTTGCAACGATTTCGACGCATTCGGGGAACACGGTTGTGCGCTACCGTAACCAGCGATGAGAGGCATTCGAAATGCCGGGCCGCAAACCCAAGCGATGGTCTAGCCGAGTCACCAAGCAGAGCAACGCACTCGATCTGGAACAAGGCGTCTTTAAATTGCGCAGTCCGAAACGCATCGCTGCTTCGCTCAAGCGCTCTGCCGAACGCAGCAAGCGGCGCAAGTCGGATCCCTATCGTTCGGCGATGTCGATGCTGACCTTCTACATCAATCGGGCCGGCAAGAGCCTGCCGCCGGCGCGCAAGAAGGTGTTGCAACGGGCGAAGGGCGAGCTGCGCAAGCAGTTCGGCAGAGCCGGTTAGCGGAGCTACCACATAACTGGCCGCGGAACTGATGACCACGGCCAGCTACAGCTCGGGCCGGGCGACCTGGGACAATGCCAGCCTTGTGCCGACCCGATCGAGGCTCTCTTCAGCGTAGGCAGCGTCTCTTTGTCTTTCCTGTAACCGTCTGAATCTTTTGTAGAATCGTTCGATGCTTGACTCTCGCTCACGGACGGGAGTTTTATTAGAACAAAACATGAACATTGATGGTGCCGATGTTTGCTGGAGTGCCAGCCACCCTTTGCCGCCTGCGGGATGCGGTGGCGAAGATCGAAGGGCATGAGACCAATCTCATCGCGGCACGGATGCTCAGCTTGGGCGTCCGTCCGATCGACAACGTGCTGCAGGGCGGACTGACCCCGGCCAGCCTGCACGAGGTGGCGCCAGCAGGGCCACGCGATATCGGCGCGGCTATTGGCTTTATCGTGGCGCTGGCATCGCTTGCCGGCCGCCAAACGCTCTGGATCCAGACCGACTTCGCGGCGCGTGAGGCCGGCACGATCTATGGCGCCGGTTGCGATCCTTTCGGCTTGCCGGCGCGCGAGCTTCTGATCTTCAAAGTCGCGCGTCCACTCGATGTGTTGTGGGCGATGGAAGAAGCGCTCAAGTGTCGCGCACTTTCGAGCGTCGTCGCCGAATTGCCAGACGATGCATCAATCGCTGATCTCAACGCCACGCGCCGGCTGACGCTCGCGGCGCGCGCCGGCGGCGGCTTCGGTTTCCTGCTGCGCCATCGTTCGTCGTTGCTCACCAGCTCGGCGGAAACGCGCTGGCATGTCGCCGCCGCAGCAAGCCGTCCCGATCGCTTCGGTGGGCTGGGCCGCACCGCCTTCGTGCTCTCGCTCACCAAAAACCGGCGTGGCCCCATCGGACAATGGACCATCATTTGGAATCACCATGAACGCGTCTTCTCGGCGTTTTCTCTCGGTGTGGCTCAGGCGGCTTTCGACCGACCGGATCGAACGCCGCTTGCCTGCGTCGGATGAGACGCCGCGCATTATTGTCAGGCCGGTCAAGTCGGCGTTGCGCATATGCGCGTTCAACGACGCGGCAGCAGCGCTCGGCTTGAAGCTCGGCATGCCACTCGCCGACGCGCTTGCGATGTATCCCTCGATCGCCGTTCATGAGGCCGACCACCAAGCCGATTCCGCGCTCCTTGAGGCGGTCGCCGACTGGTGCGACCATTATACGCCGCTGGTCGGCCTTGATCGGCCCGATGGATTGATCCTCGACATCAGTGGCTGCGCGCATCTGTTTGGCGGCGAGACGGTGCTTGCCCGCGACATCGTCGCGCGGCTCGCCCGCCAGGGATTGCAGGCGCAGGTGGCTATCGCCGGCACGGTCGGCTGCGCCTGGGCCATGGCGCGCTACGGCACGGCGTCGCTAGTGCCGGAAAATGCGTTGGGCGAGGTCTTGTTGCCGCTGCCGCTCACCGCCTTGCGGCTCGACGACGAAACCGTCGCCGCCTTGGCGCAAGCTGGGCTCAGACAAATCGTCGATGTGGTGGATCGTCCGCGCGCGCCTCTCGCCGCGCGTTTCGGCGAAGGATTCCTCCGCCGGCTCGACCAGGCGTTAGGGCGCGAAAATGAATCGATTAGACCGCGCCTGCCACTGCCCAGCTACATGGCGGAGCGCCGTTTTACGGATCCAATTGCGCTCGAATCTGACGTACTCGCCGCCCTTGGACAGCTCGCGCGCGAACTCGGACATGTCTTGGAGCGGCGCGGCGAGGGCGCGCGGCTGTTGCAGGCCGTGCTGTTCCGCGCCGACGGCAAGGTTTATCGGCTGGAGGCACGAACCGGACAGCCGTTGCGCGATCCCGAACGCATCCAGCGGCTTTTCATCGAGCGACTGGCGGTGATCGGTGACGAGTGCGATCCCGGCTTTGGTTACGACGTGATCCGGCTGTCGGCGCTGGTTTCTGAGCCGTTCGAGCCAACGCAAAGCGGCTTGGTCGGACCTGACACCCAGGCCGAGCTCGCGCATTTGGTTGATCGCTTGAGCGCTCGCTTTGGGTCGCGCCGCCTCACGCGGTTGGTGCCTCAGGACACCCATATTCCCGACTATGCGGTAGCCGCGATCCCGGCGCAGGCCGCGCGCCAGGATGCCGCCGTTGCGCCGGTCGAGCAGGAAAGCCGCGCTCTGGCGCGGCCGCTGCGCCTGTTCGAGCGACCCGAGCCGATCGAGGTGGTCGCCGAAGTGCCGGATGGCCCACCGATACGGTTTCGCTGGCGGCATGTGCTGCATGACGTGGCTGTCGCGGAAGGGCCGGAGCGGATTGCCATGGAATGGTGGCACGACGATCAGGGCCATGCGCTCACGCGCGATTATTTCCGCGTCGAAAGTAAGGAAGGCGCGCGTATGTGGCTTTACCGGGAAGGGCTATTCGAGCGGGAGACCGTAAAGCCGCGCTGGTTCCTGCACGGTCTGTTTGCGTGAGCGTTTGTCATGAGTGCGTATGCCGAGTTTGCCGTAACTACCAATTTCTCGTTTCTGCGCAGCGCCTCTGAGCCGGAAGAACTGGTGGCGCGGGCCAAGGCGCTGGACCTTGCCGGCCTCGGCATAGCTGACCGCAATTCGGTTGCCGGCGTGGTGCGCGCCCATGTCGTGGCGCAGGCAAACGCTTTCAGGATCGCTCCCGGCGCCCGATTGGTCTTTGCCGACGGCACGCCAGACATCCTCGCCTTTCCGCAGGATCGCGCCGCTTGGGGCCGGCTGACGCGGCTGTTGTCGCTCGGCAAGCGCCGCGCCGAGAAGGGCGAGTGCGTTCTGAATCTGCCCGACCTGTGGGAGTTCATCGCCGGACTCAATCTCATCGTGATGCCGCCGGTGCGTATCCATGCCGAGGCGTTGGGCAGCCTGCTCGACAAAGTGAGAAAAAATGCCTCGCGCCGTTCGCTCTGGCTTGCGGGCAGCATGCTCTATCGCGGCGATGATGCGCGCCGCCTGGCTAGACTCGCCGACATTGCGCGTGATGCCTTACTGCCGCTGATTGCGGTCAACGACGCGCTTTATCACGTACCGGAACGGCGCGCGCTGCAGGATGTCGTCAGCTGTATCCGCGAGCATGTCACCATAGACGCTGCCGGCAAGCGGCTTGAGGCCAATGCCGAGCGGCACCTCAAGGGCGCGGGGGAAATGACGCAACTGTTTCGCGTCTATCCTGGCGCAATTGCCGAGACGCTTCGCTGCCTCGAGCAATGCCGGTTTTCGCTCGACGAGCTCAGGCAGACGGAATATCCGGAGGAAACACGCAAAGGCTTTGCCACACCGCACGAGGCTCTCATCCATTACGCCGAGGAGGGCGCGCGGCGGCGTTTCCCAGAAGGCATGCCGCCCAAGGTGCGTCATGCCCTTAACGAGGAATTGCGCATCGTCGGTGAACTCAATTTCGCGCCGTTTTTCCTCACGGTGTATGACATCGTCAATTTCGCGCGCCGCGACGACATTGGCATCCTCTGTCAGGGCCGCGGCTCGGCCGCCAACTCGGTGATCTGTTATTGCCTCGGCATCACTGAGATCAATCCGGCAAGCGTCGATCTATTGTTTGAGCGTTTCGTGTCGGCCGAGCGGCGCGAGCCACCCGACATCGACGTTGATTTTGAGCATGAGCGGCGCGAAGAGGTCATCCAGTATATCTACCGGACCTACACGCGGGAGCGCGCCGGGCTTGCCGCCACTGTGATCTGCTACCGCGGACGCAGCGCTATCCGCGACGTCGGCAAGGTGTTCGGGCTTTCCGACGACGCGCTCGGACGGCTCGCCGGTCTGTGGGGCTGGTCGATGACCGGTGTCGCCGATGAGCAGGTGCGCAGCGCCGGTCTCGACATGGCCGATCCGCGGCTCGCAATGATGATGGCGCTGACCAGGGAGCTGATGGGTTTTCCGCGTCACCTTTCTCAACATGTTGGCGGCTTCGTCATCACGCGCAGCCGGCTCGACGAGGTCGTGCCGATCGAAAATGCGGCAATGGAAGACCGCACCGTTATTGAATGGGACAAGGAAGATCTGGAAGCGCTCGGCCTGCTCAAGGTCGACGTGCTCGGCCTCGGCATGCTGTCTTGCCTACACCGCGGCTTTGCCTTGTTGAAATCGCATTATGGCGTGACGCGCGATCTCTCGATTCATGACGAAGACGAGGCGACCTACCGTATGATCCGCCGCGCCGACACCATCGGCGTGTTCCAGATCGAAAGCCGCGCGCAGATGTCGATGCTGCCGCGGCTTCGCCCGGAGACATTCTATGATCTCGTTATCGAGGTTGCGATCGTCCGCCCGGGGCCGATCCAGGGCAAGATGGTGCATCCTTATCTGCAGCGGCGCGCCAACCCCGCCTTGGTCACTTATCCGTCGCCCGCGCCGGAATGCGGCGATCCCGATGAGCTGCGCGACGTGCTCGGGCGCACGCTTGGTGTTCCGTTGTTCCAGGAGCAGGCGATGCGCATCGCCATCGTGGCGGCTAAATTTGAGCCGGGCGAGGCCGACCGTTTCCGCCGCGCTATGGCAACGTTCAAGCGGGTCGGCACCATCCATTCGTTCGAGCAGAAATTCGTCGAGGGCATGACGCGGCGCGGCTACGCATTGGAATTCGCGCAAAGCTGCTTCAAGCAGATCCAAGGCTTCGGCGAATACGGCTTTCCGGAAAGCCATGCCGCGAGCTTTGCCAATCTGGTCTATGCCTCGGCCTGGATGAAGTGCCACTATCCGGACGTGTTCGCCGCCGCGCTGCTCAACAGCCAGCCGATGGGTTTCTATGCGCCGGCGCAGATCGTACGCGACGCGCAGGAGCACGGCGTCGAAGTGCGCACGGTCGATGTCAACGCCTCGAACTGGGACTGCACGCTGGAAGACGGCCGCAAGGCTGCCGGGCATTTGTATCCGCGGCACGCCGATATGAAAACCGATATCCATTCGGACAAAGCCTTGCGGCTCGGCTTTCGGCAGATCAGCGGCTTTTCGGAAGACGAAGCCCGCCTGATCGAGACGCTGCGCGGCAATGGCTTCGACTCGGTGCGCGACCTCTGGCTGCGCACGCGGCTCAAGCCGTCGACGCTCGAGCGTTTGGCGGCAGCCGATGCCTTCCATTCGCTCGGTCTTACCCGACGCGAGGCGTTATGGGCGGTGTGCGCGCTGAGAAGGGCGGGGGATAAAGACGACCTGCCGCTGTTCGGGCGCGTCAGCATGCCGGAACTCGAACCGGATACGGAGCTGCCCGCGATGCCGCCCGGCCAGCAGGTGGTGGAGGATTATCGCAATCTCCACCTGTCGCTGAAGGCGCATCCGGTATCTTTCTTGCGCGCTGATTTCGCGGCAAGAGAAATTCTGCGCAACGAACAATTGCCCGGCATCGCTTCCGGATGCCGCGTGACGGTCGGCGGCTTGGTGCTCGTGCGCCAGCGCCCCGGCACCGCCAAGGGCGTCATTTTCGCAACGCTTGAAGACGAAACCGGCATAGTCAATGTCATCGTTTGGCCGAAGGTATTCGAAGCTTTTCGCCCCGTTGTGCTCGGCGCGCGGCTGATCAGCGTCACTGGTAAGCTGCAGAATGCCGAGAGCGTAATTCATGTGGTGGCAGAAAAGGTCGAGGATCTGACGCCGTTGCTGCGCTACTTGTTGGAGGATGCCACCGCGGCGCCGGTTATCCGCCGTCGCCACCCACGCGCCGGCGATGCGCTGGTTACTCTGTTCAGGGAGCAACCGGCCCTGGCGGGCCCCGAGGAAGCCATGCCGAAAGGGCGCAATTTTCACTGACTCCGGGCAAGTTCCAGCCCTCGCATTCGCATGCGGCAAATTGACCTAGCTCAAGGCGACTGCCGCCTATAGTCCTAATGATGCGCTCATCATGGCGGCCGACTCTTCGCCGGCCGACACGCCACGCGAGGCTCAATGTTCCAAGTCCGTATCCATGGCCGTGGTGGGCAGGGCGTCGTCACTGCCGCGGAAGTCCTCTCAGTCGCCGCCTATCTCGAAGGAAAGCACGCGCAGGCCTTCCCCAGCTTCGGCTCCGAGCGCAAGGGCGCGCCGGTGGTCGCCTTCTGCCGCATCGACGACAAGGAAATCCGGCTGCGCGAGCCGATTCTAGAGCCTGACGCGCTGATCGTGCAGGACCCCACGCTGTTCAAGGCGATCGACGTCTGCCAGGGTTTCAAGCCGGGCGGCTATCTGCTGGTCAACAGCAACCGCAGCCTGAGCGAGCTGCATCTCGACGTCGTCAAGCAAATGCCTGCGGGTCATGTGCTGACCGTGCCCGCTTCCGAGCTTGCGCTTAAACACATCGGCCGTCCGCTGCCGAACGCTGCGCTGCTCGGCGCATTCGCTGCACTCACCGGAATCGTCCATCTCAAATCGGTCGTCGCCGCCATCCGCGACGCGTTCGAGTCTGAAAAGATTGCGAACGCCAACGTCGCCGCCGCCACGGCCGCGCACGACGCCATCGCTAGCGTCACTGCGGCCGCCTGAAGGATCTCCGCCATGCGCAAGCAGATCGAAGGTTCACGGGCGATGGCGGAGGCGGTCGGGCTGTGCCGTCCGGAAGTGATCTGCGCCTACCCGATCACCCCGCAAACGCATATCGTCGAGGGCCTCGGTGAGATGGTGCGCACAGGCGAAATCAAAAACTGCGAGTTTATTAACGTCGAGTCAGAGTTCGCAGCGCTGTCGGTCGCGATTGGCGCATCCGCCGCTGGCGCGCGCGCCTATACCGCCACGGCTAGCCAGGGCCTGCTGTTCATGGCGGAGGCGGTCTACAACGCTTCCGGCCTCGGCCTACCGATCGTAATGACGCTCGGCAACCGTGCCATCGGCGCGCCGATCAACATTTGGAACGATCATTCCGACGCGATGGCGGTATGCGACTCCGGCTGGATGCAGCTGTTTGCCGAGACCAACCAGGAAGCCGCCGACTTGCATATCCAGGCCTTCCGCCTCGCCGAGGAATTGTCGATGCCAGTGATGGTCTGCGTCGATGGATTCATTCTCACTCATGCCGTCGAGCGCGTGGATGTTCCCGAGCAGGCCGACGTCGACGCTTACCTACCGCCGTACGAGCCGGTGCAGGTGCTCGATCCAAACGATCCGATCTCGATCGGCGCCATGGTCGGGCCGGACGCCTTCACAGAAGTGCGCTATCTGCAGCACTACAAGCAAACGCTAGCGCTGCGGCTGATCCCAGAATACGCAGCCGAGTTCAAGAAGAAGTTCGGGCGCGATAGCGGCGGTCTGCTGCGCACCTACCACACTGAGGACGCCGAGCTGATCGTGGTCGCCATGGGTTCGGTCAACGGCACCATCAAGGACACCATCGACGAGATGCGCGCCGACGGGCTGAAGGTCGGCCTCGTCACGCTGGTTTCGTTCCGGCCGTTCCCGACAACGGCGCTGCGCGAAAAGTTAGTGCGCACGCGCAACGTCGTGGTGATTGAGAAGAGTCTGGCGGTCGGCATGGGCGGCCCGCTCGCCAACAACGTCGACCTCGCCTTGCGCAATGTGGCTGGCGCTCCGCAGGTGCATTCGGTCATCGCTGGTCTGGGCGGCCGGCCTATCACGCGCGCTTCGCTGCATCGCGTGCTGCGCCGCGCTTTCGTGCAGCCCTGGGAAGGCTCGCATTTCCTCGACCTCAACGAGGAAATCGTTGCCAAGGAATTGCATTACGTTCGCAAGGTGCGGCGCTCGGGTCCGACCGCCGAAAATATTCTGCGCCGCCTCGGCCAAGCCGCCGAAAAAGCCGCCGTATAGGGAAAAGCTGGTGCAACAACGTACGACAACAATGGATGCGACGCAAAAGTTGCACTTCTACCAGAAGGGCACCTTCACCGTCGGCAATCGTCTCGTCTCCGAAGAGCAACGCTCGGTGCAGGCTTCGACTGATCGCTCGAACGCGCTCACCTGCGGCCACCGTGCCTGCCAGGGCTGCGGTGAAGCGCTCGGCGCGCGCTACGCTATGGACGCGGCAATGCGCGCGACCGGCGGCAATGTGATTGCCGTCAACGCCACCGGCTGCCTGGAAGTGTTCACTACGCCTTATCCGGAAACCTCATGGCAGACGCCCTGGTTGCATTCGCTGTTCGGTAACGCCGCCGCAGTCGCCACCGGCGTTGCCGCCGCCATGCGCGTCAAAGGCCGCCACGAGGTACGCGCACTGGCGCAGGGTGGCGACGGCGGCACCACCGACATCGGCTTCGGCTGTCTGTCCGGCATGTTCGAGCGCAACGATGATGTGCTCTACATCTGTTACGACAACGAAGCTTATATGAACACGGGCGTGCAGCGCTCCTCGGCGACGCCGCCGGCCGCGCGCACCGCGACCACGCCCGCTATGGGCCCGCAGCCAGGCAACGTTTTCGGCACCGGCAAGAACGTGCCCAAGATCGCCGTCGCGCACGGCATTCCTTACGTCGCCACCGCCACGGTCGCCGATTTGCACGACCTCGAACGCAAGGTCATCAAGGCCATGGGTATCCATGGCGCGCGCTATCTGCACATTCACGTACCTTGCCCGCTCGGCTGGGGCGCGGCCTCGCACGACACCATCCGACTGGCGCGGCTGGCCGTCGAGTGCGGGTTGTTCCCGGTGTTCGAGGCCGAGCACGGCGTCATCACCGGCTGCCGCAAGATCCGCCGGCAAGTACCGGTGGAGGAATACCTGAAGCCGCAGCGGCGCTTCGCTCATCTGTTCACCGAGGCAGGCAAGGAGCGTATCGGGCATCTGCAGGCTTTGGCCGACCGCAACATCGCCGAATACCATCTGGTCGATGCAGAGGGAGATGGCTGATGGGTCGCCCTTACGCGATCACGCTGGATGTCGGGTCGAGTCTGGCCAACCTCACCGGATCCTGGCGCACTGAGCGGCCTGTCTATGTCGATCGTCTGCCGCCCTGCAACAACGCCTGCCCGGCCGGCGAGAATATACAGCAGTGGCTGTATCACGCTGAATCGGGCGATTACGAAACCGCATGGCGCACGCTTACCCAGGACAATCCGCTACCAGCCGTGATGGGCCGAGTTTGCTATCACCCGTGTGAAGGCGCCTGCAACCGCGCGCAGATCGACGAAGCGGTCGGCATCAATTCGGTCGAACGCTTCCTCGGCGACACCGCGATCCGCAACGGCTGGACATTCGCGCCGCCGCAAGCCGAAACGGGCAAGCGCGTACTGATCGTGGGCGCCGGCCCTTCCGGGCTATCCGCCGCCTATCATTTGCGGCGCATGGGCCACGCCATTGAAATTCACGAGGCCGGTCCCTTCGCCGGCGGCATGATGCGCTTCGGCATTCCGAAATATCGGCTGCCGCGCGACGTGCTCGATGCCGAGATCAAACGCATCACCGACCTCGGTGTCACCCTCAAGCTCAACAGCAAAGTCAACCGCATCATCGACAGCATGAAGGCCGGTAAGTTCGATGCGGCCTTCCTTGCGGTCGGCGCGCATATCGGCAAGCGCGCCTACATTCCCGCCGGTTCGGCGGCCAAGATTCTCGACGCGGTCTCGCTGTTGCGTTCGATGGAAGGCGAGGACAGACCGCTGCTCGGCCGCCGTGTCGTCGTCTACGGCGGTGGCAATACCGCGATCGATGCAGCACGCACCGCCAAACGGTTGGGCGCCACGGAGGCGATCATCGTTTACCGCCGCACCCGCGACCGCATGCCGGCGCACGACTTCGAGGTCGAGGAGGCGTTGCAGGAAGGAATCATGATGAAGTGGCTCTCAACCATCAAACGCATGGACGAGGGCGTACTCACGGTCGAGAAAATGCAGCTCGACGAGAAGGGCTTTCCGCAGCCGACCGGCGAGTTCGAAACCCTGGAAACCGATTCGCTGGTGCTGGCACTCGGCCAGGACGTCGATCTGTCGCTGCTCGACGGCGTGCCAGGATTGGAGATCAAGGACGGCGTGGTACAGGTCGACACGAATATGATGACCGGCCATGCCGGCATCTTCGCCGGCGGTGACATGGTTCCCGCCGAACGCACGGTCACAGTCGCTGTCGGCCACGGCAAGAAGGCCGCTCGCCACATCGGCACCTGGCTGCGCGGCGAAGCTTACATCGCGCCGGAGCGGCACGAGCTTGCCAGCATCGACAAGATGAACAGTTGGTACTACGCCGACGCACCGAAGACAGTGCGGCCGATGCTCGAAGTCGTCCGCCGGCAGAGCACCTTCGAGGAAGTGCAGGGTGGACTCGATGAAACCAATGCGCTCTACGAGGCGCGGCGCTGCCTGTCTTGCGGCAATTGCTTCGAATGCGACAATTGCTACGGGGTTTGCCCGGACAATGCGGTGATCAAGCTCGGGCCCGGTAAGCGCTTCAGATTCAACTACGACTACTGCAAGGGCTGCGGCGTATGTGCGCAGGAGTGCCCGTGCGGCGCTATCAAGATGATACCCGAGGAAATCTGACCGCCGGCGCTTGACCCGGGTCAATGCCGTAAGGCGTTTTTCTCAGCGGGATCATATTTTTTCAGCGTGATAATTCTAAGAGCAATGCAGGAGGATTTCATGCAAATCCGCAATGAACCCGCTGCGGCCGACGGCGACGATCTTCTGGCCTGCCGGATGGCCATGCTAGGTCTCGACCGCGACATCGTGGCCAACACCGACAAATACGCCTTCGCGGAAACGGGAACCTTGCGCGGTCGACCTTAAGCGCGACCCGAACAATCCAGTGTGGGAAACTTACTGCCCGAATGTCGGCCTCACCGCGGCCAGTTGGCTGACGGACTAAGCGTCAGACCTGCTCTGCATTGAGATAAGCCAATCGCGCGCCGCAAAAGGCGCAAATTACCCCCAGTCCGAGCGCGGTCAGCCCAGCGATAAC
>Ga0207852_1000105_pt1 | contig 12352 bp, 10 predicted proteins | sample LuqExpMetagenom3_FD_187761 | JGI IMG/M metagenome (GOLD analysis project Ga0207852, IMG submission 187761) | Tropical forest soil microbial communities from Luquillo Experimental Forest, Puerto Rico - Sample 3 (SPAdes) | ecosystem: Environmental > Terrestrial > Soil > Tropical forest ...
GTGCGCAATTGGCTTGTGCGAGTTCGAGCGCGTTGTGCTCCGCCTCCGGTGACCACGGAATAATGCCGCCGGTGTCGTTACCCCACGGCCCATGCGCGCCAGCGCAGGACATCAAGGGCAATGCCATAGCGGCCAGCGCGGCAATGCATCGGTTCATTGGGTCAGCATGCCGAAACGAGTGACATAGGGCAACACATCTCGTCGTCTGGGCTTTGAGCGGTCGCGCTCAGATCTTTTTGCGTGCGTTCCGTTCGTTAGCAGACGACAACGCGAGTCGAGCCGCAGCCGTAGTGGCTACTGTCGTCGGTGGCGAGCGCTCCGCCCGAGATTCCGGACTGCGACTCGTGCCCTCTTCTGCCCTTGAACCCTAGTTTGGATAGCGCGTTCCCGGAAGGATGCCAGTTTCAAGCGTGCTCAGCGGCTATCATGTAGTGTTCGCTTGTCTGCCGTCGATAGGCGGCGATCTTCAGGCCGGCCTGCACACACCATGCCTCGACCTGCTCCGGCGAAAGACGATACTCGCGTGGCGGCCCGACTTGACACGGACCGTCCGGGTGGAATTCACCGATCACCACCGGCGCGCCGGCAGGCAGGCATCTCGCGACACTACGCAAAATCGCCGGAGGATCGTCGGTATGATGTAGGACCATTGTGACCAGCGCCGAGCCTGCTTGCACGGACGCGCGTTCCAACTTGGTGGCGTCCGCCACGATGCGCTTAATTTGCCACACACCACGCTCGGATTGCAGCCGCTCGAGATACGCAAGCGCCTCGGCCGAGGTATCCGCGGCGTAAACAGTGCCCGCAGGGCCGACGCGATCAGCAAGCACCAAGCTGACGTAGCCCGGGCCCGCGCCGATTTCCAGCACGCGGTCACCGGGCTTGAGGCGCAGAGCGTCCAGCCAGTCGCCTACCAGCTCCGCCCGCAGGGACTGCCGCGCATAGACCTGATCCAAGCTGAGGTGGCTGAGATCCTTCCGGAATGCCTTCTCCAAGGGAAAGCCTCACAGACCAAAATGCAGCACGGACCATCCGGCGAGGCCCAGCGTGAAGATAAGCGAGAGCATTCCGGTGACACGCATGGCCGTGGGACGATTCGGTAGCGAAATCTGATAGGCAATCGTCACGGCCAGCACGAGCGACATGATCAGCATCGCGTCGCGTAGCCATGGCATTTGCGTCATCAGGCTCATACTAGCGTTTCCAAGCCCCACGGCGAAAAGTAGCATCATCAGGTTGTGGTGCTGGCTGCTCAGAAAGGCGAAGACCACAGCGCTAACCGAAAGTAGCCATTCTCGTCGCATGATCGTGCTCCATGCTTTGTGCCGGACACACGTAAGCGTAAATCGAGCGTTCTCGGTAGCATATGATCGCGATCATACGACATGTCGACCGCCGCACGCTCTCCCGACTGATACAGTTGAACCGGCGAGAAGCCGTGGAGAGGAAAGGGATGAATCCAATGGACGAGGAAGACCCGTGGAAGTGCATGCAGCCCTATGATGTCCGCCGTTTCGGCGAGGTCATCCTCGACCGCAAGGAACAAGAGCGCTGGTGTCGGGCGGTGCTGCTTGGTGGCCTGCCGTTCATGTGGCGCAAGGCGGAAGTCGCACGCAACCTGATCTATGACAAGCTTGAGCTGCGTGAAGGCGACAAAGTACTTATCATCGGCGAGTGCATTGAGCCGTGCGGCTTCGTCGACGACATGCGCGCGCGCATCGGGCCAAAGGGCGAAGTCCACCTCATCGACATCACCGATGAGGCGCGCGACAATTATCTCGCCAAAAAGCGCGGCCGGGGCGGTCAGCTCGCGACCTGGCAGTGGACCTACACGCGCGAGATTCCCGATACCACTTTCGATTGCGCCGCTTGCCTGCAGGGTGTGCAGCATACTGACGACTGGCGCGAGACTGGCGTGGAAATGCTGCGGGTGATGAAAGGCGGGCGCAACATCGTGCTGGCCGAGATCACCTACAGCCCCGAGACCAGAATGAAGATCGAGCTCGACATGCACATTGAGTACGTCTTCGACAAGCTGCTCTCACGCGTCGGCTGGAAGCTCGACGAATTTCCTTATTACAGTCCGAGGGATTTGGAGAAAGCGTTCGCCGGCCTAGTCAAGAACACTGGCGCCTTCGATTGGAAAGGCATCGAGATCTTTTGGGGGCGGAAGCCGTAGCCGATCCGCCTCAGCCACCCAGCTTCTTTGACACTGCGTCGAGTTGCTCGAGATTCCGGTACTTGATGTGCAGGGTACCGCCTTCGCCGCGGTGATCGACCGTCACCTCGAGACCTAGTACATCCGACAGCCGCCGCTCCAACGCGATGGTATTGGCGTCCTTGCCCAACGGCGCCGCAACCTTATGCGACGGCTCGCTTTGCCTGCGGACAGCCGCCTCGACCTGGCGCACGTTCAGACCGCGTTTGACAATGTCCTGTGCGAGCTCGAGCGCATTCGGCAGGCCGACAAGGATGCGCGCGTGGCCAGCCGACAATTCGGCGGATTGCACCATCGCCTTCACCGGCTCGCTGAGCTTTAGCAGGCGCAGCGTGTTCGCCACATGCGGCCGGCTCTTGCCGACGATCTGCGCGACTTCGTCCTGGCTGTGGTTGAATTCTTCCATTAGCGCCTGGTAGCCGGTCGCCTCCTCGATCGGATTCAGGTCTGCGCGCTGCACGTTCTCAATGATGGCAAATTCAAGCGCCTGCGCGTCGGTCGCCTCGACAACCGTGATCGGCACTTCGTGCAGACCTGCCCGCTGCGCCGCACGCCAGCGCCGCTCGCCGGCGATAATCTCGTACATGTCGTCCGAGTCGCGTGCTGAACGCACCACAATCGGCTGGATGATGCCGCGTTCGCGGATCGAATCGGCGAGTTCGGTAAGCTCAGTCTCGGTGTAGCTGCGGCGCGGGTTGCGCGGATTCGGTTTGAGATTTTCGACCGGCGCGCGGCGCGGCCTACGCCCCTGCTCGGGTATCGAGGTTTCTTCGCCGACGTCGCCGATTAGCGACGCCAGCCCGCGCCCCAATCGCGAATGATCCGCCATCGCTGCTCCTGAACTTCGTGCCACCTGATGCCTCTGCTGTTTTTACAATTCCGTTTTTCTTGTGACGTCTCATGAAGGTGCGGGTCAGGCCCGCTTATAGCCGTCGCGGACATTTAACTCGCCTTCAATTCCTTCTCGCGCTGTATAATCTCGGTGGCGAGGCGCAAATACGCTTCGCTGCCGACGCATTTCAAATCGTAGACTAGCACTGGCTTGCCGTAGGACGGCGCTTCCGAGATGCGCACGTTGCGCGGAATAATCGTGTCGTAGACCTTACGGCCCATGAACTGGCGCACGTCGGCGACCACTTGGTTGGAGAGATTGTTGCGCGAGTCGTACATCGTCAGCACGATGCCATGGATCGACAGATTCGGGTTGAGGCTGTTCTTCACCTGATCAACTGTCTTCAATAATTGCGACAAACCTTCGAGCGCGAAGAACTCGCATTGCAGCGGCACCAGGATCGAATCCGCGGCTGCCATGGCGTTGACCGTGAGCAGATTGAGCGACGGCGGACAGTCCACCAGCACGTAAGTGAAGTCATAGGTGCGCGCGCCCTTGTTGAGTTCGCCGAGCGCATTGCGCAAACGGAACGCGCGGTCCCGCATCCGGCCGATCTCGAGCTCAAGCCCGGCGAGGTCGAGCGTTGACGGGGCGACGTAGAGCTGCGGCACCGCGGTCGCCAGCACCGCATGGCGCATCGGCGCCTTGCCGGCGAGCACGTCATAGGTCGAGGTCCGGCGCAACTTGCGATCGATGCCCAGGCCAGTGGATGCGTTGCCCTGCGGATCGAGATCGACGACTAGCACGTGCTCACCAATGGCGGCGAGTGCGGTGCCAAGGTTGATCGCGGTTGTGGTCTTGCCAACCCCGCCCTTCTGGTTGGCGACCGCCAATACGCGCGGCCGGGCCGCCTCGGGCCGCGGTGCGGGGAAGGGCACGACTTCCGAGCTATCGATGGGTTGGTCGGACATTAGAATCAGTTTTAAATGCGTAGAGTGGTTCGAGCCCGCGCACTACTACGATGGCACCGCTCGGACGCGTTAAGCTGGGTACAAGTGAAGCTTGGATACTCCAATATTTAGTGGCTTCGGTCAATTCTGCATCTACATCTTGACCCTTGAGGAATAGGCCGACCGCCCCCTTAGCGATCAAAGGAAAGGCTTGATCGCAAAGCATTTTCAATGGGCCGAGCGCCCGCGCTGTCACAACGTGGGCGGCTTCCGCAAAGCTTTCCCCAAATTTCTCTGCTCGCAGATGGTGAATCTGGCCCGGGATCCCCAGAGTGCGCACTATTTCGCGCAAAAAGGCGGCCTTTTTCCCATTGCTTTCAACCAGGTGAACCTTGGCGCCGGGCGTTTCTGCCAGCGCGCACGCAACCGGGATTCCCGGAAAGCCCCCGCCTGATCCGAAATCCACCCAGACCCGCGCATCAGCTACAAGCGGCAAAAGCTGCAACGAGTCGGCGATGTGGCGCGTCCACAAGTTCCAAAGCGTCGAGGTTGCGATGAGATTGGTTTTCTTTTGCCAGAGCAAGAGCGCTTCCACAAACACGTCGAGCCGCTGTTCTGTTTCACGTGAAACAGAAACCAGCTCCAGCGCGCGTTTCTTGTCGCTCTCCAGATCGAAACGGCCCTGCCCCCGTCTGTTCACGCGCGTTTCTTGGCGCGTTTCACGTGCGCCACCAAGAGCGTTAGCGCCGCCGGCGTGATCCCGTCGATCTTGCTCGCGTGTCCGATGGTCCGCGGCCTTTGCGTTGCGAGTTTCTGCCGCGCCTCGTTGGAAAGACCCGCCAGCGCCGCATAATCGAGATCGTCAGGCAACGTGAAGCTCTCGTCGCGGCGATAGGCGGCGATATCTGCGGCCTGCCGCGACAGATAGACATCGTATTTGGCATCGATCTCGATCTGCTCAGCGATTTTCGCGTCGAGAGCAGCGAAGTACGGCCAAACTTTCGCGAGGTCCACGACGCCGATTTGCGGATACGACAACAGCTCGAATGCCGTACGTCGCTGGCCGTCTTTGTTGAGCGAAAGGCCATGGGACTCGGCCTCCTTCGGTGTCAGCGAAACAGACTTGGCAAAGTCGCGCGCTTCCTTCAGGACCACCATTTTTTTACCGTGGAATCTTACGCGTTCGCCGTGAACGCAACCGATGGAAATACCGCGATCGGTAAGGCGCTGGTCAGCATTGTCGGCGCGTAGTTGCAGACGATATTCGGCGCGCGATGTGAACATACGATACGGTTCTGTCACGCCGCGTGTCACCAAGTCGTCGATCATTACACCGAGGTAGGCTTCGGCGCGGTCAAAGGTGATTTCGTCATCCTCACCGGACAGCGCCGCCGCGTTGAGACCGGCCAGAAGTCCCTGCGCCGCAGCCTCTTCGTACCCGGTGGTTCCGTTGATCTGGCCAGCCAGGAAAAGTCCGCGCAGTCGCTTCGTTTGCAGCGTCGGATGTAGTTCGCGCGGGTCGACATAGTCATATTCGATCGCGTAGCCGGGCCGGATGATGCGCGCGTTCTGCAGTCCCGGTATCGTCGCGACAAGGGCGTGCTGCACCTCTTCCGGCAGCGAGGTCGAAATGCCGTTCGGATAGACCGTGTGGTCGTCGAGACCCTCCGGCTCCAGGAAGATCTGGTGACCGTCACGTTCCCCGAATTTCACAATCTTGTCCTCGATCGATGGGCAATAGCGCGGCCCACGGCTGGTGATTTGCCCGGAATACATCGGCGAGCGATGCACATTGGCGCGGATGATCTTGTGCGTGGCCTCAACCGTCCGCGTAATCGCGCATTCGATTTGGCGATTCCCAATGCGTGTGGTCAGGACCGAAAACGGCTCAGGCGGATCGTCGCCCGGCTGCCTTTCCAGCGCTGACCACTCGATAGTGCGGCCATCGAGTCGCGGCGGAGTACCGGTTTTCATGCGCCCGAGCGCAAAACCGATCCCTTTTAGTGTTCGGGAAAGGCCTATCGCGGGCGCTTCGTCAACGCGGCCCGCAGAGATCTGTTTTTCGCCGATATGGATAAGACCGCGTAGGAAGGTACCGGTGGTCAGGACTACGGCACCGCAGGCAATTTCACGGCCATCGGCGAATTTGATCCCGGAAACTCGGCCTTTTGCCTCGACCAAGTCGTCGGCCTCCGCCTCGATCACCTCGAGATTCGGTGTGGCGCGGATGGCGGCCTTCATAGCCGCCGCATAGAGTTTACGATCGGCCTGCGCACGCGGGCCGCGCACGGCCGGACCTTTGCGACGGTTTAGCACGCGAAACTGGATACCGCCCTGGTCGGCGACCCGGCTCATAAGGCCGTCCAAGGCGTCGATCTCGCGCACAAGATGGCCCTTGCCGAGGCCGCCGATGGCCGGATTACAGGACATGGCGCCGACAGTCGCGAAGCGGTGTGTCACCAGGGCCGTCCGCGCACCCATGCGCGCGGCCGCGGCCGCCGCCTCACAGCCGGCATGGCCGCCGCCAATTATAACAACGTCGAATCGCATATCCATAAGGGTCTCGGCGTTGTAGCGAAGGCTTGGGGAGGGGTCAAAAATATTGGATTTTTCCGACTGATGTTTCACGTGAAACAATGCTGCCCATACCATAATACCTACTACCTATAATTCCGATTCATTCGAAGGCAATTTTACCGGAGCGCCGCGCTCTTTTTGCACCCTCGGGCTGGATTCCTGCGCTATTTCCCGATGCAGAAGTCGCGAAATATCACATCCAGGATGTCCTCGACATCAACGCGACCGATCAGGCGGCCAAGCGCATTGGCGGCAATCCGCAGCTCTATGGCCAATAGATCCTCGTGTTTCATAACTTCACGGGACTGGGCGCGCTTCAGGGCGGCCAAGCATTCCTCAAGTGCGTACCGGTGTCGCTGCCGAGTGACCACGGTCGGCTCGCCGCCGCCAAGGAAGGCCTCAGCGTGGGCGGCTAGGCAACCCAACAGAAGGTCAAAGCCCTCTCCTGTTACCGCCGATATTTTGAATCCGCGATCATCTTTATTGACTTTAGATTCATTTGTTTCCCTTAACCGGTTTTTAACTGAGATGGACCCATTTTCATTCTTTGCCTTGTTTGTGATTTCAGATTCATTTCTTTTTGTTTTGCCCTCCACTAGGTCTGTTTTATTGTGAATCAACCATTTTGGCGGCCCATTTCCGGCCTTCCCCGCTGATTTGGCCCTGTTTTGTCCCGTTTCGCGCGCGTCTACGACCCAGAGGACCAAATCCGCCGTCTCTGCACGCGCCTGCGCACGGCGCACCCCCTCCATCTCGACTGGGTCGTCGGTCTCGCGGATGCCAGCCGTGTCGAGGAGGGTCACCGGCCAGCCATCGAGATCAAGGTGCACCTCGATCACGTCGCGCGTTGTACCCGCATAAGGCGAAACGATCGCCACTTCGCGCCGTGCGATGCGGTTGAGCAACGTGGATTTGCCAGCATTCGGCGGGCCAGCAATCGCTACGATCAACCCCTCACGCAGCCGCTCGCCGCGCCCGCCGTCGGCTAACGCCGCTGCGATTTCACCTTCGACCTCGCGCGCGATAGCAAGTGCCGGCACCAACGAACTCCCAAGCACTTCGGCCTCCTCAGAAAAATCGATGCGCGCTTCGACCAGTGCCAATGCCTCAATCAGCCGCTGCCGCCAGCCTTCCCCGCGCTTCCCGAGTGCGCCTTGCAGCTGGCGCAACGCCTGCCGCCGCTGGCCTTCGGTTTCGGCCATCACTAGGTCGGCAAGGCCTTCTACTGCGGTCAGATCAAGCTTGCCGTTCTCGAAGGCGCGACGTGTAAACTCGCCGGCCTCCGCCGGTCGCAGGCCCTGAATGCGGCCAAGTGATGCAAGCGTGGCGGCGATCACGGCGCGGCCGCCATGTAGTTGCAACTCGGCCACGTCCTCGCCGGTCTCGCTATGCGGCGCCGGAAACCACACCGCCAGCGCCTGGTCGATGACGTCGCTGGACACAGCATCGCGCACGCGCACGAGCTCCGCCGCGCGCGGGCAGGGCAGCTTTCCGGTCAGCGCCTTGAGCGCATCGCCGGCGCGCGGTCCCGAGATGCGCACTACGCCAATGGCAGCGGGCGGGCGCCCCGAAGAGAGAGCAAAAATCGTATCGCGCGCTGGTTCTGGCATCGCGGCACAGGTGACCGCCGCTCGCAGGGTGGGTCAAGGCTAACCTTTAGGGCGCGCGCAAGCAGCAGTTGAATATAATGCCCTCGGCCAACAAGTTCGCCGGCGAGAACCAAACAACGCGCGCAAAAACTCCGCTAGCGTCGGCTGCCGCTCCATGGCGTCTGGATGCGTTCGTCGACCCGCCCGCATGTCAACTTTTATGATTTCGCGTTCGCCAGCAAGAGCCACGATCATGCCCCGCGGCCCCAAGCGACCGTCGATATCTGGTCGACACGTAAAGTGATTTCGCGCAACGCCCAACTGCCCGCGGACTGCTCGCGCCGCATCTCCAACAACATCGTCGAATTGGACGAAAAGACAGACCGACGACGCCTTCCGCCAGACGTTAGCTCGCGCCGAGTGACTGCTCGATCATCCTGCGTCTATTTGCGCGCCGCGTAACCTCATCCGTCCTAAACAAAACAAATAGCGAATGTTGCTTCCTCATGGAAACAGCAGCGAACCCGGCGCTATGATCGGCGCGTGCCGTATTCGGGAGAACCTTCATGAAAAAGATTGCGTTGCTGACCGCAGCCTTGTGCTTTGCCATCATCGGCGCGCCGGCGCATGCCGAGCGCGATCTCGCGCGCGCCTATCGCGTCATCGCTGGCAAGCCATTCGTCGATCTAACACACAGCTTCAGCACCGAGACGCCTGTGTGGTCAGGCTTCGGCCAGGCCAAGTTCACGCCGGCCTACGATCCTAAGACGCACCGAACTTACACCATCAAGGAAGACGGCTTCCGCGCGATCTATTACGATATGGTCGGACAGTACGGCACGCACGTCGATCCGCCGGCGCATTTCGCTGAAGACGGAATCACCATGGATCAGATCCCACTCAAACAAATGATTTTGCCACTAATCGTGCTCGACGATACGCCGTATCTAGCGAAGGACGCCAACCACGCCTTCTCGATCGCTGACCTGATGGCCTGGGAAAAGCATCACGGCCACGTTCCGAAGGGCTCGTTCGTGGCGCTGCGCACCGACATGTACAAGGATTGGGACAAGGACCCAGAACGGTTCAAGCGGCAGCCGTTTCCGGCCTGGGCATTCGAAACCATCAAGTTCCTCTACGAGCAGCGCGGCGTGACCGCCACCGGTCACGAGGCGATGGACACCGATACCACCGACAAGATGGACTCGGAAACCTGGATCCTGCAGCACGGCCATTATCAGATCGAGGTAATGGCCAATCTCGACAAGGTGCCGCCCACCGGCGCGCTGATCGTGGTGACTTGGCCAAAGGTGAAGAATGGCCTCGGCTTCCCGGCGCGGGCATTTGCAATTTTACCATAGAACCAGAAACGTTTAGATCGACTCCGCGTTGGTTTAGCGAATGTCGTTTACATCAAATACAAAGCGCCTAAACGGCCTCGCCGAGGCGACGTCGCCCTATCTGCTGCAGCACAAGCACAACCCGGTGGACTGGTGGCAGTGGGGGCCCGAGGCCCTGGCGGAAGCCAAGCGCTTAAAACGACCAATCCTGCTGTCAGTCGGCTATGCCGCCTGCCATTGGTGCCACGTGATGGCGCACGAGTCGTTCGAGGACGAGGCGACTGCGCGGCTGATGAACGAGTTATTCGTTAACATCAAGGTCGATCGCGAGGAGCGACCCGACATCGACCAGATCTATATGAACGCGCTGCATCTCCTCGGCGAGCAGGGCGGCTGGCCGCTCACCATGTTTCTCACGCCGGCGGGCGAGCCGGTCTGGGGCGGCACTTATTTCCCCAAAGACTCGAAATTCGGACGGCCGGCTTTCAAGGACGTCCTGCGCGAAGTGGCGCGGTTGTTTAGAGAAGAGCCGGGCAAGATCGAGCAGAACCGCGCAGCGCTCTTGGCGCGGCTCGCCGACAAGGCGCGGCCGGCCGACAAAGTCACCATCGGCCTACGCGAGCTCAACGCCGCCGCGGCGCAGGTCGGCAATATGTTCGACCACGTGAACGGCGGCCTGCGCGGCGCGCCAAAATTTCCGCAGCCGTCGATGCTCGAATTCCTCTGGCGGGCGGGCATCCGCACGGGTGACAAGCGCTTCTTTGAGACAGTCGAGCACTCGCTTGAACGTATGTGCCAGGGCGGCATTTACGACCATCTCGGCGGCGGCTTCTCGCGTTACTCGGTCGACGAGCGCTGGTTGGTGCCGCATTTCGAGAAGATGCTTTACGACAACGCGCAGCTGCTCGAGCTGCTGGCGCTTGCGCATCAGCGCAGCGGCAAACCGCTATTCGCCGAGCGCGCACACGAAACGGTGGATTGGCTCAAGCGCGAGATGACTACGCCCGAGGGCGCCTTTGCCGCCTCGCTCGACGCTGACTCTGAGGGCGAGGAGGGTAAGTTCTACGTCTGGTCGAAGAACGAGATCATAGAGCTGATCGGCCCGGAGGCCGGAGAATATTTCGCGCGCTATTACGACGTGACCGACCACGGCAACTTCGATGGGCACAACATCCTCAATCGGCTGAAACCGCCGGCGCATGGCACAGCGGACGAGATGCGGCTGGCTGCGCTTCGCAAAATCCTGCTGAACGCGCGCGCGGGCCGCGTACGGCCTGGCCTCGACGACAAGGTCCTAGCCGACTGGAACGGGCTAATGATTGCCGCATTGGTCAATGCCGGCATCATCGTTGACCGCGGCTGGATCGGACTTGCCAGACGCGCCTTCGATTTCATCGCGCGCAACATGACGAAAAGCGATCGGCTCGGCCACTCCTGGCGCGGCGGCAAGCTATTGTTTCCGGGACTGGCCAGCGACTACGCCGCCATGATCCGCGCCGCGCTGGCGCTCTTCGAGGCAACGGGCGAACATTGCTATCTAGAATGCGCGCTCACATGGCAGCGCGCGCTCGACGCACATTATGCCGACTTGGACACCGACGGCTATTATCTCTCCGCGGACGATACCGACGACCTGCTGTTGCGGCCGCATTCGACCGTCGACGACGCCACACCGAACCCGAACGCGGTGGCGGCGCAAAATCTGGTACGGCTGGCCGTGCTGGCCGGCGACGACGCCTGGCGCCCAAAAGCAGATCGGCTGATCGAAAACATCCTTTCGGCGGCCGAACGCAATCTGTTCGGCCATGTTGCGCTGCTCAACGCGCTCGACCTGCGCTTGCGCGCGGCCGAGATCGTCTGCACCGGGCCGAACGCCGAAAGCTTTGCGCACGCCGCGCTGAAGCTGCCCTACCTCGACCGCATCGTGCTGCGCGCGTCGACCGCGGCCAGCTTGCCGGCCATGCACCCGGTGCAGGAAAAGCTAAGAGATGCGCCGAGCAGTGCCGTTTTCATCTGCGTCGGCGCGACCTGCTCGCTCCCCGTCAGCGAGGCAAGCCAGATCTCGTCCCTTGTCGAGGCGATGCGCAGGCGCCCGCTTGACGGCGAGGGAATCCGCTAAACGGACAGAAGCCCGAGGTCTCCGTCGCCTGTGCTCGGCGAGCAGCGCGTGCGCCTGCTCGGCACAAATATATTTGTTCGATGATCACCGCTTCGACCGGACGGCCGCGCGGTCCGCCTAGGTATTCATGCTCTCGAAGAAATCGGCGTTGTTCTTCGTGTTGCGCAGCTTGTCGAGTAGGAAGTCGATGGCATCCATAGTGCCCATCGGATTGAGGATGCGGCGCAGCACGTACATCTTCTTGAGCACCGCCGGATCGGTGAGCAGCTCTTCCTTGCGGGTGCCGGAGCGCGTGATGTCCATCGCCGGGAAGGTGCGTTTGTCGGCTACCTTGCGATCGAGAATGATTTCCGAGTTACCGGTGCCCTTGAACTCTTCGAAAATCACTTCATCCATGCGGCTGCCGGTGTCGATAAGTGCAGTGGCGATGATAGTGAGCGAGCCACCCTCCTCGATGTTGCGCGCGGCGCCGAAGAAACGTTTTGGGCGCTGCAAGGCGTTAGCATCCACTCCGCCGGTCAACACCTTGCCGGATGAGGGCACCACAGTGTTGTAGGCGCGGCCGAGGCGAGTGATCGAGTCGAGCAGGATTACCACGTCGCGCTGGTGTTCGACCAGGCGCTTGGCTTTCTCGATCACCATCTCAGCGACCTGCACATGCCGTGAGGCCGGCTCGTCGAAGGTCGAGGACACGACCTCGCCCTTCACCGAGCGCTGCATGTCGGTG
>Ga0207852_1000120_pt1 | contig 11414 bp, 15 predicted proteins | sample LuqExpMetagenom3_FD_187761 | JGI IMG/M metagenome (GOLD analysis project Ga0207852, IMG submission 187761) | Tropical forest soil microbial communities from Luquillo Experimental Forest, Puerto Rico - Sample 3 (SPAdes) | ecosystem: Environmental > Terrestrial > Soil > Tropical forest ...
AAGCCGCATTAACAATCAAGCGCTCTTTTCTTGAAATTCCGGGGGTGGCGGGGGTATACCCCCGGTCTTCTGATCGAACAGAAGGAAAGAGCGGTACGCCGGTAATTGTAGACCGACGCTCACAGTCTTTGAGTAATACACATTCGCAGCGTGTTTTTGATCGAGTTTAGCATCCATCATCTCCGCCATCGCGTAATGGGATGACCGAAAGCAGACGTACCGCTGGGCTTCATCTTAGAAATGAATGCCTTGCCAGAGTGGTCTCCACAACCCATTGCACAGTACAACTCTGATCAGCTAGTGAATGTTTTCCTGAAATTACAATGCTTGAATTATTTTTTGGTCGCACGCTTCTCTAGTCAACGCCCATGTTCCGCGCAGAGATCCGAAAACGTTTTGCGCCGTATTTCGTCGCCGGTCGCGGCCTCTGATATCCTGGAATTTTGGCTCGCAGCTAAACGCGTTGATTAGGGTCACGAGATCGCTGTTACGACGAATGGTGATCATTTCAGGCTCCTGTCGTACTGCGAACGTGTTGCAATCTATTTTTCATGCCAAGAATGCGCAACAATGCGGTGATTTGCTAATGTTGAACTGCCGATTGGTGGAACCTTCGGCATCTGGCTCCGATATCCGTCTTGGAGATTTTTGCGACCCTTCGGCACCGTTGAGGCGGTTCCCATGAGCACGAATAAAAACTCGCAGGAAAATGGTATTGGCACATGGTGGCACCCTTGGTGGCAAAAATTTAGAACTGAATTCTCATCCGCTGAGCCGGGAAAGCAGGTTGCCCAGATTTACTACATAACGGCGATCTTGGCCGTGATGGGATCACTCCTTGCTGGCATATGGGCGTTCGGCGAACACTTTTGGCCAGAGAGATCAGAGAAGCCAGGCCAAAGTTCCACTGCCACCGGTGAGACGTCGGTAAAGCCCGATACTGCGCCCGCACCAGCGCTCTCAATAGTTGCCTTGCCGTTTGTCAATCTTAGTGGCGACGCGACACAGGACTACTTTGCCGACGGGGTCACTGACAGTTTGACGACCGATCTTTCGCGAGCGCTGCCCGGTAGCTTCGTCGTCGCACGAGAGACTGCCTTCGCATACAAGGGAAAGTCTGTGGATGCACGGCAAATCGGCCAGTTGCTCCATGTGCGTTATGTGCTTGAAGGGAGCGTTCTCGCTGAAGGATCTCGTTTACGTGTGAATGCCCATCTCGTGGATGCCGAGACCGGAAAAGAGATCTGGGCCGATCGCTTCGATACCGCGAAGGCAGACGTCTTACAGGTGCAGGATGAGATCGTCGGTCGCCTGTCGCGGGCAGTCGGTCTTCAGGTCATCGACGTTGAAGCTCGACGCAGTGAGCGTCAAAAGCATCATAGCGCTGACGCAACTGATTTTGTGTTGCGCGCCCAGTCAATCGCTAACAGGCCGACATCTGCAGCGACCATGGTCTCAGCACGCCACCTATTCAATGAGGCATTGAAACTCCAGCCGGACAATGCCGATGCGTTAGCCGGGGTTGCTACAACGTACGTATTAGAAACGATAAACGGCTATTACCCGGCTGGCAATGAACAGCGGCTGCAGCAGGCAGAACCACTGCTCGCAAGAGCGCTGGCTAGCGATCCCGGCAACATCGTCGCAATGAAGGCAAGAGCCGCGCTCCAGCGCGCACAAGGCAAGTTCGATGATGCAATCGCTGCAGCCAAAGCGGTGATTGCCCGAAATCCCGGCGAGCCCTGGGCTTACAAAGAAGTCGGGCTGTCGCTTGTCTACCTGGGGCGACCCGAAGAAGCACTTGATTGGTTTGCGAAGGCCGAGCGATTTGGTCCCTATGATCCCGTCCGATGGACTTGGTTCGATGCGCAGGGACAAGCGCTCCTGCTGTTAGGGCGAGACGACGAAGCTATCCGTTCCCTGCGGGCCGCGATTGAGGTCAACCCGAATTACACGAGCACATACGCCGTACTCGCGGCAGCGAGTGCGCTGAAGGGCCTCGATGAAGAAGCCCACACGGCGTTGGCACAATACAGGCGGACCAACCCGGACGTGACAGTTTCGACGTTCCGCAGTCTTTCGCCGGTGCCGTTAAGATTGACTAGCGCAGCATATTTGAAGCAGCGCGAACGTCTCAAAGAGGGATTGCGCAAGGCGGGGATGCCCGAGTAAACGCTTGCCCCACGATGTCCGCAAAAGCACGCATGTCATGCGCAGGTAAAATGATCAGCTCGGGTCGCTAGGGCGATGCAGTTGCTGCGCTCGCGAACGCGTTAAGTGCGGTAGTTAGCGCGCTCACGGCCGCATCCACCTCGTGGTCTAGTCCGTGCCGCTTTGCGAGCCAGCTTGGATCATTGTACGACAGCCATGTCTTGCCCGAGGCGTCCTGCCAAACCAGCACCTTCAGCGGCAGGTCGATTCCCATAGTCTGTGCCGCCTGCATGAGCGGCGTGCCGCCTTTAGCATTGCCGAAAATCAAAAGTTCAGTCGGCCGTAATGGTAAGCCAACGGCCGCAGCCCCCGCTGCATGGTCAATCCGTGCAAAAACGGTCAAGCCCTTCGACTTAACTTCAGTTTCAAGCCGATCCATCGTTTCCTTGGAGCCAAACTTACTGGGAATGGTTCTCAACCCGTTTACCGCCATGACGTTCTCTCCTAGAGCTAGTTGCCAAAATCCTTCACGACGAAACTGCGTGTTGGCCAGCTCTGATGGCCTTCCGTTATCCGGACTAACAACAGCCCAGTCCATGCGAAGTGGCGCGCAGATGCAGATAAGGGCCGCGATAGTGGTCAGCACAATGTAAAATTGTCGCGTCATGGATCAGTATCCCGCGTGGTACATTTTGACGGCAATTGCGCGCATTTCGTCGGGTTTGTAAATGTCGTTGTGACCAATTATCTCGGCGAGGAAATGGCGCTCTTTCCACCGATTCCGGCGTGCTTGCTCACACTCCATATTCCTTCAGGACCCCGACTTCGAAAACGAGAAGAGCACCAACCCCGAAGAGCTCATCGCCGCCGACCCGTACCTCGCAAAACCGCCTGCAACTTGGGCATTAGACACGATGTTACGGCTACGCCGTTTTGTCCCTTTTTGACAGCGAGATGTGTTGATCTTGTGAACCGATCTGGACAACCGCGTTCCTGCTGGAATCCACCAGCTTTGCTATGATTGCAGAGAGCGCGTCAAAGTCGCCTTTATCAAGTCGTCCTTTTGGCGGGAAATGATGGTCAGGAAAACAAGTCGCGGGATGCCCCTTTTAAGCCGAAGAAGATCAGGCGCCTTGAACGGATAAACCCGGTTATGACTATTGGTCGCCTTATGGCCCAGGCGATCTCGTCAGCGCTCGAATCCGCAAGACGCTTGTTTGAGGTTCGAGTCGGTTCACGCACAAGAGGGCCACGCGGCTGGAAACCGCGGCACGGATCAGGCTAGGAAGCCATTTTTCGTGCTACTGGTCGAACGTTTCATGGCACGCGCAATGTGTGAGGTGACTAGTGAATGCAGCCGACGGGACAGGTTACCCACAAGGATGTGCGTAACGTACATTATCGCTTCATGCGTCAACAAATCTTGGTAGGGTGAAATGGCTCAAGGCGGAAACGGGTTGGTATGGCGGACGCGACGATACACGCGGCAGGAGGCGTCGTGGTCCGCGCGGGCGCGCGGCCACGGGTCGCTATCGTCCAACGCCGAAAGGACGAGCTCTGGGTACTGCCGCGCGGCAAGCTCAGGCGAGACGAGCATCCCCTCAACGGCGCTCGGCGTGAGGTGGTGGAGGAGACTGGCCATCGCGTAATCGTGGGTATGTTTCTCGGCGCGATTGCCTACCGGACGCGCGGCCGGCCGAAAGTGGTCCAATTTTGGTTCATGCAGGCCGCGGCCTATCCGAGCCGCGACGTGATGAAAGACATCATGGCGGTCGCATGGCTTCCGCTCGCCGCGGCGATCCGGCGGCTGAGTTATCCACTGGAAAAATTGTTCCTAAGGAATGTTGGCCGTCATGCAGTTCTGCGGCACAAGCGTAAACGGCATCGCAAGGCACACGCACGCGCCGGCAAAGTAAATCGGCGGCGGTCGGCTGGTAGAACGCGTGCAAGTAAAGCCAAAAAAGCCGCATAGAGGGCGGCGGGGGCCCGCCCGACCATGTTGCGACGGGTGCTCAGGCGTTTGGCGGAATAAGCGAATTTATCGTTTGCTGCGAATTTAATTTACGGATGGCTGTGGCTGCGTAAGAAAACGGGCTCGGCGCGGTAACGTCGACGTTTTGCACCCTGCGCTGTTCTAATTTGACGTTCACCCGCGCAGGATAAAGTTGCAGCTGAAGAGGGCGCCAAGAGGCCGTCTCAAGCAAGCTCATGCAATCAATAAACTCGGGAAGAATTCTTCGGCAAGTTCCATTGGGAGCCTTTGTTCGGCATCGATCAGACGCAAGGTTTCAAACATATAGCCGCATTTACAACAGCGCCAGAAATCGCGAACTTCTGCGGCACTAATATGTCCAGACCAAGCGGGAGCAATTGGCTCCTCTCCACACCGAGGGCAAGAGATCGAATCTCGAAATGTTTCAATTGCCTGCATTTGTTACCTCCCTTCCACGGTTCTTATCTCACTGCTATATCGCTTGGCGCTATGACAAGACGGCAAACCATTTGTAACAATTCAGCGATTTCTACCATAAGGATGAAGCAGTTCCGAATTCTGGGCGCTCAACAAGTGTGTTGGGGGACCCGCTTTCGGGCATTAAATGTTCCAATTGACATCCCGCTTTACAGCGGCGCATAAAATCCGCCATGGAGAGCGGGCGAACAGAAATTCAACTGAAACTTGCGGTTAGCCCCGAGAATATCGCTTTGCTCAAAACCCATCCGGATTTTGCGGGTGCTTTTCATGACCCTACCCACGAAACACTGCATTCGATTTATTTCGATTCGGACGATCGCTCTCTGCGCAAGAACGGACTAACCTTGCGGGTGCGCCGTGTTGGCGAAAAAAACGTCCAGACCATTAAAACCGTCGATCGAGGCGCTAAATGGTTCGAGCGATCGGAGTGGGAACAACCGATCGAAGGTGATCAACCGGACCTCGCCCGCGTAATGGATACCGCAATCGGTCGCGCCTTCACTGATGATGCTCGCAACAAGGTGAAACCGATCTTCGAGACCAGGATCGAGCGGGAGACTTATCACTTTAATGGGAATGACACCGCCATCGCGATGGCGGTTGATGAGGGTCAAATTGTTACGAACAACTCGTCAATCCCGATATCCGAGATCGAACTTGAGCTCGAGCATGGAAATCCGGCGGAGCTTTTCAAGATCGCACGCGCAATAAACGATGTAGTACCTGCGCAGCTTGACGTCAAAAGCAAGTCTGAGCGGGGCTACGAGCTGGTCGAGAAAGAGCCGCTCACCGCCGAAAGGGCGTACGAGCCGGAGTTGAGCCCAGGAATGAGTGCAGGTCGAGCTTTCACGCTAATTGGCAGGTCTTGCTTACGCCATTTAGTCGCAAACGTGTCAGCGACGGAAAATCGGGATGCTGAGGCGTTACATCAGATGCGCGTCGCTCTGCGCAGGCTGCGCGCAGCCATATCACTCTTTTCGGATGTCGTAAGTGACGACAGAATTGAGGCGATCAAGACTGAGTTGAGATGGCTCGCACGCGAATTTGGCCCGGCGCGCGATCTGGACACGCTTGTGATTGAGGTTCTCAGACCACTACGAAAGCAGCACGCAAACGAGCTGGGGCTGGCCGGTATCAGCAAGATGTTCGGGCGCCAGCGGCTAAAGGCCTATCGACGGGCGCAGGAGGCGGTTCAGTCGACACGGTTCCGCAAGATCGTTCTCGATACCGCGGAATGGATTGAGGCTGGCCCCTGGAGTATGTCGGAAGACCCGCTAAGGCGGGCGCCTCGCGAAATGCCGGTCGAGTTTCATGCGGCGGCGCAGCTTACGCAGCGCCGAAAGAAAATCAGACGACGGGGCGCACAGATCGGCGATCTGAGTGCAGTGCAACTGCACAGACTGCGAATTCAAGCCAAAAAAACTCGGTATGCGGTCGAATTCTTTTCGAGCCTGTATCAGGGCAAGAAGGCCGGGAAGCGCTGTAAAAAAGTTCTTTCATCCTTGATGGTATTGCAGGATAGCCTCGGTCGTTTCAATGACATTGTGACACGCAAGGCGCTATTCGAAAATATCATTGCATACCCGGAGCATCGTTTGACCGAGGAGCAAAACCGCCACCGCGCATTTGCTGCGGGTCTCATCATGGGTCATGAGCAGGCACAGATTCATCAATTGCTTGACCGCGCCTGTAAGGCACACTCCCGCTTTGACCGCGCCAAGGTTTTCTGGAAGTCACCACGTAATGATGTTTTAGCCTCACAGCCTGTGCCAGCAGCTACAAACCAAACTCTTTGAGTTTAACCCAGGACTTCTGTTCAGTGCCTGCGTCCTATCCATTTAGGAACAAGGCCTGAGCGAGCGCGGGATCAAGACCATGATTGGACAGGAGTGCCGCGAATAAAAAACCGAAGGTGACCCAGAGGCAAACAATAATCAGGACGGTTAAGGCGTCCTTCGAGCCCTGTGCCTCCGCTTCCGCTTTGCGCTTGAGGACCAAAGCAATGTCGGTTGGCATGATGGTTACTCCGCTTGTTTTTTGATCGGCGCCCGACACGCAACCGAAAACTGCCAGCAAAAACATGCCGGCATGTTCGTTACACGGTTGCTCAACTGACTTTCCCTGACTACGCCGATTTCTTTATTTACGATGCATTTCCTGTACCAAGCGCAAATGACGAGAATATGCAGGAATTGCAACGAGCGTTGCTCCCCGAGGCCTCCAAGTTGTGCAAAGAAAGGCGGTCGACGCTTATTGCATAGGCAACATTGCGTTGGCCAAGCTATAACCAGAATGGATAGGACATAAGCGTGATTTGTAAACGTGGCTGACGATTTTCGTCGAAATGAAACAGCATAAGTTTGTGAATTGCGAGGGAGCTCTGTGAGCGCAAGTCATTTCATCGTCATCGCCGTTGCGGTATCGTGGTTTCATTACCGGGGGCGGCTTTGCGTCATTGGGGGATCACATGTCGTTTGTGGACGTAATTGGGTACGCCGCATCCGCGGCCGTGCTGGCCACCTTTTGTATGAGCACAATGATTCCGCTACGCATCCTTGCGCTCGGTAGCAATGTGTTGTTCATGGCCTACGGATATCTCGATCATCTTTATCCTGTCCTTTTGCTGCACGGGATTCTGCTTCCGGTGAATGCACTGCGGCTGCTCCAACTTCAACGTTTGGTGCACGACATGCGGGTGGCCCTTAGCGGAGATCTTTCGATCCGGAGCTTAGTTCCATTTATGACGAGTCGAAAATTAGTCGCGGGTGAGACATTAGTCCGTAAGGGCGATCAGGCAGATTGTCTCTATTATCTGGTAGACGGAGAGCTAGAAATCACTGACCTAAACAAAGTGCTGACGCCAGGCGCAGTGGTCGGCGAGATTGGTGTATTCGCACCCAATCAAGTACGCACCGCAACTGTCGTTTGCCGCACTGACTGCAGTCTGTATGCGTTGACTGAGAAGAAAGCCAAACAGCTCTATTTCCAAGACCGTTCATTTGGCTTTGCCGTCCTGCAACTCATCATTGCGCGCCTGATTGAAAATAACGAGCGGCTGCTGCAAATCAGAGCCGCCTGAGCTTATTTCATGCATCGCCGCCTATAGCATCAAACGAAGGATTAATGCAGTGAACGACAACATAAACAGCCTTACCGAGATTGAAGAAGAAATCCTCAACTACGACATTTCCGACGAGGCGCTAGAGACTGTGGCAGGTGGAGGAGAGGAAAAGCCGTGGACGCATGCGTTCTGCACTGGGTTTGTTGGTTGCCCAGGTTGACCCCGCGCATCTTAAGTCAGTTGACCGATCGCATCGGGCAGACCTTTTTTGAAGATCCATTGCGGGCTACTGAAGAAATCGTGGGGAGCAGACAGAGAGTGCTCTACGGTCCAACATCCCAAAGTGATGGCGAACCTCGCACGAGCAAACCTCGCCCTTTATGCGTTAATAGCAAATTGTCCACTTCAATATCGACCACCATTTCTTCTTCGACCAATTTACGGACCAATTCCTTGTCTGACGCCTGACCCGTCAGATAAATTTCTTTCAGAGCCAATAGCTCATGCCGTGATAACTCGCTTATATTTTCCATCTGCTCCTCTAATATGCACACGAATCGAAATAAACCTGCTTCATGACAGGGGCACGACGGTATCTGGGCGACAAAGTGGCGCTGTCGTCGCGGGCGGTACTGATAGGTGATAGGCGATTAATATTTCGTTAACGAAGTTTACCACAATTTTAGCGGGTCGGAGAGCACTGTCATTTGCAAACCGATACCAATGGATCCCGCCCACGAAATATTGAAAGATCATAAGATCGCTCTGGTGTACCAACCATCAAACCAAAACACATCCGCCGCCTCTGCGACGCTAAGAAAAACCAGAACGGCGAGCGAGATCCTCATCTGCCGGCCAACCTGTTGCAGTCACGGAAAAACCTTCCTGATTCGGGCTGAGAAAGGGGGAAGAGCATGGCCATTCAGCGCCTTTCCACTAAGAATGTAACAGTGCTCAAAAATCCTGGAAAGCGGTCAGAACAACTCGTATGGCCCCGCAACGCTCCCGACGCTTGGGTAACAATCACTCGAGTTACCATGGAGCCAGGCTCAATATCGAACCCGCATGCACATCCGCGATCCGAGCAGATTTGGATCGTTGAATCCGGTTCGGGCAAACTCCTGCTCGGGGATCAGACGCAAACCATGAAAGCCGGCGATATAATTCGTACGCCACCCGGTGACACCCACGGCATCGAAAACACGGGCAATGAACCCCTTGTCTATTTAGCAATAACAACACCGCCACAGGACTTTCGAACAGCTTATCAAGAGGAAAGCGCGTCATAAGCGGCGGCGATGGTTTGTAGTGCACCGGAGACTCGGCGTGGCGTTACGCTTGACGGCTAAGCAAGCTGCTGGTCCTCTTGAGATAACAAAGACCACGGGAGAGAGAACCATGTCTCAGATATGCTATCTTTTGCAGCTTGCCGCACTTGCGGCGATGCTAAGTTATGCCTTGCCTTCATCTGCTGAGACCATCATCGCCGAATGGCAAAACATAAAGGCACCGCCGCCGCCCCAGCTCCAGGCAGTTACGCTTGATCCGAAGACCACCGCGCTTATTATGACTGACATCATCAAGCAGACTTGTAACAACGAAAGACGTCCGCGTTGCGTGGCCTCAATCCCAAAGATTGAAAAATTACTCACTGCCGCACGCGCGAGCGGCGTCACCGTGATCTACACCCTGTTCCCTAGTCGGTCACCGGCAACGTTCCCCAATCCGGTTATCAGTGATTACATTCCAGCGGTTGCGCCGAAAGGTGACGAACCCGTTGTGACTTCATTTGCCGACAAGTTCATGCTTGGCGATAAGGATACCGGTCTTCAAAAGATACTGAAGGATAAGGGGATCACAACCGTCGTTCCGGTTGGCGTCGTAGCGCATAATGGCATCCTCTTTACCGCAGTCGAAGCGGCTTTTCGTGGTTTTAACGTGATCGTGCCGGTGGATGGAATGGCGGGCAATGGCCCGAGCGGCTATGATGAGCAAGCGACAGCTCACATTTTGACGGACTCGATCGTTTACAAGGTTACACTGACCAGTCTCGACATGATTAAGTTTCAATGATCGAGATAGTCCCTGTGCGCCGAATTAAATTGAATTTCAGAGGGGCCGCCGCGAGGCGGTCTTTCTTTTTGGGCTACAATAATTGGCGAGTGCCTACCTCCGGCCATAGCAGACACGGCCCCAGCCGGGGGTTATCTAATTCAGAGGTGATTCGTCATTACGGCGAACGCGCACCCCCACAAGTAAAACGAAATCACTAAAGCAATCGCCGCACACACGATGTGGAAGAAGCGGCTGCGAAGCGTTATTGATAACGGAAAAGCAGGTGCCAATCCGGTCGAGCTCGCTAAAGACAACGTCTTCCTTCAGGGCAATGGCTGTACGGGCCGACAATTCAATCGCCGTGCGCGACAGTGCGGACTATAGGTCCTTAAACTTCACGTCGATTTTCATAAAGGCGCGGCAAAAGTTAGAGTTCATGGCTCAGGGTCAAAAGGCACAAGCGGATCCGCTAACCGCCGGTGGATACGCCTAGGCTTCGGTTGAGCTGATCGCGGTGATGGCAAAGTGGAACGCCGCCATCACTAAATCAAGTCAGTAGTATGGCTTCGTTGAGCCGAGCGCAATCACTCAGGTGCTAGTGTGAGCTGGTGCGCCTAAGCGTGGTACGGCCTATCAGTTGCAAGCCCGCCAGCAAGTCCAGCCGCTACTGCAGACGCGATGCGTTCCGCGGTTCCAGCAAAGACCAGTGTCCACAACATAGTAACGGCCGTATTCACCGAAGTAAGCGTCGTGCCAGCGCTCGTAATAACCCTCGCGGTACCCGTTGTAGAACGCACGGCGGACAGGTTTGCATCCATCGTAAGCATCACGATAGACACCAGGCACGCATCCGCCAGCCTCCGCTGTCGCAAGGCCGACAATGCTGAAAGCGACGACAAAGACAGAGGAAAGAAGCCTTCTCATCTGGTTATCCTCACAGAGGGTCACACGACTATAGATTATTACAAATTATAGCAGTTTTTATTCTGCGTAGCGAGGTTACCAGCAAAACTACATGATCAAAAAGTTAAATCTGACATCGAAGCGCTTTGCAGAGAGATTTATATTCTTGACTCCATCAATGCTCGATGTCGCGGGCCGACAACAAACTATTAACCAAATCGCTGATTAGTAGAAAAAACTCACTTCTGATCACCCGATTGATGACGTGCACCCCAAATCTCATAGAGGGCCAGAACCATCACCAGAAGTCCGACAATGATTAGATTTGCGCTAGCAACGGGAACGTCTACACCTACGATCCACGGACATATTATTAACCATACGCCGAGCACGGCGTTTATCCATTCCTCCCAGGGGCGAAAAACAGAGAGCGTCACTACCTCAGCCGCGATAATCAAAAGACCGCCGACCACCGTTGCCTCTGTCGCGTTCGGATCAAGTCCAAATCCCAAGGTCCAAGGCGACAGGCAGAGCCAAATGCCTAGCAACCAACTGCACCAATCCTCCCATTGTTTAGGGGTAGAAAATTGAGCTATCGCCATGAATCGCCTCCGTTAACGGCAAACAACAATGGAGTGCGTCGCACGCCCGCGGTTACCGCCATCGACCGCGCCAAGCACCAATTGTCTCCGGTACAGCTGTCTCGTTTGATTTAAACGTCGAACAGGAATTAGCATAGAAAGCTCCAACTAAACTAAGATCGGCTGGCAT
>Ga0207852_1000121_pt1 | contig 11411 bp, 11 predicted proteins | sample LuqExpMetagenom3_FD_187761 | JGI IMG/M metagenome (GOLD analysis project Ga0207852, IMG submission 187761) | Tropical forest soil microbial communities from Luquillo Experimental Forest, Puerto Rico - Sample 3 (SPAdes) | ecosystem: Environmental > Terrestrial > Soil > Tropical forest ...
CGTAGTCTGCCGGTCCGTAGCTGCCACGGAGATTGGTCGGATCTTGAATAAAGTTTGCGCTGCCGAAGGTGAACGGATTATTGAATCCACTGTTTGATACTTCGTCGAGCGCATGGCCGTAAGTGTAATTAATTTGAAATTGACCTTGGCCCCAACGATTGAAGCGCTGCTCGAAGGAAACAATCATGCCGTTATAGTCGGACACGGCCCGCGTGGTGAACTCCGTAACCTGGCTGAACCTGGGGTCGGCACACGGAGGAACCGGCGGGCTACTGCACGGCTGCGCCGGAAACGGCCCGAACCCAAAGGCATTAGCGGAGGGATTCGGAACCAGTCCGTGAATGCCATGCATTCCGGAATAGCCAAGGCTCAGCGAAGCATTGGCACCAAAGGTCTGCTGCAGTTGCAGACTCCACCTCTGGTACTGCGGCCAATAGGTCTTATTGTCCACAACATTGACGCCTGGCGGGGCAAAGAAAGGGTCCGCTTCCTGGATTTGAGCGAGCGTTTGCCCGGCAGCAAACCCATTCACAAAGGTCGTGTTCGAGGAAGCGGCGACTTTGAAAAGGCTATTCGCTTCATTGGGAGTCAAGTTGTAGCCGAAGACGTTGAAGGAATTAACGAGCGGCGGGTTATACGACAAGGCGGCCGCAATATCACTTGAAAGGGAATCGTAAAACAATCCGATGCCGCCCCGTACAACGAGATTGCGCGACACGCTTAAAGGCTGCCAGGCGAAGGTGAATCGCGGTTCCCACAGAAGGTTGTCTGTATTCCGGAAAGCTTGTTTCTGATTGAGAATAAGCGCTTGATTGTACGGCTGATTAGGGTCGTGACTGACGAATTCGAATGGCCCGGCGAGCTTGACGAAGCAACGGTGGTCGCAGACGGGATTGGAAAGATGATCCGTACGAAGCCCAAACGTCAGCGTCAAATTCTGGCGGAGTCGCCACTCATCCTGTACATAGAAACCAAGGTTATAAGAGGCGAAGTGCTGCGAAGCTTCCGAGGCAAAGGACTGCAACAGATTTGTGAAATCGATTTTCGGAGAAGATGGATCTACTCCCCCCGAGTAGAACGCTTGAAGCGTTTGCGGCGCCAGAGTGCCAACAGCATTCTGTGTGTACAAGGAATTGATTGTATAAGTGCGAACAAAGTTTGCACCGACGCCGAGTCTGTGTTTCCCTTGACTTTCCACGAAATCGTCGGTGACCTGGTACTGGGTGGAACTGAAGTAGGAGGGAGAAGGGTAGGGGACGCTATCGTCACCGCCCAGCGATGAGAATGCGTTACCGGCGGAAACCCAATTCAGGGCCGTCGGAAAAGCTGAGAAGGTCTTCGCAGGATTCGCAACACTCCATGTTGCCTGAAAATTCCACGCCGCTACGAGAAACTGATTTGCAGCCGTCGGCCCAAAAATGTGGGTTTCGTTGATTTGGCCTTGCCATATGAGCTGGTTGCTCGTCACATTAAAGAGTGGGCTGATGGCATCCGTATAGGTCCCTTGACGACCGTGGTCATACTGCAGGAGCACAAAGACGCGGTCGTTGGAACGGAAGTTCCAATCCACACGCCCTGAGATGATTGATTCGTACGTCGGCTGCCCAATAGTCTTCTGAAAATGAACGGCGCAAGGCGCTGTCGTTCCTAGGCCATTGGGCCCCACAAATCCATTGCACCCAAGAGGGTCCGAAAAACTCCCAGGAGTTGCCACGTTGGCACCCGGTGTACTCTTATAGAGGCTAAACATTTGCTTGTAAAAGGCGTCGGAAGCGGAACTGGGGCCAAAGATGGAGTCAATATTGGCAATGGTGGCCTCTTCAAACTGCTCACTCGGCAGAACCACTTGGGCAGGTACGGGCAGGAAAACTCGCATGCCCTCAGTGTTGAAAAAGAAGAACAATTAATCTTTCTTGATCGGGCCACCCACCGAACCGGCCCACTGATTCGCATTAGTGAAAGGCCGCGGCGTCCCCAGCGCGTTATTGAACCAATCGTTCGCGTTTAGCACCCGGCCATTCCAGTAGTACACGGCATTTCCGTGAAAGCTGTTGCCTCCCGATTTCGTGATGTAATTAATGTTTGTGCCAGCGGCACCTCCAAATTGCCCGGAGTAACCATTGCTGACGACAGTAGCCTCTTGAATTTGATTCTGGCCCAAGGTCATATTCATGGCGCCGCTTAAATTGAGGTTTGAATCTGTGTCATACATGCCATTCAAGGTGAAGAGATTTGAGGTACTTGGCATACCCAAGATGGAAAAATTGCCGAAGGCGCCTTCTGTTTTCATGATCGCACCCGGAGCAGTCTGTGCTATGTACGTGATATCGTTACCGGGGTTGGGAAGTTCAGAAATCTGCTGTTGGTTCATGGTTGTCGAAATGTCGCCGTTCTCTGTATTGAGGAGTGGGGCTTCTCCCGACACTTTCACTGTCGTGTTTCCCTTCATGATTTCCAGTGTCACGTTTACCGAAACGGGGGGGCCCAACAGAACCTCCACCGTGCGGCTATCTTTTTGAAAGCCGTCATGAAACACGGTCAGCGCGTATCTACCGGGGGGTAGAAAGAAGAATCGGTATACTCCCTCTCGATCCGTTTTCGCAGTCTGTACCGTTCCTTTTGCGGCGTCCCTAATCTCAACATTCGCAGCGGGCACTACCGCTTTACTTGCGTCCGTAACTACACCAGTCAGCGCGCCTGAAGTTGTCGTTTGGGCAGGAAGTTCATTCGAAAAGACGGCGAGCAAGCACAACAAAGAAAACGTGAGCACGATAGGATTGAACTTCATAGCACCCCGCTATGAATTCCGATTGGGCATTGCCCTGTCTCATCGCCGATGAGGGCGATTGACCCCATCCAACAAACTCCCCAATACGTTCTCAGGTTAGCTAGTTGCTCGCTTGATTAATTGCTCGCGATTGTGCTGCAATCCTAAAACAATTCCCTCATTCCCGGTGATTTATTATCGATGCGAAGCTCGATTATGCAATGCCCTTGCCCCTCGTCTACAACCGCGTGCACGCCATGGTTGGAGAGAAAGCTTTCGACTCATGGATGGAGACGCTGGAAACGAAGGAAAACGCGACCTGTGAGAAAGTACCCTCGGGTCATGGCTGGACCAACGTAACGTACGTGCGTTACGTTAGACCATCCCGGAAAACCAGTTTTAGACTAACCTAAATCCCCGAAGCAGATCTGAAAGTAAAGAAATCTGCGCGCCACACTTGCGGCACGCATTATCTAAAGCTGGCATCGAACCCACGTCCGAAGCTTGAGGCAACAATCATTACGACATCGCCCGAGATGTGATATCATTATTGCGTGAGGATCGTTTTGGATACCGACGCAATCGTAGCGGCCATGCGCAGCCCGATCGGTGCGTCTGCCGCGATCATTCGCAAAGCACGCCGAGGGAAGATAGCATTGCTGCTGAGCGTGCCGTTGGCCATGGAGTACGAAGCCGTTTGCGCCCGACCCGAACACCAACTGGCGGCGGGATTAAGCGAGCAAGAAGTCCGTATCTTTATCGATGCTGTAATCACGATAGCGGAACCAGTCAAGATTCATTATCTGTGGAGGCCGCAATTGCGCGATCCGAGCGACGAAATGGTCCTGGAAACAGCGGTGAACGGACGGGCGAACCTGCTGATTACTTTTAACGTGCGAGACTACGGGACTGCGCCGGCGAGATTTGGGATCGAAGTGATGACGCCGCGTGAAGCGGTCGAAAGGATAAGCAAATGACGGAAATCACTACCTATCCGCTGCGGCTGCCGCGCTCTCTGAAGAAGGCGGTAGAAAAGCAGAGCGAGGAAGATGGCACCAGTATCAATCAGTTTGTAGCGACGGCGGTGGCGGAAAAGCTGTCTGCTTTGCAGGTTGCTGAGTTTTTTGCTGATCGCAAAGCGCGTTCGGATTTCAAGGCGTTTGACAAAATCATGAAACGCCGTGGAGGAAAGCCGCCTCGTGCAGGCGACGAAATGCCGCGGTGAGGCCAGGAAGTGAGAAAGGTCTTTATGCCTCTTGACGTAACTCTTGCTTTGTGCGCGCGCTCATTTTCCTCGTTAGCGCTGGCCGCGCAATTCTCGACCGCAAACACGCTTCAACCAGTCTGGAGAACTATGCGTCACTCTGACCAATTCCCCTGAGATGAAGCGAGCCACCAGGCGGTGCCCCTTCCCGTCCGGCGTATTGTCATACACCAGCAGATCATCGGCGTGCTTTCGAGCCTGCGGCAGGCTCTTCATGGATTCTTCGTACGACTCAGGAACTGCCTTCAGCGGGACGGACTGTCCCCCGTGACTCATCCGGATCAAGATGCGGCCGACGTTGAGGTTGGGATCTTCGGTGGAAATGAAGATAACTTTGGTGGCGTAACCCGCGTTCCTGGCACTCTCCAATAATTCTGTGTCTACGATCAGATCCTCGACGGCAAAGGAGCGCTGCTCGCGCAGCGCTGCCTCCCGCTGGTGCGAAATCGGGGGGATGAGGGTAGGAAAAGCCTTTTTTCAAATGGGCGTCGTAAAACGTAGTCTTACCCGCACCCATCGGCCCGGCGATCACCACTAGCAATGGTTTCTGTTCGCTCAAAAGGTATCCTCACCGCGCCGTTTTGCGTGCAATGGCGTTTGCCAGATCGCGCCGGAACCTCCCCGCAACTAAAGCCACTGGGAACCGTTTCCCGGAAGGCGTGATTTCGAAGGTTGTTTTGAGTCTGGAGTCATACTCGTAGCGCGTACCGTCTGGAAATGCGTCTTTCGGCCCTTCCTGCAAGCCGGCGAGACCAGCAAGCTCTTCCACCAGTTGTTGCCGCTCGTCTGGGCTCATTTTGTCGTAGGTTGCGCTGGCTACCGGCCGTGTTGGCCTAGAGGACGGTCCGCGTTTCCCTGCCTGCTCCTTCGAGTAATAAGCCGCCAACCCGCTGTTCACGAGCTGATTGATGGAGCAGCCTCGCGCTTCGGCTACGTGATGAAGTCTCTGAATGAGACGGCGCAGAAGGACGACCTGCGTTTCCCGTGCGGTTTGTTTCTTTTTACCCTGAAGAGTGACGAGTTTGACGGTGTTAAGATTGACGGCGAGGAGCGCGTCGTTGATCGAGGCGGACAGATCGCCTTGGTACCTGCGCTTTTCGCGAAGGAGTTTGTCTAGGCCGACTAATAGCCGGACATTGAAAACATCGAAACCGGGATTTCTACGTATTGCCACGGTCGCAGATCCTTTGCAGGGATATCGTTATTGTCCCGCTCACGCAGTCCCCTGCATACGATATATACCTGACCCTAGAGTGCGCTTCAACCAGGCGACTGTCACCATAAATGTGCGCCTATCGCGCTCGGTTACCTCTGCCGTCCACAACTCTTCTGTGCGAGTCTTTCCTTACTAGAAAGAGCCAGCCTTTCTGCCGTGCCGCGAAGCGCTTGGTGGTACTGTCCAAGCCAGCCGCCCCATAGATCTTCGCCGAATGTAATGCCTTGGCTGAGAAGTGTTTGGGTTTGCTTGCTCATGAGGCCCCGGTTTGTGAGCAAGGCATCGGCGTCACCATAATCGGAGATCTCTATGTGCGGGACTCGGTCGGCAAAGCGCTTTTCGAGGCGGACGAAGTTGTTAACGGCGAGTGTGCCGGCGCGTCGCGCCTCTTCGATCTCTTTCGTGTGGTAAATAAGGTGAACCTTCGCATCGGTGCCTTCCAGCAGGAGATATCGGCGGCCGCTCGCGTCATCCTCAGCATGCAGCAGGACTCGACCCTCCACCGCTTTCAGGTTTCGAATGTTTGTGACTTCAAATGGCAGCCGTGGATCCGAGAGAAGCGCGCCGTGAGCGGCGAGCATCTTTTGTCGATCCACGGTTTGCTGCAATGTTCGGAGCACCGTCTCAAACTCGCTCTGGACAATCCACTGCTGTGATCCAACCGATTTCGCGAGGCCCATCTTTTCCAAATGCGCAAGCCTGGCGCTCAGGCTCTGCTGGAGGCGTCGTTCTCGATCGGAAAGTCCCGGAGCCGTGATGTCAGTGGTGATAGCGAATGAGGAGGACTGTCCGTCATTCGCTATCTGGATGGTCCGATCCAGAGAAGTGTAGCGAGCTCGCGTGATCTCCATTTGCCGAGCTTCCTCCGCATCGAGTTCGGTTCGGGCGCCAAGAGCTTTCGTCGCCAAGTTTTCGGCCTGGGACCGGATGCCGGAACGAATGTAATCGCGGGCTATTACCAGCGCGCACCCGTTCTGGTCCTTTCCCCGTATCGCGATATGCACGTGAGGATGCGCGGTATTGAAGTGCACGGCGGCGACCCATTCCAGGCGTGTCTTCAAATCTTTCTCCATGCACTGAATGAGTTTTCGCGTGTGGTCCTGGAGGTTCAGACGTTCGCCGAACTCAGGCGACACAATGATTTTGAAGAGGCGCTCGTCGCCGGCTCGCTGCCAACTGTCGAGGACCGAGGGGATATTTATGTCCGTTCTGGTGGCGTCAAACCCTGCTCGGGAGGGATCGCCGCCGTGCGTAGCGGTGTCGCGCGCGATATAGCGTCCGTGTGCCTTCCATTGCCCTTGGTTTTTGCTTTTTGCATACGTCACACGGACGGACACCCGTTGGCTACCGAGTCGGGAGGAGCGAAATTGCCGAATGGCCTCAGATTGTGATTGGCTGCGGCGACGGCGCGCGCGGTTTGTCATCTGCGCGAAACGAAGCACCGATCCGACGACTCCGGCATACCTCCGGGGATCGTCGTTCGGATTTCGTTTTGACCGACGGGGCCGGAGGCGGATGGGTGCTCCCTCATTGCTGTTTGCCATGAGCTAGTACCCCTTCCAGCGTGGCTTTGTTTCGCGTCGCGACCTCTTGACCGGCAAAACGGAGCATCTTTGCGTATCTGAGCTTTGCCCGGGCACGGGCAGCGGGTAGCAGTTCCTCGGGAGGCTCAGCCACGCAGGTCAGGACGTACTGTAGGAGGCAGTTGGTTAGGGCCACCTGAGTGTGCACCAGAGTGAAGAGTGCCTGCACCTCTCTGGCTACGTTGGAGAGGGTCGCCACCATACGAGCCTCAAGGTCGTCCATCGCTTCCGTGTTGTCGCCTCTCTCAAGCTCGTGCTCACAAGCCGCAATCAGGAAAGCCTGTTCGGTCCGGAAACCACGTTGCTTCGCGGCGGTGCGCACTCTTGCACGGAACTCCTCACTTGGAAACGCAAGATTTCGCTCGATGCGGTGTTTTCTCATGTGAATAATCCTCCTTTTTTGGTGTGGCGCATTTGTGGCGCAATCGCCGAAAAAGCGCCCCCACCTATCGGACTCACGGCACAGAAGTTGTCGCTCAAATCACCCACCATGCGGGCGCATCCCTTTTATGTTCCAATACCCGCAAAACCCATACCATACTCCCGCTCCTCCGCCGCTTTCTCGTCCGTTCTAGTCCTCAGTTGTCCGGGATTGCCCCTATTCGGTCCGCTTCTGTCCCAAATCCTGCCGAGGTTGTCTGAAGCCGTCCGTTCCTCTCCGGTCCTGTCCCTGTCGGTCCGGTTTTGACCTCCGCGTGTCCCACCTGCCTCCAGCCGAGGATCTTTCCAAATTCCTCTCCCACGAAATTCATTTGCGTCGGTGTTCTCTGAGTGCTATATGTATACACCAAATATGACAAAGTCAAGCCCACACTTCTACCGCCAGACCCTGGAGAAACTCGCTGAGGAACCTCCCACCACCAAGACCGCCCTCGTGCGTTGTCTGCTGCCGCAGATTCAAGTCGCCCTGCGCTCGGGAAAGACTCTCAAACAGGTCTGGCAACGACTATCGGAAGATGGCCTCGACATTTCTTGCGCGACGTTTTGCAGGCTCATTCGCCGAGCACGAGCGAAACCGCGCCCATCCGCGACGCCAAGCGGGAAAAGTGAAGAGGAGCTTTCCGCGGGCACTCGGGCAACAGAAAACAGTGTTGCCCGTGATCCGCTCGCGAATCTGAAGCGATTGGAAGCAAACCGACCGGGATTTCACTGGCAACCGACCAAGAGTCTGGATGAGTTGGTGCATGGAAGGAGGCCATTTGATGAACAGAGAAAAGACACCGACAAGTAGCCATAACATCGGACCGCGGAGGAACAGATGAGCGCGAGCTTTCTACCACCGGTTTCTACTCCTGACGAGGAATACCCGCTCACTGTGCGGCAGGCCGCCAAGTATCTTGGCGTGAGTCCGCAAACTGTGTATCTTTGGGTCGAACGAAAGCAGATTCCCCATCTCCGCGTGATGGGTCGGAACATCCGGTTTTTCAGATCGGATCTCGAGCCATTTCGCGCGTCCTTCAGACAGGAGATGGAGAATGCTTAAAGCAAAGAAGCACGATGGGGTTGTCTACGCACGCAAGGATGGCAAGATCTGGTGGATTCGATATTGGGACCGAAACGGGAAACCCTGTAGAGAATCCAGCGGTACTGCGGACTGGGATGAAGCCAATCGCAAACTTCGAGAACGGCTTCAAGCCAGGGACGGCAACCTTCTCGAGGTAATTCGTAAAGGGGAGGCCTTAAATTTCGGCGAGTGGGCGGATTCCTTTCTCAAAAACTTTTCGAAACCGCCCATACGTGCCGCCAAAACCCATGCGGTGAACATACGCTGCGCAACCCATCTGAAAGCTGCCTTCGCAAGCAGAAAACTGGTGGAGCTCACAGCCGAAGCAATCGAAGAATACCTTCGTGATCGGCTGGAACAGCGGGTTCGCGTCAGGTTCAATGGTGGCTATCGGGAAAAGGGTCCTCTCAAGTCGACGACGGTGCACCAGGAGTTTCGGGTGCTTAGGCGCATGTTGAACATAGCGGTCCGCAAGAAATTGCTCGCAGCCAACCCCTGTTCGGGGGTGGAATTTCCGGTCGCCGTGAAGGGACTGTTTCGACCGCACTACGTCACGTGGTCGGAACAGGAAAGGATTGAGTCTCACGGTCCGGAATATCTGCGCAATATCGTGCAGATCATTACGGAAACGGGTTTGCGAGTCTATAAGGAACTGGCTCCGATGAAGAAGGACCAAGTGGACCTTCCCAACGCGGTCGTCTGGATCCCGGACTCGAAAACTCCGAACGGCATCGCCGAAGTTCCCCTCACTCCGTTGGCAGCTGAAGCGTTGCGGCGCCAAATGGCAGGCACACCGGAGAGCCGGTTTCTCTTTCCGAGTGATCGCAATCCTACTGGATACCAAGCCACCTTCAAGACGGTTTGGCGCAAAACCCTTCGCCGTGCGAAAGTGCCCTATTTCCGCATCTACGATCTCCGCTCCACTTATGCCACACGGCTGAGTGCAGGAGGAGTAGCGGATGAATGGGTAACGCAGATGCTGCGCCAAGGTGACGCGCAAGTCATGAAGAAGTACTCTCAGATGAAGTTGCAGATGAAGCGTGAAGCCCTGGAGAAGATTAACCGCTCAGCCGGCGAGGCGTCTCGCGCACCTGCCGAGCGAATGTGCACGGTCGTGGTCCAATGAGCAATTTCGACGGAATAAATGCACGGTAAATGCACGGTCGAGGCCCAAAACGATGAATTGGAGCGAGCAGAAAATCCGGAAGTACTTTAGAATGAGTAGTGCACTTCTTGTCGGGGCGTAGCGCAGCCTGGTAGCGCGCCTGCCTTGGGCGCAGGAGGTCCCGAGTTCAAATCTCGGCGCCCCGACCAATCTTTTCTTTTACTTACGGGCATCTCTCAAAAGCCTTCCCCGCACTATGGGGAAAATTCGGGGGACCCTATTGGATCATCCCCAGCCTCTTCTCCACTTCTTGCATCTGCATGGCGCAATATTTCTCTAACCGTTCTACTGCTTCGACCTTGTAGTGCTCTGCGATTTTCACGTAACGCATCGTCATCCCAATTTCCGAGTGCCCGAGAATTTTCTGCAGAATCGTGACATCGGTCCCGGATAGAATCGATCGGGTGGTGAATGTGTGACGCAGATTGTAGAGGTCCATAACGCCGAGGATTCCCATATCCTCGCAGACACGGTCATGGGCTTTGCGCACAGTACCCAAGTGGTGGCCGGGCTTCCGAGAACTCGGAAAGACCCAGTATTGGTTGGGATTCTTCTCTCGGTGCTTTCTCAGGAGATCGAACACCTCCTGGCACATCGAGAGAGTTCGTTTCGCGTTCCTGGTCTTACCACGAACGATCAGGATGGTGCGGTTCGTGAAGTCGAGATTTTCATACGTCATCCGGAAGACTTCATCGGGCCGCATGCCTTGGCCGAGCATGATGATGGCGACGCTCTTAAGAGGTTCTGAGGCGAGTGCCAAATACTTAAACTCCTCTTCGAACGTCAGGATGTGTACATCGGGAATTTCCTCCGGGAATCGTTGGACCTTCCTCGAAGGATTGTGTTGGATGAGCTCATCGTCAGCGGCCATGTTCAGGATCTTCTTGAGCGTGGTTAGCTCGCGATTCACCGTGGCCGGCGAGACGAGTTTGCTTCCCTTCTTGAGCTTGTCCTTCGCCAAAACTTCGCGACAGCTGAATTTCATCAATATCACATGTTACAGATTCTTTGGACACAGTTTCCACTTTCATAAAGGCGTTCTCGTATCTCCTAGCAGGAACCACCGCGAGCCAAGAGGTTGCCGCACGGTTTGAAACGACGCTTCTCAGTTGGCAGGCCTACCGAGTTTCGACAATAACGAGCGAAACGTCGTCGGCAAGGGGGCCGCGCCTCCACGAAGTCACGCCTTCGAGGATCGCCTGGCGCATCTCCGGTAATGGAAGCTTTGCCGAATCGACGATTAACTGAGAAAATCCTTCGGTGCCAAGCATTTCCTCCCGACTGTTGAAGACCTCGACGAGCCCGTCCGTGTAGAGTACGAATCGGTCTCCAGATGAGAGCTCTATTTCGTTCGCGGACTCGGATGGTGCTGTTTCATCGATGCACCCAAGGATTCCATTTTGCGACTCGAGCAGGTGGACACGGCCCTTTGATACGAGCATCGCCGGCGGATGGCCTGCAGCAGCAAAGGTTGCACGTCGTCCGCGCATTGTGAAACGAACAGCAGCCATGGTGAAGTAAAAGGTGTCTATGGCGAGTCGATCGTGCACGAACTCGTGAACCCGTCGCAGCACCGCGCTCGGTCCTGCCTTGCGTTCGAGCTGATGCAGTGTCTCGGAGTAAATGCGGTTTGCCATGAGCGCCGAACCAATACCATGACCGGATACATCGCACATCAGGATGCTTAGAGCTTCATCGGTGTGAGGAAACACCACGCCGAAGTCACCGCCAATGGTACGCGCGGGGCTGTAATAAGTCTCCACCGAGACATCGTTCCAAACCAGGCTTTGTGGTGCGAGCGATTGCTGGACGCGTGCAGCGAGTGAGAGTTCCGCCTCAATTTCCATCTGCCGCTTTTCCAGGAGGGCATTGGATGCACGAAGTTGTTCCTCGATACGTTTCTGTGCGCTTA